>Ga0207797_1000100_pt1 | contig 58703 bp, 62 predicted proteins | sample PRCRCaboRojoPR_6_FD_187275 | JGI IMG/M metagenome (GOLD analysis project Ga0207797, IMG submission 187275) | Marine sediment microbial community from Cabo Rojo, Puerto Rico - PR CR 10% Liquid 1 (SPAdes) | ecosystem: Environmental > Aquatic > Marine > Coastal > Sediment | place: Cabo Rojo, Puerto...
CGGGAGGGAGCGTACCCGTTCCCACCCCGCCGTGAGGCCGAGGGTCTCGCCGCCGCCGAAGTCGTAGCGGGAGCCGAGGAGCAGGCGGTCGGTCTCGTGATAGTTCCGGTAGTCCTCGCCCCCGAACAGGTAGGTGAGCGTGTTGGCCGCGTCGGCCCGAATCCACCGTTCCATGGAGCGGGTCGCCCGGCCTCCCTCCACGCCCACCCGGAGTCGGCCGCTGGGATACCAGTACTGTCGCGCGGAGCCGGTGAGCCGGTCGCCGCCCGTGCGGAAGCCGCCGCTGAGGTGGAGGCTGGGCTGCCAGGCGGCGTCCACGGCCTGCAGACGTCCGCCGGCCGAGAAGGTCCAGCCGTCCACCCGCTGGGCGGAGGGGAGGTGGAGCCCCGAGAGGCCGTCCAGCTTCAGCGGGTCCCGGCGGACGGCGGAGCGGTAGATCTCCCACCCGCCCTCGCTGGGGACCGCCTGCAGGAGGCGGTTGGGCTCGTAGACGATCTCCCCCGTCACCGACGCCAGGGACGAGCGGTACATCCCGCCGCCCAGCACCAGGAGGTCGCCCGAGACGGTGGCGTGCGGGCGGAGGAACACGTCGCTGTCCACGGCCACCAGGGTCCCCTCGATCCGCCCCTCGAGCCGAACCATGCTCTCGAGCACGAGCACGTCGCCCTGCACCGTGTCGCCGCGGGCCAGGGTCGTGTCGCTCTCCCACAGGCTGTACTCGCCGGCGTCGACGAACTGCGCCAGGCGCCGCTCCACGGGGCTCTCCGCGCGGGGGGTGAACGTCACCCGCCGCTCCTGCTGTGCCGCGGCCGGTGCCGCCGCGGCCAGGACCGCGGCCAGCGCGAGGAGGACGACGGCCGGCGCCGCGGGCGAGCGGTCGAAGGAGGTCACCGCGACTCCCGGTCCCATTCTTCCCAGGCCACCACGTTCTCGACGGGCTCCCGCTCGGGCCGCTCACGGAGCTCCTCGGCGTATCCAATCGCCAGCATGGCCACCACGGGAACGTCCCGGGGCACGTCCAGGGCGTCGCGTACGTCGGACTCCCGGTACCCGGTGATCCAGCAGGTCCCCAGGCCCATCTCCTCGGCTGCCAGCACCATGCTCTGCGTGGCGGCGGCCAGGTCCACCGGATAGCTGGGGCGGCCCGTGCCGCTGACGTGGGAATGGACCCGGGCGCAGGCGACGATCACCAGGGGCGCGGACCGGAGCCGCGGGTCGTTGAAGGCCGCCTCCGCCAGGCGGTGCACCGTCATGGCCTGCTGCACGGCCACGAAGCGCCACGGCTGGGCCTCGCTGGCCGAGTGGGCGTAGCGGGCGCAGTCCAGGAGGGCCTGGATCGCGTCCGGCGGAACGGGACGATCGGCGAAGGACTCGACGGGCCTTCGGCTCCGGGCCAGCCGGAGCACACGCGACTTGCGGCTCACCGGATCCTCGTCCTCATCCCCTCGGGTGATGACTGCGGTGGACTTCACGCAGGTAGCTCCGATCGACGTGCGTGTAGATCTGGGTGGTGGAGATGTCGGCGTGACCGAGGAGCTCCTGGACGACGGCCAGGTCCGCTCCTCCCTCCAGGAGGTGTGTGGCGAAGCTGTGTCGGAGCGTATGGGGCGTCACGCGCTTCTCGATCCCGGCGGCCTCGACGTGTCGCCGGACGATGGTCCACACACCCATGCGGCTGAGCGGCCGACCGTGCTGGTTCAGGAACACGGCCCCCTCGGACTCCCCCCGATCGAGCTCCGGCCACAGGGCGCGAAGGTACCGGCGAACGGCGTCGGTCGCACGCTGGCCCACCGGCACGACGCGCTCCTTTGCTCCCTTCCCCCGGACCCGGAGCAGGCCCTCGTCGAGGAAGAGGTCGGACCGCCGGAGCTCCCGGAGCTCCGAGACCCGCAGCCCCGCGCCGTACAGCACCTCCAGGAGCGCCACGTCCCGGACCGCCAGGTCGTGCTCCATGTTCACCGCCTCCAGGATGTCGGTCACGTCGTCGTAGGAGAGGACGTCGGGGAGGTGCCGGCTCTGCCGCGGGCGCTCGAGCCGTTCGGTGGGATCCTCCTCCAGCCGGCCCTCGTCCACCAGGAAGCGGAAGTAGGTCCGGAGCGTCGACACCTTGCGCGCGATGGTGGAGGAGGCCCGCCCCTTCTCCGCCAGGTCGAGGACGAAGCCGCGGAGGAGCTCGTACGTCACCCCGCCCGGTCCGTCCACGCCGCGCTCGTCGGCGAAGGCGGCCATCTGGCCCACGTCCCGGACGTAGGCGTCCAGCGTCCGGTCCGAGAGCCCCCGCTCGAAGCGGAGGTAGTCGGAGAAGCCGCCGAGCCGGAACCGGCGCTCTCGACCGTCGACCGCCTCCTCCGCCGGCTCCCCGTCCGATGCGGTCGAGCTCACGGGCCCTCCTCGGCGTCCTCTCCGCTTGCGTGCTCCCGGTGTCGGGTCCGCCACCACCAGGCGGCCACCGCGGCGGCCACCACCCCGGCGACGGCCCACAGTCCGCCCTGGGCCTGATCGACCAGGGCGACCAGCCTGGGAATGTTGCGAGCCGCGAACGCTCCCACCCACAGAAGCAACGCGTACCAGAGCCCGGATGCCAGCCCCAGCGGCACGAGCGTGCGCCAGAAGCCGAGTCGGCTGACGCCGGCGAAGGCCGGGACGATGACCCGGAAGACCGGGAGGAACCGGCTGAAGAGGACGCTCAGGGTGCCGTACCGGTCGTAGAAGTCCTGCAGGTGGTCGAGCTGGTGGGGGCGGAGGACCCGCTGTCCCCACTGCGTCTCGAAGAGGGTCCGGCCGTACCGGAGTCCCATGCCGTAGACCACCATGGCCAGGGCCACGTTGCCGCCCCAGGCGACCCCGAAGACGACGTCGAAGCGGAGCACCTGTTCCTCCGCAAGGATGGCCCCGAGGAGCACGAAGGTGTCCGAGGGGACCGGGGGGAAGACGTTCTCGACGGCGGCGCCGGCTCCCACGAGCGCGTAGATGCTCCAGTCGGGGATCCGGCCCACGAACTGTAGGAGCTCCTGAAGCAGCTCCTGCATCGTACCCCTCGCTGACGGTGGGCGGTCTCGGTTCCCGGGGGCTCCTCAGCCGCCGGCCCGGAGCGCGGAGTGCACCCGGTCCATGGGGGCGATGCGGTCGAGGAGGGCCACCGCCGTCACCGTGCCGCCTCCGTCCGACGGCAGGGAGACGTGGCCGGGGGACACGTGCAGGCGGTCGGCGAGCTCGTCCCGGAGGGCGTCCCGGCCGGGTCCGCTTCCGCCGGACCCCGGAGTCGCGCCGGTGGAGGACAGGTCGACGTTGACCACCTGGTAGTTCTCCCCCTCGACGGCGCGGACGGCACGGGAGAGGACGTCCAGGGCTGCCGCGCTCTCCCGTCCCCGGGTCGGGGCCGCTCCGTGGCCGAGCCCGGCGGCGCCCAGGAGGGCCTCCGTGAGGGCTCGGGCGGCGGCATGGAGCCCCCCGGCGTCGGGGTCGAGGTCGGCGTGGCCGATGCCGATGCGCATGACGCTCCGGGCGGCGAGGGGCGGCCTACCCCTCCTGCCACTTCCGGAGGATCAGGGAGACGTTGTGGCCGCCGAATCCGAAGGAGTTGCTCAGGGCCACGTCCACCTCTCGCTCCACGGCGCCGTGGTGGGCGTAGTCCAGGTCGCAGTCGGGGTCCTTCTCCTCGAAGTTGATCGTCGGCGGGATGAGGTCCTCCCGGCACACCCGGGCGCAGATGACGCTCTCCACGGCGCCGGCGGCACCGAGCGTGTGTCCGGTCATGGACTTCGTGGATCCGACGACCAGGTCGTAGGCGTGACCCCCGAAGACGGACTTGATCGCCTCGGTCTCGGTGGCGTCGTTCTGCGGCGTGGAGGTGCCGTGGGCGTTCACGTAGTCCACGTCCGTGCTCTCCACGCCCGCGTCCTCGAGGGCCTCCCGCATGGCGAGCTGGGCCCCTTCCCCGCCCGGTGCCGGGGCGGTCATGTGGTGGGCGTCGGCGCTCTGGCCGAAGCCGGCCGCCTCCGCCAGGATGTCGGCTCCGCGCTCGCGGGCGTGCTCCAGGCTCTCCAGGACCAGGGCGCCGGAGCCCTCACCGAGCACGAAGCCATCCCGGTGCCTGTCGAAGGGACGGGACGCACTCTCGGGATCGTCGTTCCGGGTGGAGAGCGCCCGCATGGAGGCGAATCCTCCCATGCAGAGCGGTGTGATCGTGGCCTCGGCCCCTCCGGCGATCATCACGTCGGCCTCGCCGGTCCGGACCGACCGCAGGGCCAGGCCCACGGCGTGGGCGCTGGACGCACACGCCGAGACCGTCGCGTAGTTCGGGCCCCGCGCGCCGTACCGCATGGAGATCAGCCCCGGCGCCATGTCGGCGATGAACATGGGGATGAAGAACGGCGACACGCGGTCCGGCCCCCGGTCCAGCATCCGCTTGTGCTGCTCCTCCAGGGTCTCCAGGCCACCGATTCCGCTTCCCACGATGACGCCGGTGCGCTCCGGGTCGGACGCCTCGAACGTGTCGCGGATGTCGGCGTGCTCCACGGCCTGCTCCGTGGCGGCCAGCGCGAACTGGGAGAACCGATCCGTGCGCTTGACCTCCTTGCGGTCCAGGTACTCCTCCGGTTCGAAGTCGTCCACCTCGCACGCGAAGCGGACGCTCAGGTCCTCGGGCGGGTCGAAGCGGGAGACCGGAGCGGCTCCGCTGACGCCGTCCACGAGGGCCTGCCAGGCCGAGTCCCGGTCCTTCCCCACGGGGGTGACCAGGCCCAGCCCGGTGATGACTACTCGCCGTTCGTCGCTCATGATGCCGGAGGGACCGAGGTTCCGATCGGAGTGAGCGCTACTCGCCCGACTTCTCGCTCAGGTAGTCGATGGCGTCGGAGACGGTCTGCATCTCTTCGGCGTCCTCGTCGGGGATCTCGATCTCGAACTCCTCCTCGAACGCCATGACCAGCTCGACGGTGTCCAGGGAGTCGGCTCCCAGGTCCTCCACGAAGTTGGCGTCCTCGGTGACCTTCTCCATCTCGACGCCGAGCTCGTTGGCGATGATCTCTCGTACGCGGTCGTCCATGTCGGACATCTCCTGACCTCCCGGTCTATGTGATCGTTCGTCGCTCGAGTGCGCTCGTCCTGCGGTCGGGCGGAATCCCGTCCCCGGGGAGCCCGGGGAGCGGGTGCGGGCTCTGCGCGCTGCGGCGGCAGAGACGCGAAAGAGTCTGCTGACCGTGGTCGCGGTCGACCGGCCTACATGACCATGCCGCCGTCGACCTTGATGACCTGTCCGGTGATGTAGTCGGCTTCCTCGCTCACCAGGAAACGCACGACTCCTGCCACGTCGTCGGGAGTCGCGAAGCGTCCCAGGGGGATCCGATCCGCGAGCTCCTCCCGCGCCTCGTCGGACATGTCGGCCGTCATGTCCGTCTCGACGAAGCCGGGCGCCACGGCGTTCACGAGCACGTCCCGGCTCGCGAGCTCCTTGGCCACGGACTTCGTGAGCCCCACCAGGCCGCCTTTTGACGCCGCATAGTTGGCCTGCCCCGGGTTCCCCGTCAACCCGACGACGGAGGTCATGTTCACGATGCGGCCGCCCCGTCTCATCATCCCCCGCGAGGCGGCGCGAATCATGTTGAAGGCGCCGGTGAGATTCGTCCGGATCACGTCCTCCCAGTCCTCGTCCCTGGTCCGGAGCACCAGGTTGTCCCGGGTGATTCCGGCGTTGTTGACGAGGATCGTCACCGGGTCCAGCTCCTCCGAGACGCGGTCCACGAGCTCGTCGCACTGGTCGGGCTCCCCCACGTCGCAGGCGAAGCCCTGGCCTCCGGCACCACCCAGCGCGGCCGCGGCGTCGCTGGCCCGGCCCTCGTCCCGGGCCACGACCGCCACTTCCGCCCCGCTCCCGGCGAGCGTCTCGGCGATCGAGAAGCCGATGCCCCTCGAGGCGCCGGTCACGATCGCCACCTCTCCGTCGAGTTCTCCCATGGGTCGTTCCTCGTCTGGCTGATTCGTCTGGCTGGTGCCTGTGGCGCGGGACGTCCCGCTCCGGCGGATGTCAGCTCTCGCCGCGCAGGGCGGCCAGGGCGCCGGCGTCCCCGGCCGTCTCTCCGTCCTGGGAGCGATCGATGCGGCGCAGGAGCCCGGTGAGGACGTTCCCGGGCCCGACCTCGAGCCACCGGTCCGGGTCGTGGTCACGCATGGCGAGCACGCTCTCGGTCCACCGGACCGGGGACGTGAGCTGATCGATCAGGAGGCGGCGGGCCTCCTCGCCGGATGTGACGGGCCCGGCGGAGACGTTGGCCACCACCGGAAAGTCGGGATCGCCGAAGTCGACGGCTCCGAGGGCCTCGGCGAGCCCTTCCCGCGCCACCTGCATGAGGGGCGAGTGGAAGGCCCCGCTCACCTGGAGCGGAAGCACCCGGCGGGCACCGTCCTCCGCCTCCTCGGCCCGGGCGCCGACCCGCTCGACGGCGTCCTCCTCGCCGCTGATGACCACCTGGCCGGGGGAGTTGAAGTTGGCCGCGACCACGGTGCCCCCGTCCTCGGAGCACAGCTCGCGGACCCGATCGTCGTCCATGCCGAGGACCGCGGCCATCGTCCCCTCGTCGCTGCGGGCCATGAGCTCGCCGCGCCGCCGCACGAGCCGTAGAGCGTCCTCGAAGGAGAGCGCGCCGGCGCACAGGTATGCGGTGAACTCGCCCAGGGAGTGCCCGGCCGCGACCACCACCTCCTCCCGCAGACGCTCGGGCAGGAGCTGCCAGGCCGCGTAGCTGTGCAGGAGGATGGCGGGCTGGGCGTTCTCCGTCCGCGTGAGCTCCTCCTCGGGCCCCTCCCAGCAGATCCGGCTCAGGTCATGGTCCAGGACGCGGTCGGCGCGCTCGAACAGCTCCCCGGCCTCGTCGGGCCACCTCTCGGCGAGGTCGCGGCCCATTCCCACTTCCTGTGACCCCTGTCCGGGGAGGAGAAGAGCGGTTCGCATGGATCCTCGGCTCCTGGTCCTGTCGTTCGGCTCGGTGCTCCGGGGTCGGCGGGCGACCGGCGGGTCCGCGGCGGCGAGCCCCCCGCAGCCGCCGTCAGACCTCCTGTGTCATGCAGTCTCCATGCCCGGAGGCTCCGGGCGCGAAGCGGGAGACGGGCTACCGGTGAGCCGGCTCCTCGTCGGCGGTCGGGGCGGCCCGCTCCATCTCGCGGGCCAGGTGCTCCACCATGCCCGATCGGACGGAGCGGGCCGCGAATCCCAGCGCGTTCTCGATGGCCCGCGGAGAGGAGGAGCCGTGGCATACGATGGAGACGCCGTTCACGCCCAGCAGGGGCGCGCCGCCGTACTCGGCGTAGTCGAGCACCGAGAGCAGCTCCCAGAGGCCGGAGGGCGCGTCGTCGCCCCCCCCGTGGCTGTCCAGCCAGCCCACCACGAACTCCGCCATGGACTCGAAGAACTTGAGCAGGGCGTTGCCCACGAACCCGTCGCAGACCAGCACGTCGCAGCTCCCGCTGATGATCTGATTCCCCTCGACGTTGCCCACGAAGTTGAGGGCACCGTCGTCGGAGAGCAGGTCGTGGGCGGCGGCCACCACCTCGTCCCCCTTCTTGGCCTCCTCCCCCACGTTGAGGAGGCCGATGCGCGGGGAGGTCCGGTCGAGCATCTCCCGGGCGTAGATCAGGCCCAGGTGAGCGAACTGGTGGAGGTGCCGGGGGCGGCAGTTCACGTTCGCCCCCACGTCCAGGACCAGTGTCGGCGTGTCGACCGTCGGGAAGACGGCGCCGATGGCCGGACGGTCGACGCCCGGGAGGGCCTCGAGCTCCAGGAGCGAGCCCGCCATCACCGCGCCGGTGGATCCGGCGGAGACGAAGGCGTCGGCCTCCCCGCCGGCCACCATCCGGAGCCCCTTCACGATGGCGCTGTCGGGCTTGCGCCGGACCGCCATGGCCGGCGGCTCCTCGGGATCGATCCGATCCCGGGCCTCGACCACCTCCAGTCTCTCGCGAGCGCGGGACGTGGCGTCCAGGGAGGCGAGGACGTCCCGGACTCGGGACGGCTCCCCGATGAGGAGGACCTCGAGGTCCTCGTCGGCCCCGACGGCGGAGGCCGCCCCCTGCACCGGTGCTCGAGGGGCCCGGTCGCCCCCCGTCACGTCCAGGGCGACGGTCAGCACGGCGGGCTCAGCGGGCGCGGGTCCGGGGGAGCCGGACGGACGGCGTGGCTCCGCTCAGAACTCCTCGTCGGGCTCGACGACCTGGCGGCCGTCGTAGTGCCCGCACGTGGGACACACGTGGTGCGGGCGGCGGAAGTCCCCGCACTGCGGACACGCCTGGTGCGCCGGGACGTCGTCCTCGTGATGGGTACGGCGCTTCCGCTTGCGCTGCTTCGACGTTCGCTTCTTGGGTACGGCCATTGTGGTTCCCGTCGTGAAACTCGTTCTCTCTAGTCCTCGAGCTGTTCGTACAGCTGCTCCCAGCGGGGATCGCCCGTCTCCTGCTCGCAGTCGCAGGTGTCCTCGTTCAGGTTCGTCCCGCACCGGGGGCAGAGCCCCTCGCACTCCGGGCGGCAGAGGGGATAGGGCGGCTCGTTCAGGAGCAGCTCCTCCCGGATCTGCGGCGTGAGGTCCAGGGCCCCGGCCTCCCGGTCGAGGGGAAACACCCCTTCCTCCTCCGGCTCACCCTCCAGCCCCGGATCGTACAGCCAGTCGATCGTCAGGTCCACCGGGTGCGGCACCGCCGTCAGACAGCGCCGACACTCCACCTCCAGCGTTGCACGCAGCGTGCCGGTGACGTGCACGACGCCGTCGCCGGTCTCCCGGGCCGTGAGGTCGTAGGCGGGCGCCTCCCGGAACGCGAGGTCCGTGTTCGTCCACGGCTCCTCGTCCAGGTCGACGGTGCCCGCGAGGTCGACCGGGCCCCGTGCCAGCTTGCGCAGCGATATGGTCAGCATGGGATCGGCGGCCCCCTCCCCCCTGGCCCGCGCCCCGGCGGCCGGCGACGGAGGGGTCGAATCGGTAACGAATGGCTGTGACGGATGGCGGGCGGCGAGTGGCTCCTGCCCGGCCCGGCTACACCAGCTCGGTGCGGGGAAAGAAGAACGCCAGCTCCCGCTCGGCGTTGTCCGGCGAATCGGCGGCGTGGATGGCGTTTCGCTCCACGCTCTGGGCGTACTCCGCCCGCACCGTTCCCGGGTCGGCCTCCTCCGGGTCCGTGGCGCCGATCACGTCCCGCAGGTGGGACACCGCGTTCTCCCGCTCGAGGGCCATCGGCAGGCACGGGCCGGAAGTCATGAACTGTACCAGGGAGGAAAAGAAAGGTTTCTCGCGGTGAACGGCGTAGAACGCCTCCGCCTGCTCGCGGGAGAGCTCCGCCACGCGGGCCGCCCGGAGCTCGAACCCCTCCTCCTCCAGGTGTGAGATGATGTCGCCCGCGTGCCCCGCCCCGAAGGCGTCGGGCTTGATGATGGCCAGGGTGAGTTCGTCGCTCATCGTCGTCCTCGCTGTCGAATCCGTCTTCGGCTACAGGACCGTCTGGATGGCCGGCACGATGTCCGCCGGCCGCTCGGCCACCGAGACGCCGTGCTCCTCGAACACGCGCATCTTCTCTTCCGCCGTGCCCTCGGATCCGGAGATGATGGCGCCCGCGTGCCCCATGGTCCGTCCGGGAGGAGCCGTCTGGCCGGCCACGAATCCCACCACGGGCGTCTCCATCTGCTCCTCGGCGTAGCGGGCGGCCACCTGCTCGTCGGTGCCTCCGATCTCGCCGATGAGCACCACCGCCTCCGTCCGGTCGTCGGCCTCGAACATCTCGAGGGCGTCGACGAAGTCGGTGCCGATGATCGGATCCCCGCCGATTCCCACGCAGGTGGACTGGCCGATGCCGGCGCCGGTGAGCTGGTGGATCACCTCGTAGGTGAGGGTGCCCGAGCGGCTGACGATGCCCACCGGGCCCTCCTCCACGATGCTCCCGGGGAGGATGCCCACCTTGCAGCTGCCCGGCACGATGAGCCCCGGACAGTTGGGGCCGATGAGCCGGGTGCCGCGCTCCTCCAGGTAGGGCATGACCCGGGTCATGTCGCCCACCGGCAGCCCCTCGGTGATGCACACCACCAGGTCCACGCCGGCGTCGGCGGCCTCGTAGATGGCGCCCGAGGCGAAGGCGGCCGGCACGTAGATCACGCTGGCGTTGGCCCCGGTCTCCTCCACGGCCTGGGCCATGGTGTTGAACACCGGAACCTCGTCGTCGAAGAGCTGACCGCCCTTCCCCGGCGTCACGCCGGCCACGACGTTGGTCCCGTACTCGCGCATCCGCCGGGCGTGGAAGGAACCGTCACGTCCCGTGATCCCCTGCACCACCAGGCGGGTGTCGTCTCCGATCAGTATGCTCATGTTGCCGTCCCGTATCCGTTCCGTTCGTCGCTGACGTCGTCGTTCGGTGTCGTTCGTCCGGTCGTGCGGGCGGGCCTCAGCCCGCGGCCTCCACGGCGCGCTGGACGGCCTCGTCCATGTCGGACATGGCCTCGAAGCCGTTGTCGCGGAGGATCTCCAGTGCCTCCTCCTCGTTGGTGCCCGTGAGCCGGATCGTGATCGGCACGTCCAGGTCCAGGCGGCTCGTGGCCTCCACGATCCCGTTGGCCACGTCGTCACAGCGCGTGATGCCGCCGAAGATGTTGAAGAGGATGGAGGAGACGCTGGGGTCGTCGGTGATGATCTCCAGCGCGCTCACCACCTTGTCCGGGCTGGAGGAGCCGCCGATGTCCAGGAAGTTGGCGGGGTCGCCGCCGTAGTACTTCACCAGGTCCATGGTGGCCATGGCGAGCCCGGCGCCGTTGACGCAGCAGCCCACGTCACCGTCCAGCTTGATGTAGCTGAGGCCGGCCTCGCGGGCCTTCCGCTCGGAGTCGTCCTCGGCCTCCACGTCGCGCATCTCTTCCAGGTCCGGGTGCCGGAAGAGCGCGTTGTCGTCCAGGTTCATCTTCGCGTCGATGGCCCGGAGCTCGTCGTCCGGCGTCCGGACCAGGGGGTTGATCTCCACCATCGTGGCGTCCGACCCCCGGTAGGCCTTCCAGAGCTTGCCCAGGATCCCGGCCGCCTCCTTCGCCAGCTTCGGCTCGTCGTACAGGCGGTAGGCCAGGGTCGTGGCCTGGTGCGGGAGGAGCCCGTAGGCCGGGTCGATGGGCTGGCGGAAGATGGCCTCGGGCTTCTCCTCGGCCACCGTCTCGATGTCCATGCCGCCCTCCGGCGAGACCATGAACACCGGCCGGTCCCGCGAGCGGTCCATGACGATGCCGGCGTAGGCCTCGCTCTCGATGTCCACCGCCGGCGTCACCAGGACCTTGCGCACGGTGAGGCCCTTGATGTCCATGCCCAGGATGGCGTCGGCGGCCTCCCGGGCCTCCTCCGGGTCGTCGGCCAGCTTCACGCCGCCGGCCTTGCCGCGTCCGCCGGTGTGCACCTGCGCCTTCACCACCACGCGTCCCCCGTAGTCCGCGGCGATCTCGGACGCCTCGTCGGCGTCGCGCGTCACCCGGCCGGGAGGAGCCGGGAGGTCGTGGTCGCGGAAGATCTGCTTCGCCTGGTACTCGTGGATGTTCATTCCGTCTCCTTGGATCAGCCTCTAGCTTCGGAACGTCCTCGGGTCGACCGGGGCCGCCGCAGCGACGGCGCGGGGCCCGATCAGCCGTCCTCCAGTACGATCTCGGTGCCCGCCCGGCCGTCCACGGCGGGGCCGGCGTCCTCCAGCGCGGCGATGACGGCGCGGCGGCCGCCGCCCCGGAGGAAGTTCACGGCGGCCTCCACCTTGGGGCGCATGCTCCCCTCGCCGAGCCCGCCGCTCTCGAGCATCTCGCGGGCCCGGGGGAGCTCGAGCCGGTCGATCTTTGTCGCATCCGGCGTGCCGTAGTTCTCGTAGACGCCGTCCACGTCGGTGAGGATCAGCAGGAGCCGCGCGTCGATCTCCTTCGCCAGGAGCGCCGCCGCCCGGTCCTTGTCGATCACCACGTCCAGCCCCTCGAGGCCCAGCCCGGGGTCGCGGTAGACCGGCACGCCCCCTCCCCCGGCGGCGATCACCACCTCGCCGCGGGAGACCAGCGCCTCCACCAGCGAGGACTCCACGATCTCCACGGGGTCCGGGCTGGCCACGCGCCGCCGGAGTCGTCCGCGGTCGTCGCGGGCCACCTCCATCAGCGGACCCGTGGCCTCCTCCGCCGCCGCCTCGTCGGCCAGCTCTCGCCCGATGAACTTGACGGGCTCCTCCAGCGCCGGGTCGTCGCGCTCCACGCGCGTCTGCGTGACCATCGTGGCCACCTGGCGGTCGAGCCCCTCGCGCTCCAGCGCGTTCTCCAGCGACTGCTGGATCATGTACCCGATCCATCCCGCCGTGGACGCCACGAGGACGCCCAGCGGGAACGGCGCCACGTCGTCCCGGGCACGCTCGTTTCGCACCAGCTCGTCGCCGACCTGGGGCCCGTTGCCGTGCACCACGGCCACGCCCCACCCGTCGCGGATCAGGTCCACCACCGACGAGAGGCTCTGCCGCGTGTGCCGGAACTGGTTCTCGACCCGGGCCGACTCGCCGGCGGGCGAGAGGGCGTTGCCTCCGATGGCCACCACGGCGCGTCGGTCGTGGCGCTCGCTCTCCGCGTCCTCCGGGTCGCCGGTCACGGGCCGGACGACGCCGTGTCGGTGGCGGCGGCCGCGTCCCGGATCTGCTGCCAGAGGTCGGCGAAGCGCGACAGGTCACCGGCCTGGAGCGCGCTCTCGGCCTGCCGCGTCAGGCGGCGGATCCGCTCCAGCGCGGCGCCGGTCCCGGGGGAGACGGCCGGACGGGCCGGGGTCGGGGTCGGCGCGGCGGTGTCGGGTCGGGCGGCCGGGACGGCCGTGTCGGCCATGACCGCGGGCTCGTCGGGAGCCTCCACGTCGGCGCCCAGGTTCGCCAGGAGCCGTCGCAGGGCGGCGTCCAGGGTCGTCGCCATGGTCACCTGGTCGCCGGCGGCGGCGATCACCCGCTTCAGGCCGGGCGCCGCCCCCTCCTCGTCCTCGGCCTCCAGGAAGAGTGGCTCCACGTAGAGCAGGAAGCCCCGGATCGGGACCAGCAGCAGGTGTCCCCGGACGGCCTGGGAGCCGAGCTGCCGCCACAGAGACAGCTGCTCCGAGATGCGCGGGTCCTGGTCGATCTGCACCTCGACCTGCCGCGGGCCGAACACCTGCTCCGTGGTCTCCACCTCGAAGATCCACAGCTCCCCGTAGTGCTCGCCGTCGTTCCGGGCCATCAGGAACGAGGAGAGGTTGTCGCGGTCCCGGGGGGTGAAGGGCACGGTGAGCAGGAACTCGTCCCGGGCCGCGCCCTCGTCGCCGGGGAACGGCATGAGCAGGTAGTAGGGCTCCACGGCCCGCGTGTCGTTCCGGAACATCTCCTGGCCCACGCTCCACAGGTCCTGCCGGCGGTAGAAGGCCTCCGGGTCGGTCATGTGGTAGGCGTTCAGCAGCTCCGCCTGCGTCTCGATCAGGGAGCGCGGGTAGCGGAGGTGGTCCCGCATCACGGAGGACATCGCCTCCAGGGGCTCGAAGAGCTCGGGGAAGACGTCCCGGTAGGTGGCCAGGATGGGGTCCTCGGGCTGCACGGCGTACAGCGACACCTCGCCCGTGACGCCGTCCACCACGGCCTTCACCGAGTTCCGGAGGTAGTTCACCCGCCGACCCCGGTATCCCGTGGGCTGGGAGAGCGGGTATCTGTTCGTCGACGTGTAGGCGTCCACGATCCACTTGATGTGCCCGTCGACCACCACCGGATACGGGTTCGGGTCGACGAAGAGGAACGGCACCAGAGCCTGCACGCGGGAGACCACGTCCCGGCGCCACATGAGCAGCGAGCCGCCGGGCTCCTGGCGGAGGAGGATGTTCTTCGACCCCAGGGCCCACGCGAAGACGGCCTTCTCCACCAGGCCGTTCAGCGTCACCCCGGTGGTGCTCTCACCGCCGGGGATCGAGTCCGGGTTCTCGAGCACGTACTGCGTCGTGAGCTCGCCGAAGTAGAAGCGGGGCTCGTCGATCCGGAGCCCCCGGGGCGCCGGCTGCGTCAGCACCGGCGGAAGGTCCCGGAGGTAGTAGGCCGGCGACCCGCCCGTCACGATGCTGTCCACCGGGCTCGCCACCACCCCGGTGCCGTGCGTGTAGCGCAGGTGGAGGTTCTGCCAGGTGCGAGCCGACTCGTCCAGGAGCTGGGGGGAGAACTCCCGCACGGCGATGGCCACCTGCTTCCGGTTCGACGCCGGCCCGTAGCGGTCGTTGTCCACGTCCGGGAAGCCGTGATAGGCCCGGAGGCCCTGCAGCTGGTTGAAGGTGGCCTGGAGCGGCCGCTCGTCCCACAGCGGCAGCCCCGACGTCCAGCGCTGCACCGTGGAGAGCGGGGGCGGATCCGTCTCCCGCACCGGGTACTCCTGCGTCCGGATGTCCTCCAGGTCGAAGGCGCGGCGGGTGGCCTCGATGTCGGCCCGGATGAACTCCCGCTCGAGCTGATACTCGTTCGGCTCCACCCGGAAGCGCTGGATCAGGTCCGGGTAGACCCCGAGCCCCAGCGGCCAGGCCGCCACGAAGACTCCCACCGTGGAGAGCGTGACCCGCCACCTCCCCGTCCGCTCGCCGTACACCGTCGCCGCCGCCGCCAGCAGGGCCAGGACGCCCAGGAGGCGACGCACCGGGAGCTCGCCGTGGACGTCGGCGTACCGGATGGGGCCGCCGCTCACCTGCTCGAAGACCGAGAGCCAGAAGTGGGCGGAGAGGAGCACGAGGAGGCCGACGCCCAGGTAGATCAGCGTCCGTCTGGCCGACTCGTCCATCCGGACCTTCTCGCCGTCCGAGCGGACCTGTCCGGAGAGCAGGAAGAAGGCGCCCACGGAGAGCGAGGCCCACACCAGCCAGGAGAGGGCCAGCGACCAGACGCCCCGCGCCACCGGGAGGTAGAACACGTAGAAGCGCGGGTCCCGGCCCAGGATGGCGTCGCTCTCGCCCCACGGCGCCGAGTGGATGGCGGCCAGGATCTGTCGGCCCAGGGTGTCGGCCACCGGGGCCGCCACCAGCAGCCCCACGACCACGGAGGCCCCGCGGAGCGTCCACTTCACCCAGTTCTCCGGCAGGGCCTCCGCGATCTCCAGGTCGCCGAGGCGGCGCTTCACGTGGAGCGGTCCGCTTCGGCGGAGCTCCGACGACAGGAGCCAGTAGAGGCCGCCGGTGGCCGCCAGGAAGGTGCCCGTCCACGTGGCCACCTGGGCCATGGCGAGGGTCCAGAAGCGGTCCTCGTGTCCCAGGGAGCGGAACCACTCCAGCTCGGAGAAGAGGCTGACGCCGGTGTCCCCGAACAGGAACACGCCCAGAAGGACCGCCCCGACGGCGATCAGCACGCCCCGTCGTGCGCGAGTCACGGGATCCGGGGCACCTCGATGCCGTGACCCCCGAGGAGCGCCGCCACGTCGTCACGGATCTCGGCCAGCCGCTCCCGGGAGTCCGCCTCCAGGCGGACGACGACCACGGGCTGGGTGTTGCTGGCGCGGATCAGGGCCCACCCGCCGTCGAACTGGACCCGGGCGCCGTCCACGTCCACCACCTCGTGGCTGCCGCGGTAGTGCTCCACGGCCTCCCGCACCACCTCGAACTTCTCCTCCTCCGGGCAGTCCAGCCGGAGCTCCGGCGTCGACGGGTATCGCGGCACGTCGCCCAGCAGGTCCCCCAGGCTGCGGCCGCTCCGGGCCACCAGGCGGGCGAGCCGGGCGGAGGCATAGATGGCGTCGTCGAACCCGAACCAGTTGTCAGCAAAAAAGATGTGACCGCTCATCTCACCCGATATCGGGGAGCTCGTCTGGCGCATCTTCTCCTTGATGAGCGAATGCCCGGTCTTCCACATCACGGGCTCGCCGCCGGCCTCCCGGATCATCTCGGGCACGGCCTGCGAACACTTCACGTCGAAGATCACCGGCGCGCCCGGTCGGTTCTCCAGGACATCCAGGGCCAGGAGGAGCAGCAGGTGGTCGCCGCGGACGATCTCACCCTCGCCGGTCACGGCGCCGACGCGATCGGCGTCGCCGTCCAGGGCCACCCCCAGGTCGGCGCCGGTGGAGCGCACCCGGTCGATGAGGTCCTCCAGGTTCTCGTCCACCGTGGGGTCGGGGTGGTGGTTCGGGAAGGTGCCGTCCGATTCGCAGTACAGACATTCCACGTCGGCGCCGGCGGCCCGGAGGGCGTCGGGGGCGGCGACGCTCCCCGCCCCGTTGCCGCAGTCGAGCACCACGCTCACCGGCTCCGGCAGCGGCGATCGGTCGGCCACGGCCTCCACGTACCGGTCGAGCAGGTCGGGGCGCTCCTCCTCCCTGCCGCTCCCCTCCGCGAAGTCCTCGCCGATCATTCGCTGGCGGAGGGCCTGGACCTCGTCGCCGTAGAACGGGCCCCCGCCGAGCACCATCTTGAAGCCGTTGTACTCGGGCGGGTTGTGGGAACCGGTGATCTGGACCGACCCGTCGGCGTCGAAGTGGTGATCGGCGAAGTAGAGCCCCGGCGTGGGGACCGTGCCCACGCGCAGGACGTCGGCTCCGGAGGCGGTCATCCCCTCGGCCAGGGCGTCGGCCAGGGGGCCGGAGCTCGGACGGTTGTCCTGGCCCACGGCGAGGGTGGGAGTCTCCACCTCCTGGCGGACCCGGGACGCGAAGGCCCGTCCCAGCCCGCGGGCGAAGTCGCGGGTGAGCTGCTCGTCGACGATGCCGCGGATGTCGTAGGCTCGGAAGACGTTGTCGGGGACTCTCATCCTGGTCCGGTCAGTCGGAGGGGCCGTCTGATTCGGAACTCGGGGACGCGGGTGTGGCACCGGGTCCGTCCAGGCCCGCCGTCGTGGCTCCGGCGGCGGGCGACTCGACCGTCGGACGGTCGGTCAGCGATCGTCCCGCCCGGTCGGCGGCGTCGATGCCCGTCCCGGGCAGGAGTCCGAGCAGGAGGATGCCGGCGGCGCAGACCGCGGCGGAGAACCGGAACGAGGGGCCCGGCCGTCCCGGGCTCGGCGCCTCCTCCGGCGCCTCCTCGAAGTACATCTTCCACACCACGCGCAGGTAGTAGTAGTACGCCACGAGGCTGGTGAGGACCAGCGTCACCGCGAGCCCCACCTGCCCGGCGTCCACGGCGGCGCGCAGCAGATAGAGCTTGCCCACGAAGCCGCCGGTGGGCGGGAAGCCGGCCAGCGAGAGGAGGAAGATCACCATGGCCACGCCCAGCAGCGGACGCCTCCAGCCCAGCCCCGCGAAGTCGGAGAGGTGGCGCCGGCGGTCCCCCTTCCCCGCCACGTGGTAGACCACGGCGAAGGATCCCAGGGTCATGAGCGTGTACACGGCCAGGTAGAAGAGGGCGGCCGACCGCCCCAGGGCGTTCGCCGAGACGACGCCCACCAGGAGGTAGCCGGCGTGCGCCACCGAGGAGTAGGCCAGCATGCGTTTCACGTCGTCCTGCGCCAGCGCCACCAGGTTCGGGAGGACCATGGTCAGGACCGCCACCCACCACAGGGCCACCTGCCAGGCGTCGGCCGCCGGCATGAGCTCCACGGTGAGCACGCGCAGGAGGGCGGCGAAGGCGGCGGCCTTCACGCCGGCGGCCATGTAGCCGGTCACCGGCGTCGGGGCGCCCTCGTAGGCGTCCGGCGTCCACATGTGGAAGGGGACCGCCGAGATCTTGAAGCCGAAGCCCACCAGCAGGAGCCCGGTTCCCAGGTAGAGAAGCACGTTGCCGTCGGCGGCCGCCTCGGCCACCCGGGGCACCACCCGGGCCAGGTTCGTCGTGCCGGTGGCGCCGTAGAGGAAGGCGATGCCGAAGAGCAGGAAGGCGCTGGCGAAGGCCCCGATGAGGAAGTACTTGAGCCCGGCCTCCGACGACCGCGGGTCCGAGCGCTGGAAGGCCGTGAGCACGTAGACGGCGATGGACATGAGCTCCAGGCTCAGGAACACCACGATCAGGTCCCGGGCGGCACCCAGCACCATCATCCCCACGGTGGCCAGCAGCACCAGGACGTAGAACTCGCCCTTGTCGAGCCCCTCCCGCTCCAGCCAGTCGAAGGAGAAGAGGAGCCCGAAGAAGGTGGCGCCCAGGAAGATGAAGTTGGCCGTGACGCGGAAGGCGTCGGCGGCGATCATGGGCGCCCCGGAGGTCACCTCCAGGGTGAGCAGGAAGCCGTTGGCCGCCGCGGCGGCGAGGACGGAGCCCGCCGCCGTCAGCCCGACCCAGTCGGCGCTCTGGCTGCTCTCCTGCCCGCGCTGGAAGACGTCGCCCAGCAGCAGGACCAGCGCGGCGGCCGACAGGACGACCTCCGGGAGGAGGATCAGCAGGTAGTCGAATTTCGAGACGAAGTCGATCTCCACGTCGTGCTCCCTCTGCCTCTACTCGCCCGTCTCCACGGAGACGGGCCCCGTCATCCCGGGCCCCTCGCCGCCGTCCCCGTCGTCCGGAAGCACCGCGACACCGTCGAAGGCCAGCTCCGCCCGCCCCGTGGCGGCGCCCAGCGGGGCCGCCTGCGACCGCTCCTCGACGCGCCGGATCAGGTCCCCGGCCGACGCCGAGGTGCGGTCCAGGAACGGGTTGGGATAGACGCCGATGAGGAGGATCAGCGCCAGCAGCGGTACGATGATCGCCCGCTCCCGGGCGTCCAGGTCCTCGAGCTCCTCGTTCTCCTCCTTCTCCAGCGGATTCAGCACCACCCGCTGCACCATGGGCAGCATGTAGTAGGCGGCGAAGATCACGCCCGTGGCGGCCAGCGTGGCCACGACGGGGTGGCTGCGGAACGTGCCCAGCAGGATCAGGAACTCGCCCACGAAGCCGTTGGTGGCCGGGAGCCCGATGGAGCTCAGGGCGACGACGACGAAGGAGAAGGCGAAGAAGGGCATCACCCGGGCCAGGCCGCCGAACTCCTCGATGAGCCGCGTGTGGCGGCGCTCGTAGATCATCCCCACCAGCAGGAAGAGCGCTCCCGTCGAGAGCCCGTGGTTCACCATCTGGAGGATGCCGCCCTCCATGCCCTGCGGGTTCAGGGCGAAGATGCCCAGGACCACGAAGCCCAGGTGGGCGATGGAGGTGTAGGCGATGAGGCTCTTCACGTCGGGCTGCACCGCCGCCACCCACGCCGCGTACAGGATGCCCACCAGCCCCAGCGTCAGGAAGGTGCCCACCACGGCCGGGTGCGTGGCCGCGTGGGAGAAGAAGGGCAGCCCGAAGCGGAGGAAGCCGTAGATCCCCGTCTTCAGCAGCACCCCGGCCAGGATCACCGAGCCCGCCGTGGGCGCCTCCACGTGGGCGTCCGGAAGCCAGGTGTGGAGCGGGAAGAGGGGGACCTTGATGGCGAAGGCCAGCGCGAAGGCGCCGAAGAGCCAGAACTGGGTCCCGCGGGCGATCTGGAGCTGCACCAGGTCCCGGTAGGCGAAGCTCACGGCGCCGGTCTGCTGGTAGTAGAGGTAGACCAGGCCCGCGATGGCCACCAGCATGAGCAGCGACCCCACGGCCGTGAACAGGAAGAACTTGATGGCCGAGTAGATGCGCCGCTCGCCGCCCCAGATCCCGATGAGGAAGTACATCGGGATGAGCATGACCTCCCAGAAGACGTAGAACAGGAAGAGGTCCAGGGCCGTGAACACCCCGAGCATCCCCGTCTGCAGCAGGAGCAGCAGGGTGTAGTAGGCCTTCTGGTGTCGGTCCACGTACCGGAACGACGAGGCCACGGCCAGCGGCATGGTGAGGGTGGTGAGCAGGACCAGGAGCAGCGAGATCCCGTCGACCCCCACCGCGTACTGGATGCCCCAGGCCTCGATCCACGGAACCGCCCCGAAGCTCTGGAACGCCGCGGTGCCCGTCTCGAAGGTGAAGAAGAGGGGCACCGAGAGGGCGAACTCCAGGACCGTCACCCACAGCGCCACCTGCCCGGCCTTCCGCTCCGGCGCCATCTGACAGGCGACGGCCCCCAGGAGGGGGAGCGCCAGGAGGACGCTCAGGATCCAGTGACTCGAGTAGAAGCTCTCCATACCGATCTATCCGCCCCCGTTCACAGGACCAGCCCGCCGAGCACCGCCAGCACGCCCAGGGTGAAGACCAGGACGTAGGTGCCGATGCGCCCGGACTGGAGTCGGCTCCCGACCCACCCGAGTGCACGGCCCGCGTAGCCGAGCCCGTTCACGGCGCCGTCGATGATCCGGTCGTCCACCACCCGCCAGCACGCCCGGGAGAGGGCCAGGAGCGGGCCGACGAAGACGCGCTCGTACAGCTCGTCCACGTACCACTTCCGGTTCAGCACGCGGGCCAGCCCGCGGTCGTCGGCCGCCCGCTCCGGCACCAGGATCTCCTTGCTCCGAACCCAGGCCGCACCGGCGACGATGCCGCCGACGGCCAGGACCAGCGACACGCCGGCCCACACCGCCTCACCGCCTCCGAGGGGCGCCGCGTGGGCGGCCTCGACGCCGTGCTCCTCGGCCACCGCCAGCGCCGGCTCCACGGCGGGATGCAGCCAGTCGTGGAGCCAGCTCACGTGCGGCAGCGGCAGCGCCTCGGGAATCTGGATCCAGCCGCCCACCACGGAGAGGACCGCCAGGATCACCAGCGGCACGGTCATGACGGCCGGCGCCTCGTGCAGCGCGGAGGAGGCGCCCTGCCCCGCCGCCTCGTCGGTGCGATTCTCGCCGTGAAAGGTCATGAACATGAGCCGCGCCATGTACGCCGCCGTGAGGACGGCGGCCACCAGGGAGACGCCCCACAGGATCGGGTAGCCGTAGGAGCCGGCGTACCAGATGATCTCGTCCTTCGAGAAGAAGCCGGCGAAGGGGAAGACGCCGGCGATGGCCAGGGTGGCGGCCCACATCGTGGTCCCCGTCACGGGCATCACGCTCATGAGGCCGCCGTGGCTCCGCATGTCGTTCGGGTCGCCGTGGTGACCCTGCTCGTGGAAGGCGTGCTCCACGGAGTGGATCACGGCGCCGGCCCCCAGGAAGAGCAGCGCCTTGAAGAAGGCGTGGGTCGTCAGGTGGAAGATCCCGGCCGTGTACGCGCCCACGCCCACCGCCAGGAACATGTACCCGAGCTGCGAGATCGTGCTGTAGGCCAGGACCTTCTTGATGTCGTACTGCTTCAGGGCGATGGTGGCCGCGAAGAGGGCCGTGCCGGCGCCCACCGTCGCCACGGCGGCCTGGGACATGGGCGCCATGGCGAAGAGCACGCCGGAGCGGGCCACCAGGTACACCCCGGCCGTGACCATGGTGGCGGCGTGGATCAGGGCCGAGACCGGCGTCGGGCCCGCCATGGCGTCCGGCAGCCAGGTGTAGAGCGGGATCTGCGCCGACTTCCCGGTGCACGCCAGCAGCAGGAGGAGCGTCACCGCGGTGACGGTGATCCCGCCGTAGGCGAGCTCGTCGGCGGCGCTCTCGATGATGGGCACGTAGTCCAGCGTCCCGAACATCGCGAACAGGAGGAACATGGCGACCAGGAAGCCGAAGTCGCCGATCCTGTTCACGATGAACGCCTTCTTCCCGGCGGAGGAGTACTCCGCGTTCTCGTACCAGAACCCGATGAGCAGGTAGGAGCAGAGCCCCACGCCCTCCCAGCCCACGAAGGTCACGGGGAAGTTGCCGCCCATGACCAGCACCAGCATGAAGAAGACGAAGAGGTTCAGGTAGGCGAAGAAGCGGGAGATGCCCGGGTCGTCCCGCATGTAGCCGGCGCTGTACACGTGGATCACCGTGCTCACGCCGGTGACCACGAGCATCATCACCATGCTCAGGCGGTCGAAGAGGAGGTCCACCCCCACCTCCAGGCCGCCCACGGAGAGCCAGCTCCACAGCGTCACCACCGCGGGCCCGGCGGCGCCCGTCTCCAGCATCCGGAGGAAGTTCGCCAGGACCACGGCGAAGGCTCCGCCCACGGCCAGCGGGCCGACCCAGGACGGCACCAGCCGGCGGTCGCGCCACAGGAACGCACCGAGGCCGTTCACCGCGGCCCCGATCAGCGGGATCAGCAGGATGAGGCCGGGGAGGATCGGCGTGAACGAGCCACCGTGGTCGCCGGCGGCCTGACCGGCCCCGTGGGCCGCCCCCTGCCCCGCGGCCCCGGCCGCGCCGTGCGCGGCTTCCTGCAGGAGGCCCGCCAGGGCCGAGCCGAGCGCCGGAATCATCTCCATCGCGCCGCCCCCTACCATTTCAGCAGGTCGAACCGCTCCACGTCCACCATCTCGTAGTGGCGGAACACGGAGATGATGATGGCCAGCCCGACGGCCGCCTCGGCGGCGGCCACGGCCATCACGAAGAAGACGAACACCTGGCCGTCGACCCCGAGCTGCCGGGCGAAGGCGACGAAGGTCAGGTTGACGGCGTTCAGCATCAGCTCGATGCAGAGGAAGATGATGATGGCGTTCCGCCGCAGCAGGACGCCCCCCACGCCGATGGTGAACAGCGTCGCGCTCACGACCAGCGACAGCGGCAGGTACTCCGGCGGGACGCTCACGGCTCCCTCCTCCGGGCCAGCACGATGGCGCCCACGATCGCCACCAGGAGCAGGAGCGACGTGAGCTCGAACGGAATCAGGTACTCGTCGAACAGCGGCCCCGCCACGGCGCCCACCGGACCGCGGGCCTCCAGCGCGGCGCCCACCGGGTCCGGCGCGCCGGCGAGGGACTCGGCCACGACGCCCTGACCGCCCAGCTCCTCCAGCCCCAGCACCGCCCGCGCCACGAGGGCGAGGAGCGTCACCGAGACGGTGGCGGCCGCGAAGCGCCCCAGCGCCCCGCGGAAGTCGGTCTGCTCTCCCTCGAAGTGCCCCAGGTTGAGGAGCATCACCACGAAGAGGAAGAGGACCATGATGGCCCCGGCGTAGACGATCACCTGCACCGCGGCGATGAAGTGGGCGTCCAGGAGCACGAAGAGCCCCGAGAGCGAGAAGAAGGTGACCACCAGGAAGAGCACGCTGGACACGGGGTTCTTCCGCGTCACCACGAAGAGGCCGCTCACCACGGCCGCCACCGAGAACAGGTAGAAGAGCGCGTCGGCGATCACGGCTCCGCCCCTACTGCGACCGGGGATCCGCGGGATCCCACAGCGCCGTGAACGGGTGATCCTGCTCGCAGAGGCGCTCCAGGTCGTACACCCAGCGCTCCCGGGTATACTCGGAGTTCTCGTAGTGGGCGCCCAGGTGGATCGCCTCCACCGGGCAGACCTCCTGACAGTAGCCGCAGAAGATGCACCGGAACTCGTCGATCTCGTAGACCGCCGCGTAGCGCTCGCCGTTCTCGTCCTCGGCGGGAATGAGCTTGATGCAGTTCACCGGGCAGACCGTGGGGCACAGCCCGCAGGCGACGCACTTGGCCCGTCCGTCCTCGTGGGTGGCCATCCGGTGCGTCCCGCGCATGCGCGGCGAGAGCTCCCACTTCTCGTCCGGGTACTGCTGTGTCACGGTGTGGGGATCCAGGAGGTGCTTCATCGTCACCTTCATCCCCTTGAGCGCGGCCCGCACGTACGAGCTCGTCTCGTTGGGCCGCTGTACCACCTTCACGTTTCCAGGCATCGTCCTGTCTTCGTCCTCGGGTTCGCGTTCAGCCGCCCTCGGGGGCCGTTCCGGAGCCGCCGGATCCGCCGGCGGCCGCGGCCATGGCCCGCTCGCGCGCCTCGCGCCACATGCGCTTCTGTCGTCCCTCGCGGGTGGAGCGGTACGCCCCGCCCCCGATGATCCGGCCGCGGTCCAGCACGAAGAAGAGCAGGCCGGCCGCCGCCAGGTTCACCGCGAAGAGGACCGCGCCGTACACCAGCCCGGGCTGCAGGCCGGCGGACTCCAGTCCCAGGATCGTGCCGGCGATCAGCATGATGTAGGCCATGAGAGCGGGGATGAAGAACTTCCACCCCAGGTCCATGAGCTGATCGTACCGGAAGCGGGGCAGCGTCCACCGGATCCACATGAAGACGGCCACCACCAGGAGCGTCTTCAGGGTGAAGGCTCCGAAGGTGAGCAGCGTCTTCCACGCCGCGGGCTCGCCGATGACCGTGCCGTCGGAGAGCACCCGGATGTTGTCCCCGGCCCAGAACGGGATGTCCCAGCCGCCCAGGAAGAACACCGTGATCAGGGCGGCGGTGGTGAGCATGTGGGCGTATTCGCCCAGGAAGAACATGCCGAACTTCATGGCCGAGTACTCGGTGTGGTAGCCCGCCGTGAGCTCCTCCTCCGCCTCGGGCAGGTCGAAGGGGATCCGGTTGCTCTCGGCCAGCCCCGCCACCGTGAAGAAGAAGAAGCTGACCAGCAGCGGGAGGGCCAGCCACAGCCCCACCGTGTCCGGTCCCGCCTCGAAGGTCTGCTGCATGGCCACGATGTTCGGGATCCGGACGTCGCCGGCCACCAGCAGAATCGGCACGAGGCTCATGGCCAGCCCCACCTCGTAGCTGATCATCTGCGCCGAGCCCCGCAGGCCGCCCAGGAAGGGATACTTCGAGTTGGACGACCACCCGGCCATGACGATGCCGTAGACCCCGAGCGAGGCGATGGCCAGCACGTAGAGGAGCCCCACCGGGGCGTCGGCCACGATGACCTCCACCAGCCCCCACTGCGTCGGGAGCGGCGCGGCGAAGGGGATCACCGCGAAGAGGATGGTGGCCGGCACCAGCGCCATGCAGGGCGCCAGCAGGAAGAAGGTCTTGTTCGCCCGGTCCGGGAGCGTCTCCTCCTTCAGGGCGAACTTGAGGCCGTCGGCCAGGGTCTGCAGCAGGCCCCAGGGGCCGACGCGGTTCGGCCCGGACCGGTCCTGGATGAAGCCGGCCAGCTTCCGCTCCATCAGGACCAGCATGCCGACGACGACCATGAGCAGGGTGAAGAACAGGACGGCCTTCGCCGCCGTGATCCACCCGAATGCCGCGCCCGTCACCGGTCCCATCGGGTCGCCTCCCTCACCGCGCGCCGGCGCCGGCTTCCGCCCCGGCGCCGCTGTCCAGGGTCTGGCCCTTCAGACCGACCCGGCCCCAGTTCAGGACCGCCATCTCCGGCCGCTCGTCGGTCATCTCGCCGAAGGCGTCGGCGGCGTCCAGCACGGGCGAGCCGTCGCCGGAGCGCGCCAGGAGGCCGCTGAGGACCATCCACGCCGGCCGTGCGATGCCCGGCGGCTGCAGCGCCTTCTGGAAGCGCTGGACCCGGCCCTCGTGGTTGGTGAACGTGCCCGCCATCTCGGCGAAGGTGGTCACCGGGAGCACGGCGTCGGCCCGCCGTGCCGCCGGAGAGAGGTGGCTCCCCAGGTAGAGGAAGAACGAGGCGTCCTCGGCGTAGGACTCGGGCGCCTCGCGCAGGGTCTCCTGGAGGACGAAGAGCGGCGCGCCGGGCTCCGGCTCGGGCCAGCTCTCGACGCGCCGGAAGCCGAACAGGTCGGCGCCGGTGCCGTTGGCCGCCCGGTCCTCGCGCAGCGTCAGCTTCGGGAAGCCCGGCAGGGTGTGCTCTTCGCCCTGTTCCACCCGGTAGCTCCCCGCGTCCGCCGGAACGCCCAGGGTGTCCAGGAGCCGCCGGAAGTAGTGGAGGCTCTCGTTGCAGGCGTCGGGCGAGACCACGGCCGAGCCGCCCTCGATGCCGCCGAGCCGCTCGCCGACGGCGGCCAGGGCGTCGCTCCAGTCCATGGGCTCCAGCTCACCGCCCTGCCTCACCAGCGGCACCTCGGTCCGCACGCCCCGGTTCCCCATGACCAGGTGCTTCCGGCCGTAGTCGCACATCCAGTAGGAGTTGACCTCGCCGTTGTAGCGAGGCTTCAGCCGGACGATCTGGTTCTCCTTGGTGTCCAGGGTGACGTTGCACCCGTTGGAGCACCCGGGGCAGATGCTCGGCGTCTTGTCCATGTCCCAGGCCCGGGCCTTGAACAGGTAGTCCTCGTGCACCAGGGCCCCCACCGGGCAGACGTCCACGATGTTGCCCTGGAAGGGGTTGTCCAGGTCCTCGTCCGGAAAGGTGTCGATGTACGCCCGGTCGCCCCGCTGGGCGACGACGAGGCTGTCGTCCTGGGCCACCTCGCGCATGAAGCGGACGCAGCGCGTGCAGATGATGCACCGGTCCGCGAAGTAGAGGATGTCGTCGGCGATCCGGTCCCGCCCCATGACCAGCTTCTCCTCGTTGAGCCGGCTCTGGAGCTGGCCGGTCTCGAAGGCGTAGTCCTGGAGCATGCACTGCCCGGCGGCGTCGCAGATCGGGCAGTCCAGCGGGTGGTTCACCAGCAGGAACTCGATCACGGACTTCCGGGCCAGCTCCGCGTCGTCGCTGTCCGTGTGGACCTCCATGCCGTCCTGCACCGGGAGCTTGCAGGAGGGCTGGAGCTTGTCCTGGCCCTCCACCTCCACGAGGCAGACGCGGCACTGTGCCGGCCGCGTGGGGATGCCCGGGTGGTAGCAGTAGTGCGGCACCACCACGCCGGCCTTCTCGGCCGCCTCGATGACGGTGCTGTCCTCGGACACCTGCACCTCGACACCGTCGATGGTGAGGCTTACGAGGTCGCTGTTCTCTTCCTCTGGCATGGGCGGTCTCGGCCCTCGTCTCGGTTCGTGTTCCTCGTGCGCCGCCCCCCGGGCCCGTCGGCCTCGGGAGAGCGGTCCGGCTCAGCGGCGGATCGCGCTCGGGCGGTCAGGCGGTGGCGGTGCAGCGGTCGTGCTTGATGTGCGCCTCGTACTCGTCGCGAAACTTGTCCAGCGAGGACTCCAGCGGAAACACCACGCTGTCCGCCAGCACGCAGATGGTCTTGCCGGTCATCTGCTCGCACAGGTCGTACAGCGTGTCCAGGTCCTCCATCTCGCCGCCGCCTCGCTCGATCCGCTCCAGGATCTTCGTCACCCACGCGGTCCCCTCCCGGCACTGCACGCACTGGCCGCAGGACTCGTGGGCGTAGAAGTGGGCGACCCGTCGCATCGCGCGCACGATGCACGTCGACTCGTCCATGACGATCGGGGACGCGGTCCCCAGGGCGCTGCCCGCCTCCGAGAGCCCCTCGTAGGTGGTCTCGCAGTCGAGCTCGTCCCGCGACAGGATCGGCGTCGAGGAGCCGCCCGGGAAGACGGCCCGGACCTGCCGCCCCTCCGGCACCCCGCCGCAGACGTCGTGGATGATGTCCTTGAGCGGCATCCCGAGCTCGAGCTCGTAGTTGCCGGGCCGGTTCAGGTGGCCCGAGCAGCACCACAGCTTCGTCCCCGGGCTGTCGTCGCTGCCCCACTGGCGGTACCAGTCGGCGCCGTTGTCCAGGATCATCGGCACCGAGGAGAGGGTCTCCACGTTGTTCACGGTCGTCGGGTCGCCGAAGAGCCCGGACTGGGCCGGGAACGGCGGCTTGATCCGCGGCTCCGCGCGCCCGTCGGCGATGCTGCTCAGCATGCCGGTCTCCTCGCCGGCGATGTAGGCCCCGGCCCCGACGTGGACCGTCAGGTCGCAGCCCCACCCGCTGCCCAGGATGTCCTCCCCCAGGTAGCCGGCCTCGTAGGCGTCGGTCACCGCGCGGTTGAGGATCCGGATCACCTCGAAGAACTCCCCGCGCACGTAGACGTAGACGTGCTCCGCCTGGATGGCCCGGGCGGCGATGACGCAGCCCTCGATGAGGAGGTGCGGCGTCCACCGCATGAGCTCGCGGTCCTTGAAGGCGCCGGGCTCGCTCTCGTCGGCGTTGCACGCGAGATAGTGCGGGTCGTCACCCTTCTCGGGCATGAAACTCCACTTCACGCCCGTGGGGAACCCGGCCCCTCCCCTGCCGCGGAGCCCCGACTCCTTGACCGTGGTCACGATCTCGTCGGGCTCCATCTCGAGGGCCTTCTCCAGCGCCCCGTACCCGCCGCGCTCGCGCCACCCGTCCAGGGTCCGGGCCTCCTCCTCGCCCATGTGGCGGGAGAGGAGCGTCCGGGTCTCTCGCTCGTGTGTCTCGGGAAATGCCATCCGCTCGTGTGTTGGTGTGGAATCGACCGGCCGCCGGGCCGCCCTCCGGCCGGGGCCCGCTCCGGAGCTCGCCTCAGTCCAGCTCGTCCAGGATCTCCGGCACGCGCTCCGGCGTCACGTCCTCGTAGTACTCGTCGTTGACCTGGACCACCGTGGCGAACCCGCAGGCGCCCAGGCATTCCACTTCCATGACCGTGTACAGGCCGTCCTCGGAGGTCTCTCCCGGGCGCGTCCCGGTCTCCTCCAGGAAGCGCTCCAGGACCTCCTCGCCGCCGCACAGGTCGCAGGAGATGTTGGTGCAGACCTGGATGAGGTATTTCCCCACCGGCCGCTGGTTGTACATCGTGTAGAAGGTGGCGACCGAGTGGACGTAGGCCGGCGTCAGGTCCAGCTCGCCGGCGATCTCCTTCATGGCCGGCCGCGAGACCCAGCCGTTCCGCTCCTGCGCGTAGTTGAGCAGGGGCAGCAGGGCCGCCCGCCTGGTCGGGTACCGGCTCAGCACCTTCTCCAGCCGCTCGCGGCCCGCCCCGTCGTCGAAGAGGGGGGCGTCCTCCGGGGCGCTGTTCTCGCCCTGGGTCTCGGCCCGCATGTACGGCTGGGCGCCCGCCACCGCGGGGTGCAGCTCCACCTCGTCGCTCATCGGTCGATCTCCCCCAGCACGATGTCCAGCGAAGCGTTGATGGCGATGACGTCGGAGACCATCTCCCCCTCCACCAGGAACGGCAGCGTCTGGAGGTTGATGAACGACGGGGCCCGGAACCGGCAGCGGACGGGCTTCTGGGCGCCGTCGGAGACGATCCCGAAGCCCAGCTCCCCCTTGGAGGCCTCGATGGAGTGCCAGGTCTCGCCCGGGGGCACGGTGAGCCCCTCCATGACCAGCTTGAAGTGAGAGATCATGGAGTCGATGTCCCCCATGGCGTCGCTCTTGTCGGGCAGCACCACCCGCCGGTCGTCGACGTTGATGGGGCCGTCGGGGAGACGGTCCAGCGCCTGCTTCAGGATGCGCGTGCTCTGGCGCATCTCCTCCAGGCGCACCATGTAGCGATCGTAGATGTCGCCGTGGGAGCCCACGGGGACGTCGAAGTCGTAGTCCTCGTAGCCCAGGTACGGGTCCGCCTTCCGGACGTCGTAGGGCACGCCGCTGGCCCGGAGGTTCGGGCCGGTGAGGCCGTAGTTCACGGCGTCCTCGGCGCTGATGGTGCCCACCTCCTGGGTCCGCCCCAGCCAGATGGCGTTGGCGGAGAGCAGCTCCTCGACCTCGTCCAGCGTGCGCGGGAAGGTGTTCACGAACTCCCGCACCCCCTCGGTCCATCCCGTCGGGAGATCGGCCATCATACCGCCGATCCGCGTCACCGACGTGGTGATGCGGGCGCCCGTGTACGCCTCGTGCAGATTGTAGATGCGCTCGCGCTCCTGGAAGGTGTACAGGAAGACGCTGAGCGCGCCGATGTCCATGGCGGTGGTGCCCAGCCACAGCAGGTGGCCCAGGATCCGGTTGAGCTCGGAGAGGATCACCCGGATCACCCGGCAGCGGGGCGTGATCTCCACGTCCAGGAGACTCTCCACGGCGCCGGCGTAGCCGATGTTGTAGAGCATCGGCGCCAGGTAGTCCATGCGGTCCGTGTACGGGACGACCTGGTTCCACTCCCGATACTCGCAGGTCTTCTCGAAGCCGGTGTGGAGGTAGCCGATGTGCGGGATGCAGCGCACCACGGTCTCGCCGTCCAGCTCCAGGACCAGCCGGAGCACGCCGTGGGTCGCCGGGTGCTGGGGCCCCAGGTTGACGAGCATCGGCTCGCCCTGCAGGCCGTCGCGCTCGGCGGCGTCCTCCAGTCCCTCCTGGTAGGAGACCTCGCGCACCATGGCGTCGTCGGGCCCGGCCTCGCCCTCCGCCACGCCGGCCAGCTCGAGCTCCTCCCGGGAGTAGACGTCCTCCAGGTCCCGGGAGAGGGCGCGCCGCACCTGCTCCGAGCGGCTGAAGCGCCCGCGCAGCGGGAAGTCCTTCCGGAGCGGGAAGCCCTCCTCGTAGTTCTCCGGCATGAGGATGCGCCGGAGGTCCGGATGCCCCTCGAAGTGGACGCCGAACATGTCGTAGACCTCGCGCTCCAGCCAGTTCGCCGTCCGCCACAGCGGGTAGACGCTCTGGAGCGTGAGGTCCTCGCGCGGGACCTCGCAGGTCACCCTCAGCTCGCGCCCGTGCTCCATGGACCACAGCTGGTACCACACCTGGATCGGGCGGCCGCCCCCCAGGTCCACGCCCATCACGTCCTTGAGGAGGTCGTAGTCCTGCTCCGGGTCGTCCTTCAGGAAGCGGAAGACCTCCAGGTTGCGGTCCGGATCGACGAAGACGACGGGCGTCCCCTCGGCGTCCCGCTCCAGGCGGCCCACCGCGTCGGGCATCTCCTCCCGGAGCGCGCGCACCGTGGGGTGCTGCTCCAGGGGACGATCGGCGGCGTCCTCGGCGCGGACCAGGTCTCGCTCGGGCTGGGTGACCGTCTCGGGCATCGCTCTGCGGCCTTCTAGTCCTGGTGCTCCAGCAGCCGCTCCCGGCGATCCCCGGGGCGGCGGGTGGCGTCGGACGACTCGAGCCCGCTCACGCGGTTCTGCTTCGTCGAGTTGCCGAAGGGCTGAGAGACGAGCTCGATGGCCTCCGGCGGGAGGTTGGGCCGGCCGGTGGCCTCGGGGCTCTCGTCGCGGGGCGTCGGGTCCGACAGCGACTCGCCCTTCATCTTCTCCTGCACCATGAGGAGGCCGTAGATGAGGCCCTCCGGACGGGGCGGGCACCCCGGCACGTAGACGTCCACCGGGACCACGGTGTCGATGCCCTGCACGATGGTGTAGTTGTCGAACATCCCGCCGGAGCTGGCGCAGGCGCCCATGGAGACGCACCACTTGGGCTGCGGCATCTGGTCCCAGACCCGCCGCATCACCGGGGCCAGCTTGTAGCTCACCCGTCCCGCGACGATCATCAGGTCCGACTGACGGGGGCTGAAGGACATGCGCTCCATCCCGAACCGGCCGATGTCGTACTTCGACGCGGAGGTGGCCATCATCTCGATGGCACAGCACGCCGTGCCGAAGGGCATGGGCCACATGGAATTGCGCCGCGCCCAGTTCACGATGTAGTCGAGCCGGGTGGTCATCCAGTTGCGCGGGATGCCCGTATCGACCTCCTCGTTCCCGTCGCTGGAGCCCGTCTGCACGACGTTCAGCTTGCGTGACATGGTATCATCAGTCCCACTCGAGGGCGCCCTTGCGCCAGGCGTACGCCAGGCCGGCCGCCAGGATCAGGAGGAACACCAGCATCTCGACGAATCCGAACAGCCCCAGCTCGCGGTAGGCCACGGCCCAGGGCAGGAAGAAGATCGTCTCGATGTCGAACACGATGAACAGCATGGCGACGATGTAGAACTTCACGGAGAACCGGCTCCGCGTGTCCCCCAGCGGCGTGATCCCGGACTCGTAGGGCGCCGCCTTCGCGGGGGTGGGGCGATCCGTTCCCAGGAGGTGCGAGATCCCGAGCAGAAAGGCGGCGTTCGCCACGCCGATCACGCCCAGAATCACGATGCCCAGATAGGACTCCGTCATGCCGTCGGCCTGCCGTGCATCGAGTTTGTGAAATTCTTCACTAGTGGCGGCTGAAGATAGCGCGCGTCAGACGGGGGCGTCAAGGCGAACGGGCCCGTGGGCCGCACCGTCCGCGCGCCCGGCGTCCGGTCCCGAGCGGACGGTCTCCCTCCCGGTCGACGGGGGGCACCTGGCGGCCGGGATCCGGGGCCGCGGAGAGCCGGTGCTGGCCCTCCACGGACTCACCGCGAGCCGCGCCGTCTGGAGGCCGCTGGCGGAGCGGCTTCCGACGGGGCTGGCCCTCCTGGCCCCCGACCTCCCGGGCCGGGGCGAGTCGCCCCCCGCCCCCTCCGGCCGGTATCGGCTCCGGGACGAGCTCCGTCGACTGCGCTCGGCCCTCGCCTCCCGGGGGGCGAGCCCCCGGGTCGTGGTGGGACACTCCCAGGGGGCGGCCCTGGCCGTGGCCCTGGCCTCCACCGACCCGTCGGTGCGAGCCCTGATCCTGTGCAGTCCCGTGTGTCCGTGGACCTCCCGCCCTCCCCTGCTGGACCTGCTGCGCGGCGCCGGGCCCGCGGCCCGACGGATCGTCCCGCCCCTCCGTCGCCCGGTCGTACGATGGGTCCTCCGGCACCGGGTCTACGCCGATCCGACCCGCGCAGACGGCGCGGCGGTGGATCGGTACGCCGGGCCGTGGGCGTCGCCTGGCCGTGCGGCGGAGCTGCCCGGGATCGTGGCCGACTGGAATCCGTCCGCGCTGTGGCCGTACTTTCCTCCGCCTCCGATTCGGCTCCGGGTGCTCGTGGGCGAGGAGGATCGCCGCGTGCCGCCGGAGGACGCCGCCCGGCTGGCGCGGGCCGCCGCCGGCGAGATCCGCGTGCTCTCGGGCGCGGCCCACGGCCTGCCCGAGGAACGGCCGGATGCCGTGGCGTCGGCCCTGGCGGCGGTCGCCGCGGAGAGCCGGGCCGGGTCGGAGAGAGAGGGTGACGCTAGGTTCGAGGCTGACTCCAGCGAGACGGGAGCCGATGGGCATCAAGAGTGACCGGTGGATCCGGGAGAGAGCGCAGAAGCACGGAATGATCGAACCGTTCGAGGACGGTCAGGTCGAGGACGGGGTCATCTCCTACGGGCTGAGCAGCTACGGCTACGACATGCGGGTGGCGGACGAGTTTCGGATCTTCTCGAACGCGCTGTTCCCCGTGGTGGACCCGAAGGAGTTCGACGAGCGCTCGTTCGTGGAGTACCGGGGCGACGTGTGCACGATTCCCCCCAACTCCTTCGCCCTGGCCCGCTCGGTGGAGTACTTCCGCATCCCCCGGGAGATCCTCACGATCACCGTGGGCAAGTCGACGTACGCCCGGTGCGGGATCATCACCAACGTCACGCCCTTCGAGCCGGAGTGGGAGGGCCACGTGACGCTGGAGATCAGCAACACCACGCCGCTCCCGGCGAAGATCTACGCCAACGAGGGCATCGCGCAGGTCGTCTTCTTCGAGGCCGACGAGGTGTGCGAGACGAGCTACGCGGACCGGAAGGGGAAGTACCAGAAGCAGGAGGGCGTGACGCCGCCCCGGCTCTCCTCGTAGCCGCCACGGCGGCCGGAAGCGGGGGCGGGCGTGCGGCCGGCGCGCGCCGGGCGCCCCGTCCCGTGGCCTCAGGCGCCGCCCCGCAGGGCGGCCACGACGCTCAGCCCCCAGCCCGCCAGCAGGCTCGTCCCGCCGAAGGGGGCCACCGCGCCCAGCCACCGCGGGCCACCCAGGGCCAGCGCGTAGAGGCTCCCGGAGAAGAGGGCGATCCCGGCGACGAAGAGCCAGCCGGAGGCCTCCCACAGGGCGTGGGGCCACTGGCGGGCGGCCCAGGCCAGGGCCAGCAACGCCAGGGCGTGGTAGATCTGATAACGGACGCCGGTCTCGAAGGTGGCCAGGGCGTCGGCCGACAGCCGCCCCTCCAGGCCGTGGGTGGCGAAGGCCCCGGCGGCGACCCCCACCAGGGCGAGCGCGGCGCCGGCGGCGAAGAAGATCCGGCTCATGCGTCCCCTCCCCTCGCTGTCCGTTCCCTGCTCACGTCACTCCGACCGGTAGACCACCAGGTAGGACTCGCCGTCCTCGTCGTACTCCTCCAGCCGCACCCGTGCGCCGAACTTCATCTCGTCCTCCGCGGTGTGGCACTTGACCAGCGTGAGGACGCCGTCCTCGTCCTGCCACTGGGCCCGGCCCGAGGCCGGCTCCCGGTCCACGCTCGAGCTGACGACCCGCGCCTCGGCCCCCTCCTGGCCCGGGGGATTCCAGCGGACGCCCTGGACGGGAGGGAACCAGCGGTTCCGGGCGCGCTCCATGCCCCATCCGAAGAGGGCTCCGCCCACGACGGCCGACGGGAGGACCCACCAGAACTGCCCGGCGGGATTCCCGAGCCCCAGGTCGTGGATGGCGCCGTTCAGGGTGAGCCCCACGATGGACGTGGAGAGCGCGGTGGCGGCGAACCGGAAGGGGTCCCGGTCCTCCCCGCCGCCGAAGAGGGCCGCCGCCAGGCCCACGACGCCGGCGACCAGGAAGATCACGTTGTACCACTGGAGGAGGAACTCGCCGTAGCTCACGGCGTCCCCCGTCCCGCCGGGCGGCCGGGCTCCGTCAGACCCGCCCCCACATGGCGGCCTGCTTCACCTCGGCGATGGCCTTGGTGACCTCGATGTCCCGCGGGCAGGCCTTGGTGCAGTTGAAGACCGTCCGGCACTTCCAGACGCCCTCCGCGTCGTCCAGGATCCGGAGACGCTCGGCGGTGCCGTCGTCCCGGCTGTCGAAGATGAACCGGTGCGCCTGGACGATGGCCGCGGGACCGACGTAGTCCTCGTCGGACCAGAAGACCGGACAGGAGGTCGTGCACGCGGCGCACAGGATGCACTTGGTCGTGTCGTCGAACCGCTCCCGCTCCTCCTGCGACTGCACCCGCTCCCGCTCCGGGTCCGAGCCCTCGTTCATCATGAACGGCTTCACGCGCCGGAACTGGTCGAAGAAGGGGTCCATGTCCACGACCAGGTCCTTGATCACGGCGTAGCCCATCAGCGGCTCGATCGTGACCTCGCTCCCCACGTCCTGCAGGAGCGTCTTGCACGCCAGCCTGTTCTGGCCGTTGATCCGCATGGCGTCCGAGCCGCAGATGCCCGTCTGGCAGGAGCGGCGCATCGCCAGGGTGCCGTCGATCTGCCACTTGATGTGATTCAGGCAGTCGAGCACCCGGTCCGTGGGCTCGGCCTCGAACTCGAAGTCCTCGTAGTAGGGATCGTCCCGGACCTCGGGCTGGTAGCGGCGGATCGTGAATGTGACGTCCATGGCTCGACCTGACTCGGGTTGTCGGCTCACCGGCGTCGAGCCCCGGCGGGGCGGCGCCGGTACCGGCTCAGTAGGTGCGTTCCTTCGGCTCGAACTTCGTGATCGTCACGGGCCTGTACCGCAGCTCGACCTCGCCGTCGTCCCGGAAGGCCAGCGTGTGCTTCAGCCACTCGTCGTCGTTGCGGTCCGGGTAGTCCTCCCGGGAGTGGGCGCCGCGGCTCTCGGTGCGGTTGAGGGCGCACTCGGTGATCACCTGCGCCAGCTCCACCATGCCCACCGTCTCCCAGGCCTCGGTGAGGTCGGTGTTGAACGTCTTCCGCCGGTCGTCGATGGCGATGCTCTTCGCCCGCTCTCGCAGGTCCACCAGCTTCTCCTTCGCCTCCTGCAGGAGCTCCTGCGTCCGGAACACGGAGACGTTCTCCATCATCAGCTCCTGCATCTCCCTCCGGATGTCGGCCGGGCGCTCGCCGGAGTCACGGGTGCGCAGGGTCTCCACGGCCTCCCGCGCCTGCTCCATGGGGGCCTCGCCCGCCGGCTCCAGCTCCGCCTCGGCGCAGTACTCGGCCATGGCGTTCCCGGCCCGGCGTCCGAACACCACGAGCTCAAGGAGGGCGTTGGTGCCCAGTCGGTTGGCGCCGTGGACGGAGACGCAGGCGCACTCCCCGGCGGCGTACAGCCCCCGCATGGTGTTGCCCTGCTCGTCGACCTCCACCCGGCCGTCCACGTCCGTGGGAATGCCTCCCATGCCGTAGTGCGCCGTGGGCTCCACGGGCATGGGCGTCGTCACCGGATCCAGGCCCAGGTAGGTGCGGCAGAAGTCCGCGATCTCGGGCAGCTTGTTCTCGATGACGTCCTGGCCCAGGTGGGTGGCGTCCAGGTGGACGTGGTGCTTGCCGTCGATGCCCCGCCCGGCCCGGATCTCCTTGTAGATGGCGCGGGAGACCACGTCCCGGCTGGCCAGGTCCTTCAGGTTCGGGGCGTACTGCTCCATGAACCGCTCGCCCTCGTTGTTCCGGAGGATGCCCCCTTCCCCGCGGACGCCCTCGGTGATGAGGATCCCCATGTCGTAGATGCCCGTGGGGTGGAACTGGTAGAACTCCAGGTCCTGCAGGGGAATCCCGTTCCGGGCCGCCAGGGTGAGACCGTCGCCGGTCAGCGTCACGGCGTTGCTGGTGGTGGACCAGACCTGCCCGTGTCCACCGGTGGCCAGCAGCGTGGCCTTCGACCGGAACTGGTGCAGCTCGCCGGTCTCGAGCTCCAGGGCCACGACTCCCCGGCAGCTCCCGTCCTCCACGATCAGGTCCAGGACGTGGAACTCGTCGTGGAACTCGACCCCCTTGCGGATGGACTGCTGATAGAGGGTCTGGAGGATCATGTGGCCGGTGCGGTCGGCGGCGTAGCAGGAGCGCCGGACCGGCTCCTCGCCGTAGTTCTTCGTGTGGCCGCCGAAGCGGCGCTGCGCGATGCGCCCGTCCTCGGTGCGGCTGAAGGGCAGCCCCATGTGCTCCAGCTCGTAGACCACCTCGGGGGCGTCCCCGCACATGATCTCGATGGCGTCCTGGTCGCCCAGGTAGTCGCTCCCCTTCACCGTGTCGAAGGAGTGCCAGTCCGGGTTGTCCTCCCCCATGTTGCCCAGGGCCGCGCCGATCCCTCCCTGCGCGGCTCCGGTATGGGAGCGGGTCGGATACAGCTTGCTGAGGACGGCCGTCTTCACGTCCGGGTGGTCCTGGAGGTACGTGGCCGCCATCAGGCCGGCACCGCCGGCGCCGATGACCAGTGCGTCGTAGGTGTGGGTCTGCGCCATCAGCTCACGGGGACGTCGAAGGTGAAGATCACGTAGAACCCGGCCGCGCCGACCAGGAAGCCGATCAGCGCGGCGGCGGTCTTCACGCCGAGCTTCCAGCCCGGCGATTCCACGTACTCGTCGATGACCGTCCGGAGGCCGTTCAGCCCGTGTCCCAGGGCGAAGGCCAGGAGGGCGAAGTCGTACAGCCGCCAGAGGGGATTGGACCACCGCCGGACGACCGTCTGGAAGTCGATGTTGTCCACCCCGATGGCGAAGTGCATCCACAGCAGGTGGAAGACCGCCAGGCCCAGCAGGGCCACGCCGGAGATCCGCATGAAGAACCAGGCCCAGCGCTCGAAGCCGCCGCTGCCCGGCCGGCGGTGTCCGCCGCCCACGCGTCGCTCACTCATCGGGGCTCACTCTCCTTCGTGCTTCTTCGACAGGCGACGTCATTCGAACAGCGGCTCCAGCATCAGCCAGGCCGCGGGCACGAACGCGATGACGAACACGGTCAGCTGGAGGGCGATGAGGCGCCCCTCCTCGAGCCACGCCGTGGGCCAGAAGTCCTGCACCGCGATCCGCAGGCCGTTGAGGGCGTGGAAGAGGACGCCGAAGAGGAGGAACACTTCCATGACGCGGGCCCAGGGGGCGGTGTAGATCACCAGGAGCTCGTTGAAGACCTCCTCGCCGAACGTGATGAGGAAGATGTCCACCACGTGCAGGAGGAGGAACGCCAGCACCCCGAGGCCCGTGACCCGGTGCAGGGCCCACATCGCCATCCCGAGCCCTCCGCGGTAGCGGAGCATGTGGCCCGGGCTCGTGCTTCGGTCGTTGTCGTTCGAGCTCATGGGAACTCCCTCGATGCCGTGCTCTCGACTGGCCGTTCCGGTCCGATGGCGCCGGCTTCACGGCTCGGGACCGGCGCCCGGCAGGGACAGAACGTGGAGGCGCTAGACGTCCACCTGGTCCATCGTGTCCCGGACCTCGGCGGCGGAGGCGTCCAGGGCCGACTGCTCGTCGGCGTCCAGGTCCACCTCGAAGATCTCCTCCACGCCGCCGCGGCCGAGCTTGCAGGGGACGCCCAGGAAGAGGTCCTCCAGCCCGTACTCGCCCTGCACCCAGGCGGCGCACGGCAGGACGCGCTTCTGGTCCCGGGCGATCGACTCGCACATCTCGGCCACTGCCGCCGACGGCGCGAAGTAGGCGCTGCCGTCACCCAGCAGGTCCACGATCTCACCGCCGGCCTTGCGCGTCCGGTCCACGATCTCCTCGAGCCGGCTCCGTTCCATCAGCTCGGTGACCGGGATGCCGCCGACCGTGACGCTGCTCACCAGGGGCACCATGCTGTCGCCGTGCCCTCCCAGGACGAGGGCCTGCACGTCCTGCACGCTCACGTCCAGCTCGGCCGCGATGAAGCTCCGGAACCGCGCCGTGTCGAGGACGCCGGCCATGCCCATGACACGCTCCCGGGGGAAGCCGGTGACCTCCTTCGCCACGTACGCCATCACGTCCAGGGGATTGGTGACCATGATGACGATGGAATCCGGACTGTGCGAGGCGATGTTCTCGCTGATGTCCGTGATGATCTCGGCGTTCTTCGCCACCAGGTCCGCCCGGCTCATGCCCGGCTTCCGGGCCAGGCCGCCGGTGACCACGTAGATGTCCGAGCCCTCGGTGGGCCCGTACTCCGTGGTCCCGGTGAGGCGGGTGTCGGTGGCCTCGACGGGCGCCGACTCCCACTGATCCAGGGCCTTGCCCGAGGCCAGCCCCTCGACGATGTCGACGAGCACGACCTCTCGGGCCACCTCTCGACCGGCGAGACGCATGGCGGCTGTGGCGCCGACGTGGCCGGCACCGACGACGGTGATCTTCTGCACGTCCGTGTCCTTCTTCCTGTCGGGTTCTCGGGTGTTCGGGCTTCGGTGACTCGTCCGGGCCCCCGCCGGAGACACCCCCGTGGGCGGCCGGGCGAGCCGCCGGCGGCGAGACGCGCCGCCGGGACGGAGCGAAGCTATTCGCCCGGACCGGGGGCGGGCAACCGTGGTGATCCGGGCGTCGTCCGTGAGATCAGCCGGGTCCCATGGAGGACATGCGCCCGGCGCGGCGCGCCGCCTCCTCGGCGACGACCTCCATGGCGTTGTCCCATCGCTCGGGGCTCGTGCGGTCCAGGGCTCCCTCGATCAGGTCGATCAGCTCCAGGGCCTCCTCGCGGGTCAGGGAAGCGTCTCCCCTGCCCTCTTCCAGGCGCTCTCGGAGCTCTTCGGCCTTCTCGACGAGGGCCCGGTGCTGCTGGCGCTCTTCGTACGTCATGGTCACTCCTCCGCACCTTCGTACGCCGTCTCCGGCGTGAGGGTACGGATGTAGGTCATGAACTTTCCGATGGAATCGTCCACCCGGAGCGTGGAGACGCGGACGCGGGTGGGAGCCTCGCCCTCGGGGTCCGGGAACGCGGAGACGGCGATCTTGCTCCGGAAGGTCCCGAAGGTGAGGTGCGTGTCGCTCTCGTCCTCGAGCCAGGCCGTGTAGACGGAATCGTCGCCGGTGAAGAACTCCCGGGCCTCCCGGAGCACCCGTTCGGGCGAGATCTCGGTGGTCTCTTCGAGCGTCATGGTCTCCCGGTGGACGGCGGCGATGAGCGGGGCGGAATCAGTTGACCTCGTCCTCCGACGACGGGTATGATCCCGCTCGTTCGGAGTGCGTGTGGAGATGCGGGTTCTCGGCGTCCGCGGGATTCAACGGTCGCCGCGTTCGCCGTGCCCCGCCCCAATCAGTAACTGGCCGGGATACGCCGTGCAATTTTCAGAGAACGTTTCCTTCCTGGAGCCGTCCGCCACGCTGGCCCTGGCGGCCCGCGCCCGAGAGCTGTCCGAGCAGGGTCGGTCCATCGTGGACCTCTCCAAGGGCGAGCCGGCGTATCCGACGCCCGAGTACGCGGCGGAGGCCGGGATGCGCGCCATCCGGGAGGGGCGCACGGGCTACCCGCCGACGGCCGGTGTGCCCGAGCTGCGGGAGGCCGCGGCCGGGTACCTGAACGAGACCACCGAGCGCGGCGACCTGGAGGCCTCCCGCGTCCTGGTGAGCGTCGGGGCGAAGCAGGCGCTCTTCAACACCGTCTACTGCCTGTTCGGCCCCGGCGACGAGGTGCTGGTCCCCGCCCCCTACTGGCCCACGTATCCACCGCTGGTGCGCCTGGCAGGCGCCGAGCCCGTGGTGGTCCACACCCGGTGGGAGGACCGGTACCGGCTGACGCCGGAGCTCCTGGAGGAGCACCGGACGGAGCGGACCCGGGGCGTCATGCTGAACAGCCCCAGCAACCCGACGGGGATGATCTACCCGCGGGAGGACCTGGCGGACGTGGCGGAGTGGTGCGGCGAGCACGACCTGTGGGCCCTCTCCGACGAGATCTACCGCGAGCTCTGCTACGTGGCCGACCGGGCCCCCTCCCTGCTCGACGTGCCGCACAGGGAGGACCGCGCGGTGGTCTTCGCCGGAGCCTCGAAGGCGCTCTGCATGCCGGGGTGGCGGATCGGCTTCGCGGCCGGACCGCAGGAGCTGATCGAGAAGGCCACGGACCTCCAGAGCCAGACCACCTCCGGCGCGGCGACCCCCTCGCAGTACGCCGCCGCGGAAGCCTTCGGGAACCGGGAGCGACGCCGGGAGGCCACGGACCGCTTCGTGGGCCAGCTCGGGGAGCTCCGGGAGCTGGGCGTCGAGGGTCTGTCGGGCCTCGACCGGATCGAGGTGAGGGCCCCGGAGGGTGCGATCTACTTCTACATCCGGCTGCGCGAGGGGGAGTCCATGGAGGAGGCCGAGAGCCTGCTCACGGAGGCCGGCGTGGCCGCTCTGCCCGGCGACCCCTTCGGGGACCCGGGGCATCTGCGATTCAACTTCGCGGTCCAGCCGGAGACGCTGGAGGAGGGGATCCGCCGCCTGGCGGACCACTTCGGAGGCTGATCAGCCCTCCTCCGGATCCTCCTCGGGGTAGTCCGAGGCTTCCTCCACGCGGTCCCGCAGGAGGCGGGACGCCTTCCACACCGGCACGGCACGGGGCGGCACCTCCACGGGCTCCCCGGTGCGCGGGTTGCGGGCCGTGCGGCCGTCCCGGTACTGGACGTCGAAGGTGCCGAATCCGCGGAGCTCGATGCGCCGTTCATCGACCATCGCCTGCTTCACGGCGTTCAGGAAGCCGTCCACGACGGCTTTGCAGTCCTTCTTCGTGATGCCGGGGCCGATGGCTTCGTACACCTGATCGACGAGGTCGGCTTTCGTCATCCCTTTGCCTCTGTCCGGGGTTGGTGGGTGTTCGCGTTGCGTAGCTCGTGCGTCCGGCCGCCGCAGCGACCGGACATGCTCATCTCCAGAGATAGAGCAGCTCGGGACGTGAGCTGCCCGGTTCCCGCATCCAGTCCGGCAGCCAGCGGGTCAGCCCGTCCAGCCGCCCGGTGCGCACGCCCGTGAGGAAGTCGACGAACGAGATCCTCTCCTCCGGCGGATAGACCGTGTCGGGCGAGGTCCCGAGCCCGACCATGCGGCCCGCCGCGGACACGGCCTCCCGCAGCGTGCCGGTCCTGTCGACGAGGCCGAGCTCCGCGGCGCGCTGTCCCGAGAAGATGCGTCCGTCGGCCAGGTTTCGCAGGCTGTCGGGGGGGAGCGATCGCCCGCCCCGTACCGCCTCCAGGAACTGCCCGTAGGCGTCGTTCACCAGTCGGCGCAGCACGGCCCGCTCCTGTTCGGACAGGGGGCGTGTGAGGGAGCCCATGTCCTTGAGCTCACCGCTCTTAACCACTTCCAGCTCGACGCCTACCTTGCGCATGAGCTCGCCGGCGTTCGGGAACTGCATGATGACGCCGATGGAGCCCGTGATGGCGCCGGGCAGGGCCAGGACGCTGTCCGCCGCCATGGAGGCGTAGTAGCCGCCGGAGGCCCCGACCTCGCCGATCCACGCCACGATGGGTCGGTCGAGCTCCCGGCGGACGCGCTGGAGCTCCCGGTACAGGCTCTGGGTGCCCCCCACGGTGCCCCCCGGCGAGTTGACCTTCAGCACGATGGCCTTCACCGAGCTGCGCTTCTCGAGCCAGCGCAGGTCGGCGAGCAGGTCCCGTTCGGCGCTGATGACCCCCTCCACGGGGAGGACGCCGACCCGGTCCCCCCGGAAGAGCCCCGGCGTCAGCCCGTCGGAGGTGACCTCGTAGGTGAGGAAGGCGCCGACGGCGAAGGCGACGAGCAGCAGGGCGATGGCGATCCGCCCGCCGGTGCTCCCGCTCATCCGGCCTGCATGGCGGCGACGAACCGGTCGAAGAGGTAGCGGCTGTCGTGCGGGCCCGGTGCCGACTCGGGGTGGTACTGGACGGCGAAGACCGGCCGCTCGCGGTGGGCCAGTCCCTCGATGGTGCCGTCGTTCAGGTTGCGGTGGGTGATCCTCAGGTCCGGGGCGCCGGCGACGCCGCCGTCGTCCTCCTCCTCGACGGCGAAGCCGTGATTCTGGGAGGTGATCTCCACGTCGCCCGTGTCCAGGTTCTTCACGGGATGGTTACCGCCCCGGTGTCCGTAGAGGAGCTTGAAGTTGCTGCCGCCGAAGGCCCGGGCCACGAGCTGCTGGCCGAGGCAGATCCCGAACACCGGGAGCCCGGCGTCGCTCACCGAGCGCACCCTCTCGACGGCGCCCTCCACGGCGTCCGGGTCACCCGGGCCGTTCGAGACGAAGACGCCGGAGGGGGATCGCTCGACGATCTCGCCGGCGGGGGTGTCCGACGGGACCACGCGCACCCGGTACCCGGCACCGGCGATGAGCTCCAGGCTCCGGTACTTCACGCCGTAGTCCAGGCAGATGACCTCGCCCCGCTCCGGCCCGTCCGGCTCCACCTCGTAGGGCGACTCCACGGTGACGCTGTTCGCCAGGTCCCGGCCGTTCATCGAGGGCTCCCCCTCCAGCCGCTCCCGCGCCTCGTCCGGGTCCACGTCCGCCGGGACGATCGTGCCGCGCATCGCCCCCTCCTCCCGGATGCGGCGCGTGAGGGCCCGGGTGTCCACGCCCACCAGGGCCGGGATCTCGCGGCCCTCGAGGTAGTCGCGCAGGGTGCCGGCGTCGGCCCGGGGGTTGTCGCCGGGATCGGTGAGCTCGCGGACGACGAAGCCCGAGACCCAGGGTTTCCGGGACTGGTCCTCGCCCTCTCGGACTCCGTAGACGCCCATCATCGGCGCCGTCATCACCACGACCTGACCGGCGTAGGAGGGGTCGGTGAGGACCTCCTGGTACCCGGTCATGTTGGTGGTGAACACCACTTCCCCGGTGCCCCCCTCCGTTCGGCCGGCGAGCCAGCCGTCGTATCGAGTGCCGTCCTCGAGGAGGAGATACCCCGCGGGTTCTTGCGAAGGAAGCACCGGACCCTTTCCCTTTCTGCGCTCCGCTCGTGGCCGGCCGCCGCTCCGGGGCCCGCCGAAGGTTCCACGCCGACAGCAGTGAGATGAGAGACACCGTCGACGAATCGATCGTACAAATCTTCGCGGACGAATCCTGCCTGGGCAACCAGTTCGAGTCGCCCCGACCCGGGGCCGCCGCCGGCATGGTCGAGCGCTTCTCCCGCCGGGACGGGTGGCAGCGTCACGACTACTGGCGCTTCGACCCGGACACGACCAACAACCGGATGGCCCTGTGGTCCGCCATTCTCGGCCTCTCGGCCCTGGAGGACTCCAGCCGTGTCGTCTTCACCTCCGACAGCCAGTACCTGGTCAAGGGGATGAAGGAATGGATCCACGGGTGGGCGGACCGGGGCTGGAAGAGGAAGGGCGGCTCCATCGACAACCTGGACCTCTGGAAGCGTCTGGCCCGCACGGCCGACCGACACCGGGTGCAGTGGAACTGGGTCCGCGGGCACGACGACCACCCGAAGAACGAGTACGCCCACGAGCTGGCCACCCGCGCGGCGGAAGAGGAAGAGAGCAGCGGGGGGCTGGTTCCCTCGGACTTCGAGGACTGGATCCAGGACGAGATCGACGCCGGCCGGTTCGTGGACTTCCTGGACCTGCCGCCGGAAGAAGGAGAGTTCGAGCCGGACGACCCGCCGCCCCAGCCCTGAGCCGGCGCCGGCGGCGGGCTGCGCTGGCCCTGGACGCCCTCAGCCGCCGCCGGTACCCCCGGATCCACCGCTGCCGCCCGAGCCCCCCATGCCCTGCGGCAGTCCACCGGAGCCTCCCTGTCCACCGGCCCCGTCGGACTGGCCCGACTGGTCGGTGCCCTGCTGCCCGGAGCCGCTACCCTCGGCCTCGAGCACCGAGGAGGGGGACTGGGGAACCTGCTGCTGGGGAGCTCCCCCGACCTCGTTCTGCAGGATCGACTCGGAGGTCCCTCCCTGTCGCGCGGAGAGCACCGAGAGGACCAGGGCCAGGAAGAGGAACACGCCGCCCCCGACCCAGGAGAGCCTGGTCAGCAGGTTGGCCGCCTTGCGTCCCCCCATGAAGGACTCCGTGGAGGAGGAGGTCCCGCCGAAGGTCGACGCCAGGCCTCCCCCCTTCCCCGACTGGAGAAGGATGACCAGGCAGAGGAGGATGGCTGTGGCGAGGATCAGGAGCAGGAGAAGAGTATACATCGCGGCCCGTGTCTCGGAATGCTGTGGACGTCTCGAGGCGTTCTGCGCTCTGGATGTGCTACCCGGCGGCCCGGAATGTGTGCGGCGGCCGCCGGGACGAGCAAGAGCGGAGCGTGCTCAGTCGTCCAGGGCGCGGCAGATCTGCGCGAACGACTCGGGTGTCAGGCTGGCGCTCCCCACGAGGACTCCGTCCAGCCCCGGGGTCTCCAGGAGCTCCCGGGCGTTGTGGGGCTTGACGCTCCCGCCGTAGAGGATCACCGCCGACTCGGCGGCGTCGTCGTCGACGCTCCGGCGGACGGCGTCGCGCACGTGGCGGTGAGCCTCCCGGGCGTCGTCGGGCTCGGCCGTCTCGCCGGTCCCGATGGCCCAGACGGGCTCGTAGGCGAACACGACCTCGCGCCGCGTCGACGGCTCCACCGCCGACAGGCCCCGCTCCACCTGGCGCGACAGGACGTCCTCCAGGTGGCCGGCGCGGCGCTGCTCCAGGGTCTCTCCCACGCAGAGCACGGGACGGACGCCCTCCTCGGCCAGGCGGGCCACCTTGGTGGCCACCTGCTCGTCGGTGTCCCCGAACTCGCGTCGCCGCTCCGAGTGCCCGGCCAGTCCCCACTCGCACCCGGCGTCCGCGGCCATGGAGGCCGAGACCGCGCTGGTGTGGGCCCCCTCCGTCTCCTCGTGCACGTCCTGGACACCGAGGCCCAGGTCCTCCCGGCCCTCGGAGGCCTCACGAAAGGCGGGCACGCTGATCGAGGGCGGGAAGAAGAGAACCGTGCGGTCTTCGTGGGTTCCGTACCGATCCCGGAACTCGCGCACGAAGGTCCGCGTGGCCGACGGCCCCTTGTGCATCTTCCAGTTCGCGGCGTAGACGGGTCTCTCCAGGTCGGTCACGCTGCCTCCTCGGATGCCGTTCTCGTCGACGTGTCGTCTCGGGGTTCAGTGCTCGTCGTCGTCCAGTGCGTCCAGCGCCGGCAGGCGCCCGCTCGAGACGTACTCCAGCGACGCCCCGCCGCCGGTGGAGAGGTGCGAGACGTCCCCGGCGTGCCCGGCCTCCTGGACGGCCCGGGCGGAATCCCCGCCGCCCACCACCGTGAAGGCGTCGCGCTCCGTGGCACGGGCCACCGCGCCCGCGATCCGGTCCGTGCCCTCCCGGAACGGGTCCTTCTCGAACATGCCCATGGGGCCGTTCCAGAAGAGCGTGGCCGACTCGTGGATCACGGCGGTGAACCGGTCCATGGTGTCCGGACCGATGTCGAACGCCGCGTGCCCCTCGGGGACGTCCTCCTCCACCACCCGGCTGCGGTCACCGGCGTCCGGACCCGGCGCTACCACCAGGTCCCCCGGCAGGCGGAGCCGTCCCCCGGCGGCTTCCCGAATCTCCCGCGCCTGCTCCAGTGCCTCCTCCTCGACCAGCGAATCGGCCATGCCCCGGCCGCCGGCGGCCAGGAGGGTGTTCGCCACGCCGCCGCCGGCCAGGATCGCGTCCACGTGGTCCACGAAGGACCGCAGGAGCGGCAGCTTGTCGGCGATCTTGGCCCCGCCCACGACCAGCACGAGAGGGGCTTCGGGATCGACCCGGACGCGGTCCAGCGCCAGGATCTCCTTCTCCACCAGGAGCCCGGCCACCGCCGGGTCCAGGACCTCCGCTGCCCCCACGGTGGACGCGTGCGCCCGGTGGCAGGCCGCGAAGGCGTCGTTCACGAACAGGTCGCCGAGCCGCGCCAGCCGTCGGGCGTACTCCCGGTCGTTCTGCTTCTCGCCCGGGTGGAAGCGGGTGTTCTCCATCACCAGGATCTCGCCGTCCTCCAGCTCCCGGCTGGCCTCCAGGGCACCGTCGGACTCGGGCGCGCCGCCGAAGGTCACCGGCCGGCCGCCGTCCTCCTCCAGGAAGCGGGCCACGGGCCGGAGGGAGAGGCTGTCGTCGGGCTCTCCCCCCGGACGCCCCAGGTGGGAGAGCAGGACGGGTCGCGCGCCCCGCTTCAGGAGGAGGCGGAGCGTGGGATAGCTGGCTCGGATCCGGGCGGGGTCCATGACCTCGCCGTCCTCGCCCAGGGGCACGTTGTAGTCCACCCGGACCAGGGCCCGGCGGCCCTCGAGGCGCTCCGGGGCGAGATCGCGTATCGTCTTCATCGAGGGACTCCCGGGGCGCCGGTCAGGCCGCCGACGCCGCGCCGAGCCGCTCGCCCACCAGGGAGGTCAGGTCCAGGCAGCGGTTGGAGTACCCCCACTCGTTGTCGTACCACGCGAGCACGCGGACCATCCGGTCGCCCATCACCTCGGTGCTCCGGGCGTCGATGATCGAGCTCGCCGGGTGGCCGGTGTAGTCCACCGAGACCAGGGGCTCCTCGCTGTACGCCAGGATGCCCTCCAGGTCCCCCTCCGCCCGCGAGCGGAAGGCCCGGTTGACCTCCTCGGCGGTGACGTCGGTCTCGACGTTCACCACCAGGTCGGTGACCGAGACGTCCGGCGTGGGCACCCGCATGGCCATGCCGTCGAACTTGCCCTTCAGCTCGGGAATCACCTCGGCCGTGGCCTTCGCGGCCCCCGTCGACGTGGGGACCACGGAGACCGCCGCCGCCCGGGCCCGACGCAGATCCTTGTGGGGGCCGTCCAGGAGGTTCTGGCTGGTCGTGTAGCTGTGGACGGTGTTGATGAGCCCGCTCTCGAAGCCGAACTCCTCCAGGAGGACCCGGGCCGGCGGCGCCACGCAGTTGGTGGTGCAGCTGGCGTTGGAGAGGACGTCGTGGCTCCCCGGGTCGTACTCGTCCTGGTTGACGCCCATGACGATCGAGATGTCGGGGCCCGTGGCCGGGGCGGTGATGATCACCTTGTCGGCCCCTGCCGACAGGTGCTCGGCAGCCTGTTCGCGGTTCCGGAAGCGCCCCGTGGCCTCGAGGACCACGTCGACGTCGAGCTCGTCCCACGGGAGCTCGCCGGGCTCCGGCTCGGAGAGCACGCGCACGGTGGCGTCCCCGGCCCGGATCTCGCCCTCCCCGGCCCGGACCTCGCCCGGGAAGTGCCCGTGGACGGAGTCGTACTTGAGCAGGTGGGCCAGCGTGTCGGCGTCGGTCAGGTCGTTGACGGCCACGAACTCCAAATCGTGGCCGTCCCGCTGGAGGCCGGCCCGGAGGATGTTGCGTCCGATACGACCAAAGCCGTTGATGCCCACGCGTACTGCCATTGCGGGTCTCCCGATGTTCAGGTTCTGACTGTCTCGAAAGCGCTGTCCGGCGTGACGGACGAAGCTCCGACGGAGTAGAAGATAGAGGCTCCTCAGCCGTCGCGAGAGGTGTGCCGCTCACCGTCGTTCCGGCCCTCCCCTGCTTCCGGCCCCGGGGCCACGGTCCGGGCGAAGGCCACCGCACCCAGCGGCCGCCATCCGGCCCGTCGCAGGGCCTCCGCGCAGGCCGCCGCCGTGGAGGCCGTGGTCACCACGTCGTCCACCACCACGGCCGCCGGTCGGCCGGCGGCGGCGGGACCCGACGTCTCCCCCGGAGGCCGGGCACGGAACAGGCCCCGGACGTTCTCCCGCCTCGACGCGCCTCCGAGCCGGGCCTGACGCCGGCCGCGGGTGCCGCGCCGGAGGGCGGCGGTCACGCTCCACCCCAGCTCCCGGGCCAGGTGCCGCGCCAGCAGTCCGGCCTGATTGAATCCGCGCCTCCGCTGTCGCGGGGGGGCGAGCGGCACCGGCACGAGCCGGGGGGCTCCCGTCGGTCGCGGGTCGTCGCCGGCCACGGACCGGGCGGCCGCAGCCATGGCCTCTCCCATCGGGACGGCCAGCGCCGTCCAGCCGCGGTACTTGAGAGCGCGGACCAGCTCGGCCGCCCCGCCCCGCATCAGGTACGGAGCGCGGACGCGGGGGAGTCCGGCCGGCCAGTCGATGCACTCCGCGCAGGCCTCCACCCGGTCGGCGAATCGGGGTGCGGGAGCCCCGCATCGGTCGCAGCGGGGAGGGACGGCGCGCGGGAGGCGGCTCCAGCAGGCGTCGCACGCCGGGGCGCGTCCCCGTTCGACGCAGCTGCCGCACAGAGCGCACGACGGCGGAAAGAGCCGCCCGGCCAGCTCGCGGAGGCACCGCCCTCCACGGGCCAGGCGGTCGCGCCGGTCGGAGCCGTTCAGGGGGACCCGGCGGGGTAGGAGCCCAGCGTCCGGACGAAGGTGGTCGCCCGCGCCAGCTCGTCCAGCGCCTCGCGCACCGCCTCGTCCTCGTCCGACCCGCGGAGGTCGAGGTAGAAGGCATATTCCCACGGCGCGTCGGAGAGGGGGCGGGACTCGATCTTCGTCAGGTCGACGTCCCGCCTCGCGAAGGCCCCGAGGCAGCGGTGGAGGAGGCCGGGCTCGTCCGGGCCCGAGAAGACGATCGTGGTCTTGGCGTTCGGGCCCGGCTCCGCGGGCTCGGGTCCCAGGAGGAGGAAACGGGTCGTGTTCTCCGGGTTGTCCTCCATGCCCCGGCGGAGGATCCGGAGGTCGTGGACCTCGGCCGCCCGCTCGCTGGCCAGGGCGGCGGCCGATCGGAGCCCCTCGTCGCGGATGCGCCGGGCACTGCCCGCCGTGTCGGAGGCGGCCCGGCTCTCGGCCCCGGGGAGCTCCTCCCGCAGGGTGCTCGCGCACTGCGACAGGGCCTGCGGGTGGGAGAGCACGACCTCGACGTCGTCCATCTCCGTGCCGGGCAGGGCCATGAGACAGTGGCGAATCCCGAGGTAGATCTCTCCGACGATCTCCAGGTCCCGCTCCAGCAGCAGGTCGTAGTTCTCGCGCACGCTGCCGGCCAGGGAGTTCTCGATGGGCACGATCCCCAGGTCCGCGTCGACGCCCACGGCGCCGAACACGTCGCGGAACGTCGGCCGCGGCAGGGTGCGCACGCCGGCCGCCCCGCCGCGAGCCCGGAACCGGTGAGCCGCCTCCTCGCTGTACGCTCCGGGAACGCCCTGGAAGGCGATCCGGACCGCCTCGCCCGCGGCCATGCGATCAGCCCTCCCCGCGCCCGGCGGCGGACCGCGCGGCGTCCAGCATGGGTCCGATGGGAGGCTCGACGTCCAGCCAGCGGCGGAGCGAGAGGCCGGCCTGGCGGACGAGCATCTCCAGCCCGTCCCGTGCCGGCAGCCCCAGCCCACCGGCGTGTCGCGTCCAGGGCGTCCCGTCCCGGCCGTAGACCAGGTCGAAGACGGCGGCGGCCTCCACGTCCGTCAGGTCCAGGGGGAGCGGGTCGTCGGGCTCCAGGCCCAGGCTCGTGGCGTTGACCACCAGGTCGTAGGATCCAACGGCGTCCCATCGGCTCTCCAGCACGCTCAGCGCCGTGCCGCTGCCGGCCGTCGCGTCGCCGCTGCTCCGGACGAGGTCCCGGGCGCGCCGTGTGGTACGGTTCCAGATCTCCACCGATTCCGCGCCGGCGTCCCGACAGGCGGCCACGACCGCCCGGGCAGCGCCCCCGGCGCCCAGGAGGAGAATCCGGCTCCCGGGGAGGCGGGCCTCCTGCCACGCCTCGACCGCCGCCCGGAATCCACCGACGTCGGTGTTGTCGCCGGCCACCTCGTCGCCCTCGGCCCAGAAGCAGTTGCAGGCGCCGGTCCGACGCACGTCGTCCGCGGGACGATCCACGAGCCGGGCCGCCGACTCCTTGTGCGGAACCGTGATGTTGCCGCCCCCCGCCCTGGCCACGGCCGGCAGGACGCCGTTCAGCTCCTCCTCCCGGACCGGGAGGAGGACGTAGCTCGCGTCGATTCCCAGCTCCCGGAAGGCGGCGCCGTGGATCGCCGGCGAGAGGGAGTGCTCCACCGGCCATCCCAGGAGGGCGAAGAGGCGGGATCCGGTCACGGCCGGTCCCGGTCCGCGGGGGCGGGGTCGACCGTCTCCAGCACGCCCCCGACGGCCTCCTCCAGCAGTTCGAGGACCTCCTCGTACCGCTCCACCCCGGCCCCGACCGGGTCGCCCACCTCGCGGCCGTGCTCCGGATGATCCTCCGGGAGGAATTCAGTCACCAGGAACGCCTTCTCCCCGCCGCCGATGTCGGCCGCCACCCGCAGGTGGGCGTGCGTCATGGCCAGGACCAGGTCGGCCCACTCCACGAGCTCGGGTCCCAGGGGCGTCGAGCGGTGCCCCGACAGGTCGAGCCCCTTCCGCCGTGCGGCCAGCACGGCACCGCTGGAGGCCGGCGCGCCGCGCCCGGCGAACGTGCCGGCCGAGCGGACCTCCACCTTCTCGAGACCGCGCTCGTCCGCCTGTCGGAGGGCGAGTCGCTCCGCCAGCGGGCTCCGGCACGTGTTGCCGCTGCAGACGAAGAGGATCCGGCGTGCGCTCATCGGTGGACCTCGGCCTCCAGGCACTCCTCCAGCGCCCCGACCTCCACCGCGCCCTCCCTCAGGACCCGTGGCGTGTCGTCCCTGAGCGAGACGATGGTCGAGGGGGCAGACGCCGGCAGGGGGCCGGCGTCCAGGAAGGCGCACGGCCGGTCCAGCGCCGGCATGCGGGCCAGCACGTCCATGACCCGGTCCGGATCCCGGGCCGGCTCGCCACCCGAGCGGTTGAGGCTCGTGGAGCTGACCAGGTCGTCCAGGGCGGCGGGAACGGCCCGCGCCACGGGGTGGCCGTCGACCCGGACGGCGATGCCGTGCTCGGAGCCGTCCTCCAGGACCAGAGTGAGCCCACCGGGCCAGAAGCGGTCGCTCAGTCGCTCGGCTGCCGCCGGCCACAGTGCCCCGCGACGCCGCTGACGCACCTGCGTGCTGCTGGCCGCCAGCCGGATCAGGGGGCGGCTCCGGTCGTAGCCCTTGAGCCCGGCCACCACGGCGTCCAGCTCGGGCTCCGCCCGGGCGCCGAGCCCGTACACGGTCGAGGTCGGGTGCACGAAGAGGCCGCCGCCCCGCAGCACCTCGACCGCCCTCTGGACCGCCCGGCCCCGGTGGTCGTCGGGCCCCGCCGCGATCCGCTCCACCGGGCCGGCTCCCGCTCCGCCGTCCACCGCGTCCGTCATCCGTCGTCCTCCCGCATCATGGCGACCAGCTCGTGGATTCGCTTCAGGGGGCGAAGCTCCAGCCCCTCCGGATCGACGCTGTCGGCCACCGCCTCCGGGACCGCGGCGCCGGTCAGGCCGGAGCGACGGACCTCCGAGAGGCGGCTGTCGGAGCGGGCGACGCTCCGGGTCTCCCCGCCGAGCCCCACCTCGCCGAAGAACGCGAAGTCCGCCGGCAGGGGACGGTCCAGCTCCGAGGAAGCGAGGGCCGCCAGCACCGCCAGGTCCACCGCCGGATCGGTGAGGCTCAGTCCCCCCACCACGTTGATGAACACGTCGGCGCCCGCCAGCGACAGGTCCGCCCGCCGCTCCAGGACGGTGAGCAGCATGGAGAGCCGACGCGACGGAAAGCCCGTGGCGACCCGCTGGGGGTTGGAGTACTGCGAGGGCCCCGTCAGGGCCTGCACCTCGGCCAGCAGGGGGCGCGTGCCGTGCAGCGGCACGGCCACCGCCGAGCCGCTCACCCGCCGGGGCCGGTCCTCGAGGAAGAGCTCCGAGGGATTCTCGACGGGCTCCAGGCCCAGGGAGGTCATGCGGAACACCGCGAGCTCGTCGACGCTCCCGAAGCGGTTCTTCGAGGCCCGGAGAATCCGGTGCTCCACGGAGCGCTCGCCCTCGAACTGGAGCACCACGTCGACGGCGTGCTCCAGGGTCCGGGGACCGGCCAGCCCGCCCCCCTTCGTCACGTGCCCCACGAGGAAGGTCGGCGTGTCGGTCTCCTTGGCGAAGGTCTGCAGGCGGGCGGCGCACTCCCGCACCTGCGCCACGTTGCCCGCGGAGGAGTCGACGCCGGAGGCGGTGAGGGTCTGGATGGAATCCACGCACAGGAGATCCGGCGCCATCTCGGCGGCCTCGTCGACGATGCGGTCGGCGTCCGTGGACGGGAGGAACGTCACGTCGGCGGCCCCCTTCCCCAGGCGGTCGGCCCGCATCCGGACCTGGTCCGCCGACTCCTCGCCGGAGACGTACAGGACCTGGCCGCCGTCGGACTGGAGCTCCGCGGCGATCTGGAGCAGGAGCGTCGATTTTCCGATGCCCGGGGGACCGCCCATGAGGACGAGGGAGCCCGGTACGAGGCCTCCTCCCAGCAGGACGTCGAGCTCGCCGATGCCGGTGGACCTCCGCTCGGCCGACTCGGCCTCCAGCTCCCGCAGCGGACGCGGCTCCTGGCGGCCGCCCCCGGTCGACCGTCCGGGGGCGCCGCTTCCCTTCCCCCCGGCGTCGCGGTCCGGCGCCTCGGCCATGGTGTTCCAGTCGCCGCACGCCGGGCAGCGTCCCTCCCACTTGAGGGACTCGTTCCCGCAGGAGGTGCAGAAGAACCGGGGGCGGTCGGAGGAGCTCATCTCGCGGGCCTCGGCGGTGAGGCGGAGGGAGGCGGCCTCAGCCGGCCTCGTCGCGGTGGGACTTGGACTCGAACAGCGTCCATTCCTTGTGGAAATGGAGGTCCACGGTGCCGGTGGGGCCGTTTCGCTGCTTGCCGATGATCAGCTCGGTGTCGCCCTCGATCTCGGCGATGTCGTCGCGCTCGGGATCGGCGTACTGCTCGGGTCGGTACACGAACATCACCAGGTCGGCGTCCTGCTCGATGGCGCCGCTCTCCCGCAGGTCGGCGAGCACGGGCCGGTGGTCCTGCCGCTGCTCCGGCGCCCGGGAGAGCTGGGAGAGCCCGAGGACGGGCACGTTGAGCTCCTTGGCGACGGCCTTCATCCCCCGGGAGATCTCGCTGATCTCCTGCTGCCGGTTCTCGGCGTCCCGGGGTCCCGTCATCAGCTGCAGGTAGTCCAGGACGATCAGGTCCAGGCCGACCTCGGCGCTGAGCCGCCGCGCCTTGGACCGGAGCTCGAGCACGTTGATGGCCGCCGTGTCGTCGATCCACAGCGGCGCCGTGTTCAGGAGACCGGCGGCCCGGGCCAGGCGCTCGTACTCGTCGTCCTGCAGCCGGCCCCGCCTGAGGCGGGCCGAGTTCACCCGCCCCTCGGCGCAGAGGAGCCGCTGGACCAGGGACTCCTTGGACATCTCCAGCGAGAACATGGCCACGTGCTGCTCGTGGTCGATGGCCGCGTGCTGGGCGAAGTTCAGCGCCAGCGCGGTCTTCCCCATGGACGGGCGGCCCGCGAGGATCGTCAGGCTCCCGGGCTGGAAGCCCGAGGTCATCTCGTCCAGGTCCGGGTACCCGGTGGGGACCCCGGTGACCGAGTCCGGGCTCTGCTGCAGCTCCTCGATGTGCTCGAAGGTGGGCCACAGGATCTCCTTGATCCACACGAAGCCGGAGCGCTGGCTCTGCTGCGCGATCTGGAAGATCCGCTGCTCCGCCCGGTCCAGCGTCTCGTCTACCTCGCCGGCCGGCGCGTCGTAGGCGTCCTGAATGATGTCCGTCGAGGTCTCGATGAGCCGCCGGAGCACCGCCTTGTCCCGCAGGATGCGGGTGTGGTACTCGATGTTGGCCCCGGTGGGAACGGCGTCGACGAGCTGGGCCAGGTAGGGCATGCCCCCCACCGCCTCGAGCTCGTCGTTGGACTTCAGCTCGTTGGAGAGCGTGGTGACGTCGATGACCTCGCCCCGGTTGTAGAGGCGGGCCATGGCGCGGAAGACCCGTCGGTTGGCCTCCTTGTAGAAGAAGTCCTCCTCGACGGTCTCCACCGCCCGGGCGACGGCGTCGCCGTCGATGAGCATCCCGCCCAGGACGGAGATCTCCGCCTCCTCCGACCACGGCACCTCGCGGCCGCCGTAGGATTCCGCGTCTCGGGCGATGGCAGGATCAACCATTCGTGCTCTCGGGCTTCCGGTCGCGCGCGTCGTCCACCATCCGGCGGACCTTCTGCAGGTCCTCCCAGGTGGGGCGAGTCCAGTTCGGGTTTCGCAGCAGGGCCGCCGGGTGATACGTGACGGCCAGCGGGTAGCCCCGGAACTCGTGCTCCTGCTGCCTCATGCTCCGGATCGAGTCACGGACGTCCAGGAGCGTCCGGGAGGCGAATGACCCGAACGCCAGGATCACCGCGGGATCGATCAGCTCGATCTGCCGGAGAAGATACGGCGAGCAGCGATCGATCTCACCCGGCTCCGGGTCGCGGTTTCCGGGGGGACGGCACTTGAGCACGTTGCAGATGAAGACCTCCTCCCGCCGGAATCCGGCGCTCAGGAGCAGCCGGTCCAGGAGCTTGCCCGCGCGTCCCACGAACGGGCGTCCGGTCCGATCCTCCTCCGCCCCCGGCGCCTCTCCGACACAGACCAGGCGCGCCGTGCGGCTGCCCTCGCCGAAGACCACGCTGGACCGCTCCTCGTGCAGGGGACAGCGGACGCACGATTCGGCCACCTCGCGCAGGGAGTCCAGGTCCGGCAGGGCCTCGATCTCCTGCGCCGTTCCCTCACGGGAGAGACGCTCCAGGTCCGTGACCTCGCCCCCCTCTGCTCCGGCCTCTTCGTCCGACCGGGTCACGTCGTCGGCCCGCCCGCCGCGCTCCACGGCCCGGTCCAGGCGTCGAATGGCGCGCACGACCTCGGCCCGCGTCCGTCCGGGCAACTCGATGGGCGGCTCCTCCAGCGACCGCCGGGTCTGGAGGTAGCGGCGGAGAAGCTCGGACACGTCACTCCTCCAGCCGCTCTTCGATGCGCCGAACCAGCCGCTCTCCCGCCTCGTCCTTGGAGAGGAGCGGCCACTCCTCGGTGGTCCCGTCGTCCTCGAGGAGCGTCAGGCGATTGGTCGTCGTCTCGAGCCCGGTCTCCTCGCTGATTTCGTTCAGGGCCACGATCTGGAGTCCCTTCTCCTCGAGTTTCCGGCGCGCGTTCTCCCGCGCGTCGTCCGTCTCCAGCGCGAACCCCACCGTGAAGATCCCTCCCTCCTCCCGCGCCTGCCGGGTCTCCGCCAGCAGGTCGGGGCCCGGCTCCAGCTCCAGGGTCAGGCTCTCCCGCCCGCCGCGCTTGATCTTGCCGGTCTCCGGCGCGGAGGGCCGGAAGTCCGAGACGGCGGCGCTCATCACGAGCGCCCTGCTTCCGGCCAGCTCCCCGTGCAGCGCGTCCAGCATCTCTTCGGCGGTCTCCACCTCGGTGACCGCGGGCCCGTGCGGCGGGTCGACCGTACCCGGACCGGTGACCAGCGAGACTTCCGCCCCGCGCCGCCAGGCGGCCGCCGCCACTCCGTAGCCCATCCGCCCCGACGAGCGGTTGGTGAGGAAGCGCACCGGATCCACGTGGGCCCGCGTCGGACCGGCCGTCACGACCACCTTCTCGCCGTCCAGCGGTCCTCCGCCGCACGCGGCCCGGAACGCCATCCGCTCCGTCTCGGCGACGATGGTGTCCGGCTCGGCCATGCGGCCGGGACCGACCTCTCCCTCGGCCAGCTCGCCGCTGTCGGGCCCGACCACCGTCACGCCGCGGTCCTCCAGGACGGCGACGTTGTCCCGCGTGGCGGCGTTCTCCCACATGCGCGTGTTCATGGCGGGAGCGACCAGGACCGGACCGTCGGCGGCCAGGACCGCCGTGCTCGCCAGGTCGTCGGCCCGTCCCCCGGCCATGCGTGCCAGGAAGTCCGCCGTGGCCGGCGCCACGACGACGGCATCCACGTCCCGTCCCAGCTCCAGGTGGGCCATGGGGCGGTCCCAGATGTCCTCCTCCAGGCGACGTCCCGTGAGGCCCTCGAAGGTGGCGCGGCCCACGAAATTCTCGGCACGGGGTGTCATGACGACGTCAACGTCGGCGCCGCGACGGAGCATCTCCCGGACCAGGTATCCGCACTTGTATGCCGCGATCCCCGCCGTGACGACGAGGAGGATGCGCCGGTCGTCGAGCCCGCTCATCGGGAGTCAGGGAGGGCCGGAGCGGCGCTCCGGCCCGTGGGGAGGGTGCTCAGTCGCTGCTGCCGCGTCGCCTGTCGACGATCCGGAAGTCGATCTGCCCGGAGCTGAGTGCGTCCAGCGCCACGCTGGTGAGCTTGGTCCCGCCGTAGGGCGAGCGCCCCAGGGGGAGCGAGTTCAGCTCCCGGGCGTACTTCGCCGCCACCAGCGTGCCCATGTACTTGTTGCCGGCCACCCTGGCCAGCTCGTCCGGCTCGTAGACCTTCATGCTCATGCTTCGTCCACCTCTCCTGGTGCGGCCGACTCGCCGGAGGCGGCCGCGCGGTGAATCTCGTCGACGAATTCCTCGGCTGCTACTTGTACGCTCTCGCCCAGCCGTTCGATCCGGGAGCTCTCGGCATCCACGATGGCCTCCACCCGGCTGACGGCCTCGCGCAGGCGGTCGTTCACCACCACGTAGTCGAACTCTTCCATGGCGGCCAGCTCGCTCTCGGCGGAGCGGAGCCGACGCCTCAGACGTGCCGTGTCCTCCGTCCCGCGTCCCCGCAGCCGGCGCAGGATCTCGTCGCCGCTGGGGGGCACCACGAAGATGGAGACCGTCTCGTCCAGGCGCTCCCGGACCGAGCGTGCGCCCTGGACGTCGATGTCCAGGAGCAGCTTCTCGCCGGCCTCCCTGGCCTCGAGGAAATTCGAGCGGGGGGTGCCGTAGAGCGCACCGTGGACCTCGGCCCACTCCAGAAAGCCGTCCTCGTCCCGGAGGCGCTCGAACTCGGTCCGGTCCATGAAGTGGTAGTCCTCGCCGTCGGCCTCTCCCGGCCTGGCGTCCCGAGTGGTGGCCGAGATCGAGAACCGGATGTCGGACCGCAGCTCCACGAGCTGTCGACCGATCGTGGTCTTCCCGCTCCCGGAGGGGCCGGCGAGGACGACCGGAAAGGGATCGGCGGCGAGCCGCTCCCGTTCGGGGGTGGGGGCTGGGTTCCTCCTCATTCCACGTTCTCCACCTGTTCTCGGATGCCCTCGAGCTCGTTCTTCATCTCCACCACGTGTCGGGAGATCTCGGCGTCGTTGCCCTTCGCTCCCGTCGTGTTCAACTCCCGGTGCAATTCCTGGGCGAGGAAGCTCATGCGTCGGCCCACCGGCTCCTCCTCGGCCTCGTGAACGAGCTCCCGGAAGCCCTCCACGTGCGACCGGGCGCGGGAGAGCTCCTCGCCCACGTCCCACTTGTCGGCCAGGTGGGCGATCTCCTGGGCCACCCGGTCGGTGTCCACGTCCTCCTCGTCGACGAGCTCCGATGCGGCCCCGAGCAGCCGGTTCCGCTCCTTCTCCAGCCGCTCCGGGGCCAGCTCCTCGACCCGGTCCAGGCCCTCGAGGATGGCTCCCAGGTGTCCCTCCAGGTCCTCGGCCAGGCGCTCCCCCTCGCGGCGTCGCATCTCGACGGTCTCCTCCAGGGCGGCCCCCAGAAGCTCCAGGACGTCGTCCAGATCCAGCCAGTCGTGCTCCACCCGGCGCCGCTCCCGGAGGAGGTCGTCCCCGAGCGCCACGGCCGCCACGTCCACCTCGCCCGCCAGACCGTGGGCCTCCTTCAGCCGGCGGAGCGCCCGCACCCGGGCCGCGGCCCGGTCCTCGTCCAGCTCCAGCCGCTCGGCTCCGGACTCGGCCCCCTCCACGTCCACCCGGACCTTCACGCTCCCGCGGCTGAGCCGCTCGCCGATCCGGCGCTTGATGGGCTCCTCCCAGGCGTCGGTGTTCGGGGGAAGGCGCGTGGAGACCCGGAGGTGCCGGTGGTTGACGCTCCGGACCTCCACCTCGACGCGACCCTGCTCGGTCTCCCGGGAGGCCGAGCCGTACCCGGTCATGCTGCGGATCATCTCTTCCCCTCTCCTAGTTCCTGAACGACCATTTGATGCCGAAGGAGTTCCGGATGGGCGGGAACTGCTGGCCCGCCAGGTTGCCCCGGAGGATCCGGTTCGCGTTCTCCTGCCGGTACCAGATGCGCGCGTCGACGACCCGGAGCACGATGCTCCACTCGGTCTCGGTCCGCGACGGCACCGCCTCGACCTGGCGGGTGGCCGGGTTCACGCTGTTCATGGCGCTCCGGTACCGGGTGCCGAACCGGAGCCGCACCCCCAGGTCTCCCTGGAAGAACTCGTCCACGAAGCGCAGCTCGGCGCGGGCCAGGTTCAGGGGTACGTACAGCAGGGGGCCCGGCCCCTCGTTCCGGCTCCTGCGGTAGCTCACGTCCAGCACCACGGGGCTCACGTCGGCGTCGAGGATCGATGCCACCGGGACGACGGGCCCCTCCACGCTCCCCTGGCCCAGCAGGAGCCGGGCGTCGGAGGCGGGCGCGACGCCCCGGTCGAAGGTGGCGGAGAACGGCAGCTGACGGCTGAGGTCCTGCAGCGCGCCCAACCCCGAGAGGCGGTAGGGCCCGAGGGAGATCGACGCGCCGCCCCGGTACTCCTCGAAGCTGATCGTGTCGGCCCGTCCCAGCCACGGGCGCGGGACGCCTCGGGTGCCGCGGGCGCCCGAGGCGTGGAGCGTGGCACCGACCCCCAGGTCCGGCGTCCAGCGGAGGCCCGCCCGGTAGGAGCGGGTGGCGAAGCCCCCCCACTCCGCCGCGCGAAGCCCCCCGTCCACCCGGAGCCCGGCGCCGGGACTCAGGCCCGCGGCCAGGCGTCCCTCGACGTCCGGCCGCGAGGGGCCCGACCACGTCCGGAACGAGGCCCGGCCGAAGCCCCACGGCCGCTCGGCCTGGATCGCCAGGCTCCCCCCTTCC
>Ga0207797_1000101_pt1 | contig 58308 bp, 54 predicted proteins | sample PRCRCaboRojoPR_6_FD_187275 | JGI IMG/M metagenome (GOLD analysis project Ga0207797, IMG submission 187275) | Marine sediment microbial community from Cabo Rojo, Puerto Rico - PR CR 10% Liquid 1 (SPAdes) | ecosystem: Environmental > Aquatic > Marine > Coastal > Sediment | place: Cabo Rojo, Puerto...
CATTGTTCCGGACGGTGATCGTCGAAAGGTGGTCGCCGAAGGTGTCATTCCCAGCCGTCTGGGCGTCGTTCTCGCGGTAGATCGTGTCGTTTCGGTCGAATCTTCCGTTTGCGTTCAAATCCAAGTATCCCGCGGATTTGTTGAAGACCGCTAACGAACCAGTTTCCAGATCGGCAATCTCATTCACGCCACTAATGACCCGCACCTCAACTATCGGATCTCCGCGAGAGTACGAGGCTCCACTTTCATTAGCCACATAGAGTTCCGTTTTTGAATCCTCATTCGAAATGGATTGGTCAAAAAATGCAAATGGTACATTTGCCGGATTCGTGTCGACCCTTAGAATCGTATCACTTACTTCAACATCTGAATCACCGGGCGTCGTCGATTGAATTACCGGCTCTTCCTGGGATAGGATACCATTACCATCGAAATCAGCATACTCAATCTCTTTAGAGAAATGGTTCATGCTCTCTACCTGGCCACCATCGATTACATCGTCACTTTCAGTCAGGAGTTCATCCCCCGGAGTCGTCGAAGAAATGACTGGGTCGCTAGTCTCGTAGCTTCCATTGTGGTTTATGTCGATAAACTCAACCTCAGGATCGATGCTTTCCAACAGCTTCTCTGGTATTGTTCCGCCCACAACAACGTAATCGCATTTTTCGAGAACCCCGGGTTTTCCCATATCCTCAACAACTAGTTCTCCTGTATCAAACAACCCTGCTTGGCCTGAAATTGTATCAATGAATTCTAGGGAGCCGCTTTCGAAGGGACCGTTCGCCTCAGATAGATCTCGATACGAATCGAATTCCAGCCAGTTATTGTTGATTGATGAAAAGTTGGTGGATGAATTAGCCGGGTCCAAGATCTCATCATCCACAGAGATTGATTCATTGTTCTTGATATCACGCGCACGTGTCCTCAGGATGGGTTCAGATCCCGGCGAAGATTGGTCACCTACAGAGACGTCAAATCTTCCATTGGCGTTGGTATCAATATAGTATATATTTGTGATGTCGCTATCCGAGATCACGGTCACATTCTGATTGTCTGCCGCAGGAGTTTGCTGAGTCGTAGTAGTCAATACCAGATCTGATTTCGGTTGATAGCCCCCTTGTGAGCCATTCTCGAGAAAAATGAATTCTCCGTCTTCGTAGATCGTGTTTCCATTTGAATTGCCAATGAATACATCTCCCTGATAAGTATCAGAAACATTTAGTCCAAATTGTTTGAGCCCCTCCGTGCCACCCTTCGCAATCGTGTCGTTTCCATCGATCTCACCAACGGTGTTTCCAGATTTGTCATTCAGAATTGCCTCATTGCTATCTAGTGTGTTATTGCTACCGTCAATAAGATTTAAGTAAAATGTTTGATTATTTTGGAATTGTGTGAGATTGGCAGCCCCGGCTTTACGGACGAGGTCATCACCGGTTTCCAGACTTCCTTCGGAAAGCACTCCATCGCTTCCAATTGAGACCACTGACTCATTTCGACCAAGATTCGCAGAACTGCCATCAGAATATACGTCGAATACTTTCTCCTCAGAAGGAGTCTCATCAAAGCCAACCAAAGGTGAATGACCATCTAATAAGACACGGGTAGAACCTGAAGACAAAGGTCCTGGCTCCAAAGTTTGATTTGGACTGATAAGAATTATCGCTTCACCAAGATCATACGAATCATTGACGCTTCCACTCCGATCAAAATACGTCTCTGATTGATTGGATTGATTGAAATTGGCTAGATCGACACTACCACCACTCAACAACTCATCTCCTTTACTGAGAGCGTAGTCAGAATTCGTATCATAAAACACGATTTCATCCGGATTGAGTTCATCGTCCGAATTCGCATCCAATATAAGGGTACTGTATCCGAATTCCTGCAAATATCTCCCCTCGAGTGCGGAATCATTTGATGTCTTAATTCGTTCCACCGTAATTACGCTGGAATTGAGATGAAAGGAGGTGCCGTTCGTCGACTGCGTCTCTATGTAGAAGTGTTTCTGCAAATCATTTTGAAGTTGGAGACCAGATGATGGACTCGACTGATTTCGACTAGGACATTGTGAAAAGGAGCAAGAATCATTGCTCTGTGAAATGAAATTCAAGGATCCAGCCGGGGTCTGGGATGTCTCATTACCGTGGTCGGATTGGCCAATCTCCGAATATGAGCCCAAGACAATCCCAGACCACAGCAATAACACTGCAAGACCAATTATGGCCAGTACGAGATATTTTGATCTGCGGGCACTAATCCTCGTCATTGATCTAATTTGTAACAATACCAACCGTATAGAAGGGCTACACAGGAACCCGAAGCGGGCAGATTTTGATTACAAGACATCATTTTGTAGAGAGGGGGTTCCGGAATTAAAAGTTAAGAAAATCTCCGAATTTCATAAACAATTTGATCTTCTCAGACTTCTCAAGTTACAGAACCAACAACACAGACCTGAAACAAACAACTTCTAGCAAGTTCGCATCACTCACGATTCTCAACCATCTATGCCATGCGATTTTCTCCGATACTCTTTGACTGTAATGATGCCCTCGCCGACGCCCCACCGTGCGGCGTCCGCCGGTCCCGGACTTGCACGGTCACGGCCGTTTCCGTCGCGTCGTCGATCACCACCGCCTCGCCCAGCCCGTCGGGCATTCGCTCGAGAATCGACTCGTCCATGTACGTCGGCCGGGCGGCGGCGAGCGCCTCCAGGTCCGCAGTCGCCGTCAGACGGTGCGAGAGGACCAGGTCGGCTTGCGAGATCGCCACCTCGGGGATGGCCGCCGGGCGCTGGGTCCCGAGCACGAGGCTCACGCCCGGCTGGCGCCCACGGGTCACGATCGTGCGCAGCGCCGGCTCCGCCACCGTGTCGACGACGGCGTGGGCCTCGTCGACGAGCAACCAGGGCAAGCGATCCAAATCGCGTCCCACGGCGGTATCGTACAAGCCGCGGGCCACGGCCGCGGTCAACGCTGCGAGTGCGCGGGGACCGAGCGACGAGGCGTCGATCACGGTCACTGCCGGATCGAGCAATTCGTCTGTGGTCAGGCCGTCCGGCGAGAAGACGCCCCACCGGGCCGCGAGAGTAAGGTGGTTGCGCACGGCCTGGACCGTCTCTCGCGGGGCTTGGGAGTGTTCGGCCCCCTCCCGCATCCCATCGAGCGTGTCCGCGGCTGTCGCCGCACGCCAGAGCAGGGCACCGGCCGCCCCGGCCGGATCGAGGTCGAGCAGTTCGCACCAGTGCCGGGGTTCGAGTGCGCCCGGCGGGATGGCGGGGTCGGTCACGAGCCTCGCGGACCCGTCCCGTGCGAGGCCCGCAAAGACCCCCATCGGATCGATGATGACACCAGTTACCCCGTTCGCGGAAGCCAGGCCCTCGCCGATCACGCCGAGCGTGTGAGACTTGCCCGAGCCCCGCTTGCCGGTCAGGAGGCCGACGTGGGGGTATTCGAGGTCGAGGCCGACCGCCGCGCCGTCGCTGCCGTCGCGGGCCAGGAAGGTCCCGAGCTGCGCTTTGGGTCCCGATCCCGAGCGACGGCCGAGTACGTGGGTCACGGGACCGTCTGGCCCGACCATCCGGGATAAAGTCTCGCACGAGGGTTTACGAGGGAAGGTCGGACCACTCCGCCCCATGCGGTCGATCAAACGACTGCTGGACGACGAACGCGGGATCGAGGGCCTGCCTGTCAGGCTCATCATCGCCTTCGTGGTTGGCGTGGCGACCCTGTCGGTGATGCTCAACATGATATCAGGCGTGGAGTCCTTCGCCGTCTCGGAGCTCGACGTGAAGCCGGAACCCGAGGTCGTGGGGCCCGGCGACGCCCAGATCGAGGTGACGGCGGTCGACAGCAGCGGCGCGCCGGTCGCCGACGCAACCGTGCTGGTGAAACGCGGGAGTGCGGGCCTCGATTCGGTGGCGGTGGCGACGACTGGACCCGACGGGACCGCGAACCTCTCGGTCGCGCCATCGCTCGGTCCGAATCAAGCCCAGGGGACGCTGACGGTCGACATCAAGCCCCCCGCGGGCTCGAAATACATGGATCGACGCGGGAACGCGGAGATCCTCGTGGTGCGGGGTCGGTAATCAGCGTTGGCGGTCCCAGTCGATCCAATCCTGCTCCCAGCCCCGCCGACGTTCGTGGGCCGTCTGGGCGCGCTCGAGCTCCTCGCGGGCGGTGCGGTTGCGCTCGACGGCCCCATACTGCTCGCCGTCGACCAGGAGTGGCTTGAAGCCGACCGGTCCGAAGTCGGCGACCCGGTCACCGTCCTCGAGAGCCACGAGCCGCTGGTCGCCGTAACCCAGCGGCATTACGAGCCGTCCGCCGGCGGCGAGCTGATCGAGGAGCTGGGTCGGCGGATCGGTCGCCGCTGCTTCGACGAGAATCCGGTCGAAGGGTGCATACTCCGGAAGCCCCTCGGCGCCGTCGCGGCAATCGACCAGCACGGCGTCATAGCCGGCCTGCCGGAGGTTCCGTCGGGCGTCGAGCACCAGCTGTCGCGTGATGTCGACGGCGTGGACGTGTTTGGCCCCCACGATCTCCGCGAGCACGGCCACCGTATACGCCACGCCGGCCCCGACGACCAGCACCGAATCGCCGGCGCTCGGCTCCAGGGCCTGCAGCAGCCGTCCGGCAAGGCTGGGCGAGAGGACCGTAGTGCCGCGGTGGCTGAAGGACTGGTCCATGTACGCGCGGTGCTCCTCGTCGACGAACTCGTGGCGGGGAACCCGACGCATCGCGGTGCCGACGGGATCGGCCTCGATGACACGCTTCGTGTCGTGTTCGAGGCTGTCGACCATGTCCTCTCGCACCGCCGCGTACTCCATGGGGTACCCTACGGGTCGACGGGGAAAAATCGCGCGGGTCTCAGGCCTCACCCTGCATCGGCACGAAGCGCACGCGACTTAAGCGCTCCCGGTCGAGTGAACCGTCGGGCCGCTTCTCGGCCCGTACCAGCCACTGCGAGCCCGAACCGAGTGGGCCGAGCAGCGTACCCCCCACCCGAACCTGGTCGATCACGGCGTCAGGGAAGGACCGCGCGGCGCAGGTCAGATACGCGGCATCGTACGGTGCGTTCTCGGGCCACCCCGCGTGGCCGTCACCCTGCCGCAGCCTGATCTCGCCGTAGCCCAGCCGCGCGAGTCGCCGCTCGGTTGCCAGGGCCAGCGAACGGACGTACTCGACCGAGAACACGTTCGACGGTCCGACGAGTTCCGCCGTGACCGCGGCGTGATAGCCACACCCGGTCCCGATCTCCAGGACACGGTCACCGGCCCCGACGTCGAGTTCTTCGGCCATCATCGCGACCATGTGCGGGGCGCTCACCGTCTGGCCCTCGCCGATCGGGAGCGGTCTATCGGCGTAGGCGTCAGTCCGCCTGGAGTCCGGCACGAACTCCTCGCGGGGCACGGCTCGCATCGCCGCCTCGACCGGCTCGCTCAGGTTCTCGCGCCGCGCGAGGCGGTCGACGAGGGCGTTGCGTTGCGACGCGAAATCCGGGGAGTCCATCTGCCTCACCAGGCCGACCACCCACTCCGCCCGGTCTCGTCCCTGGCGTAGACCCGCTTTGCGTCCTTGGCTTCGACCGTATCGCCGCGCTCGCCCAGCTTCTTGAACGGGTACCGTCCGACCGCGGTCTCGCGGACGTGGATGTCCGTGACCGTGAACTCCTCCTCGGCGAGGGACTCGGTCTCGCCGACGGTGAACTCGTAATCGCCGGGGACGTAAACCGTGACGCTCCGCGTCTCGTCCCGGCCGCCGTCCCGTGGATGCAAGGTGACGTCGACGCTTACGTTGTCGACCGCCCGCGTCCAGAAGGTCTCGACGTCTTCGACGTCCGCGGCCGAGACGCGCTCTTCCGGGCCGATCTCCAGGTCGGTGATCCGGACCTGCATGATGGCGTCTTCGGTCTCGACGACGAACTCCTCGCCGACCCGGACCCGCTCCTCGGCCGGCGCCATGACGGTGGTCCGGAGCGATTCCCCGTCCTGAGAGACGATCACGTCCCGTTCGACGGTGCGTTCGGGCTGGCGGTCTACCTTGTGCACGTGGCCACAGTCCGTACAGCGGACCGTGGCCCGCCCGCCCCCGCGAGAGAGGACCTCGTGGACCGTCTCGAGGTCGGGGGAACAGGACGGACAGGCGCGTGCGACCTGGTCCGATTGCTGGCTCATACCCCGGAATAGCGAACGTGCGCCTAAATATCCGCCGCGTCGGGGCTCGGGAGCGCGACTTCCTCGCCGTCCGCGTAGACCGTCGGATTCCGGATGATCCCGTCCTGATGGATGGGCGCTTCGGTGTCGCCACCAATCCCCGCGTCGTCCCCGATCGCGAGGTGCACCGTGCCGGCGGCCTTCTCGTCGAGTAGCACCGACCCCACGAGCTCGGTCACCGCGATGTTCGCCCCCACGCCGAGTTCCGCGAGGTTGTACGCCGCATCACCCACGGCGTCCGCGGCGGTCTCGACCGCGTCGCGCACGCCGTCGTCCTCGATCCGGGTGACCATGCCGTCCTCGACCTCGAAAGCAAGCGACTGATCCGCCTCGAGCAGGCCGTAGGGCATCATGGTGCCGTCGACCACGAACCGGCCGGCGGCGTCCACGGGGCTGACGAAGACCTCGCCCGCTGGCAAGTTCGAGAAGTCGCCAGGCTCGTGGATGATCCCCGTGTCCTCGCGCCACTCCCTGTTGCCGGGAAGGATGGTGATGTCAGTACCGTTGGGCGCCGTCACCCGGATCTCAGTCGCGTCGCCGAGCTGCTCGGAAAGGGACGCACAGTGGGCGTCGATCTGGTCGTAATCTGCCTGGAGGCCGGTCTGGAAGATCTCCTCGGTGATCCCCGGCAGCGTCGCGCCGCGGGCACCCCCGTCGGTCGCGTCGCTCCGCGCTCGGGTGTGGCTCAGGCTCTTCGTCGTCGGCGCCAAGAAAGTATCGGCGGCGCCCATCGCCGCCGCAACCGCCTCGGGCGGCTCCTCCCCGTGCTGGTCCCCCGGGGGATACTGCATGATGGCCACGTCGTCGGTTCGCTCGCCGGCGACCTCGTAGAGGGCCCGTCCGATGGGCTCGCGCTCGTCGTCCGTGACGATCAGACACGATTCGTCCGACGCGAGGCCCAGACACTGGTCGAGGGCCGTCTCGGCTGCCTGGCGGAGGCTCATACGCCGCAATCACCCCGGCAGCCGGTAAGCGTTTTCGTCCGGCGCGGGGGCTCAGTACTCGGCAAATCGCCCGAATTCAGCGGGAGTGCCACGGCTCCAGATCCCACGGCACGCCGGGCCCCTGACCCCCGACACCTCAGTCGGTCCGATCCTGGAGGATCTGCATCGACTCCCGGATGTGGTATCGGGCCTCCGGGTCCTCGACGTGTTCGAGCGCCGCTTCCAGGTGGGCGATCACCCTGCCGCTCACGTCTGACCGGACACTCATCATACCCCTTCCCTCGGGTGGATATTGCGGTTCAGCGTGGGTAATTCCCATACCATCATACTGGGGCGTTTTCTGTCAGTGGCGCGCGTGGGCCCACGCCTCGAAACGGTTTTGCCGGTCGGGCCGGGAGATGCGGCCATGATTCGCGTCGGAATCAACGGCTACGGGACCATCGGGAAACGCGTCGCCGACGCCGTCTCCCTGCAACCCGACATGACCGTCCACGGCGTCGCGAAGACCCGGCCCAACTACGAAGCCGAGCAAGCGTTGCGACGCGGGTACGACCTCTACACCGCTGTCCCCGAGCGCGCCGACCAGTTCGGTACCGCGGGCATGCAGACCGCCGGACCGGTCGAGGACCTGGTCGAGGCTTCGGACGTGGTCGTCGATGCGACGCCCTCGGGAATCGGGGCGGAGAACAAGTCCCTCTACGACGACTACGACACCCCGGCGCTGTTCCAGGGCGGCGAAGACGACGACCTGGTGGACGTGAGCTTCAACGCTCGTTCCAACTACGAGGCGGCCGCGGGCGCCAACGCGGTCCGGGTCGTCTCCTGCAACACGACCGGGCTAGCGCGGCTGATCGCGCCTCTCAGAGAGCAGTTCGGCGTGGAGAAGGTCAGGGCGACGCTGGTCCGCCGGGGAGGGGACCCGGCACAGAGCGGTCGCGGGCCAATCAACGACATCCTCCCGAATCCGGTGACGCTGCCGTCCCACCACGGCCCCGACGTGAACACCATCTTCCCGGACCTCGCGATCGACACGCTCGGGCTCAAGGTGCCGGCCACCCTGATGCACATGCACTCGGTGAACGTCACCCTCGAGGTGGCGCCCGACGCCGACGAAGTTCGTGACCTGCTCGCGAGCGAGGAGCGCCTGATGCTCATCGACGCTGAGCTCGACATCACCGGCACGGGGGCGCTCAAGGAGTACGCACTCGACATGGGGCGACCACGTGGCGACCTGTGGGAGAACGGCGTCTGGTCGGAGTCGGTGTCCACCGAAGGCCGCGACCTCTATCTCTTCCAGGCCATCCACCAGGAATCCGACGTGGTCCCGGAGAACGTCGACGCTATCCGGGCGGTCCTCGAGACCGAGGACGCCGAGACCAGCATGCGCCGGACGAACGAGGCGATGGGCATCGAGTAGCCCGAATCCTTTTTCCGCGGCCGGAGCCAACCTGGCGCCATGAGACGCGACGACAGAGACGACCCCTTCGATGACCTCTTCCGCGAGTTGGAGCGGATGATGAACGACATGATGCGGGACACGCGTGGGGCCGGCGGATTCGAGTCCGGCGGCGTCGAGCCCTCGACGGCCACCCACGTCGACGTCTACGAGGACGAGGACGAGATCCGGGTGGTCGCGGACCTCCCGGGGGTCTCGAAGTCCGACATCTCCCTCCAGAGCGACGGCGACGTGGTGACCATCACGGCCGCAAACGAGACCCGACAGTACGACGAGCGAGTCGCGCTCCCGGCGAGCGTCGACCCGGAATCGGGCTCGGCGACGTACAACAACGGCGTCCTCGAGGTGACCTTCGAGCGCCGCGACGCCGCGACCGACATCGACGTCGAGTGAGGGACCGATCGGGCAATCCCAGCGCCGAGCGCCTGGAGATGGGTTCTTGCGGAGTCAACCGTCGACCAGCCAGAAGCGGTAGCTATCGCCGATCACGACCTGGCGGATGTGTCCTCGGTCACCGATGTCGGGCTGTCCGCAAGCGGATGAGTGAATCGCCAGCTACCGATTGGAGGACCGCGCTCGGGACCGGATCAGCGCCGCGAGGCGGTCGTAGAAATCCGGGACGTATTTGGACTCGTCGTCGACCGTGGGCCGGGCATTCGTTTCGGTGACGAGGACCCGGTCCTCCGTGGTCAGCAGATCGACCCCGATGAACGGGATGTCCATCGCGGCCGCGGCCCGTTCGGCCATTTCGCGGATCTCCGGGTCGGGCTCTATCGCGGTCGCCGCCGCCCCAGCGTGGACGTTGTGTTTCCACCGGCCGGCGTCCCGGGCGCTATCGGGAAGGGAGCGCTCGACGGCGCCCGCATACTCGCCGTCGATCACCATCACGCGCAGGTCCCGAGCTGCCGGGAGGTACTCCTGCAGGAGGTACGAGCGGTCCCCGGTCGCAGGAAACTCGTGGATCAGGTCGAGGTAGTCGCTTGCCCCCCGGAGCGAATCGGGATCCGAAACTTTGAGCACGCCGGTTCCGCGAGTCGTGGAGTTGGGCTTGAGGACGACCGGCGGAGAGAGCGATTCGAACGCAGCCTGCAGCTCGGCCGAATCGACCGGGTTCGAAACCAAGACCGTATCCGGAACGGGGAGGCCAGCCCGATCGAGTCTCGCCAGGCTCTCGGCTTTGTTCCGGGACCGGAGGACTGCCTCGCGTCCGTTGACCCACGGCACGTCGAGCAGCGCATCGAGCACCCCGCCCTCCATGACTCGGCCCGGGAAGACGAATCCCACGTCCACCGTCGAGGCGTCGACCGGCGGGTCGAACAGCCTGGTGGTCCGTTCGCTCGCCGTGACGTGCTCCACCGCGACGTCCCGGGCTGCCAGGGGCTCCTGTATGCGTTCGAAGGTCTCGGCCCGGTGGGCCACGCCCAGGGTCAGCATATCTGCTCGTCGTGCGGGTAGCGAAAAAGGTGTGCCGATGGCAGCAACGCCGCGACGCCGGCCTGGCAGGTGGTTACGCCGTGAGGAGTTCCTGGCCCCGCTCGACGTTGATCTTGCAGGGCGGGGTGATCTTGTTGTACGCGCGCCGGAAGGCATCCTTCACGACAGGCGCCTGGGCGGGCGTGCACCACGCGGTGAAGAGCTGTTCGCCCTTCTGGACGCGGGCAGCGGTCCCGACGGGGACGCCGAAGGACTGGCGCATCCCGTCTGAGACACGGTCCGCCCCGGCGCCGGTGGCCTGCTTGTTCTCCCGGAGGACCTGGTGGGGGAACTTCCGGAGCGTCATCTTGTAGTTGCCCTCGCCGAGTTCCTTGATGAGGTGGCGGTTGGCCGAGAGGCGTGCCGCCTCGAGGGAGCCGTGACGGAGCTGGACCGATTCCTCGGGGACCAGGCTGATCTGGACCGGGTACTCGTCGGGGTCGGCGTTCAGATCACCCATCTGATGCTGTGCGATTTTCGAACCCGGGATGCCGGTGATATACTCGCGGCGCGTATACGCCGGCTTGTCGATGTCCCGGTACATGGAGGCCGGCTTGTCGGTCATGGGTACTACCCGAATCCATGGCAAGCGCGTGTATAAGGGCTTCGAAGCCGTCGCAGTCGGTTCCCGATTCGACTCCTCGGGGCCCGCTGGACCGTCTGCGGCCCTGGGTTCGGACCACGCTGCCCGCCGGTCAGTCGTCGGTCAGTGAAGGGATCACCGCCACGTCGTGGGCCATGCACGCGGCGGCCCATCCCCATTCGACGCGGTTCGGGCCAGACCACGTCTGGTCGTGAGACCGGCCATCGACCGCTCCGCCTCACTCCCCGCCCCGGCCATTTATAGACTACGCGCGCAAGACTCTGCAGGATTCAGAGAGGGGACGAGTGAAAGAGCCATCGGGGGTACCGGGAAGCGTGGTTGGGTGGGTAGGTGGGTGGGCCAGCCAGACTGCGTGGGTGCGCTGGCCAGGCAGACTGCCTGCGTAGGCCCGGCAGACTGCCTGCGTAGGCCCGGCAGACTGCGTGCGTGGGCCCGGCAGACTGCATGCGTGGGCCCGGAAGAGTGAGCCTGTCTGTGAGAGGTGGTGGTTTGCCGCGTGTCGGTATGAGCGATTGCGAGTGTGGCCGTCGCCATCCCTGGCGCCCACGGTGCCAGTTATCGGGGACCAACTCGCCCGTTCCCCACCACCCTGCCGGTCAGTCGACGGCTGCCAGGAGAGCATCATAGGCCGCCTCGTTGGCCCTGGCGACGGCCGCAGGGTCGCCCCGTTCGTCCTTCTGTAACGGTGGCAACCGACCGGAGTGTCGCGGATCGAGCAGGTCCACGACGTCGCTCACCCGCTCCTCGAGCCGACCCATGTCCGCGCTTCCCGAGGCCACCTCGGCCGCGCGACAGTAGCGATCACCGTCGAAGACCGAGACGTGGCCGGCCCCGACCACTGCCACGGCGTCGACGTCGACGTCCTGGAGCGGTCGGGCCACGTCGGCGTAGGACTCGATCACGACTGGCCGGTCCGCCGCGATCAATGGCCGGACCTGCTCCAGGGCGGGCCGGTGGCGCTCCCGCATCAGGTCGTTCATCTCCGATAGCGTCTCGACCGTCGTGGCGTCGGCGAGGTCCAGGCCCTCCCGGAGGGCCGCGGGAACGTCCACGGCCCCGTTCACGACGTACTCGCCGCCGACTCTGTCCACGAGGAACTCGGAGCGTTCCCGTCCGAATATCGCGCCGGTGCCCTGGTCTCTGGGCCGCCAGAGTCGGTGTAGTGGATTGATCGCGGTGGCTTCGAGGTCCCCGTCGCTTGCCGCTGTGAGGCGTCTCGCGTCCTTTCCGAGTAGATGGCCGTCGAACGAGGCCGCGACGGAATCGTAATCGTACCAGTAGTCGTTCCCGGCTCGCGGCTTCAGCCCGATCGCACCGAGCCGGTGAACGAGCCCGACGGAGAAGGTGGTCTTCCCTGCGTCCACGTTCCGGGACCCGGCCACCAGGAGCGTCGGCTGGGACGACATGTCGGTTGTGGCGCGCTACCCGCCGGGCATTGAAACAGTGTTCGGTCTCCTCGTGGGATGATGCCACTACGTCGGGCCGCGGCGTCTCATCGTCGGTTGATTCTGGTGTCACGTCGGTTCAGGGCGTCTTTGCCGGGTGAGTCTGCTGAGGCGTTGGTTCAGCGTGTCCGCCGGGTGAGTCTGGTGTCACGTCGGTTCAGGGCGTCTTCGCCGGGTGATTCTTGTGGCTCGCCGGTTCAGGGTGTCCCCGGGGGCTGATCCTGCTGAGGCATTGGTTCAGCGCGTCTCCTTCTGGGGCTCCCTCGATCGAGCCGACCGCAACTGGATGGCTGAGATCAGTAAGCGCCTTCCGAGACAGCGACGGTCAGGTTGCCGGTCTCGATCAGCGCGGTTTCGGCCGGCTCGGGCCCCACTGCACAGGTGGTCGTGGCAGTCCCGACCCCGTCGGCCTCGACAGTAATCTCGTAGGTTCCGGGCTCGAGCACCCCCACCTCGCTCCGGAACTCGCCGGGGTCGAGGTAGTAGGTCCACTCGAAGACGGTCTCGGAGTCGGCGTCGACGGCGCGGACGTGGAGGGTCGAGGACCGTTCGACGTCGTAGTTGCGGACCAGGAGGTCCTCGGTGACGGGACGATCCTCGGTCGGAGCGTGTGGCGGGCCGGTCGCAGTCGTGGACGGGGACTGGCTCGTTGGGCGGGCCATACAAACCCCGACGGGTGGCTGGGTGAAGAGGCTATTCGAAGTTCAAAGAGCGATTGTGCCTTCCTCTCTGTCCTCGGGACCCGCACTGCGAGTGTCTGGGGGAGCGGTTAACTCCCGGGCAATCCAACGCCCGTCCATGGACGAGGACCGAGTCTTCTCGTGTGCGAACTGCGGGGCCGAGGTCACCCGCGCGGAGGCGAGCGTCCGGGAGACGATCGGCGACCTCGACCCCGATCGATGGCAGACGCTGTGCTGTCCGGTCTGTGGCGCCCGGCTCGAGACCGTCTTCCTCGAGGACGGGTGACCGACGGCCGGCTGCCAGCACCGGAGCCTGGGAAGGAACCACTAAGTGCCGATGCGGCGAAGGTAGGGCCAGATGACACGTACTCGGGCCTTACTCGTCGCGATGGTGGCCGGGCTGGTACTGGTGGGGACGATACCGGCCCCTGCGGTGGGCCAGGACGAAGTAACGCTCACCGTGACCGTGGAGACCGCCGACGGGGCCACGGTGCCGGACGCGGACCTCACGGCCACGTGGGACGGTGGCTCGGAGACGGCCACGACCGCGGCCAACGGAAAGGCATTCATCGACGTCCCAGCAGGAGCAACCGTCGAGATCACCGTCGAGCATCCGGACTACATCCGGAACTTCCCCTTCACGGTCACCGACGCGGCCGAGGATGACGTCACCATCGCTGTCTACGAGCGCGCAGAGACCGCGTTCGTCGTCGAGGACAGCGAGGGACCGGTCGACGACGCCTCCGTCACGCTGTTCAAACACCAGCGGGTGGCCTTCGCCGAGCAGACCGAGGACGGCGAGGTTGCAACACCCGACATCGAGGCCGGCGAATACCTGCTCGCCGTGGAGAAGCCGGGCTACTACGACAAGAGCTTCGACATCACCCTCGAGCCCGGGACGACGCCCGCCCGGACCGTCGTTATCGAGCGAGGGACAGTCACCCTCCATCTCAACGTGACCGACCCGTACTTTGATCCGCCCCGAGCCATCGAAGGCGTCACGGCTGCCGTCGAGGGTGTGGGTTCGGTCCAGACCCAGTCCAACGGCAAACAGCAGATCAACGTGCCGGTGAACACGAAGAAGTCGATCACCTTCAGCAAGGACGGCTACGAGACCGTCGAGCAGTCGATCGGGGTCGACGAGGCGGACCTGACCCTCGACGTCGACATCCACCGCGCCGACGAGATCAACGTGACCGTGCTCAACGACCAGGTCGTGGTGGGCCAACCGGTCTTCATCGAAGTCGTCGACGAGTACGAGGACCCCGTGGCGAACGGCACGGTCCTGCTCGATGGCGCCTCGGTTGCCACCACGGACGACGACGGACGCGCCCGCTTGACGGTGGACACGGAAGGCGAGCACACGATCCGGGTGCGGAAGGAAGGCGTCGATTCCGGAGAGACGGTCGTCACCGGCGTCATCGTCGGGACCGAGACGACCACGACGACCCAGGAAACGACCACCTCGACCGCCACGACCACCACGCCGACGCCCACGACCAGCACGACGGAGGTGCCGATTCCCGGGTTCGGTCCGATTGTGGCCCTCCTGGGAACACTCCTCGGACTGGGCGTCGCACGCCGGCGCCGCGCCTGACCCACAGTCTATTCATACCCGGCCGACGACGTATCGGCCACCCAAGAGGATCCGAGGAATGCCGCCGAAAACCGAGTCCAACATCGCGACCTGGGTCGCACAGGCGGTCGGGGAAACCGTCCCGATCGAGGGTGAATCGGCGTCGGTGACCGTCTCGGCGCGGTACGACGGAAACGCCGGTGATTACGAGCGGGTGGTCGTCCGGGCGGATGGACTGGAAATTCCCCCCGAGGAACGCTTTTCGGCCACGGTCGCGGACCACGAGATCCAGTTCATGGCGCTAGAATCGAGAGGCGATGGGGAGTATCTCCTGCGGGTCAAGGTCGACTGAGCGGCCCTGCTGAGGGGTGACCCGCCGAACGCTCGCTCCACCCGAACCAGCCCGGTCCACCGGGGAGTCTCCGTCGACGTAACCGGGTTCCACCAATATTTATTCTGCAACCCGGGGTATCATCCCGTTGTGGCTGCGCTCCTCCTCGGGGTCGGCATCGTGGTCGCGGTGTTCGTCGGGTACAATATCGGAGGCTCGTCGACCGGAGCGGCGTTCGGGCCCGCTGTCGGGAGTGGCATCGTTTCGAAGGCCCTCGCCGGCGGGCTGATGACCGTCTTCGCCCTTCTCGGCGGCTGGACAGTGGGTCGGAACGTTGTCGAGACAATGGGCGGGAAGATCGTCCCCGCGTCGCTTTTCTCCATCGAGGTGAGTATCGCCGTTCTCTTCTTCATCGGCGGATCGCTGTTCCTCTCGAACGTGGTGGGCGTACCCGCATCGACCTCGATGACCGCCGTCGGGGCCATTGCCGGCCTGGGCTACGCGACGGGCAATCTAGACTGGGCGGTCGTGGGTCGCATCGTCTCGTGGTGGATCGTCTCCCCGATCATCGCGTTCTGGGTGAGCGCCGTGCTCGGCCGGTACTTCTACCCCCAGTTCGTCGCCTGGTTCGCGGTGACGACCTCACCCGGCGCGCTCATCGTCCTCGACCGGAGCGGCCCTGTGCCGAGACCGGCGCCCGGCCCCAATACCAGCCGTCGCGAACTTCTCGGGACCGGGTTGGTCGTCGCGATCAGCAGCTACATGGCCTTTAGCGCCGGGGCGAGTAACGTGGCCAACGCAGTGGCGCCGCTGGTCGGGAACGGCTCGATTACCATGACCCAGGGGATACTCCTGGGCGGGACCTCGATCGGATTGGGCGCGTTCACCATCGCCCGACGCACGCTCGACACGATGGGAAGTGACCTCACCCAACTACCGCTCGCCGCCGCGCTCGCAGTGGCCGTGGTGAGCGCGAGCCTCGTAACCTTCCTCTCCGCGCTCGGTATCCCCGCCAGCTTCGTCATCATCGCAACGCTGAGTATCGTGGGCCTGGGGTGGGGTCGCGCGACGCGGACGGTCACCCTGGCGGACACGGCCCACGGCGAGCTGCCCGAGGACTCGACCGGGGGTAGCCTCGCCGCCGACGCCGAATCCTCGCCGACGGTGGGCGAACCCGAACAGACGCCCACCGAGGACACCGTCGAGCCCATCGGGGAAGCGACTGAGCGGGACGTTCCGGGCGCGAGCGACCTCTTCGACCCGAGCACGACCGCCCGGGTGGTCCTCCTGCAGCACCTGGTCCCGGTCCTGGCGACTGTCGCGGCGTTCCTCCTCTTTCGGTTCTCGGGACTCGCCTGAAAACCCACGGGGTCATGAGCCCCCGGGCAAGTCTATATGCCCCAGGCGGTGCTACCGCTTTCGGTGTACGAAAATCGCGGGTGTCCCGTGTTCAGGCCGCGTCGACGTACACGACGTCGTGAGACCCACAGTCGGGACATTCCCGCTCGTCGCCCCGGTCGATACGGAACGTCGTACCGCAGTCCTCGCACTCGAATTCCACCCAGTTATCCGGGTGCTGGAAGGCTGCGGTCACCTTGTCGATGATGCCCATAGTCCTTTGCCTGCATGTACATATTGTACGTATTCCGATATGAAATTTTCGCTCGTTCGAGACTCGCGATAAACGGCGTCAAAAAGGGTTTCATCCCCGCAAAAACCCGTTTATTTCACATACAATTGTACGAATATACCGGCTATATATCAACAGGTATGTATCGTTCCCCTGTGCGACCGGCTCCGCCTCGCGGCCCGCTCCTATTCCCGGCCGAGCAGCACCGGTCGCAGCACGCGGTCGGTGCCGCGGCGGATGCGCTCGGAGGCGGCCTGGTTCGAGACGCCCAGATCGCCGGCCAGGTCCGCGAGCGTGATCGATCGGGGGACCTTGTAGAACCCGCGCCGGACGGCGAGTGTGAGGGCTTCGCGCTGCTCCATCGTGAGATCGATGGCGGGGGTCTGGCGCGTCTGTTCGGCCAGCACGTAGACGTTCTCGACGTCGAGTGCCACGTCGTGCCCCGAGACGAAACTGTAGAATTCCGACAGTCGGTCCTCGTTCGGGAACCGAAGCTGGAAGGTCCACGTGCTCGCGCCCGATGCCTGGAGGATGGCCCCTTCGGTCTCGGCGATGCCCTTGATGAGGTCCCCGTCGGCCGGGTCCCAGTCGATGCGGTATAGCCGGCGCTCCTCGGTCTCGTCCAGTCGTGTGCAGGCACGGACCGACTCGTGGGTCGAGACGGTGCCTTCGAAGTCTTCGAACGCCCCCTGGGAGGCCCAGACGTATGGCACAGGTACGCTGTTCGGCTGGAGAATGCGCTCGATTTCGATCTTCAACGGTGGATCGGTCGAAAGAGCCGCGCCGAAGGCGAAGGCTTCGGCGGGGATCATGAACTCCACGACGACGCTCATACCGTCACTTGCCGTCGAGGGTATAAGATTTGTCCCCCTCTATCGTCGGCCGCCGCCGAAGGGCCGGATCCTCCGGCGCCGGGTTGCACCCGTGGATCGTGGTCTCGTCCCCACCCTGGTTCGGGGCACGGGTCAGGGCAGGCCAGGTGTCGCGGACTGGGTCCTCGTGGCGGCCGTCGTGAGACGGCTCCCAGTCCAGTCGAGTACTGTGTTCGCCAGTTGGTTAAAAGTAATGCATGACTCATCAAGTTACCGTCGGTAGAACGGGGCGGACGGGCGCCGTTCCCGCTGGTTCACGTGACTGGCCGCGCCGGGACGATGCGTTCGCCCGGTGGGACTCAAATGTCCCTCGCCCAGCACCCCAACCCCGTCCCGCGGGCGTCGAGTGGCTCTCCCACACAGGTGTCACGCTGGACGGGCGTCCGCGGCCGTCAGCCGGAGTTCGACCCGCGTCCCGCGCGGCTCGCGCGCCGCAAACGTCAGGTCGCCCCAGGACTGCTGGACGACCCAGTACACGATCCAGAGGCCCAGCCCACTCGAATGATTCAACGCGCCCTCGATCCCGTCCCCCAGCGGTTCCAGCTCTGCGTGTGGAATCCCTGGGCCGTCGTCTTCGACGGTCAGGAGCACCTCGTCGCCGGGCTCTCGCTCGAGACAAACCTGGACCGACGGGGCGGGGACGTCGTTGTGACGGATGGCGTTCTCGAGGAGTTCTTCGACCGCCGCCGACAACCGGTCGTGGGCCAGTACCCGGGCGGTATCCGGGAGCGACCAGCTGATAGCGGCCTCCGGGTACTCCCGCTGGTAGGCCCTGGCAAGCTGCTCTAGGGTCTGGGCCAGGTCGACCTCCACCCGTTGGGCGCTCGGTTTCGCGATCGTTTCCTCGATCAACCGCGCCTTCTCGGCGATCTCGTGGAGGCTCCCGGCCTGTTCCCGGATGGTCTCGAGATGGGGCGTCGGGTCAGTCCGCCGATGGGCCAGGCTGGCGTTGCCCTCGATCACGTTCACCGCGGACCTGACGTCGTGTCGGATGATGCGATTCACGACCGAGAGCCGCTGTCGCAGCGCTTCGGCCCGGTCCCGCTCGGCCTCGAGCATCTCCCCTCGTCGTTTGATGTCCGTGATGTCCGAATTCACCGCGACGTACCGAGAGGTCGCCCCCGTCTCGTCGGTGACCGGGGCGACCGTCTGGTCGATCACGTACCGCTGTCCGTCCTTTGACTCGTTTACCACCTCGCTTTCCCACACCTCCCCGCCGGAGATGGTCTTCCACATCTCCTCGTAGAACGAGTCCGGATGCACCCCGGACTTGAGGATGTGAGGGTTTTTCCCCACGGCCTCCGCTTTCGAGTAGCCCGTCGTCTCCTCGAATGCGGGATTCACGTACTCGATGGTGCCCTCCGTGTCGGTCATGTAGATGGAGTGGCCCGCGGCTTCCACCGCCTTTCGGAACCCCCTGAGTTCCTGTTCGCGTTCCTGCTGGTCGCTTACGTCCTTGAAGATGCCGTAGGTAGCCCGTCCCGACTCGAGTTCGACGGTGGTTGTCGTGATCTCCACCGGTACCCGCTCGCCGTCGGCCCGACAGGCGTAGATCGGGTCGCCATCCGGAGTCTCCCGCCAGGTCCCGCCCTCCTCGACCGACCGTTCAAAGAGCTCTCGGTAGGCAGCGGCTTCTCCAGACGGATGGAGGTCGGACTGGTCGAGCCCGATGATCTCCTCGCGAGGTTGGCCGCGGAGTTCAGCCGCCGCGTCGTTGGCCTCCACGATTTCCCCGGTCCTCGCGTCGGCGACGAAGATAGGCTGTGGGGCCGAGTGGAGCAAATTCTCGTAGCGCGTCCGCGCCGCCCTGGTCTCGGCTTCCCGCTCGACGCGGTCGGTGACGTCATGTACGACCCCGATCGCCTCGACCGGGTTTCCATGCTCGTCGAACTCCAACTCGGCCCGCTCGCGGACCCACTTCACCGCGTCGTCGACGACGATCCGGTGTTCGAGCTCGTAGGGTTCGCCCTGTAAGGCGGCACTCCATCGGTCCTGGACCATTTCCTGGTCGGCGGGATGCACCTCCTCGAGAAATCGATCGTAGGATATCGGTTCGTCCTCGTGGATCTCGAAGATGCGATAGCATTCCGGCGACCACCGGAGATCACCGGCCTCGACGTCGAGATACCAGCTCCCGACGTCTGCAAGTGCCTGTGCCCGTCTGTAGTGTGCGTCGCGCAAGTCCTGATCGGTCATAGCGGCGTGTATCGGGGCTGTATCCTGCGTGCGCTCGGAGCGACCCTCGGGGCTGCCGAGGGCGTCACCTCGGCCACGGTCAGTCACCCGCCGCGGCTGTCCTGGGCGGCCAGTTCGTGGACCGAAGCCTCGATCTCCTGTACCTTCGCGGACTGCTCCTCGGTCGCGGCCGCGACGCCTTCGATCTCGTCGGCGACGGTCTGTGCCTTGTCGTTTACCTGATCGACCATCGCCGCGATCTCCTCGGCGCTGGAGGCCTGTTCGTCCGAGGCTTCGGAGACCTCCTCGATGCCCGCGACGGTCTCCTCGACGGCGTCGGTGATCTCATCCAGCATTTCGATGGTCTCCTCGACTCCTTCGTAGCCGCGCCTGATGCGCTCCCGAGTTGATTCGAGGCTGTCGACGGTCTCACCCGTGCTCTCCTGAATCTCGTCGAGCATGTCCTCGATGTCGCTTGCCTGCTCCTGGGACTCCTCCGCGAGGGACTTGATCTCGTTCGCGACGACGGCGAATCCCTCGCCCTTCTGGCCGGCCCGCGCCGCCTCGATGTTCGCGTTGAGCGCGAGGAGGTTCGTCTGGTCGGCGATGTCGTTGATGACCTCGATGATCTCGTCGATCTCCCCGACCGTATCGTCGAGTGACCGCACGTCGGCCATCACCTCCTCGGAGGACGCGTCGACCTCCTCCATGATGTCGAGGACCTCGTCGCCCCGCTCCTGGCCCTGCTCGGCCTGTTCTTTGGCAGTCTGGCTGCGCTGGGCGACGGTATCCGCGCTCGATGCGACCTCCTCGACGGTGGCACTCAGGTTCGATACCTCCCCGGCCACCTCGTTCATGTCCGTGGACTGTTCGGTGGCGAGATGCGTGATCTCGTCGGCGCTCGAGGCGACGTCGTCCGCGGAATCCCGCAGTTCCTCGACGGCTCCCTGGACCTCCGTCGCGACCCGCTGCTGTCGATCGAGGGACTCCTCGATCTCCTGCGTGTAGGAATGGATGTAGGTGTCCGCGACCACCTGCATGTCGAGGTTGATGATCTTGAGGATGGAATGGAGGTCCGTCACCCCCTCTTCGACGGTTTCGTGCAGGCGTGATTCGAGGTCCTCGATTCCCGGCTCGTCCGTCGCGAAGTGGGACGCTTCGCCGCCTTCGATCACGTCGGCGCCCCCGTCCGCCGCCACCGATCCGTCCCACTCGCCCAGGATCTCGGAGATGACCCCCTGGATCCGCTCGATGATCATCGGGACGAGGAGGTTGTAGTAGACCCCGTACTGCCCGATGTAGAACTTCATCGGCATGTCAAGGATGTCGTGCAATTTACCAATCCGTGCTCGATTTTTGAAATATTCGGGCCCGTACTGTCCACCGGCAAGAGACATCAGATACGCCTGTTGGGTCTGTTTCAGGGCCTGGACGCCCTTCTCGGAGCGGCCGATGATCTCGGTGGTGTCCTCGTATTGAGTAATGTTATCGTAGAACATATCCGAGACCCGCTCGGCGTTCTCGGCGAAGGGGTCCTGGTACCGCGTGAGCCGCTCGACGTCGTCCCGGTCGAAGTCGATGTAGTCCTTCCGCCACTCGATTTCGCGTCGGTCCAGCCCGATGTCGTCCAGCAGGGCGTCCGGGTCGACCAGGTCGGTAAAACCACCCTGCCCGAACGCCGCGCTCGAATCGTCCATATCAGATGCCCACAAAATGGTGGACATTTAATATTACCGGTCGATTATTCGTTTCGAGAAGTGCCGCGTGTACTTTTCCGGTTTCTCCGGGATCGACTGTAGCCTCCCATACATATTTACAGTAGTTATTTGATATGAAATAACCCTAATCAGTCGAGTCGCTGCCCGCACTACACAGGTCTGAGTCCCCACACAGGTACAGTGCCCCATGCGGACTCCCACCGCCCATCGATGCCGGGTGAAACGCCCTTAACTATCCCCCCGCGCTATGGGCGCTCGTGACCGGATCCGACGCCGAGAGCGACGCGCCCCCGACCGAGCCGGAAGCTGCCCTCCAGGCCTTCCGCGAGGCGATCGAGCGCGTCGAGCGCCCGGTCGTGACCGCGACCGACGTCGCGACGGCCATGGGTTACTCCCAGTCCGGAGCTGCCTCGCTGCTCGAAGCACTTGCCGAGCAGGGACAGGTCTCCCGAGTGGGCGTCGAAGGCGATCCGGTCGTCTTCTTCGCCGCCCGCTGGGCGGATTCGACCACCCGCGAGCGCGTGGTCCCGTTCCCGGACCGCCACGAGATCGTCGTCGACCAGCCCGCCCAGTTCACCCGCGCACAGCTCTCCCAGTTCGCCAGGCTCGCGGACGCGAACGGACAGGCCGGATACCGGTACGAGATCCGGCGCGAAGACGTCTGGGCGGCCCCACACGAGTCCTTCGAGTCGCTCCGGGCGACCGTCCGAGACGTGCTCGGCGGACCGGAACCCACGCTCGAGGAGTGGATCGAGTCCCAGTGGAAACGCGCCAGACAGTTCACTCTCAGGACCCACGAGGACGGCTACACCGTCCTCGAGGCGGCCAGCGACTCGCTGATGGGAAACGTCGCCCGCGAGGAACTCGACGAGGAGCACCTCCACGGGCCCATCGACGACGCGACGAGCTGGGTCGTGGAGGGTGCAGAGGCCGAACTGAAACGGATCCTCTACGACGCGGGCTATCCGGTCAAAGACGAGCGGGACCTCGAGGAGGGCGATCGGCTGGACCTGTGCCTGCACGTCGAGTTGCGCGACTACCAGGCCGACTGGGTCGAACGGTTCCTGGATGCAGGGTCCGGGGTGCTCGTGGGTCCCGCGGGGAGCGGGAAGACGATCGCGGCGATCGCCATCCTGGGGGCGCTCGAGTCCGAGACCCTCGTTCTCGTTCCGACGCGGGAGCTGGCCGGCCAGTGGCGCGAGGCCCTGCTCCGCCACACGGACCTCACCCCGGAGGCCGTCGGCGAGTTCCACGGCGGCGAGAAGTCGATCCGCCCGGTCACCATCGCGACCTACCAGATCGCGAGCATGGACCGGCATCGCGGGCTCTTCGACAGTCGCCGCTGGGGACTCATCGTCTACGACGAGGCCCACCGCGTGCCCTCGGACGTCCACCGGCTGACCGCCGACTTGCAGGGACGTCACCGCCTCGGGTTGACGGCGTCGCCGCTCCGCGAGGACGACCGCGAACGGGACATCTACACGTTGATCGGGCCACCCATCGGCACCGACTGGGACGCCCTCTTCGACGCTGGATTCGTCGAGCAACCCACCGTCGAGATCCGCTACGTGCCGTGGCGTGACGATGCCGCCAAGGAGGCCTACCAGGGCGCGAGCAACCACGAGCGGCGCCAGCTCGCGGCCACCAATCCGGCGAAGGTCGGTGCCGTGCGGGACGTCCTTTCCGAGCGCCCCGAAACCCAGACGCTGGTCTTCGTCGACTACCTCGACCAGGGCGAGGACCTCGAAAACGCACTCGAGGTACCGTTCGTCAGCGGGGAGACGCCACACGCCGAACGAGCGCGGCGGTTCCAGGCGTTCAGGCGGGGCGAGCACCGGACGCTGATCGTCTCGCGCATCGGCGACGAGGGCATCGACCTCCCCGACGCCGAACTGGCGGTCATCGCCTCCGGTCTCGGCGGGTCGCGTCGCCAGGGAACCCAGCGTGCGGGACGGATCATGCGACCCTCCGGGAACGCCGAAGTCGTCGTCCTGGCCACGGAGGGGTCACGCGAAGCGGATTTCGCCCTCGAGCAGATGCACCATCTCTCTCGTAAAGGGGTGCCAGTGACCGAGCGGACGCTCTCGGAATAAGGTCCCGTCTGGTTCGAACCGCTCGGCCCTCGACCGCTCCCGGGGGACGACCCGGTCCGGTGGGGCAGGTGACGCCGGCGCAGTTCCGCAGGCTGCCCGCGCCGTCGTCACCAGGGATGGCCGCCGATATCGAGGACCGAGCCACACACCGGACATTCGACGACGCGGAGTGGGTCGGAGGCGGCGTGGTTCACGATGGCCGCGGCGACCGCCACGAGGCCCCCACAGCCGCTGCACTCGAACGTGGTCTGGTCAGACATGGTGAATCATAGATTCGGCAACGGACACGCCGTCCCGGAGCATCAAGCAGCGCAAAGCGGCAGGAACCGTCGCCGCACGCTCCAACGGAACCGATCGTGACGGACCGGTGCCCGGGCACCGGTCGAGACCCAACCCCCCTCCGGGACGCCAACTCACTCGAGGGACGTCTCGTGCAAGTCGAGCCACAGAAGCCCGCCTGGCGCCGACGCCGCCTCGCGGAGGAGTGCTGTACTGATGCGGGCCGTGGTGTCGCCTTGGGTCTCCTGCCACTCTTCGTACCGTACGGCAGCCGCGGAGTCGATCACCTGCCGCAGTTCCACGTTCCGGATCTCGATGTCGAACTCGCCCTGGCCCTCGCGACCGTGCGCCCGTCGGATCGAATCGAGGACAGCGTCCCGCGATCGCCGGTCGCCCGCAGGCGTGATCATCTCGAAGTCCGCCCCCAGGGCCCCATCGATCCGGTCGAATTCCGCGGGCTCGATCGTTCCCGTGTACCACTCGACGAAGGCCTCGTGGAGGCGTTCGATCTCGACCCGGCAGGCGGACTGGCTGGGCATACCGCATCTTCGATGGACGGGCGGATAGCGGTTGCTACTCCTCGACGCGCGACCAGTGGTCTTCCGCGCGCAATTAATTAATGGAGAACATCATTGCTCAGATGGAGAAGACGTACGCCGAGCCGACAGACACCTCGGTCGCCCGGTCGTCCAACCAGGCCCCTGCAAGCGCCGTTTCCCCGTCGCCGGCGAGGGCCACGGAGACGCCGAGGTTGTCGCCGTCAGCCTGGTCGTCGGCGGCGAGTTTTGCCACCTGCGACCAGCCGTCGGGGCCGTTCGAGTAGAGGAACGCCGAGCCGGTGCCCCCGCCGTCGGGACCTTCGTCGTAGAGCGCGCCGACCAGCGCTCGAGTGCCGTCGCTCGCGAGAGCCACGTCGAAGCCGAAGCGGTCGAGGGCGTCACCCTCCTCGTCGACGAGCTTGGTCCGCTGCGCCCAGCGGCCCGACCTCCGGGCGAAGACGTACGCCGAGCCAGCCCGCTCGCCGTTGGGGTGCTCGTCCGCGCGGGCGCCGACAAGGGCCATCGCACCGTCCCCCGAGAGCGCGGCGGCTGTACCGAAGTAATCGCCAGCGTCGCCGTCCGCGGGGACGAGTTTGGTGACCTGGGGCCAGGAGTCACCGTCCCGCGAGAAGAGATAGGCCGAGCCCGCGTTGGCACCGTTTGGATCCTCGTCCCGCGAGGCCCCCACCAGGGCCACTGTTCCGTCATTAGAGAGGGCAGTCGAGGCGCCAAAGCGGTCCTCGGGTCCACCGTCGCCGGCCACGAGCTTGTCGCGCTGGGCCCACGTCTCCTCTTCTCGCGTGAACACGTACGCCGACCCGCCCCCGTCACCGTAGGGGTTCTCGTCGTTCCAGGCACTGACCAGGGCGGTTTCACCGTCGCCGGAGAGCGCGACGGCGGTGCCAAAGCGGTCCTCCGGGCCCCCGTCGGCCGCGACGAGTTTGGCCCGTTGTGACCAGGTCTCGCCCGCTCTCGCGAAGACGTAGGCAGACCCACACAGGGGACCGTGCGGGTTCTCGTCGTCGCTCGCGCCGAGGAGCGCGGTCTGTCCGTCCCCGGACAGCGCGACGCTGTTCCCGAAGTAGTCCCCGGTTCCCCCATCCTCGGCGAAGAGTTTGGCCTGCTGGGCCCAGGAGTCACCCTCGCGGACGAACACGTAGGCCGAGCCGGACTGCCTACCGCGGGGACCGTCGTGCGTGAACGCGCCGACGAGGGCGGTTGTCCCGTCCGCCGATAGGTCGACGGCGGCCCCGAAGCGGTCCTCGGCAGCGCCATCCCTGGCGGTGAGTTTGGCGATCTGCGCCGGATCCGGCGGCTCGGGCGTCGGCGTGGGGGTGGGCGTTGTCGGTGGGGGGGTCGGCGTCGCTGTCCTGGTTGTCGTGGGAGTGGCCGTAGCGGTAGTGGGCGTCGTGGCGCTGGTCGTGGTGGTAGCGGTACTGGGGCTACCGGGGGTCCCCGTCGTCGGTCGCTGCGTCGTAGTCAGCGTCGCCGTCGGTGTCACCGTCGGCGTCTCCGATGGAGTGGCGGTAGAGCCGGGCGTCGTCGGCCCGGTGGGACTCGAGCAGCCGGCCAGGCCCCCAATAGCTGCGGTTCCCAGTAGCTCCAGGAATCGGCGTCTTGGGGCAGTCATACTCCGGGCTGGGCCACAGTCAGCATAAGTATTGACCACATATCGAGGTTCCCGCCGGTCGGTATTGGACGGCACTGGGGCGGTAGCCTCCACCTGCTGGTCGGTCGTTCCCGTCTCGGCGAGCGACCGCCCGGTACTGCGACCTGACGGACCCAGTCCGAAGGCGACAGCTCCGCGCGGCAGCCTATCAGGCACAGAATAGTTATCGTGGGCGTGCCCGTACGCGTCCCATGCCTGCCGATCGGCGAGCGTTCCTCCGCGCTGTGAGCGTCCTCGGGCTGGGGAGCATCGCCGGCTGCTCGAGCCCGAGCCAGCCCCCGAGCTCCACGAGCCCGTCGGCACCGACGAGCATGGGCGCGCAGACGCCAACAGTCAGGCCCACGTCCACACTGACACCGACGCCGACCACGACCACCGCAACGCCCACACCGACCCCCGACGCGACGACGACCGCGCCGACGCCGTCACCAACGCCCACTCGGACCCCGACGCAGACGCGAACACCGATGCCGACGCCAACCCCCACGCCGACGCCGTCGCCCCCGCCCGATACGAGCGGTCCAGCAGGCCTGGCGAGGCTCTCCGCGGCCGACGCCGACGACATCGACTGGTTCGGATACCAGGTGGCGCTGTCCGCGGACGGGTCGACGGCACTCGTCGGGGCACCGCGGGACGAAGACCCGCACGGGCTCTGGGGCGGGTCGGCCTACCTCTTCGCCCGAGGCGACGGCGGCTGGCTCCAGGGAGCCAAGCTCGTGGCCGAGGACGGCGGGCCGCAGGATCGGTTCGGGATTTCGGTCGCGCTGTCGGCCGACGGCACGACCGCGCTGGTCGGGGCCGACCAGGACGAGAATCCACACGGCGTCGACGGGGGGTCGGCGTACGTCTTCGCCCCGCGGGACGGCGAGTGGGTCCAACGGACCAAGCTGGTCGCGTGGGACGGCGGGCCCGGCGACAGGTTCGGGTTCGCGGTGGCCCTTTCGGGTGACGGGCGACGGGCACTCGTCGGGACACCGCAGGACGAGGACCCGCACGGGCTCGGGGCCGGGTCCGCCTACCTCTTCGTCCTGCGGGCGGACGGGTGGGCCAACGAGGCCAAGCTCGCGGCCGATGACGGCGGCCCAGAGGACATTTTCGGCGTTTCTGTCGCGCTGTCGGGACCGGGGACGACCGCCCTCGTCGGGGCCCAGGGGGACGAGAACCCGAACGGAGAGCGTGGCGGATCGGCGTACGTGTTCGGGCGGACGGCGGGAGACTGGACTCAAACCGCGAAGTTGGCCGCCGCCGACGGCGGGCCCAGCGACCGCTTTGGCCACAGCGTCGCACTGTCGAGGGACGGGTCGACGGCCATACTCGGGGCACCGGAGGACGAGAATCCGAACGGAGAGCGTGGCGGATCGGCGTACGTGTTCGGCCGCGACGGGGACTCCTGGGCGCAGACGACAAAACTCGTCGCGGCGGACGGGTATCCGCTGGACTACTTCGGGAGCGACGTGGCGCTGTCCGGGGACGGAAAGACTGCGCTCGTCGGCGCGTTCGGCGACGATCCGAACGGCCCCGGTTCGGGGTCCTCGTACCTCTTCTCGCGGACCGGCGCGACCTGGATACAGTCGGCGAAACTCGTCTCCTGGGATGGGCAGGACCGAACCAACTTCGGCGATTCGACTGCCCTCTCCGCTGACGGTCGCCTGGCGCTCGTCGGGGCCCGCACCTATCGAAACGCCACCGGCGAAGCCGTCGGGGCAGTCTACGTGTTCGAACCATAGGTGCTGTCGCCCCACCGCCACTCGCTTCCTGGAGTCTCGCTCCGACCCGACCCGCTGGGCAATGTCGCCGCTCACGTCCTCGGTCGCTCCGCTCCCTCGGTGGTCGCGGCAGAAATATGCCGCCTCCCGGATTTGAACCGGGGACAGCGCGATCTTCAGTCGCGTGCTCTCCCAGTCTGAGCTAAGGCGGCTCAGTCGGGTCGAGGCTTACGACGGCAAAAAGGATTTCGAAAGCACGGACCCACCGCCCGCGGGGGGACGTGGCACCCGCTTACACCGCAGCGAAAGTGATATGAGTATACACACCATAGAAACCCCCGCCACGCCGGAGGCACCGGACAATATCCGGTTGGGTACGGTTCCCCGTTCCCGAAGCACCCGGTCGCCGACGCCGGTAACCGGTCGGCACAGACCTGTCATGGATCCCCCGATCTGACCCCACGATCGGTACCAGGACAAACCCGCGACGACCCGACCCCCGTCCCCTACCAGTCGCGGGGTGCTTCAAAGCGACTTTTTGCACACACGGACCCGGCGACTGAAGGTCCCACCCCTCCATTGCCCGCTATGGACCCCGGGAAGGTCGATCGCGCGTTCTTCGATACCCACATCCGGGACCGCCTGGGAGCCCCGCGGGCGGACGTCGAACTCGGGCCAACCTACGGCGCCGACTTCGGCGTCATCAGGGTCGGCGAGCACGTGCTGGCCCTGGCCACGGACCCCGTCTTCGTGCTCCGGGACCTGGGACTGGAACGGGCGGCGTGGTTCGCCGTTCATATCGTCCTGAGCGACGTCGCGCTGTCCGGTCTGCCCCCGAGCCACCTCAGCGTCGACTTCAATCTGCCGCCGGACACCGACCCCCAGACCTTCGCCGATATCTGGACCGTGTTCGACCGGGAAGCCCGCGAGCTGGGCGTGAACATCGTGACCGGACACACGGGCGTCTACGCCGGCACCGGCTTCCCCACCGTCGGTGGCGCCACCGGGCTCGCTGTCGGCCGACCCGAGGACCTGGTCCTCCCGACGGGAGCCGAGCCGGGCGACCTGTTGCTCGTCACGAAGGGGCCCGCGATCGAGACGACCGGCATCCTGGCGACGGTCTTCGGCGACCACCTCGACCTTCCCCCAGACGCCCTCCAGGCCGCCAGAGAGCGCTTCTGGGACGCGAGTCCGATCCAGGACGCGCTGGTGGCCGCCGCGGCGGGGCCCGTGACTGCCATGCACGACGCGACCGAAGGCGGACTGGCCAACGCGCTCCACGAACTCGCCGGCGCCAGCGAGGTCGGTCTCGCGGTCGAGTCCGATCGCATCCCGATGCTGGACGGTGTGGAGGCGCTCTGCGAGGCTTTCGCCATCGATCCGCTCCGATCCTCCAGCGAGGGCACCGTCCTGCTGACCGTCGCGGCCCACGGCGAGGACGCGATCCTGGACGCCCTCGCTGACGAGGAAATTCCGGCCGCGGTCGTCGGCGAGGTGACCAGCGGCACGGCGGTGACCCTGGATGGGGAGCCGCTCGACGAGCCTGCCGTCGACCCGTTCTGGGGCGCCTATGAGCGCGCCCGCGAGCGCTTCGGCCCCGTGGACAGGCCGGACTGAGCGGGCTCGGCACCAGCTTCGAGAGAGCACAGGGGTTTTACTCCCCCGCTGCCTGCCCTGGGGTATGCAGCTGCGGCCCGGCCGCGCCGGGGGGTCGTCCTCGTGACCGGCATCGTCGAGGAGTACCTCTCGCTCAAGGACGAGGCGTCGGCCGACCTCCTCGCGATGCAGGTCGGGGACTTCTACGAATTCTTCGATGCGGACGCACGAACGGTCGCCGAGGAACTCGACTTGAAGGTTTCAGAGAAGTCGAGTCACGGCTCTAGCTATCCCATGGCCGGGGTGCCGGTGGCGGAACTCACGCCGTATCTCACGAGCCTGGTCGAACGCGGCTACCGCGTCGCGGTGGCGGACCAGGAGGAGGTCGACGGCGGGCACGAGCGAGCGATCACCAGGGTCGTGACCCCCGGTACGCTCCTCGAGACCGCCGACGTAACCGCCCAGTACCTCGCTGCGATCGTCCGCGGGGACGCCGAGGAGTTCGGGCTCGCGTTCGTCGACGTCACCACGGGCCGGTTCCACGTGACCCAGGTGGAGGGACTCGCGGACGCGATCACCGAAGTCTACCGATTCGACCCCGCGGAAGTGCTGCCCGGCCCCGGGCTTCGAGCAGGTGCGGCCCTCGACGCCTTTCGGGACCGCACAGACGCCCGGATCACGACCCACGACGAGGACGCCTTCGCGCCAGGTGCGGCCACGCACACGCTCCGCGAGCAGTTCGGCGAGGAGGCGCTTCACAGCCTCGGGATCGAACCCGGCGGCCCGGCGGTCCAGGCGGCTGGCGCGGCGCTCGATTACGTAACGGAGACCGGCCTCGGGGTCAACGGCTCGTTCACGCGACTCCAGCCGTACCGGGCCGACGACCACGTCGAGCTCGACGCCACGACCCAGCGCAACCTCGAACTGGCGGAAACGATGCAGGGCGACCGGTCGGGCTCGCTCTTCGACACCATCGATCATACCGTGACCGCGGGCGGCGGCCGTCTCCTCCGGGAATGGCTCCAGCGCCCGCGGCAATCCGAGAGCGAGATTCGGCGCCGCCTCGACGCCGTCGAGGCGCTCGCGAAGAGCGCGTTAGCCCGGGACTCGCTCAGGGATACCCTCCGAGATGCCTACGACCTCGAACGCCTCGCCGGGCGGGTGGCCCACGGTTCCGCGGACGCGACGGACCTGCTCCGGGTCAAGGACACGCTTGCCCTGCTGGCTGCGGTCGCCGAGACCGTCCAGGAGACCCCCGAGTTGGCCGAATCCCCGCTGGCGAACTTGGTGGCCAAGCCCGACCGGGAGACGGTCGAGGACCTCGTCGCGGAACTCGAGCAGGCGCTCCGGCCGGACCCCCCACGGACGCTCACCCAGGGCGGGCTCTTCAAACGCGGCTACGACGACCGGCTCGACGAACTGATTGACGGGTACGAGGAAGCGACCGCGTGGATCGATGGTCTGGCCGACGGCGAGAGACAGCGGCTGGGGATCACACACCTCCAGACCGGGCGCAACCAGACCGACGGGTACTACATCCAGGTGGGCCGCTCGGAGACCGACTCGGTCCCGGACGACTATCGCGAGATCAAGGCGCTGAAGAACTCCAAGCGGTACACGACCGACGAACTCGAGGAGCGCGAGCGCCGCATCCTCCGCCTCGAGGCGGAGCGCGGGGACCTCGAACACCGGCTGTTCCAGGAGATACGCACCCGAGTGGCTGCCCATGCGGACGTGCTCCGCGAGACGGGAGCGGTTCTCGCGGAGATCGACGCGCTCGCGAGCCTCGCCACCCACGCCGTCGAGAACGACTGGACCCGTCCGACCATCGTCGACGACGACTGCCTCGACATCGAGGCCGGTCGCCACCCGGTCGTGGAGCAGACCACCGAGTTCGTTCCAAACGACGCCACGCTCGAGGCTGGGCGCCGCTTCCTCCTCGTGACCGGGCCGAACATGTCAGGCAAATCGACCTACCTGCGGCAGACGGCCCTCATCGTGCTCCTGGCGCAGATGGGTAGCTACGTCCCGGCGCGGTCCGCGCGACTGGGCCTCGTCGACGGGATTTACACCCGCGTCGGCGCGCTCGACGAACTCGCCCAGGGTCGCTCGACGTTCATGGTTGAGATGCAGGAACTCTCGAACATCCTCCACTCGGCGACCGAGAACTCGCTCGTCATCCTCGACGAGGTCGGGCGGGGAACGGCGACCTACGACGGCATCTCCATCGCGTGGGCCGCGACGGAGTATCTCCATAATGAAGTCCGGGCGAAGACCCTCTTTGCTACACACTACCACGAGTTGACCGCCTTGGCCGACCACCTGGCTGACGTCGAGAACGTCCACGTGGCTGCCGACGAGCGCGACGGCGACGTACGGTTCCTACGAACGGTGCGTGAGGGGCCCACCGACCGGAGTTACGGCATCCACGTGGCAGAACTCGCTGGAGTCCCTGACCCTGTCGTGGGCCGCGCCGACGACGTCCTGGAGAAGCTGCGCGCCGAGAAGGCTATCGAAGCGAAGGGCAGCGGTGGGGGACCGGTCCAGGCCGTCTTCGACCTCGGCAGCGGGCAGTTCGTCGGTGACGGGGACGGGAGCGCCGACGAGGTGGACCCCGAACGCCGAGCGGTCCTCGACGAACTCGGGACTCTCCCGCTCAACGACCTCACCCCGGTCGAGGTCCTCTCGCGTGTCAAAGAGTTACAGGAGCGACTAGAATGACAGACATCCGGACCCTGGACGAGGCGACCATCGCGAAAATCGCCGCCGGGGAGGTGGTCGAACGACCTGCTTCGGTCGCGAAAGAGCTCGTGGAGAATAGTCTCGACGCCGAGGCCTCCCGCATCGACGTGACGGCCGCGGCTGGTGGCACGGAACTCGTGCGCGTCAGCGACGACGGAACCGGGATGGCCGAGTCGGCTGTCCGGCGCGCGATCGAACAGCACACCACGAGCAAGATCGAGTCGATCGACGACCTCGAAACCGGGGTGGAGACGCTCGGGTTCCGTGGGGAAGCCCTCCACACCATCGGGGCCGTCTCCAAGATGACGATCACCACCAGACCCCGGGAGGGGCCGGACGTGGGCACCGAGCTCCGGGTCGAGGGTGGTGAGGTCGTCGACGTGGCCCCCGCCGGTCGGGCGCCGGGAACCACCGTGGCCGTCGAGGACCTCTTTTTCAATACGCCGGCGCGGCGGAAGTACCTCAAGCAGGAGGCGACGGAGTTCGCCCGACTCAACCGGGTGGTGACCAGATACGCTCTCGCCAACCCCGACGTTGCGGTCTCTTTGTCCCACGGCGACTCGGAGGTGTTCGCGACGACCGGACAGGGCGACCGGCGCGAGACGATCATGTCGGTCTACGGGCGGGAGGTCGCCGAGAGCATGATCGGCCTCTCCGCGGCGCCGGACGAGGCGCCTGTCGCCGAGATCAGTGGCTTCGTTAGCGACCCCGAGACGACCCGTAGCGGGAGCCAGTACGTCTCGACGTACGTCAACGGCCGGTACGTGCGAGAGGGGCTGCTCCGGGAAGCGATCGTCTCGGCCTATGGCAACCAGCTGGCGGCGGACCGGTACCCGTTCGCGGTCCTCTTCCTGACCGTGCCGCCCGATACCGTGGATGTGAACGTCCACCCCAGGAAGCTGGAGGTGCGGTTCGATGCGGACGAAGCGGTCTCCGATGCGCTCGAATCAGCGGTCCGTGCGGCCCTGCTCGACCAGGGATTGATCCGGACCGGCGCCCCCCGGGGTCGGTCCGCCCCGGACGAGACCGAGATAGTACCAACAGGGGGCGAAGACGGGGCTGCCAGCGGACAGGAGAGCGCGGATGCCAACAACGTATCACGATCACCGCAAAGTGACGGGGCCGACAGGACTTCCCCCGTGTCAGGGCCGGATTCGGCCACCCCGGAGTCGCGTGGCGGTGACGCAGCCGGAGAGACTCGTGGCGGTGACGGCACCGGGGAACCAGTTCGGGACTCCGCTGGCGTCGAGGATGTCCAAAATGGGGGGCCCGCCGGCGGGGAAAGCGAGGAACTCGCCTCCTTCTGGGAGGATGCCACAGATGGCCCGACAATACCGGAAAGCGCTCCGAGCGAGAGCGAGGCGGAGCGGGGGACACCCTCCGGAGGCAGAATCCAGGCACCGACCGCACAGACCGAACTCGGGTCGGTGGACGGGGAAATACCGGCCCCGGGTACCGAACTCGAACTCGACACGCTCCCCTCGCTGCGGGTGCTGGGCCAGGTCCTTGACACCTACGTCGTCGCCGAGACGGCCGAGGGCTTGCTGGTCATCGACCAACACGCTGCGGACGAGCGGGTGCAGTACGAGCGGCTGGCCGATGCGCTCGCGGACCGTCGGGGATCCCAGCGTCTCGTAGAGCCGGTCCGGCTGTCCGTGACGCCGGAGGAGGCAAGTCTCTTCGAGGCCGCCGCAGCGGACCTGGGCGAAGTAGGATTCGAAGCGAGACTCGACAGTCAGGACGTCGTGGTCGATGCCGTGCCGGCCGTGTTCGCCGACACCGTCGAACCGGCACTGGTACGGGAGGTGCTCGGCTCGTTCCTCGAGCAGGGGCGGGTACCGGACGTGGTCGATTCCGCCGCGGACGCCCTACTCGCGGACATGGCCTGCTACCCGGCCATCACGGGGAACATGTCGTTACGAGACGGGGACATCCTGACGCTGCTCCGCGCCCTGGACGACTGCGAGAACCCCTATGCCTGCCCCCATGGGCGACCCGTGATCATCGAACTCTCGGCGGCGGAACTCGAGGACCGGTTCGAGCGCGATTACCCGGGCCACGCCACGCGGCGGCCCGAAGAGTAGGTTCGGGGCGGGGAACAGGGTCCGGGTCTGCAGGGCGTCGATGAGCCAGCTTGCGCCAGACGGCGGCTGGACAATCGTTAAGGGAGGGGTGCTGGTATACGTCGGTATGGCAGCCGACGACGAGTCATCCGCGGGGTCCGGGGAATCGAGCGAGCAATCAAGCGCCTCGGCCGCGACCGGGAGCACCGCCGAGGGCGAACCAGTGCCCCTGGGGGTCAAGATGGGGAGCACGCGGACCGTCGTCACCCGGCGCGCGGACGGCGACGTCGAGAGCATCCAGGACCTGACCTGCCTGGTGAGTTACGACGACGCCATCACCGGCGAGGAACACGTGATCTTCGGGAACGACGCCGCCACGGAGTACCCCGAGCGCGTGCGGTACATGCTCCGGACCGGACTCCCGACCGACGAGGATTCGACCGAGATGGCCAAGACGTACCTCGGCGAGTTCATCGCGGCCAATGACCTCCCGCACAACAGCGTGGTCGTCTATGCCCTCCCGTCGATCGACAACGATGCCGGCCTCGAGCGTTTCGAGGAGGCGATCGAGAACACCAAGATCGGCGGCCGGCAGATCCGTAGTTATCCCGAGACTCTCTGTGGCTCCGTCCCTGCCCTCGGCGACGGTCTGGAGGCTATCAACGAGACATTCATCGGGGTCAACCTGGGCTCGACCAACCTGGAGGTCAGCGCCTTCCGGAACGGCGAACAGCTCGTCCCGTTCTCGACGGGTGCCGTCACCGGCGCGGACGTCGACCGCCGGATCGCGAACTACATCGAGGAGGAGACCCAGGGACGGGTGAATATCGATCTGACCACCGCCCGGGAGTACAAGGAGGAACACGCCGATTTCGAGGGCTACGAGGCCTTCTCCGATACTATCCAGCAGCCGGGCGGGGGCGCCTACGAGTTCACCATCGAGGACTCGATCGTGGACGCCGTCGACGAGTACGTCGACGAAGTCGTCGAGGAGTTCGCTAACGTCTTCATGCCCGCGTTCGACCAGGAACACATGAAGATCCGTCAGCGGGCGCTTCGGAACCCGATCGTGCTCACGGGCGGGATGGCCTGTATCCCCGGGATCGCCGAGGAGTTCGCGGACCGGGTCTCGGTCGAACTCGGTATCGACGTCTCGGCGGTTACGCCAGACGCGCCGGACACCGCCGCGGCCGAAGGTGCCTATCGCATCGCCGAGCGGATCGTGGAACTCGGCAATTACTAGTGCAGACGAACCACCGCGTCGTGGTCGGGGACGCGGGGGACCTGCCGCTCGACTCGGACGCCGTCGAGCTGGTGGTGACCTCCCCACCCTACCCGATGATCGAGATGTGGGACGAGACCTTCGCCGGCCAGGATCCACGGATCGGGACCGCCCTGGAGGCCGGCGACGGTCAGCGGGCCTTCGACCTGATGCACGAGCTGCTCGCCGACGCCTGGGGCGAGATCGCGCGGGTGCTGGTTCCCGGCGGCATCGCGGCGGTCAACGTCGGGGACGCCACGCGGACGGTGGGCGGCGAGTTCCGCTCGTATCCAAACCACGCCCGCATCCTCGCCGCCCTGGAGGCGGCCGGCCTCGACCCGTTGCCGGACGTCCTCTGGCGGAAGCCCACGAACAGCGCCGCGAAGTTCATGGGCTCGGGGATGCTCCCGCCGAACGCCTACGTCACCCTGGAGCACGAGTTCGTGCTCCTGGCCCGGAAGCCGGGCATGCGCTCGCCCGACTCGGAGCGGCGCCATCAGAGCGCCTACTTCTGGGAGGAGCGAAACGAGTGGTTCTCGGATGTCTGGGCGTTCCGCGGCGAGCGCCAGGCCGTCGAGACGGGCCCGCGAGAGCGCACCGGGGCCTTCCCTTTCGAGTTGCCCTACCGCGTGATCAACATGTACTCGGTACACGGTGACACCGTGCTCGACCCGTTCCTGGGGACCGCGACGACGACGCTGGCTGCCATGGCGAGCGCCCGGTCATCGATCGGCGTCGAGATCGATCCGGCTCTCGCGACCCAGTTCGACCCGTCGGCGGCAGGGATCGTCGAAGTCGGGACCCGGCGCAGTGAGGAGCGCTTGCGGGCCCACGAGCAGTTCGTCGCCGAGCGCGACGAGGAGCCGGGCTACGACGCCACCCACTACGACACCAAGGTGGTAACCAAACAAGAGCGGGACATCCGGCTGCCGACCGTCGAGTCAGTGACCGCGCGACCGGATGGCTGGCAGGTCGAACACGACTACCTGCAGGACTGACGGCAGTCGGTGCCGGTGGAGGTCCCATGAAGGCTGATCCGGAATGGTCGGCCAGTCCAAGACGCGGTCCCAGACCCGGACAGCCGGCCCATCAGTCCGTGGGTTTGCACGCCTCCCAGTGACCGCAGGCGATAGCCCACCAGTCCGTGCGTTTGCACGCCTCCCAGTCACCGCAGGGGCTAACCCATCAGTCCGCGGGTTCGGTCGCCGACGGCCGGTCGATCGCACAGGAATCCACGTACTCGACGTCGTCGACCGACTCGATGGCCGGGTCGTCCCCGCAGACCGGACAGTCCGGATTCCGCCGGATGGGGACCTCCTCGAATGTCAGATCTTCGGCGTCGTAAAAGACGAGCCGCCCGTCGAGTGACTCGCCCGCGTCCATCAACCCCTTTACCGTCTCGGTGGCCTGGATGGTCCCGACGGTGCCAGGGACCGTTCCCAGGACGCCGGCGGTCGCACAATCGGGGGCGTCCTCCTCCGGCGGCGCCTCCGGGAAGAGACATCGATAGCACGGACCGCCGCCGCCCTCGAAGGTCGTGACCTGCCCCTCGAAGCGGTAGACCGCGCCGTGTGAGAAGGGAACGTCCGCGAGCGTGCAGGCGTCGTTGACCACGTAGCGCGTGCGGAAGTTATCGGAGCAATCCACGACGAAGTCCCGGCCGTCGATGAGGGCCTCGACGTTCTCGGGGCCCAACTCGACCTCGTGGGTGTGGACGTCGACGTCGGGATTCAGGTCCTCGACGAACTCGCGGGCGCTGTCGACCTTCGGGCGGCCAACGTCGGCGTCGGCGTGGATGACCTGGCGCTGGAGGTTCGAGCGTTCGAGGACGTCTGCGTCGACGATGTGCATCGTCCCGACGCCCGCCGCAGCCAGGTACGCGATCACCGGAGCGCCCAGGCCCCCGGCGCCGACCACGAGGACGTCGGCGTCGAGGAGCGCTCGCTGTCCCTCGGTCCCGACCCCGTCCATGATGATGTGTCGGGAGTACCGCTGGAGCTGGGTCCGGTCCAGGTTGAGGTCGCTCATCGCCGGGGGTTGGTGGCGGAGAGGCAAAACATCCCCGTCCAGGCGACCGGGCATCGGGCCGACTCGCGTCCGGTGACCGGCGCTCCAGCACGTCGGCGGATCGCAGTTCGTCGCCGGTGATCTACTCACGTCCGAGGTCGGCGCGTACCAGGTCGGTACGCTCCAGCACACCGCGCGTGGACTTGTCACGTATCAGGGAGGGCCGATCCAGCTCGTGGGGCTCCAGTGCGTCGCACGTGATCTCGTCACTGAGCGAATCTCGCCCACGCGGTCGATTGTGAGAGATATCTGCAGATGACAGTAAGTAAATGTGCGCGTGCGCGTGGGGAGAAAACCCGACGCCCTCCAAGTCATGGGCCGAGTGAGACCGCGATACCGTTTCGGACCCCGTGGGCGTCTCCGGCCAGCGCTCCCGCTGGAGAATCAAACGTTGACGCCGGGGCGAACCCGGCAGGAAAACGGAACTCGGAAACGATTCGCCAGCAGAGACCAGTCAGTTAGACTCGCGTCAGATTGACCGCACGCGGACCCTTGGGGGCCTGGTCGATGTCGAACTCGACCTCTTGGCCTTCCTCGAGGTCCTCGCCACCGACGTCCTCCATGTGGAAGAACACGTCGTCGTCTGCATCGTCCGTCGAAATGAAGCCGTAACCCTTCCGCGTATGGAAGAAGTCGACCGTACCTGTTGCCATTACAGACACCCGTAACCGCGTCGTGGGGATAAGGCTTCTCCGATACGTGGTAGCACGGCGGTCGGGGGTCGGAGCTATCGTGTCACGGCCCCAAAGTCTCTCATGGACCTTCGGGGGGCGACCGTACTGATAACCGGCGCGTCGAGCGGTATCGGGGCCGCCACGGCCCGGGCGATGGCGGCGCGGGGCGCCACCGTCCTCCTGCTCGCGCGCTCGGCAGACCGGCTGCAGGCTGTGGGCGAATCGCTCGATGTGGGTGGCGAGGGGAGTGGGAGCCTCGGGGGGATCTACGCTGCCGACCTCTCGGAACAGGCCGCCGTGGACGCCGCGGTCGAGGACATCCTGGCGGCTAACGGCACCCCGGACGTCCTGGTGAACAACGCCGGCGTCGGCCGCATGATGCCAATCGAGGAGACCGATCCTGCTGAGGCGGCGGCGATGGTGGCCGTCCCGTATCTCGGTGCCCTCCGGCTCACGAGGGCGTTCGCGCCTCGGATGATCCAGCGGGGGCGTGGCCACGTCGTCAACGTGACCTCGGCCGCCGCCTACGTCCCCTGGCCCGGATCGACGGCCTACGCCGCCTCGCGATGGGCGATGCGAGGGTTCTCTGAGGCCCTCGCTGCGGACCTCGCGGAAACCGGTGTCGGTGTCTCGCTCGTGGCCGCGACCACGGTCGAATCCACGTACTGGGCGCACAACCCGGGGAGTCGCGAGCGGCTCCCGGGGATCGCCCGTCTCTTCAGGACGCTGACGCCCGGGGCGGTGGCCGCAGCGATCGTGCGTGCCGTCGAGGCCGAGCGACGGACCGTCTGCGTGCCGGCCGAGTTCCGGCTGGCGGTGACCCTCCAGCGGTTGCTGCCCGGTATCTTTCGCTGGCTCGTCGCGAAAACGGGCTGGAAGCGACTGCCTGCGGACGCCGACGCGAGGTGACTCACCGAAGCGCCGCAGCCAGCCGCTGGATCGCATGGTCGGGCTTCGACCCCTGGGAGGGCATGTCCCCGACCTGCATCGTGCAGGAGGCCCCAGTCACCACGACGTCCTCGGCCCGGCTCTCGCGGATCTGGTCCTCGAGGATGTCGGAGAGCGCCATGCTCATCGAGTAGTGTTCGGCCTCGTATCCGAAGCTACCCGCCATCCCACAACAGGTCGAGTCGAGTTCGTCGACGGCGAAGCCGAGGCGGTCGAGCACTGCCGTCACGTGATGGTCCCGGCCGGTGCCTTTGTGAATACAGTTCCCGTGGTAGGTCAGATCCGCCGTTTCGCCGACGGTGAGGCGCTCCTCGAGGCCGAACGCGTCGAGGTACTCGAAGACGCTGTAAGTGTTCCGGGCCACCTGCTCGACCGCGTCCCCCGAGAGCAGATCCAGGTAGTCCTCCTGGAACATCACCGACGCCGAGGGCTCGACACTCACGACGTCCCACCCGGCGTCGACCCTGGGAGCGAGGGCCGCGACATTCGCCCGGGCAGTCTCGCGTGCCTCGTCGAGCAGGGCCTTCGAGAACGCGGGGCGGCCACTGTCGGTCACTCGCTCAGAGACCTCGACGTGGACGTCTGCGGCCTCGAGGACCTCGATCGCGGCCTTCCCCCGGTCCGTATACAGATGGTTCGTGTACGGATCGGCGACGAAGACCGCAGATCGCGTCGCCTGTGAGCGGGGGACCCTCGATCCACCGCGGTGCTCGAACCACGACTGGAGCGTACGGGACTGCAGCGGCGGCAGGTCCCGCTCCGGGGCGATCCCGAGCGCGTTCTGCACGATGTGCGCACCCGGCAGGTCCATCGCCCAGTTCGCGAGCGGGGCGACGCGGCTCCCGAGCCGGAGGTAGTCCTCGACGTTCCCGAACAGTCGGTCCCTGAACGGAACCCCCTGTTCCTGCTTGTAGGCATAGCTCACCTCGGCTTTGAGCTTCGCCATGTCGACCCCAGAGGGACAGTCCATCTTGCAGCCCTTACACGAGATACAGAGGTCCAGGACCTCGTGGACGAACTCCTCGGTAAGCAGTTCGTCCGGCAGGTCGCCGTTCATGGCCGCGCGGAGCAGATTGGCTCGCCCGCGGGTGCTGGTGATCTCCTCCTCGGCCGCGCGGTAGGTCGGACACATGACGCCACCAGTAGTGTCCTGATGGCCGGTACAGCCCGCACAGCCGTGACAGAGCTCGGTCATGCCCTGGAAGCCGTTCTCGTTCTCCCAGCGCAACTGGGGCTCGAAAGGGACCTCGAAGCGATAGTCGGGGTCGTATCGCAGGTCGGCGGTCAGGTCCATGGTCCCCTCCGCGGGCCCACACACCTGTCCCGGGTTCAGGAGCCACTTCGGGTCCACGCTCGCCTTCAGCGATCGAAAGGATCCCCAGAGCTGGTCGCCGTAGAATTTGTGGTTCCACTGGGTCCGGGCCCGGCCGTCCCCGTGCTCCCCGGAGACCGACCCCTCGTACTCGACCACGAGGTCCGTGATCCGGTCCGCGATTGCCTCCATCGCCTCGACTCCCGCCTCGGTCTTCAGGTTCAGGATCGGCCGGATGTGCAGGACGCCCGGGCCCGCGTGGGCGTAGTACGTCGCGAAGGTATCGAACTCCTCGAGGATGGCCTCGACGTCTGCGACGTACGCTGGCAAGTGTTCGGCCGGGATCGCGGTATCCTCGATGAACGGCCAGTGTTTGTCATCGCCAGTGTGCGAGAGCAGGATCGGCAAGGCCGCCTTCCGCATCTCCCAGAACTCGGCCTGGCGTTCGGCTTCGAAGGCTTCCAGGGCTGCGAAAGCGGTCGCAGGGGCGGTGGTGATCGAGGCCGCTCCTGCCGAGGGCTCGACCGGTGGCTCCGCTTCTGGCACTCGATCCGCCAGGAGATCTGCCACCTTCGAGACGGCCTCGGCTTCGGAGTCCGCGTAGAACTCCACGAGCAACGTCGAGTCGGTCCCCTCGGGCAACAGCCCGACGAGGTCCCGGAACTTGTCGGTCTCCCCGGCCATCTGGAGGAAGACGTCGTCTATCACCTCGACGGCGGCAGGGTCGTGGGACAGGATCGGGTCGACGTCGCCAAGGGCATCCATGAGGTCCTCGTAGGCAAGCATCGCGACCGCGGACGTCTCCGGAATTACCTCGAGGGAGACCTCGGCTTCGGTGATAACCCCGAGCGTTCCCTCGCTGCCCGCGAACAGCCGGGCGACGTTCACCGCGTCGTGTTCTTCGGCCTCCGCGACGAGCCGATCCAGGTTGTATCCCGACACGTTGCGTTTGAGGTCCGGGTACCGTTCCTCGATCACGTCGCTGTCTTCCGCGAGAATGTGCTCGATCTCGGCGTAGAACCGGGCCTCCAGGTCCCCCGCCGGGTCAGCCTCGACCGCGAGTTGCTCGAGGGACAGCCAGCCGAACTCAGTGACGGTCCCGTCCGCCAGGACGACCTCGATGGATTCGGTGTACGCGTCGGCTTTCCCGTACTGTAATGAATGGGCCCCCGTGGAGTTGTTCGCGATGCAACCGCCGAGGACGCTCTTGTCGCCCCAGGCGGGGTCGGGTGCGTACTTCAGCCCCGCCGGTTCCAGCCGGTCGTTGAGCCGGGCGAGGGTGATTCCCACCTGTGCCCGGGCCGTCTCCTCGGTCTCGTCGAGGCCCCGGAATTCGTCCATGTGGGCCTTGAGATCGAGAACGACCGCCTCGTTGGTCGTCTGTCCCGCGAGACTCGTCCCGCCGCCCCGCGGCAGGACCGGGATCTCCCGCTCCCAGCAGTACTCCAGGACCGCCGCGACGTCTTCGGTGTGACGGGGTTTCACCACCCCGATGGGGAGCACCTCGTAGATGCTCGCATCAGTCGCGTAGAGCCGCCGCGTGTAACTGTCCATCCGCACGGCGCCGTCGACGAGTCCGGAGAGATCCGACTCCAGGGCCGGCCGGTCGACCGACTCGCTCCGGTAATCGTAGTTGGCCGACCGTGACGAGGCGGGGTCGGGTGGGTCACTGGACCCTGTTGCCATACCGTACCAGCGGAGGGAGAGGCCTTAAATCTCCTGAAAACGCCACTTTCAGGAAGTCTCTACGGAAGACAGGGTCCACGCTGTCCAGCCCGGATTCGGTCTCCGAGCCGGGAAGGTCCGTCGGACCTGCAGCGTCTCGAGGTGCCGACCGCTCAGAACGCCCCCGGCGCGAACACGTAGACGAACACCAGCGTCAGGAGCCCGGTGAACACCCCGTAGTAGAGTACGGGTATCAGTTCGAGCCGGATAACTCGTCCTTCCTGCCCGATGAGCCCCACGACCGTGAGTGCAGCGACCACGTTGTGGATCGCGACGAGGTTGCCGATGGCGCCCCCCACCGCCTGGGCGGCAACCACGACCTGGGTGGAGACCCCCAGATCCTGTGCCGCCTCGAACTGGAAGAGCCCGAACAGGATGTCGCTGACCGTATTCGAGCCCGCGATGAACGCCCCGAACGCCCCGATGAAGCCCGAGAAGAACGGGAACGTGGCCCCAGCCAGGTCAGCGGTGACCGCCGAGAGGATCTGGAGCATGCCGTCGGGAGCGGTCGAGGTCTCGAGGACGACCGGCGCCCCCGACTTCTGCATCACCATCACGGTCGCGACCGCGAACCACAGCGCGATGACCGCCGGGGCGATGTTGCGGCCGGCTTCCCGCCAGGACTCGGCGATCTGCTCCCGGTTCATCCCGTGGAGGACGTAGGTCACGACGGCGATCGCGACGAAGATACTCCCCGGGAGGTAGAGCAGCTCGATGCCCTCCTCGAAGGGGGTACCCAGGATGTTGTTCCACGCGAGGACGCCGGTGTTCGCGAGGAAGGACTGCAACGGCTTCCAGACCCGGGTCACCACCAGTGCTGCGGCGACCAGCAGGTATGGCGTCCAGGCAGTGAGCAAGGACATACTCCGGATCCGGGTCACAGCGCCGCCGTCAGCGCTCGTCGCCTTGCCCGAAGAGCTGGCGCTCATGCCCTCGCCCGGCTCGATGGACCCGATCCAGTGATCCGGCCAGTTCTCTTGCGGGCCGAAGTCCCACTCCTCCTCGGGGAGGAAGTACCCCGCACGGAGGGTCAACCCGACCACGAGGAGCCCGATCATCGAGCCGAGAAGGGCCGGGAAGGTCGGCCCCAGGAAGTACGCCACCGCGACGTACGGGATAGCGAAGGCGGCCCAGGCGAACAGCGTCAACGGCAGTACCTCGATTGCGGGCTTGATAGACCGCTCTTCGCCGAAGAAGCGTGTCATCATCGCTACCCCGATGAACGGGATCGCGATGCCCACGATCGCGTGCATCGAGGCGGCCCAGACCGCGATGGCGTCCACGTAGGCGGCGACCGACGCGAACGGACTGTTCGTGACGAGTTGCTCGCCGACGACCCCCGAAAAGACGACCCCCTCGAAGCCGATGATGAGTGGCGTCCCGACCGCCCCGAACGTGATGGCCAGGATGTTGCCGGTAAGGGCCACGACCACCGCCGCAAGCGGCGGGAACCCCAGCCCCACGAGCAGCGGGCCCACGATCGCGGCGGGCGTCCCGAATCCAGCTGCCCCCTCGATGAAGGACCCCATCAGGAACACGAGCAACACGACCTGCACGCGCCGGTCGTCGCTGATCTGCGAGAAGCCATCGTTGATGACCTCGAAGGCGCCGGACTGTTTGAGCGTGTAAAGCAGCAGTATCGCGCCGAAGACGATGACGAGAATCCGCGTCGCCGTCATCGCCCCCCGGATGGAGGCGGCCGCGATGAGCGTGGGGGTCATGTCCCATCCCACGTACGCGACGACCGCGGCGACGACCCAGGCGATGGGCATCGTCCGCGTCGCCGGCTGGTAGAGCCCCACCATCAGCACCGTGATCGCAATCAGGGGCAACAGTGCGTAGAGAACCAGGGTCCCGTCAGCCATCGGGAGGGCCCCCCGAAACCCGAGCCTGCTCCGCCGTGGGCCGACCCGCACGCCGGACCGTCCCGTTTCCATGCCTGCTTCTTTCTGGCATGAAACGGGTCTCTCGTCCCCATGGTAATAAATGATGGGGATAATCCGCCCGTTTCCGGCGATCGGGGCGGCTGCGGGCCGGATCGTCGCGCGGTACCTGTCGACCGAACGCGAGTGTTCCCGATCCCACGTTCAGTGGGTCGACACGTCCCAGTCGGGTGCGGCCTGATATTCGCTTCGAGTGACAAAACCGCCGTGTTGGCGGCAGAAACGTCGGAGTTCGATGGTATCCGCCGACGGGTGTTCGCAATCTCGGTTGGGGTCTCCGGGCCCCCATACACGTGTGCATAGGCCAGCACACACGACAGTGGCTTCCTACACTCGTGTGCAAAGGCTTATGCACTCGTGTTACGTGGCCACTCGCATGGCCCCTCCGGACCGGGACCGGAACGAACACGGCCAGTACGCCGACCGCATCCCGCCGGAGCGAGTCCTGGGCGTCTTCGAGGAGCGGACCGACCGCGCACGACCGCTCACGGCCAACGACGTGATGGAGGCGCTTTCCTGTTCGCGCCGGACTGCCCACGACAAGCTCAATGACCTCGTGGACCAGGGGTTGCTGGAGACCCGAAAGGTCGGAGCCCGCAGCCGGGTCTGGTGGGTCCCGATTACCGGGGCAGATCCAGACGTCGGCCGGGCGGTCGAGGCCGGCACCGACTCCCCGGAGCGTCCCTTCGTGGTCGAACAGCGTGTCAACGAGATGGAGCTCCCCGGGAGCGGACCCCGTCTCGAGGCGCGGCGGGAGGCGATCCTCGCGGCGTTCGATTACCTCCGCGAGCACCCCACGGCGAAGAAATCGGACTTCCTCGAGGAGGTCTACCCCGATTGTCCGGCGGGCTTCGATACGCCCGAAGGCTGGTGGAACGTCGTCCAGCAAGCGCTCAAGGAGTTGCCCCACGTCGACCCACCGAAGGAGCGGGGCCACATCTGGCACTTTCTCGGCGGTTGATCCGCCTCGCCAGCGGCGGTCTCCCGACCGGACATATTAAGATGCGGGCGGCGAAAGCTGGCCGGTGAATCGGGTGGGTCAGAAGGCACACGTCCCGTTCACGCACCTCGATCATGTCTGGAGCCGACCACGACGCATCGGTACCGGAGCCGGTCCCCGCAGACGCAATCTACGCCAGCGAGGCCGAAGGCGACCGCTACCGATCCACTGCGTTCGTCCCGACCCCGTACTCGGAACTGGAGATCGCTCCGGTCACCGGCTCGTTCCCCGACCCCGGACAGGAGGCCGCCGAGCGCTATCGCACGCTCGACCTCCCCAAAGTCCCGAAACTCAAACACGTCCTCGGCCCGAGCGCCATCATGCTCGGTGCCTCCCTGGGCAGCGGCGAGACGCTGTTCTGGCCGTTCATCGTGTCCGAACACGGCTGGGTGCTCTACTGGGCCTTCCTCGTCGGCGTCATCACCCAGTTTTTCATCAATACCGAGATACAGCGGTGGACCCTGGCGACGGGCGAGAGCGTCTTCCGGGCGTTCGAACGCGTCGGCCGCGTCTGGCCCTGGTTTTTCCTCCTGGCCGGCTTCGTGAGCCTGGGGTGGCCCGGCTGGGCGGCAAGCGCCGCGCAGGTTGCAGCCGTCGGGCTCGGCGTCGGCGAGGGGACCGTGACGATTGCCGGCGTCGTCCTGCCAGCCTGGAAGATACTCTCGATCGCCCTCCTCCTCGCCATTTACGCGAGCTACAACCTCTCGAGTGTCATGTACCGGGTCGTCGAGACCGGACAGACGATGCTGGTCATCCTCGCCGTACTGCTCACGCTCGTCCTGGTCGCGGTGGTCGGCTCGTACAGCGGCCACCTGGCCGCCCCGGAGGCGAACGCGCTCGCCGGATCGGTGCCGGCGGGGATGGATCTGGCCGTCTTGCTGGGAGCCCTCGCATATGCGGGTGCCGGCGGGTATCTCAACCTCTCCCAGAGCCTGTGGGTGCGGGAAAAGGGATACGGCATGAGTATCTTCCAGGGCCGCGTCCGGAACCCGTTCATGGGTGAAAAACCGGAGCCGGTCCATCGGAGTGGCTTCACCTTTCCGCCGAGCAGCCAGAATCTGGAGCGCTGGCGGGCCTGGTGGCGCCTCGCCCAGCTCGAACACTTCCTGACGTTCGTCCTCGGGCTCCTCCTGGTCGCGACGGCCATGATGACCGTGCCCGGTCCCTTCGACGTGAGCGGCGCGACGGGCGCTGTCACGATGTGGCTCGAGGGGATCGTCCCCCAGCTCGGGGACGTCGGCCGGGTCCTGGTCTACCTGGTGCTTTTCATCTCGCTTTTCACGACCGAGTACGCGATCGTGGAATCCTTCGTCAGGAACAGCTCCGACATCGTGTACGAGGCCTTCGGCCGCGCGGCCGGCTGGAACCTTTCGACGGTGTTCTACGGGCTGCTGACGCTGTTCATCGGCTGGGGCATCCTGATCATCGCTCTGCCGTTCGAGCACCCCTTCGGCCTGCTCGTTCGTGCCGCCGCGATGTCCGGCATCATGATGTGGCCGTACAACGCGCTTACCCTGATCGTCAACACGACACGCCTCCCGGAGCACCTCCAGCCCGGCTGGGTCCGGGTGGCAGTGATGTGGTGGGCCACCGGCTTCTTCGGCTTCTTCAGTACGCTCCTCATCGGGGACACGCTCGTCGGGCTGGGGCTCCCGGCCTTCGCCGTCGGACTCGATGGCGGGCCCATCGGTGCCGGCGGCTTCGCATTGTGGGCACTCTTCCTTGCCGTCCAGGCAGTGACAGTCGTCGTGAGCACGAGAGCCAAGCTCGCGGCAGCGGGCACGGTCCCCGGAAGCGAACGGGTTCGAGGGCTCTTTCACTGAGGGGACTGGGTCGTGAGTTCCTGGCCCGAATCGAGGCGGCCCCCGTGCTCCGTACTGTGACCTGGCCGAGACGACGGTGGCGTCGCAGTTCGTGGCCAACAGTCCCTGACCCGGCTGAACCGACTAACGACCAGATTAATGAGCCGGTCAGTGCTCGGTGAGCGTATGTCCACCGAGGTAAGAGCGTTTTCGAGGGCGCTGTCAGAGCGGGGGGTCCGGGTCCGTGAGACCACAGCCGCGGAGGCGCCTGGCGTCCTCGAAGCGGAAATCGAGCCACCCGCCGTGGGGGCCACCCTCGACACCGTCCCGGTGGACCTCGCGGACCTCTCCGTCCAGGTGACCCACGATCCGACGCCGCAGGAGTTGGACGACGCCGCCACGGGGATCACCGATGCCGTCCTCGGGATCGCCGACTACGGCTCGGTGGTCCTGCGGGGTGGACCGGAAGGTGCCGAGCCGGTCAGCCTCTATCCCGACAGGCACCTGGTTCTGGTCAGGGCCGCGGACATCGTCCAGGACATGCAAACCGGGATAGGGGCCATCGCGGACTCGATCCGCGACGGCCACCGGAGCCACGTCATCGCCACCGGGCCCAGCGCCACCGCGGACATGGGGGAACTCGTCGAAGGTGCCCACGGCCCCAGATCGGTCACGATCGTGGTGGTGAGCGCGGAATGAGCGCCGACCGCGAGCGCAAAGCCGCGACGATCCGGCGCCTGCTCGACACCGAGGGGGACAGCGTCTACGAGAACGTCACGGGATTCAACGAGGGCCGCTACGAGTCCACGGCGGACCTGGAGGATTACGAACAACTTCGAGACGAAGCCCGAACGATCAAGGAAGACGCCATCGAGCGGCTGCCCGAGCTGCTTTCCGAACTTACCGCGGCCGTCGAGGACAACGGTGGCTCGGTCTACCTCGCCGAGGACGAGGCCGACGCCAACCAGTATATTACTCGTGTGGCCTCGGCCCACGACGCCGAGACGGTCGTCAAGAGCAAATCGATGACCTCCGAGGAACTCGCGGTCAACGACGCCCTCGAGGCCGCGGGGCTGACGGTCTGGGAGACCGACCTCGGGGAGTTCGTGCTCCAGGTGGCCGACGAGGCGCCCTCCCACATCGTCGCTCCCGCGATCCACCGGTCTCGCGAGGAGATCGCCGAGCTGTTCAACAAGGTCTTCGAGCCCAAAGAGCGCCTCGAGACGGCCACGGAACTCACCGAGTTCGCCCGCGAATACCTGGGCGAGCGGATGCTCGACGCCGACCTCGGGATGACCGGTGCGAACTTCATCGCGGCCGATACGGGGACCATCGCGCTGGTCACCAGCGAGGGCAACGCCCGCAAAACCGTCCAGGGGACCGACGTCCACGTCGCGGTGGCCGGCGTCGAGAAGGTCGTCCCGAGCGTGAGCGATCTGGCGCCCTTCGTGGAACTGATCGGTCGGTCGGGGACCGGCCAGGACATCACCTCGTACATCTCGCTGTTCACGCCGCCGACAGACTCGCCCACCTTCGACGGGGAGCCGCTCTCGGCTGGCGGCGGGGATCGCGAGTTCCACCTCGTCCTCGTCGACAACGGGCGGATGGCGATGCGCGATGACGAACTGCTCCGGGAGACCCTCTACTGCATCCGGTGTTCGGCCTGCGCGAACGTCTGTGCGAACTTCCAGCACGTCGGCGGCCACGCGTTCGGCGGCGAGACGTATTCGGGGGGCATCGCGACGGGCTGGGAGGCGGGGGTCCACGGACTCGAGGCGACCGAGGCGTTCAACGACCTCTGTACCAGTTGCTCCCGATGTGCCGACGTCTGCCCCGTGCGGATCGACATCCCCTGGATCAACGAGGTCGTCCGAGACCGCCGGAACCGGGCGGGCGGACAAACGGGCGACCTGGACTGGGTGGTCGAGGGGCTTACCCCCGACGCGGAACCAGCCGGGGTCGACCTCCAGAAGCGGCTCTTCGGCAATTTCGAGACCATTGCCCGCGTGGGCTCGGCGCTCGCACCGGTCTCGAACTGGGTCGGTGCTCTCGGCCCGGTCCGGCAGGTGATGGAACGGGTTCTCGGTGTCGATCGACGCCGGGACCTCCCGCAGTTCGCCAGGGAGACGTTCCGGGACTGGTTCGAGGCCAGGACTGCGCCGACGGAGTTCACACAGGAGGTCGTGCTCTATCCGGACCTCTACACTCAGTACCTGCGGCCGGAACGGGGCCGCGCCGCGGTCCGGACCCTCGAGGCGCTTGGCTGTCGGGTCATCGTCCCGGATGTCCGTTCGAGCGGCCGAGCGCCGCTTTCCCAGGGCATGATCCGGACCGCCCGCGAGCACGCGCGAGCGGTGTACGGCGCCCTGGCCGAGCACGTCGATGTCGGCCGACCGATCGTCGTCATCGAGCCCAGCGACCTGGCGATGTTCGAGCGCGACTACGAGCACTTGCTTCCGGAGCGGTCGGTCGAGCGGCTGTCCGCCCAGGCCGTCGACGTCATGGAATTCGTCCTGGAACGGCTCAAGGGCGATGCCGACCGGCAGACCCTCGCGGGTCCGGAGGCCATCGGTTCGGCGGAGATCGCCTTCCACAGCAACTGCCAGCAGCGCACGATTCACCGCGAGGACGCCACGGTCGCGGTCCTCGACCGACTCGGCTTCGACGTCGTGGAGTCGGACGTCGAGTGTTGTGGCATGGCGGGCTCGTTCGGGTACAAACAGGAGTACTACGAGTTGAGCATGGACGTCGGCGAGGTCCTCCGGGAGCAACTCGGCGACCCCGCGGCCAGGGACCGGCTCGTCGTGGCCAGCGGGACCTCCTGTCAGTCACAACTATCCGCGCTCCTCCAGCGGCCAAACCAGCATCCGATCGAGCTGGTCGACCCCTTGCACTGCTCCTGAGCGGACGGGGGAGAAAACACTGTCCCCACGTGGCTGCTCTCAGAACTCGTCCATCGGGACGACCGAGTAATCCACCGAGAGCGTGTCCTGGGTGGCACGGATCCGGCCGACGAACGCCGAGATGTCCTCGAGGTTACCTTCGAGGACGAAAAGCTCCATACAGTAGTGATTGCCCACGTGACTGTGGATGTTCGAGGAGACGAGGTCGTCGTACTCGTGGCGCAGGTCGATCATGCGGCCCTCGACGTCGGTTGTCTCGTAATCGAACATGACCGTGACGACGGCCATGAGATCCCGATCCTCGAGGGCAGCGTCCTCGAACTCGCTCAAGAGATTCCGACTTGCCTCCCTCACCACCTCGCTTCGGCCGGTGTACCCGTGTTCCTCCGCGAACTGATCGAGGCGGTCGAGCAACGATTCGGGCATCGACACGCTCACGACGGTCATATATTAATTATTGTGGTGCGTGCTAATAATCTCTAGTATTCCGGTGTCCCGGAAGCCGGACGAGCCCTGTCGCGAAACCACCCCGCCGCCACCCAGTGTGGCGATTGTCCGTCTCGGGCACGTTACCAACCGTCCCCAATCAGGGCTGGTGGGGGGTTCTGGCCGTCTCAGTTCACGGAGGCGGTCAGGCCCGTTGCCCCTCACGTGTCCGGGGCGGCGAGTCTCAGTTCACGGAGCCGGTCAGGCCCGTTGCCCCGCGAGTTACTGACCGGCCGCGGAGTGCTCGGCGTCCGACGGGAGGTCGTCGATGAGGACGACAGCTTCGCCCTCGATGACCGTCTCCTCGTCGGTCTGGTCGATCACGTCGGTTCGGAGGCGGTACTTGTTGTCCCCGAGGTCCTCCAGGATCTCGGTCTCGGCGGTCACGGTGGCACCGATCTCGACCGGGGCGAGGAAACGGAGGTCCTGAGAGAGGTAGATCGTGAGACCGGGGATGCGCGCGAGGGCGGCACTGATAATCCCGGCGACGAGCGTGCCATGAACGATCCGGCCGCCGAACCGAGTTTCCTCGGCGAAGTCGTCGTCGAGGTGGAGACGGTTCGTGTCACCGCTCGCTGCGGCGAAGGCCACGACGTCCTCCTCCGAGAGGGTCTTCGTGAACCGTACCGTATCGCCGACGCTGATGGCATCCGGGGATTCGACCGACCGCTCGAACTCCCACTCCGGGCCGGCGTAAGCGGTGCCTTTCGTGTCCTCGAGTTCGACGTCCTCGACGAGCCCGACTGCGGCGAGGGCGCCGCGCTGGGCCTCGAGCAGACTCTCCGTCCAGTGTTTGGTGGCCTCGACCCACGCCGTGGTGAGATCGCCGGCCTCGGTTCGCGTATAGCGTGTCATGGTGGGAAATGCGTGATACGGGGGTGGGCCTTTCGAGGCTTAACCCTTGCGGGGCTGGTGGGCGTTTCCGGGTATTTTCGGGCGTCTGCGGTCTAATTAGCCTTCTTTACCCATCTGTTGCCATCAGATGGTAGCACGTGGAAACGTTTAAATTCTCGCACGCTCTATCATCCTTCGATGACGGAGAACGACGAGCCTGCCTGGCCGCCCGCCGCGTTCATGGAGCAGTTGCAGTCGATGAGCGAGTCGGCCACCGAGGGACAGATGGACATGTTCCGCCGGTGGATGGAGCTGAGCAGTCCCGGACAGCTGCCCGAGTTCCTGCGGGACGGCATGGGGATGGGTTCGGCCGTGTTCAAGACTCGCGTCCAGAGCGGGGGTCGCATCTCGATCCCAGACGCGGAGCGCGAGGTGCTTGACATCGAGGAAGGCGACATCGTCCAGGCCTTCATCGTCCCCGTCAAGCGGAGCAATCATGACTGATTACAACCCCTTCGATACGATGTTCGAGATGCAACGCACGGTCCTCGACCAGCAACACGAGTTCGTCACCCGCAGCATGGACATGCAGCGTCGCATGCTGGAGAGCATGACGAGCAGTACGGACGTGGGCCGCAACATGGACGCCCAGACCCGGCACATGGCCGAGGCGGCCATGGATGCCACCATGGAGACCATGGAACGGGCGACCCCCGGCGGCATGCCCGCGATGGACGACATCCGGGACATGATCGACCAACAGCTCGAGGCCGGCGAGTCGATGTCCGAGGAGACCTGGACCGCGATCGAGAGCCAACTCGAGGAGACGCTGTCGACGTACGAGTCGATGCTCGACCAGGGCGAAGAGGTCTACGAGGACCTCTTCGAGGCCTACATGGACACCTTCGAGCAGGTCGAGGAATCCGTCGAGGAAGCGGCCTGATCCCCCGGCAGTCTCGCGCCGAAACACTACATTCGGGGAACCCCACAGACCCATTATGACACCACCTGAGGACACCACCGGCACGGACTGGGAGGCCTTTATGGAATCGACCAACAGACAGTTCCTCGAAGCCTTCGAGCGGAACGTCGCCGCCCAGGCCGAGTTCGTCGAGACCTGGATGGACGCAATCGAGGACTCGACGGACGAGGATCGAATGGAGGAGAACCTGGAAGGCTACGCGAAGGCCTACGAGGCCTGGATGTCCGCCGCCGAGGAGCAGGTCGACCGTCTCAATGCCTCCCTGGAGGGCGAGGACGTCTCCCTCGAGGCGTTCCGCGACCGCTGGCTCAACGCGGCCAACCAGGCGTTCAAGGAGGTCATGAGCACCAGCGCCTTCGCTGCTGCGACCGGCGACACGGTCCAGAGCGCCCTCGATCTCAAACAGGAGGCCGACGAATACGCGGCGGACACCCTCCACGGGCTCGGCTTCGCGACCGTACGAGACGTCGACGAGGTCGGCGAGCGGCTGATCGAGCTCGAACGGCGCCAGCAACGCATCGAGGAACAGCTCGACGAGGTCCTCGAGGAACTCCGGGCATGAACCCCTTCGCCTCCGCGCTCGACCTCCAGCGACGCCAGATGGAGGCCGCCACCGACCTCGTCACCGCGAGCGCGGCGGCCCCCGAGAGCGGGGCGCGGATGGCCGGCGTCGAGGTCGGTCAGACCGACCACGAGGTCGTCTATCGCGAGAACAAACTCGAACTCCTCCATTACGAGTCCCGCACCGAGGAGCAGTACGACGTCCCGGTGCTCATCGTCTACGCCCTGATCAACAAGCCATACATCCTTGACCTCCAGCCGAACCGCAGCGTGGTCCGCACGCTCCTCGAGAACGGGATGGACGTTTATCTCGTCGACTGGGGAGAGCCCTCGCGGCTCGATCGCCATCTCACCCTCGATGACTACGTCAACCGCTACATCGAGAACACGGTGGACGTCGTGCGGGAGCGGTCCGGCCAGGACGCCATCCACCTCCTCGGGTACTGCATGGGTGGCACGATGAGCGCCATGTACGCCGCGCTCCACCCGGAGAAGGTCCGAACCCTCTCGCTGATGGCCGCCGGCCTCGATTTCAGCGGCGACGGCGGCGTCCTCGAGCTCTGGGGCGACGAGGAGTTCTACGACCCCGAGAAGGTTACCGAGGCCTTCGGGAACGCCCCCGCGGAGTTCCTCGACGTGGGCTTCCGGCTGATGGACCCGGTGGACAACTTCCTCACGAAGTACCTGCGCCTCTACGAGAACCTCGAGGACGAGGATTTCGTCGAGAACTTCGCGCGGATGGAAAAATGGCTCTCGGACGGTATCGACCTCGCCGGGGCCACCTACGAGCAGTTCATCGAGGACATCTACCAGGACAACAAGCTCAGCCGCAACGAGCTGACTCTGGACGGAACGCACGTGGACATCGGCAACATCGAGATGCCGGTCCTCCAGATCGTCGGGAAGTACGACCACCTCATCCCGCCGGGTGCCTCGAAGCCGTTCAACGACGCCGTCCCCAGCGAGGACACCGAGGTCCTCGAGTTCCCGGTCGGCCACATCGGCCTCTCGGTGTCCTCGAAGTCCCACGCTGACCTCTGGCCCGCCGTCGTGGAGTGGTACCAGGAGCGCTCGGCAGCCGCGGTCCCCGAGCTCACCGACGTCAAGGGTATCGGGCCGACCTACGCCGAACTCCTCCAGGCCGAGGGTATCGAAACCGTGGCCCAACTCGCCGAAGCCGATCCCGAGGCACTGAGCGACGCTATCGAGGTCGGCCACTCGCGGGTGCGGGATTGGGTCGAACAGGCTGCCGAGCTCGCGGAATAGCGTCCGTCTGTAACTCCCGGTTATTCGGCCGCCGGCGACGTCGTTCCCTTCCAGCTCGGCCCACCGCCTTCCCCCGTCGCCCCCATGAGCGACTTACCCCGAGACCTGGTCAACACCGTGCAAGCGGCTACAGGTCCTTCCCGCCGTTCACGTCGATGATCTCCCCGGTCATGAACGAGGAGTCCTCGCTCGCGACGAATTCCACGATCGCGGCCACGTCCTCGACATCGCCGAGGCGGTTGAGGGGCGTATCGGCCCTGATGCGGTCGAGAATCTTCTCGGGGACCCCTTCGAGCATGCTCGTCTTGATGAAGCCGGGCGCGATGGCATTCGCGGTGGAGTCGTGCCGCGCAAGTTCGAGGGCAAGCGTGCGTGTGAACCCGAAGATACCCGACTTTGCGGCCGCGTAATTCGCCTGGCCCAGGTTCCCTTCCTGGCCCACGATCGAGGAGATGTTGATGAGCCGACCGTGTTCCGCGGATTTGAGATCCTCGTAGAAGGCCTGGGTGCAGTGAAATGCGCCGTCGAGATGGATGTCGAGGACGACGTCCCACTGCTCGTGGGTCATGTCCTCGAACATGACATCCTGGTTGATACCGGCGTTGTTGACGAGCACGTCGATCGGTCCGAAGACCTCGTGGGTGCGGTCCCGCATCGCTTTCACGGCCGCCTCGTCGGTCACGTCGGCCTGGACGGCGATCGCGGAGCCGCCCTGGTCCTCGATGGAGTCTCGGACCTCGAGCGCTTCGGCCTCCGAGCTCCGGTAGTTTACGACCACGTTCGTCCCGTTCTCGCCGAGCCGCTCCGCGATGCCGCGGCCGATCCCTTTCGATGCACCCGTGACGACACAGGTACGCCCCTCCATGGACGAACACTCTGTCCCCGGCCGCATAAAGACCGACCTCCGCGGAACGTGAGTCGGGACAAAAGGGTAAACGGAATCGGGAACGGGGGTGGATGGGGAGAGACCGGGAGAGGGTGCCGTTTACCCACGGAGGGTGCAACCCTCCATACCAATAGTGTGCCAATGCCCACTTAAATTGTGCGCAACGTATGAAAGAACTGGTAGTTCGATCCTCAAAACGGGGGCAATTGTGGGACGTTCGGCCGACCGATCAACGCCGTGGCCTCGGTCGATGGCTCCTCGCCGCTCGGGTTGCACTGCTTCCGAGTCGGGTTCCCCCCACAGTCCCCCGGCTCCACACCACGCATTCTCCAGGTCCTCCCCACAGTCCCCCGGCTCCACACCGCGCATTCTCCAGGTCCTCCCCACAGTCCCCCGGTTCCACACCACACACGGTCGGATTCCACATTATTTAATGCGCGTCCGCGCATACTTGCTGGCCATGTCCCAAACCCTCCGATCGGAGCGGCCACCCTTCGGGACCACCCTCAAGGCGCTCGGGGCCATCACGGTTGGCGTCGCGCTGTTGGGGGCGATCTATTCAGTGGTCTCCGGCGATCCCGTGACCGGCGGTGCAATCCTCCTGTACCTCCCCGTCGGCTGGCTGCTCTACCGCATCGGCGCGAATCCGGACCAGTTCTGAGCGGCGGTGTCGGTCCCTCCTCCCATCGAATCCGTCAGTGACCCCGATCCGCCGCAGCCACCAGCGAGGCCACCCGCTCCTGGCTGACGGGGTTCGTGGTTTCCTGGCCGGCTTTCAGGGCCGTTCCGACGATGACCCCGTCGGCCAGGCCCAGGGTGTCCGAGACCGTCTCCGCCGTCACCCCACTCCCGACAAAGACCGGCGCGTCCGTCCCATACTCGTCCCGGGCGGCCACCACTGTCTCCAGGTGGGACCGATCCGTGGGCGCTCCGGTTCCAGTACCCGATACCACCAGGCCGTCGGCCCGTCCTCGGCTCAATAGCTCCTCGACCGCTTGCGTAGTCGGGCGTGGCTCCCCGAGCGGTGCCGAATGTTTCACCGCGACGTCCGCCAGGATGGCGACGTCCCCCGCGTCGATGCGATCCCGGTGCCGCAGGGTCTCGTGTGCGCGACCCTCGATCACGCCCTGGTCGGTCACCCGGGCGCCGGTGTGCACATTCACCCGAATCGCGGACGCCCCAGTTGCCGCGGCAACTGACAGCGCAGCCTCGGCGTCGTTCCGCAGGACGTTCACGCCGATAGGGAGGTCGGTGACCTCCCGCACCGCCCCGACCGCGGCCGTGAGCTCGGCGACGACGTGGGAGGGCACCTCCTCCGCGTAGAATGGTGCATCTCCGAAGTTCTCGACGAGCAGCGCGTCGACGCCACCGGATTCGAGTCGTGTCGCGTCCCGTCTGGCCGCCTCGAGGATCGACGCCCGGTCCCCCGGATCGTATCCCGGCGCGCCGGGCAGCGCAGACAGGTGGACCATCCCCACCACCGGTGCATCGGTCCCGAAGATCGTACGGGCATCCATGCTATGCCGCCGGGGGCGAACGGGCATAAGTTGCGGCGGTCGACCGCGGGGGAGTCCACACTCACCTCGCCAGCCCGCTCGCGAGCAATGCCCTGCGGGGCCTCAGCCGACCTCGCCCGCCGACTCGACTTCGATGGAGCCGACCAGTTCGGTGTGCGGATAGGGCATCCCGACGCCCTGGTCGTCGAACGCAGTCTTGACCGCCTCGGTGAAGGCCGCCTTGGTGGCCCCGGGACTCGTCTCGTCCGGATCGATCCAGATCCGGCCCGTGAGCACGACGGCGGAATCCCCCAGCGCGGTGACCGGCGCCGCCGGCTCGGGATCCTCGAGGACGCCGTCGAGTGCGGCCCCTTCCTCGAGGATGATCGAGCGGGCGACGTCGATGTCGGCGTCGTATTCGATTCCGAAGTCCACGGCCAGTCGGAGAGTCTCGTTCGCCACCGGGTTGGTGACGACGGCCGTCGCCAGATCGCTGTTCGGGACCGTGAGTTGCTCGTTGTCGAACGTATCGAGTTTCGTGACCCGGAGCTGGATCTCGCGGACGATCCCGGACTCCCCACCCCACTCGATGTAATCGCCCACCTGGAACGGTTCGTCCTTGAGGATGAACACGCCGGCGACGAAGTTCGCGATGAGGTCCTGTGCCGCAAAGCCGACCGCCAGCGCCAGGGCACCGGTGAGGGTGGCGAAAGCCGCCAGGACGATGCCGAAGCCCGCGATGGTGGCTGCGAGGGCGAACGCGCCGACTAGTGCGAAGAAGCCGGCAAGGCTCGCGCCGAGACTCACCACCGCGGGGGAGAAATCACGGGCGCCGAGGGCTCGCCGAGTGAGTCGGACGAGTACCGACCGACCCGCATAGTACAGGACGACGAACGCGACGACAAACACCAGCACGGTCACGGCGACGGAAACCAGCGCGTCCCCGTACCGCGAGAGGATGCCCGCCAGGTCCGTGGGGAAGGCGGTCTGGACGATGATCGGATCCATGGGGGAAGGACGCCCAGCGGCCATATAAATATAGGCTGACACGACCCGTGGCGGACGGCACTCCGAGGGATGACCTCTCGTCTCCGGTCGATGGACTACTCGTCTCCGGTCGATGGACTACTCGTCTCCGGTCGACAGGATGACTCGGCCCCATATCTTCGGAAGACTCGCCACCCGGCATCCCTCCCCGGGCTGAGACAGGCTACGACTCGTACCCGCTCGTCGCAGCGATCAGGAAGCTCACGATGGCCGTGACGATCGCAACAGCACCCATGGCCACGGCCCCGACCTGGAAGAGGTCGGCGACGAGCCGGTCGGCGAGAAGGAACAGGAACACGGCGGTTACGAAGACGATCAGGCCCAGCGAGCGCGCGAATCGACCGGTATCGAAGCCTGCACTACCCGACACGGTCAAGCACCTCCCGGAGGACTCCCTCGTACTCGTCCGAGCCGGCGGACCCGAGCGAGTGAATCGACTGCGAGATCCACATCCCGGCGGTGAAGTTGACCAACGCGACGGTACTGATCAGACCGAGTTGGCCCTCCAGGAATAGCGCGGCCCCGACGGCACCGAGGAAGCTGACCGCCATGATTGCGTGAGTGAGCAGCGAACGCGCCCCGAAATCCGAGAGGGCAGTGATAGGGGATGTCACGATTCTGACGCCATATACTCAGCCACACAGCATATGCTCGCGTATACCGGTAGAACGGGGGCTGGCAGCGACCTGCCCCGCTGTTTCCTTCACCCTCCCTGAGATTTGACTATCTTTTCCGGACCGACACCGACCGGCCCCGGCATGCGAGCTTCTATACCGGTCGGGGATAATCGTCTACTATCGTGCTCGCACGTTTCCGGGCAGTCGACACGCGGGCCTGGGTCCCGGGGCTAGTCTGGGGGGCGCTGGCGTACGGCGTCCACAAGTATGGCGCCGTCGTGGGCTTCTACCTGGAGTACCCCTGGTTCCAGAACCTGACACACGCGGCGTCCGCCAGCGGGGTCGCGATCCTGGTCGGGTTGTTCGGGCTGGAACTCGGCTATCGGGGACGCCGGCTCCTCGTGTTCGTCCTCGTGGTGACCGCCGCCGCGGCGGTCGGCTGGGAGGTCATCGAGTACCTCGGCTGGCTGGACCGTTTCGGTGTCTATCTCATGTTCCACGATCTCAACGACGCGATGGTGGACATGGCGTCGAATACAGTCGGGGTCACGCTCGCACTGGCGGCCCTGTGGTGGGGTACTGGCCTCACCCCGGCCGACGAGGGTCGTGCTGGGCTGCGCCAGTAAGTTCTCCCACGAGTTGCCCCGAACAGACCACTGTTGGGTTTGCTCCCGGCCCCCCGACCGAGTG
>Ga0207797_1000102_pt1 | contig 58299 bp, 57 predicted proteins | sample PRCRCaboRojoPR_6_FD_187275 | JGI IMG/M metagenome (GOLD analysis project Ga0207797, IMG submission 187275) | Marine sediment microbial community from Cabo Rojo, Puerto Rico - PR CR 10% Liquid 1 (SPAdes) | ecosystem: Environmental > Aquatic > Marine > Coastal > Sediment | place: Cabo Rojo, Puerto...
GCTAGTCGAACTCGTCCGGGGCAACCCTGACGACGACCGTTTCCTCGACCTCGCGCAGGTCGTACTCCGGATGCTCCCCCTCGGTTCGCCGGACGTAAAGGGGTTCGACGAGCCGCCCGTCCTCCACGCCGTAGAGCTTCAGGTACTCGCCGGTCTCGTCAGGATCGACCGCGCCGTTCCGGACCGCTGTCGCCAGGTCGCGGGAGAGCCACTCGGCCTCGCTGACGCTCGGGTCCAGCACCAGTGCCTCGTCGGCGAACCGGACCAGGTACCAGTTCAGGTCGTTCAGGAGGGCGACGGCGGCGCCGAGGCTGACGGTCTCGACCGCGACCGCGTTCTCGAAGGGTTCGGACAGGTCGTAGGTCGCGAGCGCCTCCCGGGAGGTCTCGCGGGACAGCAACTCGAAGCGGAGGTCGACGTCGTCCCCTCCGACCAGGCAGACCCGTGTCACGGTCGGGGCTGCGGCCCGGGAGGGCAAGTGGATTTCGCTCCGCGGGTCGAACCTGCCGGGCGCCGTTCGCCGGCGGTCATCCCAGGCGGTCGAGGTCGAACCGATCACCTTCGACCCGCCGGTAGGCGAACCGACCGCCCTCGATGACGAGCCAGAGGGCCAGCACCGTGCCCACGAGGAGCGTCCCGGCGGCCGCGAGGGGCGACACCCAGTTGGGGAGGACGAACATCGTCGCGTGTAGAACGACCGGCGGGATCAGCGACAGGAAGCCGTACAGCAGGCCGTTGAGCGTCCCGGAGCCGACGTTCCGGGACTCGAGGTCGGCGGCGGTCGCGCTCGGGCCGCCCGCGCTCTCCGGTCCGGTGTCGAGCCGTTCGGCCTCGTAGGGGCCCGGGAAGCGGGCGGACCAGACGATCTCCCCGGCCCGGTTCACCTCGACGATCCGGTCGGCGTGCGTGTCCGTGATCAGGGTGTTGCCGCTCGGCAGCCGATCCGCGTCGCGGGGCCACTGCATGTCGGCGTCCCGCCAGAGCCAGGTCCGCTTCCAGCCGCCGCCGTCGGTGCGCTGGTATTCGACGATCCGGTTGTTCTCGGAGTCGGCGACGAGGACGGCCGGGCCGCCGTTCTCGGGCGGGATGTAGTCCGGGTTGTGCTGTTCGTAGAGGGTCTCGTGGGCGCCCTCGCTCCCGAGCGTCATGTTCTCGACGACGCCGTGGCCGGGCCGGAGGAACACGACCTGGTCCTGGTTGCGGATGCTGGCCATCACGAGCCCGTTGTCGAGGTACTCGACGTCGTTCAGGTGTGTCCAGTCCCAGGGATAGTCGCCGCCACTCGAAGGATCGAACCGTTCGATCGCCTTCCACTCCCAGACGGTCTCCCCGGTCGTCACGTTCGCGATGTAGATCCGATCGGGCGGGGCGATGTCGGCGACGACGACCCGATCGCCGCCGTCGATCAGGTCGGCGTCGTGGACGTTGTCGGTCCCGAAGTCCGGCACCGTCCGCGAGTAGAGGCGGGTCACGTTCCCGGTCGTGAGGTTCACCCGTTCGACGACGCTCACCGAGCACTCGTCGACCCCCTCGCGACTGGTGTCGCAGTGGCTGGCGTTCACCTCCGTGCTCGCGACGTAGGTCACGGTGGCGGCCCCGGCGGGGTTCGGATCGACGTCGTGGTAGAACCCGTAGGTCAGGTTCCGGTAGAGCAGGCTCCCGTTGGGCGCGTACGCGACGATCTGGCTCGGCCCGAGCCCGTCGATGGTGAGCACCGTTATGCCGTCGGTCGGCGGGACCTGTTCGGGGACCGTGTTCGGGTTCGGACCGCCCCCGTGGTGGGTCGTCACGTAGGCGGTCGCGACCGGGGCGATACCGATCAGCAGGAGGAGGGCGACGACGATCCGGACCTGGCGGATCGACGGGCGGCGTTGCATACGGTTCGCCATTCGCCGCCGGGGTCAAGTATCTTGTCGGACGGCGTCGGCGGCCGGTTCGAGGGAGACTCGTTCGGCGTCCCTGGCGATCCGCTCGGCCCGGTCGAACAGGTCGTCCGGTTCTCGCGCGCGTTGCCCGTCGAGGCTGGACCGCGTGAGCGGCTGGGAGGGGGCGAAACGGTCACAGCCGACGGGAATCGTCGAGTCGTCGTACGTCCCGATCTCGCGGGCCAGCTCCTCGATCTCGTACTTGTCCCGGGTGGACAGCGGCCGGTGAACCGGCATCGTCGTGGCGGGATCGGTGACCGCCATGTTGGTCGCCGTCTGGCTCGACTTCTGGCCGACGGCCTCGCCGGTGACGATCCCCTTGGCGCCCTCCCGTTCCGCGATCACCTCGGCCGCCCGCAACAGGAGCCGTCGGAAGGCGAGCATTCGCCCCTCGTCCAGTCGGTCGGCGAGGTCCGATAGCGTCTCGCCCGCGTCCAGGACGTACGGCCGGAGGTCGTAGTTGGGGGCGTAGTCGGCGAGGCACCGGATCGTCTCGATCGCCCGGGCCTCGTGGTCGGGACCGCCGAACTCCCCGAGGCGGGCGTAAATCGGCACGATCGGCGCCCCGCGTCGCATCGCCTCGAATGCGGCCACGGGCGAGTCGATGCCGCCGCTGACGAGTGCCACGAGCGGTGCCTGGCTCCCCAGTGGCAGTCCGCCGGGCCCCGATCGCTTTTCGAGGAAGAGAAACGCCACGTCCTCGCGCACCTCGACGAAGAACGTCAGGTCGGGGTCGTCGAGGTCGACCGTCGGCTCGAACCGGTCCGCCACGGCCTCGGCGACGGCGGCACCGCCCTCCTCCGCGAGTTCCTGGCTGCTGAACGGGTGTTCCTTGTGGGCGCGCCGGACGGACACGGCGTAGGTGCCCTCGTCGTACCGCTCGCTGGCGGTTTCGGCGAGGGCGTCGACGATCGCGTCGCGCTCGGGAGGGACCCGCCGGGCCGGGCTGGCGGAGACGACGCCGAACGCGGCGGCGACCGCGTCGGTCGCCGCCTCGACCGACGCCTCGTCTGTGTGCACGAGGGGGCGCGTTCGCCTGTATTCCACCGTCGCCTCGACCCCGCGGGCCTCGAGCAGGGCCGAGACGTTCCCGACCAGTCGCTGCTCCATCGAGCGGCGGACGGATTCGCTCTTGGTGTTGAGGTCGCCGTCGCGGACGACGACCGTATCGGCGCCAGGCGGTTTCACGGTCGCGGGTAGACGATCCGCCGGTAAACGCCTTCCGGGTTCACGGAACGGCCGCCCCGGCGATCAGAAGGTCGTCAGTTCCCCGTCGATGACCCGCCGCGTGACGTCGGTCACGTCGGCCAGTTCGCGGTCGACGATGGCCTCGATGTCGTCCTCGATCGCCGCCAGTTCCACGCCGGGTTCCGTCTTGACGAACGCGTCGGCGACGTGGGGGTGATCGATCGGTCGACCGATCTGCGAGAGGACGCGGATCCGGAGGTCGCTGATGCCGTCGACCTCGTCGACGACCGCCTGGGCGATCTCCGTCGAGAGGAGGTTGTAGATCTTCCCGATGTGGTTGACGGGGTTCTTTCCGCTCGAGGCCTCGAGGCTCATCGAGCGGTTCGGCGTGATCAGGCCGTTGGCACGGTTGCCCCGGCCGACGGAGCCGTCGTCGCCGTGTTCGGCGCTCGTGCCGGTCGTCGTGAGGTAGATGGCGCCCTCGTCGTAGTCGTCGCCGGTGTTGACGTGGACCGAGACCTCCCGGTCGGTGTACTCGGTGGCGACGTCGTGGACGTACTCGCGGACCCGGGTCACGGCGTTCCGGTAGGCGTCGATGTCGGGCACGTACTCGTCGATCATCGCGGCCGCGACCGTCACGTCGACGTGGTCGCCCTCGCGCTTGCCCATGATCTTCACGTCCGGGCCGAGGACGGGGTGATCGTCGGCGAACTCCGTGTTCAGCCGCCGCTCGGCGTTCAGGACGATCCGCTCGGTTTCGGTCAGGGGCGCGTGGCCCACCCCGAAACTGGTGTCGTTCGCCTCGGGGACGGTCGCGCCGTCGGTGCCGAAGACTTCCTTGAGGTCGCCGCTGCCCTCGCCGAGACGCACGTCGACGACGATGTCCTTCCCGAAGTCGAGGCGGGGGATCTTCTCGTCGAGGTACTCGCGGGCGGCGTTCAGCGCGATCGTCTCGGCGGGGATGTTCGTCCCCTCGTAGGACTTCGTCGCCCGCCCGACGATCAGCAGGTAGACGGGTTCGAGCATCTCGCCGCCGCCGAACGCGGGTGCGGAGCGGCCGGCGACGAGTTGCGTCTCGTCTGTGTTGTAGTGGAGGACTCGCCCGACGCGATCGAGGTACTCCCTGGCCAGCGCCCGGGAGACGCTTTCGGCCACGCCGTCACAGATCGAGTCGGGATGTCCGATCCCCTTCCGTTCGACGATCTCGACGTACTGTTCCTCGACCGGGGTCTGGTCGTACTCGTCGACCCGGATATTCCGCGTTGTCATTGGCGACACTTCTCGACGCCCATTTCTATAACTTGCGGAAACCAGGAGAGATAATTTGATTACCCTGAATTATGACACCGAGTGCCAAACTCGGGGCGGTCCCCGTCAGACCTGGCCGGTGGCCCGGTCGGAGTCGCTCGCCTGCGCCGACGGCCCGGCGCCCTCGACGGCACGAAGCATCTCCTGGTAGCGGTTCCGGATGGTCACCTCGCTCACGTCAGCGACCTCCGCGATCTCGCTCTGGGTGACGTGTTCGTTCGTCAGCCGTCCGGCGGCGTAGATGGCGGCGGCGGCCAGGCCGACCGGGGACTTCCCGCTGTGGACGTTCGCCTCGCGGGAGGTCTCGAGCAGTTCGCGAGCGAGCGACTCGGTCTCGTTGGACACCTCGAGCGCCGACACGAACCGGGGCAGGTACGCCTCGGGGTCGGTCGGGGCGATCTCGAGGTCGAGTTCGCGGACGATGTACCGGTACGCGCGCTTGAAGGTCTCCTCGTCGACGCGGGAGACGCCGGCGAAGTCGTCGATGCTCCGGGGGACGCTTTCCATCCGAACTGCGGCGTACAGCGAGGCGGTCGAGATACCCTCGATCGACCGGCCGGGGAGGAGGTCCTCGTCGAGCGCGCGCCGGTAAATGACGCTCGCGGTCTCGCGGACGTCCTTCGGGAGGCCCAGCGCGGAGGCCATGCGGTCGATCTCGCCCAGCGCCTGCTTGAGGTTGCGCTCCTTCGAGTCCCGGGTGCGGAAGCGCTCGTCCCACGTGCGAAGCCGCTGCATCTTCTTGCGCTGTCGGGACGAGAGGCTGCGGCCGTACGCGTCCTTGTTCTGCCAGCCGATGTTGGTCGACAGTCCCTCGTCGTGCATCATCTTCGTCGTCGGCGCGCCGACCCGGGACTTCTGGTCCTTCTCGCCCGGGTCGAAGGCCCGCCACTCGGGCCCGGGGTCTATCTGTTCGCCGTCGACGACCAGGCCGCACTCGCTACAGACGGACTCGCCGTGGGCTTCGTCGGTGATGATCCGGCCGCCACACTCCGGGCACTCGTCCACTCCGATCTCCTCGGTCGTCTCGGCGGTCTCTCGTTCGTTCGTTTCCGGGTCGGTTCGTCGGGTCGTGTGGGTGAACGTTCGGTCACTCATGGCTGATTGGTTGGAGGTGCGAACGTGAAAAAACGGTTCGCGGGGTTTGATTTCACCGTACGTAAACGACGATACCATATAAATCTTTCTCCGAATCCGGGGGCGTTTGTTTCGCCACATCGGGGGATTCAAACGGCCGGCGGTCCTACGGTCGAACCGAGATGATTCCCGACCTGGCGTCGTTGCCGGTGATCCTCGCGTTCACCGCGGTCAACGTCGTTTTCCTCCTGTACCTCCTGATCCGCTGGCGAAGGGCCAGGCGTGACTCGTCCCGCCGGAAGGGGGCCGTGCAGGGGGAGGCCGCCGGCGTACGAATCGCCTGTCCGGAGTGCGGGACGCCAAACGACGCGCGGTTTCGGTTCTGCCGCCGGTGCGTGGCCGAACTCCCGTCCGGAGTGACCGACCAGGTCCCGGATTCCGGCGTCAGCAGTCAGAAGTCCTAGCCTGCACCCCGCCCGCCGGGCATCCGCCCCTCATTCCCCGTCCCCCGTCGAGTCAAGAAGCAGTTCGAGGTACGAGGTTCGGAGTTGCGTCCGGGGGTCCAGGCCGAGTCGCTCGACGATCTCGATGGCGCCGCTTCGTTCGGCCTCGAGGGACGACGCCGACGCTTCCGTCTCCACCTCGACGAACTCGCCGAGCCCGTCGACGGCGTCGAGTACCACCTCGTACCCGCCGTACGCGTAGCGTTCGCGCTCCTTCCGGACGGTCGCTACGGGGTCGTACCCGAGGCGTTCGAGGATGTTCCCCATCGTCTCGCCGCTTTCGACCCCGGTCTCGAACTCCTCGCGGGTCTTCGACTCGGCATCCACCAGGGGGCCCTTGTAGGTCAGGTGGGCCGTCGTTCCGTCCGTTCCCTCCCGCCTGATCCGGAGCGCCTCGTCGGTATCGGCGAAGTCCCGGTCCGGCGCCCCGTAATAGGTGTCCTCCTGGACCACGGTTCCCACGTGCGTGGCCTCCGTCGTCGCCAGCGCCTCCCGAACGGGTTCGTGATCGGCACGCACCTTGACCTCGACCTCGTACATACCGTTCCGAAGGGCCCCGGGCGACAAAAAACCGCGCCGCATCGAGGGGCCGGGAATCCGTCCAGCAGGAGGTCCGGACCCGGTGGTCGGCCCGAATCAAGACCCTTATATGCGGAACGACAGAGGTGTACAGTATGACCGACGATCAGGAAGCCGAGGACGCGGATACAGAGGTAGAAGCGGAGGCGGACTCGCCAGAGCCATCCGGACTCCAGGAGGGCGACTTCGTCGAACTCGATTACACGGCCCGCACCGTCGAGGAGGGGACCCTCGTCGACACGACCCACGCCGAGGTCGCCGAGGAGGAAGGGGTCGACGACCAGGGCCGGGAGTTCGAGCCCCGGACGATCATCCTGGGGGAGGGCCACCTCTTCGAGGCCGTCGAGGAGGACATCATCGGCCGGGAGGTGGGCGAGAGCGGCAGCGTCGTCGTCCCGGGTGAGGAGGCCTTCGGCGAGTACGACAACGAGAAGGTCCGCACCGTGAGCGCGGAGAAGATCGACGAGGACGACCGCTATCCGGGCGCCCAGGTGCAGGTCGACGGCGAGCAGGGCATCGTCGAGACCGTGATCGGCGGCCGGGCCCGCGTCGACTTCAACCACCCGCTCGCCGGGGAGGACATCGAGTACGAGTACGAGATCGCCGACGTAGTCGAGGATCGCCTCGACCGCGCGAAGGGCCTGTTCCGGATGTACCTGGACGAGGACCTCGAGATGTGGATCGAGACCGACGAGGTCGAGGAGGAACAGCTGGTCGAGCCCGAGGCGGACGAGGAAGCCGAGGAGGAAGAGGGCGAGGCGGCCGAAGAAGCCGAAGCCGCCGACGACGAAGGTGAGGCCCCGGCCGAACCCGAGTACGAGACCGTCACGGTCGAGAAGGAAACCCTCTACATCGAGGCGACGCCGCAACTCTCGATGAACCAGCAGTGGATGTTCTCCAAGCAGCAGATCGCGCAGGACATCATGGACAAGATCGGCCTCGACCGGGTCATCGTCCAGGAGACCATCGACGGCAGCGGCGGCATGATGGGCGGCATGGGCGGCATGATGGGCGGCATGGGCGGCGGCGACGTCGAGGAGGCCCTCGAGGACGCCGACGTCGACGCCGACGAGATCGTCGAGGAACTCGAAGAGGACGTCGGGGAGTAGCCCGCCCTCGGTTTCTCACCCGCCGGTCACCCGTTTGTGGCTCCACGGGAGTCCCCAGGGGTTCGACCGATCCGCCCGTTCCTTGCCGCGGAGCCGGCGATCGCGGTTCGCCCTAGGCGATGTCGCGGCTCGTGTCCACCGCGACGGTGTCCGCCAGTTCCAGCTTGATCGTTTCGGTGAGCGCCGTGCCGCCGCGGAACTTCGGAATCGAGAGCCGGTTCTCGATCTCGGTCCCCCGGACTTCCGTCTCGAGGTCGAACACGACGTCGGCCATGTGGAGCGTCGTGTTCCGGTTCTGCGGCGGGTCGTTGGCGCCGTCGAGACAGTGCAGGAAGGCGATGCTCCCGGTGTTGACCATGTGGGTCTGGAGGTCGTTCAGGAAGTTCTGGTACCGGCTCGGTTCCCGGTTCTCGAGCGGGTCGGCCGGGTCGACGATGAGGTTGGCGCCCTCCGGCAGCGCGCGAATGAGGCGGTTGGCCTGGTCCAGGGGTTCGTTGCCGCCGATGTCCCGGACGGTCGGATTGCCGACAGGGGCGTTGGTGTTCTCGATGGCGTCCCGGACCGCCTGGTCGGACCGTCGGGTAGTGAGGTACAGCGACCCCCGCGCGTCGGTCAGTTCGTAGAGGAGCAGTTCCGACTGGCTGGCCGGCGACGCGGACAACGCGATGATCCGCCCCGGCGGAATACCGCCGTTGAGCTTGCGGTCGAGTACGTCGATCCCCGTTTCGAGCCGGCCAGCCATGCCCGTTCGCATAATTACGGACCGAGTAAATAATCCTTTGGCCGACCCATCGCCCGACCGAGTGCGTGGTCGAGCGTGAACGGCCCGCCGATCAGTGCTGATTTGGCGGGCCGTGAGGCCGCGCCGGAGTCGTCGGGAATCGCCACCAGTCGGGCTGAACGCTTAAGCCGCCCGTGGTCGTGGAAGCCAGCATGGCGGCCCCGACGCTCACGGCCGAGATGCTCGTCGTGTTCGGGCTCGTCGCGGTCGTGGTCGCGCTGTTCGTCTCCGAACGGATCCCGCCGGACACGACGGCCATCGGCGTGGTCGTCGTCCTCGTCGTCCTCCAGGGGTGGACGCGGATGGACGCCGACGCGGCGATCGCCGGCTTTTCGAACCGGGCGACGCTGACCGTCGTGGGCATGTTCGTCATTAGTGCCGGGGTTCAGCAGGTGGGGTTGATCCGGTGGCTCGGCCGTCGCGTCGCGGGCGTCGCCGGGGGGGATCCGCGGCGACTCCTCGCCGTCACCGTCGGCATCACGGGGCCGCTGGCGGGGTTCATCAACAACACGCCCGTCGTCGCGATGTTCATCCCCATGGTCACCGACCTGGCCGATCGGTATCACGTCTCCCCGTCGAAGCTCCTGTTACCGCTCTCGTATGCCTCGATGCTCGGCGGGACGCTCACGCTCGTCGGGACTGCGACCAACATCCTCACGAGCGACATCGCTGCGGCGTTCGGGGCCGCCGATCCCGGCCGGTACCCGAACCTCCACCGGATCTCGATGTTCGAGTTCACGGGGGTGGGCCTGATCGTCCTGGGCGTCGGCCTCCTGTATCTCCTCACCGTCGGCCAGCGACTCCTCCCGGAGCGGATCCAACCGGCGGACCTGACCGACGAGTTCGGTCTCCGGGGCTACCTCTCGCGAGTTTACGTTCGTCCCGAATCCCCGCTGGTCGGCCGAACCGTCGCGGAGACGCTGGGCGATCACGAACTCGACCTCGACGTGCTCCAGGTCGCCCGCGGGGATCGCACGTTCATCGCCCCGGGGAGCGACCGGGAGATCCAGACCCGCGACGTCCTGACGGTCAGGGCGGCCGACCCGATCCTCGAGCGGTTCGTCGCCGAGTACGACCTCCGTCGGTTACCCCGGGCGACGGTGACCGAGGACGAACTCGACCTGCGCAACGGTCGCGGGACGATCGCGGAACTGGTCGTCGCCCCCGATTCCGGGCTGGTTGGCGAAACGATCGCGACGACCCACCTCCGGGAGCGCTTCTCGGCGGTCGTCCTCGCTGCCCGGAACGGCGACGACCTCCTCCGCGAGGGGTTGCCGGACGTGACGCTCTCCGAGGGGACCGGTCTGCTGGTCCACGCGACCGAGACCGACCTCCGGCACCTCGCCGACACCGGCGACGTGGTCGTCACCGAACTGGCCTTCGGGACCCTGGGCGAGCGCGAGGGCGACGGCGTCCAGTGGCCGGACGCCGGGGTCGCCGTGGCCATCGTCGTCGGCGTCATCGGTCTCGCCGCGCTCGGGATCTTCCCGATCGTGATCACCGCCCTCGGCGGCGTCGTCGCCATGGTCGTGACGGGCATCCTTCGGCCGAGCGAGGCCTACGACGCGGTGAGCTGGGAAGTGATCTTTCTCCTGGCAGGCGTCATCCCGCTGGGAACCGCCATCCAGCGAACCGGCGGTGCCGAGTTCCTCGCCGGGACGATCGTCTCGACCGCCGGTACGCTCCCCGCGATCGGCGTGCTGCTCCTGTTCTACCTGCTGACGGGGCTCCTCGCGAACCTCATCACTCCGATCGCGAGCGTCGTGCTCCTGCTTCCCATCGCCGTCGACGCGGCGGTACGGATCGGGGCCAACGAGTTCGCGTTCCTCCTCGGCGTGATGTTCGCCGCCTCCACGGCGTTCATGACCCCCGTCGGCTACCAGACGAACCTGATGGTGTACAGCCCCGGCGGGTATCGGTTCGCCGACTACGTTCGCGTCGGCGCGCCGCTCCAGCTGTTGCTCGCCCTCGTGACGACCGGAGCCATCGCCCTGTTCTGGGGCGTCTGAACCGGCGCCGGTTCGCGGGGGCGGTGGGCCCCTGAAAAATTCAAGGCGGATGGCTCACGATTCACGAGCAAGGATGCCAGTCGACGACATCGCCACGGCGACGGCGGCGTCGCTCGACATCGGCGTCGAGGAGTTCCAGCGGCGAGTTCGGGAGGAGGCCGAGGACCTCAAGTCCGCGGTGCACGACGGGACGTTCGACCACCCGCAGGCTATCGTCGGCCTCGAGTACGAGTTCTACGCGGTCGTCGACGACGCGGGGGCCGTGGAGCCCGACGGGGCCCTGATGCGCGTCCCCCGCCGGGTGCTCGACTACATCGGGTTCGAGAAGGAACTGGGCATGCACAACGCCGAGATGTCGACCAGCCCGCAGCCGCTGAACGAACACGGGCTCGCGGCACAGGAGGCGGAAATCGCGGCCCGACTCCGGGCGGCGCAGGCGGAGGTCGGCGTCGAGAGGATGCGGCTGATCAGCGACGGCATGTGGACGATTCCGCCGGCCGGGGCGACGACGGCAGAGTACCTGACCGACAGCGTCGAGTACGAGGGGATCACGATCGCGACCAACCTGAGCCCCGACCCGCGATATCACGCGCTGAGCAACTCGCCCCAGGGGGAACTCGCGGGCAAGCGTCTCGAGGGTCCGCACGTGTCGCTGTCCGCGGACACGGTGATGCCCCAGTCCCTCATCACGTCGATCCAGCCCCACTTCCAGGTCCCGATCGCCGAGAACCTGCCGACGTACTTCCGGTACGCGCTCCGGGTGGCCGCGCCGTTGCTCGCGCTGGGCGTCAACTCGCCGCTGTACCCGCCCGACCTCTACGACGAGGACGCCACGGCGGAACGAATCCTCGCGGATGCCAGGATGGAGTCACGAATCGACGTCTTCGAGACCACGATGAACGATCCGGGTGGCGAGTCGAAGGTCCGGTTCCCGGCCGACGTCGAAACGGTCGACGAAGCGATCGACCGGATCGTCGAGGACCCGCCCCAGGCACTGACCGACGTCGAGCGGGGGACCCGGTTCGACCACCGGTTCGCCCACCTCGGCCACAAGCGGGGCACGTACTGGCGCTGGGTCCGACCGGTGTTCGAGGGTGCGACCCCGTCCGAGGCGAACGCCCGGGTCGAGTTCCGTCCGCTCCCCGCGCAGCCGACGATCCGGGACACGATCGCCTTCCAGGCGGCGTTCGCCGGCCTGCTCCGGCACATGGCGACCGCCGATCACCCGGCGGCCCGGCTCGACTGGCAGGTGGCCCACGACAACTTCTACGCGGCGGTCCGCGACGGCCTCGACGCGGAACTGGTCTGGATAACGGCGGGGGGAACCGAAACCAGCCGGACCGACGAGATCTACGACGACCTGTTCGCGGCGGCGATGGACGGCTTGCGGGCGCGCGGTCTGTCCGAGTCGACGGCGAAGGAGTACCTCCAGCCGCTTCGCTACCGGGCCACGCATCGGCGGACTCCGGCGCGGTGGAAACTCGACCGGGTCCGCCGCGCGATCGAGGACGGGACGGACTTCGAGGAGGCGGTGTACCGGGCCCAGCGACGGTACTTCGACCGCCAGCGCGAGACGCTGTTCCGGGGCAGTTTCGTCGACTGGCCGGCTCCCGGGCGGGCGTGAGCGTCCGGTGCAGTCGCGCCGTCGGGGCTAGCCGGAAGGGATTACTACCACCGGTTTGAACGACGCAGGTATGGTGACGTTCCTGTCCGGGGGCACCGGGACCCCGAAGCTCCTCGACGGCGCGTGGACCGCGTATTCGCCCGAGGAAACGACGGTCGTCGTCAACACCGGAGACGACATCGAGATCGGCGGGCTGATGGTCTGCCCCGACGTCGATACCTTTCTCTACCGGGGTGGTGACGTCCTCGACCGGGACCGCTGGTGGGGGATCGAGGGCGATTCCACCAGGACGCACACCGCCCTGTACGACGTGGCTGACGCGGCCGACCTCGAGACAGGACCGCAGTACTTGCCCGACGAGTACCAGACCCAGGGCCGCCACCTCGCGGCCTGGCGTCGCTTCTCGGGCGTGGGGGAGTTCATGGAGATCGGTGACCGCGACCGGGCCGTGCACATCACCAGGACCAGCCTGCTCGATCGCGGCTCCACCCTCGCGGAAGTGATCGATCGACTCGCCGGGGCCTTCGGCGTCACGCATGGGCTGCTCCCGATGAGCAACGACCCCGTCGCCAGTTTGATCCACACCGGCGACGACGTGATGCACTTCCAGGAGTTCTGGGTCGGCCGCGACGGCGAACCGCCGGTCGAGAACGTCGAGTTCCGAGGGGCGTCCTCGGCGGACCCCGCGCCGGGCGTCCTGGAGGCCCTCCGGGACGACGTGATCGTCGGCCCCTCGAACCCGGTCACGAGCATCGGCCCGATGCTGGCCCTGGACGGCGTGGCCGAGTACCTCCAGGAGACGACGGTCGTCGCCGTCTCGCCGTTCGTCGAGGACGAACCGTTCTCCGGCCCGGTCTCGAAGCTCATGGATGCCGTGGGCACGACGCCGAGCACGGCCGGGTTGCGGGCCGCCTATCCGTTCGCCGACGCGTTCGTCCTCGACGACCGCGACGGGACCGAGATGAGCGCGCCGACCGTTCGCACCGACCTGACGATCGAGGACCCGGACGACGCCGCCCGGGTCGTGGAGGCCTGCGAGGAGGCACTCGCGGAGGTCAGGTGATGTTCCAGCCCCGGGTCGCGCTCGCCAGCCTCAGCGGTCGCTCGGACGCCGACTGGGCCCGCGCCGCCGCACCGTTCGTCGGCGCGGCTTTCCTCGGCGGGATCGCCGTCGACCAGGCGACCCGAGAGGCAGCCCGGGACCTCGTCGCCCGGGACCGGAACGAGTTCCTCCCGCCGGACCCGCTCGCATTCGTCGACGACCAGCTCGGCGACCTCGCCGACACCTCGCTCAAAGCGGGCATCAACGTCCGGAGCGCGACGGTCGAGCCGGTACGGGCGGTCGCGGAGATATGTCGCGAGCACGACGCCGTCCTCGAGATCAACGCCCACTGCCGCCAGGCGGAACTGATCGCGGCCGGGAGCGGCCACGCGTTGCTCAGGGACGCCGAACGCCTCCGCGAGTACGTCTCCGCGGCCGCCGACACCGGGGCGACGGTGAGCGTCAAGGTTCGGACGGAGGTCGAGGGCGTGGACCTCCCGGCGACGGCCCGCCGGATCGACGCCGCCGGCGCGGACGTGATCCACGTGGACGCGATGGACTCGGAACCGGTCGTCCGTGACGTGGTCGAGGCGACCGACGCCTTCGTGATCGCCAACAACGAGGTACGGGACCGCGAGTCCGTCAACGAATACCTGTCCTACGGTGCCGACGCCGTCAGCGTCGGCCGCCCGAGCGACGACCCGCGGGTGCTCCGTCGGGTCCGGCGGGCCACGCGGGCGTGGTTCGAGGACGAACCGCTGCCGTGACGGAGCCCCGGGGGAACCGCTTCCCGGTACGTTTAAGTCCGGGTGCCTTGCCCGTAGGAATATGAGTGCACGACCGCTCGACGTGCTCGAGGAATCCCTCGACGAGACCGTCACGGTCCGGCTGAAGGACGGCGAGGTCTACCGCGGCGTCCTCACCGGGTACGATCAACACATGAACGTGGTGATCGAACCGGTCGCGGACGCCCGGCGCCCGACCGACGAACCGGACGGGCCCACGTCGGTCGAAGACACAACGATTATACGCGGCGATAACGTCGTTTCGATAACTCCATGACCGGATCAGGCACCCCGAGCCAAGGGAAGAAGAACACGACGACGCACGTGAAGTGCCGTCGCTGCGGCGAGAAGTCCTACCACGTCAAGAAGGGCGTCTGCTCGAGTTGCGGGTTCGGCAAGTCGGCCAAGCGTCGCGACCACGAGTGGACGTCGAAGGCGGGCGAGTGATCGCCGTTCCCGACCGGGTCTTCTCGCCGTTCTGACGGATTCAGCACGTCGAGCGACGCCTCCGTTCCGGCTGCCAGAGAGCGGTAACCGACGGCCCAGCTTTCTATCCACGATTGTGCATAGAAACTGCATATCGTGAGCCAATTAAGGCCACAATCACGGGATTTATACCAGTTCGACCGCACCTCGAAAGCATGACTCACGGGCGGGACGAGGACGTCCGGGACGGGCCAACCGAGAAGTGTGGCGTCGTGGGCGTCTCTTTGGCGGGCCGTGACGTCGCGCGGCCGCTCTACTATTCGCTCTACGCCCTCCAGCATCGCGGGCAGGAATCGGCCGGGATCGTCACCCACGACGGGTTCCAGCAACACGCCCACGTCGAGATGGGACTCGTCGGGGACGCCTTCGACGGGGACGACCTGGGGACGCTGAACGGGTCGGCCGGGATCGGCCACGTCCGGTATCCGACCGCCGGAAGCGTCGACCGTGCCAGCGCCCAGCCGTTCACCGTCTCGTTCCGGAGCGGATCGCTGGCGCTGTCGCACAACGGCAACCTGGTCAACGCCGACGAGATCCGCGAGGAACTGGCCGCCAAGGGCCACGCCTTCACCTCGGACGGCGACACGGAGGTGATCGCCCACGACCTCGCTCGGAACCTCGTCGAAGCCGACCTCGTCAGGGCCATCAAGCGGACCATGGGGCGGATCCACGGCTCGTACTCGCTGACGATCATGCACGACGACACGGTCCTGGGGCTCCGGGACCCGGGCGGCAACCGGCCGCTGTGCGTCGGCGAACTGGAGGACGGGTACGTCATCGCCTCCGAAAGCGCGGTCGTCGACACCCTGGGCGGCGACCTGGTCCGGGACGTCCGCCCGGGCGAACTCGTCGTCCTCGACGGGGACGGCGGCGGCTTCGAGAGCTTCCAGCTCTACGAGACCGACCACACGGCCCACTGCTTCTTCGAACACGTCTACTTCGCCCGGCCCGATTCGGTGATCGACGGCGAACTCGTCTACGACGTGCGGCGCGAACTGGGCCGACGGCTCTGGGCGGAATCCGGCGTCGAGACCGACGTGGTCCTGCCGGTCCCGGACTCGGGGCGGGCCTTCGCGTCCGGCTACGCGGCGGCGGCCCAGGAGGACGGCGCGGACCTCTCGTTCGCCGAGGGGCTCATGAAGAACCGGTACGTCGGTCGCACGTTCATCATGCCGACCCAGGACGAGCGCGAGCGCGCGGTCCGGCTGAAACTCAATCCGATCAAGTCCACCGTCGAGGGCCGGTCGGTCACCGTCATCGACGACTCGATCGTCCGCGGGACCACCTCGACCCAACTCGTCTCCCTGCTCCAGGACAGCGGCGCCGAGGAGGTCCACGTCCGGATCGGATCGCCGCCGATCTCGGCCCCGTGTTACCTCGGCATCGACATGGCCACCCGCGAGGAACTCGTCGCGTCCGACAGGACGGTCCCGGAGATCGGCGACGCCATCGAGGCCGACAGCCTCGCGTACCTTTCGCCCGAAGCAGTCGCAGCGGCGATCGGCACGGACCGGGCCGACCTCTGCATGGGCTGTATCACCGGGGAGTACCCGTACGACGTCGAGGGCGAGGCGACGGACCGCGCCGTGCAGCGCCCGACGCTCGACGGGACTGACGCGGAGACGGGCGCCGCGAACGACTGACGTCCGCTCAGTAGAGCCAGTAGAGCATCACGTAGACGACCTCCCCGAGGACGAACGACACCAGCCACAGGGTCGCGGCGACCCGCCCGACGCGAGGATGGGCGGTCGTCGAGAGTTCGTGGATCGGGTACGAGTACGCGAGCAGGAGGACGTAATACACGGCAGGCAGGGCGACGATGGCGAGCAGGACGTGCACGGCAAGGATCGGGAAGTAGACGAACGTCTCGACGGCGCCCTCGCCCGGGAACGTCGTGGGGCCGTCGAGCGCCACCTTGTAGAGGTAAAGGGCGAGGAACGTCGCGAACAGGAGGAAGGAGGCGAGCATGTATCGGCGGTGGCGGACGACGTTCGACCGGCGAATGGCCCGCACGCCGGCCGCGATGGTTCCGATTGCGGCCAGGCTGATGGCCGCGTTGACGTGTGGGATCGCGTCGACGATCCCTGCCGGCGCCCGTGGGAGCGTTCCCGCGGGGACGACCCGGCCGACGGCGGCAAACACGAGCGCCAGCGACACGACCGTGAGCACGGCTGTGAGGCTCGTGACGTTGTCCCGGACCTGCTGGTGCATGCGCTGAAGCCTCGGACGCCAGGCTCAAGCGATTGTCGGTCGTTGCGCCGCCGCGTCCGCGCGGCGGTCTGCCCCTCGAGTTTCCCACTCGCTCAGAGGTAGGCCGCGTCCCACCGGGTCGGTTTGCGCGCGTTGCGACAGTTGTTGCACTCCATCCGGTCCATCGCGTCCATCGCGACGTCGAAGGTCTCGCAGTTGCTGCAGAACCAGCCGTACCGGTTCTGGAACCCGCGGTCCAGGTAGGCGGGATAGAACTCCGATCGGGAGCCGTGCAGGCCGGCGTCGAAGTCGACGAAGACGGTTTCGCCGTCCTCGGTGGTCGCGCTCTCGAGCCCCGGTTCCACTTCCTGGATCCCGCCCCCGCGCTTGGACTCGAACTCGATCTCGGTGTACGTTTCCTCGTCGATTTCGACCGACCGAACGCCCACGCGAACGAATCCCTGGTCCTTGAAGAAGTCGATGCCGTCCTCGTTGCGTTCGAGGGCGACCGCCCTGAACACCTCGGCGCCGCGGTCGACGAGAACTTCCTCGACGCGATCGATGAGTGCCGCCCCGATGCCCTCGTCCCGGTGGTCGGGGTGGACGTGCAGCCAGCGGATCTCCCCCAGCAACCGGTGCCGGTCGACCATTTCGCTTTCGGCGTAGCCAACGATGTCCCCGTCCTTGGTGGCCACGAGGAACATCACCTCGTCGCCCTCGATCATCTCCTCGAGTTTCCCCTGGCCGTACCAGGTCCCGATCGCCCGATCGATCATGTCCTCGTCGAGAAAGTCGTACGACGCTAGCAAGGAGGCCCGGGCAATATCCTTGATCTCCGAGGCGTCTTCCGGGGTCGCTTGGCGGACGTCCATGCGTGCGGGTTCGCACCCATAGACATTAAATCAAGTGGGGACCCGTCCTCCTCGCGGGGCCATAATCGTCCGGAAACCGTCGTATTCGAGCCCCTCAGGTACCTGACTAAAGGATTCTTACGACGAACTCCGTGAAAGGAAAGAATTAAGTTATCCCCGGTAATTATTATTGCTTGCCGGGTTCATCCGGCAACCGTCGCGTGTCGGAGACTCCCTGCGGAAGGAGGATCACTCCACCCCACCCATCCCCCCATCCCCCCTTTCGAAACTCCGTACCGGACGGTGATTGCCGTCAGGTCCCCGTTTTCGGGCACTCGGACACGCGGTATGATCGCCAGCCTGGTTCTCCCTTGCGCCGTCGTTCAGTTACGGTCACTCCTCTGTAGCGTTCGCGGCCGGTACCGCGATGCGGTCTTCTCACCGGCGGACCCCGACGAGGGGCACCGGCGCTGTCGGTTTTGTTCCGGAAGGAATGTTGCGTGGGTGCAGTCCCAGGGGACGCACCTGCACTCGAAGAGTGCGTGGGACCGGATTTGAACCGGCGGACCCCTACGGGACAGCGCCCTCAACGCTGCGCCGTTGGCCTAGCTTGGCTACCCACGCACGCCGTCTCTGTGCACTCTGGGGTTTCCCGTGGGGGAATAAAAGCGCTTTCGTTCCTCGACGGCTCCGGGAACGCCTGACAGACCACCAGAAGCGAGCCCTTCAAATGTCCAGTGGCGCATACGGTCGGGCATGGCAAAATACTCGACGGGCGATTCGTCGGGCGGGGACGGCGGTGATACCTGCGAGCTCTGTGGCGAACCGAGCGATTCGCTCCGCCGGGCGAACGTCGCGGGCGCCACCCTGCAGGTCTGTCCCTCCTGCGCGCCCCACGACGACGCCACGCGGGAGAGTTCCGGCGGCCCCTCCGAGGCGGGGGACACGGAGGACCGCAAACGTCGCGCGGTCCGGAACGCGGCCAGGGCGAGCCCCAACTGGGACGGCGACACGTCCCGCTGGGAGGAGGAGGGGACGGACTACGAGGAGGACCGCCTGCCGTATCTGGCGAGCGACTACGGGGAGGTCGTCCTCGAAGCCCGTCAGAACGCCGGCCTGCAGCGGGAGGAACTGGCCGAGGAACTCGGCGTCAGCGAGTCCGACCTGCTGGCGGTCGAACAGGGTCGGGCCACCAGGGCCGGCGTCGGCGGGTCCCTGATCGCCGCCCTCGAGGAGCGGCTGGACGTCGAACTCTCGGAGGCGGACCCGTGACCCTTTTCAAGGGCGCCCGACTGAGGGTGGGCCGATGACCGGACAACTCGCGGCGGCCGAACCGTACACCACCCGCTGGGAGGCGGCGGTGACGGCGGTCGACGGGCGCGACGTGACGCTCGATACGAGTTATTTCTACACCGAAAGCGGCGGTCAGCCGTCGGATCGGGGCCGCATCGACAACTACGATGTGGTCGAGGTCCGTCGGGAGGACGGCGCCGTCGTCCACACCCTTCGGGAACCGCCGGGGTTCGGCGTCGGGGACACGGTCCTGGGCGCCGTCGACCGCACTCGCCGGCGCTATCACATGCGGGCCCACACCGCCAGCCACGCGCTCTACGGCGCGGGCCGTCGCCTCCTCGACGATCTGGGCTACGGCGGGTTCGACATCGCGTCCCCGTCCATCGAGGACGGCGAGGTCGCGCCGGCGCCGGAGAACGGGAAGGTCCGCATCGACTTCCGGACGTCGACCGACGTGGACGACGAAAGCCTGGTCGAGATGGAGCGGCTGGTCAACCGGGTCGTCTGGGAGGACCGCGAGGTTTCCTGGACCTCGATCCCGCTGTCGGAGGCCCGCGAGCGCGACGAGATCGCCTTCAACACGAAGACCGAGGAGGGCGTGTTCGGGAGTTCGGACGCCGTTCGGATCGTCACCATCGGAGCCCCGGACGGGGAGGACGAGCGCTGGGACGTCGCCGCCTGCGGCGGGACCCACGTCCGGAGCACGGGGGAAATCGGGCCGGTCGCGGTGCTCGATCGGTCGAACCCCGGCGAGGGGCTGACCCGCGTCGAGTTCTCGGTCGGGCCGCCGGGCATCACCCGACTGGCCGCGGAAAAAGGGGCGATCCTCGACGCGAGTGCCGCACTCGGCGTGCCAGTGGAGGAGGTCCCCGACGCCGTCGAACGACTCCTGAGCGAGCGCGACGGGCTCCAGGACACCGTCGACGGGCTCCAGACCCGGCTCGTCGCCGCGGAGCTCGACGGCGCCGCCGACGAGGTCGTCGAGCGCGACGGCCACACGTGGGCGGTCGACGTGGTCGACGGGGTCGGCCCGAACGACGTCCGCGATCCGGTCCGGGAGGCGGTCGGCGACGTCGCGGACGTCGTCGCGCTCGCCGGCCGGGACGGCTCGACGTTCGTGGTGGTCGGCTCGACGGGCGATCCCCCGGCCGGCGAGGTCGTCGACGACGTCGGGGACGAGTTCGGCGGCGGCGGCGGTGGCTCGCCGTCCTTCGCCCAGGGCGGCGGGTTCGACGCCTCGCCGGACGAGATCGTCGAGTATCTCCGGCGCGAATAGCCGGTCCGAGCGACCCGCTTCGTTTGCGCCCACCGGAGCACCGATCGACCCGGACCTTTATTCCTGCCCCGGCCAAGGCCCGGACATGGATCTGACGGCGGAACAGCGGGCCGTTCGGGACGTCGTCCGCGAGTTCGCGCGCGAGGAGATCAGGCCGACGGCCCGCGAGGCGGACGCGGAGCAGGATTTTCCGGAGGCGGTCTGGGACGGCCTCGCGGACCTCGATCTGACGGGACTCACGGTCCCGACGGAGTACGGCGGCTACGACGCGGACCGGGTCACGTACAGCGTCGTCAACGAGGAGGTCGCCTACGGCTCGCTCGCGGTGGCGACGGCGCTGTCGGTCCACGGGCTGGCCACCTCCTGCATCGCGGAGTTCGGCGACGAGGACCAGAGGGAGCGGTGGCTGTCCGAGATGGTCGACGGCCGTCCCGTGGGTGCGTTCGCGCTCTCCGAACCCGAAGCGGGGTCGAACCCCGCCGAGATGTCCACCGTCGCCCGCCGGGACGGCGACGAGTACGTCATCGACGGCGAGAAGCTGTGGATCACGAACGGCGAGCGATCGGGCGTCGTGATCCTCTTCGCCAAGACCGACCCCGACGATCCGGGGTCGATAACGCAGTTCGTGGTGCCGAAGGACACTGACGGCCTCGAGGTCGGGAAGAAGGAGGACAAGCTGGGGCTGCGGGCCAGCGACACGACCGCGTTGCTGTTCGACGGGGCCCGCATCCCGGCCGCGAACCGCCTCACGGAGGTGGGGGAGGGCCTCAGCGCGGCCTTCCACATCCTGACCGGCGGCCGGATCGGGATCGCGTCGCAGGCGGTCGGCCTCGCCCAGTCCGCGCTCGACGAGGCCGTCGAGTACGCGGGGGACCGCGAACAGTTCGGGAAGCCGATCGCGGAAATCCAGACCATCCGGCACAAGCTGGCGGAGATGGAGACGCGGACGCAGGCGGCCCGGCTGCTGGCCCGCGAGGCCGCCCGCCGCGACGACGCGGGCGAGCCCACCGAGAAGTTCGCGAGCATGGCGAAGTACTTCGCCAGCGAGGCCGCCACCTTCGTCACCAACGAGGCGGTCCAGATCCACGGCGGCTACGGCTACGTCACGGACTACGACGTCGAACGCCTCTACCGCGACGCCAAGGTAACCGAGATCTACGAGGGCACCACCGAGATCCAGAAGACGATCGTCGCGCGGCAGTTGCTCGACTGATCGACCGGTTTCGCTCGCCGGAGTCGAACGGTTTCTCGAAAGCCGACGGGCGCGTCCGACGTCAGCCGCCCCCGCCGGACGCTACTCCTCCGTCGGCTCCGAGTCGGACGACCGCTCCTCGTCGTCCGTCTGTGGGTCGGCCGCGCCGTCGGCTCGCGCCTGCGTGCCTCCGTTTGCCCGGACCGGTTGCCCGCTGACGTCCCCGGTGGCCGGGTCGTCGACCACGTGGCCCTCAGCGTCAGATTCCCGGCCCTCCCTTTCGGTCGGGGCGTCCGGACCTTGCTCCACGACCGTCTCGTCGCCGTCCTCGTCCGGCCGGCTGACGATCTCCGCGGGCACGCCGACGGCCGTCGCCCCGGGGGGGACTTCCTCCGTCACGACCGCTCCCGCGCCGACGTTGGCGCCGTCCCCGATCTCGATGGCGCCCAGGATCGTCGCGTTCGCCCCGATGACGACGTCGTCGCCGACGGTCGGGTGGCGCTTGACCGGTTCCGGGACGTTACCGCCGAGCGTGACGCCGTGGTACATGTGCACGTCGTCGCCGATCTCGGCCGTCTCGCCGATCACGACGCCCATGCCGTGGTCGATGGTCACGCGGCGGCCGACGTCGGCACCCGGGTGGATCTCGACGCCGGTCATGAACCGGACGAACTGCGAGAGGAGTCGTGCGATCAGTCGATGCCCCCGCACCCAGAGCCAGTGGTTGGCCCGGTGGGCCCAGACGGCGTGGAGTCCGGGGTAGGCGGTTACTACCTCGAGCAGGGTTTTCGCGGCGGGATCGCGATCCAGAATGGCCTGTGCGTCTTCACGAAGCGTTGAAAGCATTGGTGGGTGGTGAAACGAGGAACTGTTCGCCCGTTCCCCCGCGCGCGCCGGGGGACGAGGCGGTCGCTGCTCCCGAAGCGTCGGTCGGCACCGTCCGGGCCGCGGGATTCCGGCAGGAACAGCGACAACAACCGGTGGTGGTGGCGCGGACGTTCTCGGCCACGGTACCACCGGCGTGGACGGTGAACACCATGTCCGTTCGAGAGTGCTGGACAGTGATAAACGCCATGGTCGGCAAAGGTACTTGCCAGCGTCCGCCGTATCTCACGGCGTGACCGACGAATACGCCGGCATCGTCTACGACCTCGACGGGACCGTCGTCCGCCTGGCGGTCGACTGGGACGCGGCGACCGACGAGGTGGCGGAACTCTACCGGGACGCGGGCGTCGACCCGCCCGGGGACCTCTGGACGATGCTCGACGTCGCGCCCGAACACGACATCGCGGCCGCCGTCGAGGAGGCCGTCGCGCGTCACGAGCGGGACGGGGCCCGGGAGTCGGAGCGACTGCCGGTCGCGGACGAACTCGTGGCGTGCGACCGGCCCACGGGCATCTGTTCGCTCAACGCCGAGAGCGCCTGCCGGATCGCGCTGGCGGAACACGGCCTCGAGGACGCGGTCGACGCCGTCGTCGGCCGTGACACGGTCGGCCGGCGCAAGCCGGACCCCGAGCCCCTTCTGGCGACGATCGAACGGCTCTCGCTCCGACCGTCCGAGGTGCTGTTCGTCGGCGACACCGAAACGGACGCGGAGACGGCCCTCCGGGCCGGGACCGCGTTCCGCTACGTCGAGGGCGGGCCGGTCGAGTACTGATCGGTCATCCGGGGACCGTTTTCAGTCCGCCCGTCGACGGGCGTAGAGGTAGACGCCGACGGCGACAACGATCCAGACGAACGCCCCGACCCGGATCGCGAAGGCGGCGCGGTCGGTCCAGGTCGGCAGGGCACGGCCGATCGACAGCAGGCCCACCGTCGGGGCGCCGACGAGGATCGTGAGAACGAACGTGACCTGCATGACCCACCCGTAATCGACGCCGTCCGGATCGGTTTCTTCGACGCGCGTTGGCACGGCGGTGGGTATTCGCGGCGGGACTAAGCGTTGACGGTTTCGCGAAGGGCGGGGGCGGGACGGTGACGCGACGCGGTCGAGGTGGGGGACGTCACTCCAGGTCGAACGCGTGAACGTGACCGTCCGTGCTTCCGATGTACAGGGTGCCGTCGACGACGGCCGGACTGCTCCCGAAGCCCCTGTGTTCCGCCCCGTCGACGGTGTAGCTCCACCGTTCGGTGCCGTCCTCGTCGACGGCGAAGACGCCGGGGCTGACGTCCTGAGTCGGTCCGAAGGTGTGCGCCCCGAAGTACAGAACGCCGTTGACGACGACCGGGCTGCTCCCGATAGCCTGCGCGAACGGGGATGTCGACCACTTTCCGGTCCCGTCGGACGCGGAGATGGCGTACAGTTTCCCGTACACCGTCTCGTCGGGCACCATCGCGCCGACGTAGACCGTTCCGTCGCAGACGGCCGGCGACCCCGTAACCACGACCGAGAGGTCGATCGCGCTGTCGAACCCACGGTTCGCGTCGAAGGTCCACAGGCCGTCGCCCGTTTGGGCGTCGATCGCGTGCACTTCGCCGGCGACGTTCCCGACGTGGACGCGTCCGTCGGCGACCACCGGGCTGCTCATTATCGATCCGCCCGTTTCGTAGGTCCAGCGCGGTTTCCCGGACGCGGCGTCGAACGCGTACAGCGTGTCGTCCGAACTCCCGACGTACACCGTTCCGTCGCGCACCGCGGGGGTGCTCAACACGCCGTCCCCGGTCTCGTACCGCCACTCGGGAACGCCGGTGTCGGCGTCGATCGCGTGGACGTACCCCCGTTCCGGCCACCGGACGTCGTAAAACACGCTACACTCCTCCGTGCGGCAGTGCGACCCGATGAATACGGTGCCGTCCCCGACCGTCGGACTGCTCCTGACGATCCCCTTCGTCCCGAAGATCCAGCGTTCCTCGCCCGTTTCCGCGTCGAGCGCGTAGACGTTCCGGTCGTGCGACCCGACGTACACCGTCCCGTCCGCGACGGCCGGACTGCCGTCGATTCGGTCTCCCGTCCGGTATCGCCACCGCGCGTCCCCCGTCTCGAGCGAGATCGCGTACAGGTGGCCGTCGTAGCTCCCGACGTACAGCGTTCCGTCCGCCAGGACCGGACTCGACCATATCGCGTCGTCCGTCCCGTACGACCAGTCGATCGCTGACCGTTCCAGGACGTCGTGATCGGTCGGGAAACACCGCCGGTTCGTCCGACCGTGCAGGAACATCGGCCAGTTGCGGGGGCCACCAGTGTCCCGACGGCCTACGCGCCTCGTCGCCTCGCGTCCGGGCGCGTTACATCCTGCAGCGCCGAGCACCGCCACCGTCCCGCAGGCCCGCAGCAGTTGGCGTCGGTTCATCGGTACTCCAGTGCCTCCCGCGCGTCGGTACCGGGCACGTCCTGCTGAAACGATACCACGGTCGGGGCGGTGGCGATACCGGCCGACGGTTCGTCGAACGCCCATCTCCTCTCGCCGGTCTCCATCCCCACTGCGTACAGCGTCCCGTCGCCCGCACCGACGTAGACGGTCCCGTCGAACGCGGTCGCCGCGGCGACGATCCACCCGGGCGGTTCGTTGAAGATCCAGTTCTCGGATCCGGTTGCGGCCTCCACTGCTCTGAGGGCGCCGTCGAGGGACCCGACGTACACCACGCCGTCGACGACCGTCGGCGACGCGTCGATGCCCGTCGTCGGGAGGTCGATCGACCACTCGGCGTCGCCGGTCCCGGCGTCGATCGCGAACAGGGCTTCCCACGACCCGACGAACACCGTTCCCTCCGCGACTTCGGGGGCCGAAAACACCGGCCCGGCCGGTTCCTCGAACGTCCAGACCCTTTCGCCGGTTCCCGCGTCGACCGCGTACACGTTCCGATCGTCGGAACCGACGAAGACGGCGTTTCCGGCGACGGTGGGGGCTGTCACCGGTCCGACCGGTTCGTCGAACGTCCACACCCTGTCGCCCGTTTCGGAGTCGATCGCGTACACCGTGCGATCGTCCGCGCCGACGTAGACGGTCCCGTCGGCAACCGTCGGGGACGAGGACACCGGTCCCGCCGCCTCGGTGGCCCACACGCGCTCGCCGGTTCGTGCGTCGACCGCGTACACGGCCCCGTCGTCGGCCCCGACGTAGACGGCCCCTCCCGAAACCATGGGGGAGGAGGTGACGGGTTTCGATGGGTCAGTGAACTCCCACCTGCGCTCGCCCGTAGTCGCGTCGACGGCGTACAGGTTGCCGTCGTTCGCACCGACGAAGACGGTTCCGCCCGAAACGCGGGGGGAGGAGGTGATGGGTTCCGAGGGTTCCGCGAAGGTCCATATTCGATCTCCTGTTCGAGCGTCGATCGCGTACAACGCCCCGTCGTTCGCACCGACGTATACTGCAGCGTCACCGGGTTGGAGGGCTACCATAGCGGATCGGACCGTCCCCCGCCTACGGCGAGGGCGATGAAAAATCGAACTCAAGTTTCCGTCCTTTCATTCGAGTAATCGTACGTGGTACCGGTCCGAGTCGGCGGTCGGGGGATCGACCGGCGTCGTCCAACGCCGTGTCGCGCTTAGGGCAGGGCCCCGGAAGCGTCCGGAGGGAACTTCGAGCCGGCGACACGTGGCGGGAAGTTTAACTGCCACCCCGGAAATCCCCAGGTATGCCAACGGTTGCGGACATCCGCGAGATGGCGGGCGAGGCGCCCATCACGATGCTGACCGCGTACGACGCGACGACGGCAGGGATCGTCGAGGCCGCCGGGACGGACGTCATCCTGGTCGGGGACAGCATGGGCAACGCGACGCTGGGTTACGACACGACGCTGCCCGTCACCGTCGACGAGATGGCGAGCCACACCGCGGCGGTCGCCCGCGGGACGGACGAGGCGCTGGTCGTCGCCGACATGCCGTTCCTGAGCTTCGGGACGGACCGCCGGACGAGCATCGAGAACTGCGGGCGGATGCTGAAGGAGGCCGACGCCGACGCGATCAAACTCGAGTCCGGCCCACACACCGTCGACCTCACGGCGGACCTGGTCGACCTCGGCATCCCGGTGATGGCCCACCTCGGGCTGACGCCCCAGCGCGTGAACGAGCTCGGGGGGTACGGTCGACAGGGAACGACCGAGGAGGCGGCCGAACGGATCGTGGAACTCGCCGTGGCTCACGAGGAGGCCGGCGCGTTCTCGCTCGTGCTCGAACACGTGCCCGCGAACCTCGCGGCGGCGATCACCGAGGAGCTGGAGATCCCGACCATCGGCATCGGCGCGGGGCCGGACTGCGACGGCCAGGTGCTCGTGTTCCACGACGCGGTGGGCCTCTCGGAGCGCTCGCCGCCGTTCGCCAAGGAGTTCGGCGACGTCCGGGGCGAGATGGCCGGCGCGCTCGAAGCCTACGTCGAGGCCGTCGAGGCCGGCGAGTTCCCGGGCGAGGAGCACAGCCATCACGAGGAAGCGCTCGAAGACCTGTACTGAACGGTCGGATCTTCTCGAACGGAGCTATCTGCTCAGTTCGAACTCCCAACCGCCGTCTCAGGGATCGTCCTGAGCAAGTTCGTCTGCAGTGACGTGGTGGACGTGGGCCTCACAATCCACCACGTTCACCGTCTCCATCCGGCCATCGACCAGGTCCGGAAGCCGGTCCGCGAACTCCCGGTAGTGGTCCGTCTCCGTATGCGCGGTCCAGGCCGCTTCGTCTTCGTACTGTTCGAAGAACCGCAGGGTGTTCGTATCCTCGACGTCCACCATCGCTCGATGTCGGACGGTTCCCTCCTCTCGACGGGAGAGTTCGACGAGTTCCCGAATCAGGGCCGTCGCCTCGTCGTAGTGGTCCGGATCGATCGGGATCCAGCCTATAACCGTACAGGACTCGACCGTCACTGACTCCTCACTCGGGTGGCGTGATACCGAGTCGGCCTTCCACGAACGCGGCGACGTCGTTCGCGAAGGCGTCGACTTCGTCCCAGTCGGTGAACTCGGCGTCGGTGGACGGATCGACGTCGGGCATCGATCCCGCGACGATCCGTTTCATCATGAACCCCTTGATGAACCCGTACTTCGAGAAGCGCAGGGCACCGCCGAAGAGGCCGATGCGGTCGGGGTGCCAGCCCGTAGTTTCGACGAACTCGTCGACGTATTTCGCCGCCTCCTCAGCGCCCTCTTCCGTGGCGGAGGAGAGCGACACCTGGAAGAAGGCCGAGGGTTTCCCCGCCAACGCCTCGCGGTTCTTCTTGACCCATTTGCGGACCTTCCGGCCGTGTTTCCCGATGTGGATGGACGACCCCACGATGACCGCGTCCGCCTTCTCGATGTCGACTTCGGACGGTCGGTCTTTGACGTTCACCGCCCTGGCATCGTGTCCGCGGTCCGCGAGCACCTCGACGATCCGCGAGGCGACCTTCTCTGTCTGTCCTTCACCGGTACCGAATATCACGAGGAACGACGTCATTTTGATCGGGCCATCTATAGGTCCGCTGGCAGTATGAACCTATCACCGGGAACGCTCGTGACTCGGACTCGGTTCCCGTCGGGCGCTCCACGTCGATTACTCCTCCGTTCCAGGGTCCCGTCGTCCCGGTCCCAGGGGTCGCCTACCGTCCGTTTTTCGCCCACCAGAGGCGATTTACGGTTTGATATCTGATGAGACGTATCTCATTCAGTGTCCAGCAATGCCGACGATCACGCAGTATGCGCTGGGGCTCCTCCTTTTCGCCCACGGGTGGGTGCACTTCATCTACGTGGCATCGAGTCGGAAGTGGTTCGGCTCCGCGGAGGGATGGGGCTGGAACGGTGACTCCTGGTTGCTGTCGGGCGTTCTCGGGGACGGATCGATTCTCGGGCTGGCGAGCGTCGTCTTCCTCCTCCTCGCGGTCGGATTCATCGCCGGAGCCGTCGGCTACGTACTCTCGCTGGACTGGTGGGGGCCGCTGCTCGTCGGCGCGGCGATCCTCTCGACGCTGGGATACATCGCGCTGTGGGACGGGGCGTTCGCGGACCTGCCGGAGAAGGGCGCACTCGGCCTGATCGTCAACGTCGCCGTTCCGGTCTGGGTCGTCGTCCTGTCCTGAGGGTGGGGGTGTCGTCCGGCGAATGTCTTCCCCAAATCCGATGCAAAACGGAGGGGCTCGGATATCCGCGTGAGTCCTCAGAGCGAGTCCATGAAGTCCCCGACGACGGCGTTGAACGGCTCGGGCCGTTCCAGCATGGCGAGGTGGGCCGCGTCGTCGATCACCGCGAGGTCGGCGTTGGGCATCTCGTCGGCCAGGAACTCGTGATACCACGGCGGCGTTAGCTGGTCGTTTTCCCCGACGATCGCGAGCGCCGGCACCGCGATCTCGCCCACGCTGTCGCGAACGTCGAACTCGTGGGAGGTCCGGAAGTCGCGATAGGTCACTTCCCGGCCGGCCTCCCGCATCGCCTCCCGGGACATCTCGACGAGTTCCTCGTCGGGATCGTGCAGGAAGCGATCGGGGGCGTGGAGGAACTCCAGGGCGCGCTCGAAGTCCTCCTCGAGCCACCGCAGCAGGTCATCGAGGACCGCGAGTTTGGCCCCTGTTCCGGCGAGGACGAGCCCCTCGGGCCGGAAGTCGTCGCGCTCGAGCGCGAGGTGCAGGAGGATGGCGCCGCCCATGGAGTTGCCGGCGAAGACGCCGGCGTCGGTCGCCTCGGCGACCGCGAGGACGTCGTCGGCGTACGCCGAGAGGGTTTCGTAGCCCGGATCGGCGTCGATGTCCTCGGACTCGCCGTGGCCCGACAGGTCGACCGCGACGACCGGCCGCTCGTCGCCCAGCCGGAACTGCGACTTCCAGACGGCGTGATTGCCGCCGCTCCCGTGGACACAGAGGAGGGGCTGCCCCGATCCCCCTCGGTCTGACACCCGGTAGGCCGTTTCCCGATCGTGGTGGGTGACGGTTTCCATACGCCTGCTTCGGCCCTCGGCGACATAAATCGCCGTCCCCCGGAGCGGGGCGGGCGGCCGTCCCGAACGAGGCGTCCATGGGCCGTCTCTGGGGATGGAACTGCATTTCATCCGCTTTCTACTCGGGCCGCTGCATTCCTGCGATTAGTAAGAAAAAGATTTATATATCTGAATCGCTAACGTCTCGTTAGTATCAGACATGAGTAGCGATCAACGCGCGCGACGAGGCGACCGGTTCGTCCGGCAGTACGACTACGAGGATCGGTCCACGATCGTGGCGGACCTGGGTCCCGGAACGGCGGACGTTTCGGTGGAGGTGCTGGACGACGCGGTCATCGTCGTCGACGGCAACGGGGAACAGTACGAGTTCGAGCTTCCCGAGGGCGACGCGGAAGCGTTTATGAAAAACGGAGTCCTTACGATCGACGTGACTGACGCATGAAGCTCACCGTCAAACCGCTGAAACAGAAGGACGCCGGACGCGGACTGGCCGCCATCGATCGCCAGTCCATGCGCGAGATGGACCTCGAGAACGGCGATTACATCGTCATCGAGGGCAAGCAAGGCAACCGCGCCGTCGCCCGGGTCTGGCCCGGCTACCCGGAGGACGAGGGACAGGGCGTCATCCGGGTGGACGGGCAGATCCGCCAGGAGGCGAACATCGGCATCGACGACCGGGTGGAGGTCGAGAAGGCCGACGTCAACCCCGCGTCGTCGATCACCATCGCCCTCCCCCAGAACCTCCGCATTCGGGGCGACATCGGGCCGCTGATCCGGGAGCGCCTGAGCGGCCAGGCCGTCACCGAGGGCCAGACCGTCCAGGTCGGGTTCGGCATCGGCCCGATGGCCGGTTCCCAGAGCCGGAAGCTCCCGCTGAAGATCGCCGAAACGGACCCGGGCGGGACGGTCGTCGTTACCGACACGACCGACGTCCAGATCACCGAAACCCCCGCCGAGCAGATCGTCGGCGGTCCCGGCGAGGCCCCCGGGGCGGAGGGGGAGGCCGTTCCGGACGTCGCCTACGAGGACATCGGCGGCCTGGACGAGGAGCTCGAACAGGTCCGCGAGATGATCGAGCTGCCGATGCGCCACCCCGAACTGTTCCAGCAGCTGGGCATCGAGCCGCCCAAGGGCGTGCTCCTGCACGGCCCGCCGGGAACGGGGAAGACCCTCATGGCGAAGGCCGTCGCCAACGAGATCGACGCGCACTTCCAGACGATCTCCGGCCCGGAGATCATGTCGAAGTACTACGGCGAGAGCGAGGAGCAATTGCGCGAGATCTTCGAGGAGGCCGAGGAGAACGCGCCGGCGATCGTCTTCATCGACGAGATCGACTCGATCGCGCCCAAGCGGGAGGAGGTCTCGGGCGACGTCGAGCGCCGCGTGGTCGCCCAGCTCCTCTCGCTGATGGACGGCCTCGAGGAGCGCGGCCAGGTCACCGTCATCGCGGCCACGAACCGCGTTGACGCGATCGACCCCGCACTCCGCCGGGGCGGCCGGTTCGACCGCGAGATCGAGATCGGCGTTCCCGACAAGGACGGCCGCAAGGAGATCCTCCAGGTCCACACCCGCGGGATGCCCCTCGCCGACGAGGTCGACATCGACCAGTACGCCGAGAACACCCACGGGTTCGTCGGCGCCGACATCGAGTCGCTGACCAAGGAGGCCGCGATGAACGCGCTGCGGCGGATCCGGCCACAGATCGACCTGGAGGCCGAGGAGATCGACGCCGGCGTGCTCGAGTCGCTCCGGGTGACCGAGGAGGACTTCCGCGAGGCGCTGAAGGGCATCGAGCCCTCCGCGATGCGCGAGGTCTTCGTCGAGGTGCCCGACGTCACCTGGAACGACGTGGGCGGCCTGGAGGACACCAAGGAGCGCCTGCGCGAGACGATCCAGTGGCCCCTGGAGTACGGCCAGGTGTTCGAGGCGATGGACCTCGAGGCCGCCAAGGGCGTGCTCCTCTACGGCCCGCCGGGCACGGGCAAGACCCTGCTCGCGAAGGCCGTCGCCAACGAGGCCGACAGCAACTTCATCTCGATCAAGGGCCCCGAACTCCTGAACAAGTACGTGGGCGAGTCGGAGAAGGGCGTCCGGGAGGTCTTCGAGAAGGCCCGCGCCAACGCCCCGACGATCGTCTTCTTCGACGAGATCGACTCCATCGCCGGCGAACGCGGCCGGAACATGGGCGACTCCGGCGTCGGCGAGCGGGTCGTCTCGCAGTTGCTCACTGAACTCGACGGCATCGAGGAGATGGAGGACGTCGTCGTGGTCGCCACCACGAACCGCCCGGACCTCATCGACTCGGCGCTCCTCCGCCCCGGTCGCCTCGACCGACACGTGCACGTGCCCGTCCCCGACGAGGAGGCCCGCCGTGCCATCTTCGAGGTCCACACGCGCGACAAACCGCTCGCGGAGGGCGTCGACCTCGACGACCTCGCGAGCCGGACGGAGGGCTACGTGGGCGCCGACATCGAGGCCATCTCTCGCGAGGCGGCCATGGCCGCGACCCGGGAGTTCGTCAACTCCGTGAATCCCGAGGAGATCGGCGACAGCGTCGGGAACGTTCGGATCACGGTGGACCACTTCGAGCAGGCGATCGACGAGGTGGATCCGAGCGTCCCCGACGACGTCCTCCAACAGTACGAGCAGATCGAGGAACGCTTCGACAAGCGCGGTCCGGAGGAGACGGACCGCGAGATCAGCCCGACGTTCCAGTAACGATCGGGCACCGGTCGGTGGCGTCCGCCCCTCGGCGGACCCCGACCGCGTCCTTTTCAGTCGATTCGCTGCGCGAAATCGGGGTCGTCGAACCCGTCGACGCGCCGCGGGTTCTCGACGAGGGCCTCGAGCGCCGCCCGGTCGAACTCGTAGCGCCCGTCGTCGTCCCGCTCGACGAGCGAGACCGCCCGGAGTTCACCGAGCAGGCTCTGGACGTTCTCGAGCGCGGCGTCGGTGTGGGGCAGGAGGTCACGGGCGGTCATGGGTCCCCGCGTCGCGAGTGCCGCCACGACCTCCCACGTGTGGCGCTCGTTGCACCGGGCCTCCCGGTAGGCCATGCTGATCCGCTCGGTGACGGGATCGGCGAGCACCAGGTCGACGATCGAGGCCGCCTCGACGTCGACGTCTGCCGTCCCGTCCTCGTCGTCGAGTATCTCGGCGGCCCGGTCGTCGTCCCCATCGTCGTCCCCGCCGTCATTGCCGTCGTCAGCGTCGGCGTCACCCACAGCTTCCTCGACCGCCGCCTCGACGGTGGCCTGGTCCGCCTCGAAGTCGTCCCCGGTCCCGGCCCTGGCCCCGGTTCCCTCGCTCTGGTCCGCCGACCGGTCGGGTTCCCCGGCGTCGGCGGATCCCTCGGCATCGTCGTCCGAATCCGAATGCCACACGGTGGCGTCGTCGTCCGGTCGCCCATGATCCGCCCCGTCCCCGGGTTCGTCGTCGCGTCCTTCCTCCGAATCCGGATCACGATCCCCCGAGTCGTCGAGTACCTCGGCGTCGGTTCGCGACGGGTCGAGCGGATCGACCGCCGCGTCGGCCCTCGAGTCGGCGGTCGGGAGCGACGTCCCGACGTCGGTCGACTCGTCGTCCGCGCTCGGCCACTCCGACGTGCCCCCCAGGTCGACCGCCGCCTCGTCGTCCCGGTCCGGCGTCGATTCCTCGACCTCCCCCTCCACTTCGACGTCCGTCGGTTCATTGACCGCATCGACGTCCTCGAGGTCCTCGACGTCCGTCGGTTCACTGGCCTCGTCAACGTCCTCGTCGGCCTCGACCTCCGTCGGTTCCCCGCTTCCGGAGGCGGAGTCCGCCGTCGGGGGTGCGTCCGTCGAGGGCTCCGCGGCGTCGGCCCGTTCCCGGAGCCGTTCGATCGTTTCGGCCTTCTCGTCGAGGGCGCGCTCGAGGGCCTCGATCCGCGACTCCTTTTCCCGGAGGTCCCGCTCGACCTCCTCGATGCGGTCGGCCTTGGCCTCGATTCTGGCTTCCAAGGCGGCGACCCGCTCGTCCGACGCCTCGTCGCCGGGCGTCGATCCGCCCTCCTCGTCTCCGTCGCTCCCGGCCGTCAGTTCCTCGACGCGAGCCTCGAGACGGTCGCGCTCGGCCTCGAGTTCCGCGACGGTGCTCCGCAGGTCGTTGATCTCGCGGTCCTTCTCCATCAGCCGTTCCTCGTACTCGCTCCGGTCGACGTCCGCGTCGCCCGTCAGGGCGGCCGCCATCTTCCTGGCCGCGTCGGAGACGTCCCGTGCCGACTCGAGTTCGTCCTCGAGTTCCTCGATCCGGGCCTCGCGCTCCTGGAGTTCGCGTTCCAGCGCGGCGATCCGGTCCTCCTCGTTCTGTTTGCGCTCGCTGATGTCGGCCAGGTCGCCCACGAGGTCGTCGCTGACGCTCTTCAACTCGGGACGTTCGAAGTCGTCGAGGCCGGGCGTCGCGCCGGCGTCGAAGGTGTGTTTGCGCCGGAACTGCACCTCCAGCACTTCGCGGTCGGTCCAGTCCGCCTGGAGGAACGCCCGCCCATCGGGGAGGTCGGTCACGCGGTCGGCGTACTCCCCGTCCACGACGCGTTTGACGATCTGCGTGTCGTTCTCCCAGGTGAGCCGGTGCCAGACGAGCCAGTTCGCCTGCGTGATGAAGTCCTTCTTGACGTCGGCCGGGCGCTGGGAGACGCCGACGATGCCGAGCCCGTGCTTGCGCCCGCGCTTGCCGATCTTGATCAGCATCTTGCCGGTCTCGTCCATCCCGCCGCCCTCGGGGATGTACTCGTGGCACTCCTCGACGATCAGCAGGAACGGCTTCTTGAGCTTCTTCTCCTTGGCGAACAGGTGTCGCGCCGTCTCGCGAACGAGGTCGCTCGCCGCGTCCTCGTCGAGGTAGCCCGAGACGTCGAGGACGATCGGCACGTTCTCCTCGAGCGCCAGCGTCGCTATCCGTTCGGCGTGTTCCGGGCCGATCTGGATGTCACACTCCTCGTCCGCGCCGACGTGGAGCAACTCGTACTCCTCCTTGAGGCCGTAGTACTCCCCGTCGGCGTCGACGACCAGGGACGGGAAGCCGGCGTCGAGCAGTTCCTCGAGGAGGACGCTCGCCGTGTTCGACTTACCCGACCCACTCTTCCCCGTCAGGAACGCGCGTCCCGTCAACACGTCCACGACGGGCAGTTTCACCGGGTCGCCGTCGACCGTCTCGCCCACCGTGATCCGTTCGGTCTCGCTCATGGGCCCCACCTCCGTGATTTCGCCATCGTGTCCAGAACGATCCGAGAGCGCCTTCAAGATTGGTGTCGCCGTCAGCCGCCCGTCTGACGCCGTCTCCGGCGTTCGAGGCGACGACCCTGGCGACCGCAACGGCCTTGACCGTCGAAGCCCGAGACCGTCCCGGATGGCGTTCGGTTCGGACCTCTCGCGCCGGGAGTTCGCGAAGGCAGCCGTCGCGACGGGTGGCGCCGTCGCCCTGTCGGCCTGTCTGGACGTCTTCGGCGACGAACCGGTTCCGAAAGGGGTCGAGGACCCGGGGACCCTCCCGGAGCGACAGCACGCCTGGCACGACCGCGTGCGCCACGACGAGCACGGCAACGAACTGCTGCCCAACCACCAGCTCCTCCTGTACCTGACGCTGGATCGCGAGGGCCCGCCGACGGAAGCGGATCGCTCGACCGTCGAGGCGGCGTTCCGGACGCTCGACCGGGCCTACGAGCGGAGCCACGAGGGGCTGTTGTTCTCGGCCGGCTATTCGCCGGCCTACTTCGACCGGTTCGAGGAGCCCCTCCCCGCGGACATCGACCTGCCGCCGCCGCGCCGCCTGTCGAGCTTCGAGACGCCGACCTTCGACACACAGGACGTCCTCGTGCACCTCGCCAGCGACCGGGCGGACGCCGTGCTCGCGGCCGAGGCCGCCCTGACCGGCGACCGCTCGTCGGTCAACGGCGTCGACGTCGAGGCGACGCTCGCCGACGTCCTGACCGTCGACGACCGCCGGAGTGGGTTCGTCGGCGCGGGGATGCCGGCGGCCCGCCAGGACGTCGAGGGGATCCCCGACTCGAACCCCGTCCCCGAGGCCGCGCCGCTGTTCATGGGCTTCAAGGCCGGGTTCAGGGGGAACCAGGCCACGGAGGACTACGTCACGATCGAGGCCGGGCCGTTCGCCGGGGGAACGACCAAGCACCTCTCCACGCTCCGACAGCGACTGGAGGACTGGTACGGGGAACAGGACTTCGAGGAGCGGGTCATGGAGATGTTCAGCCCCGCCCACGCCGAACGAGGGCTCGTCGAGGGCGTCGGCGAGAACCTGGGCGACGACAACGGCCTGACGCCCGAGATCATCGGGACGATCGCCGAACAGGCCCGGGAGTACGGCCGCGTGGGTCACGCCCAGAAGGCAGCGAGGGCCAACCGCGACGACGAGGGCAACGTGCGCGTTCTCCGGCGACACTTCGAGTCGACCGATCACGACGTCGCGAGCCTCCACTTCCCGTCGCTCCAGCGCGGGATCGGCGCCTTCGAGGCGGTTCGACGGGCGATGAACGGGGCGGACCTGACTGACAACCCCGCGATCCGACAGCGGGTGAACAACGGGATTCTCGAGTACATCTTCGTCGAACACAGAGGGAACTTCCTCGTCCCACCCCGTCGACTGCGAGCCCTCCCGCCCGCTCGACCGGATTCGGGGTAGACCCCGGGTCCATCCTCCGGTTAAATATCTAAAACAGAGTATTAAAAATAATAATTGGCTTAAAGATAAAAATTTTTAATACCCGTGGGGACGCGTTCGTGTACCGTAGAGGGCCACATGAGGATACGGACACGGTCCGAGCGACTGGCCGAATTCGTCCGCGTGCTTCGCGGGTTCGGGCTGACTGACGAGGCAATCGCGGCGCTCAACGGCGGGGCCGTGACCGATGGAAGCCCCGAGGAGGTGCTCGATCGGTCGCTGCCCGACGACCTGGCGCCGTCCGAACTGTTCGACCGCGTCCGGCGAACGCTTGTGGAGTCGCGACACGGGTTCGAACTCGCCCCGACGCACGAACCCCGGTCGGCGTTCGTCGCGCTCTCGCTCGCGCTCGAGCCGTACGGCTGTACGTTCGCGGTCACGGACGGGGACGGGCGTCCGATCACCGCCCCGGCGAGCACGGACGGGACGTATCGCCTCTCGCTGATCGACTCCGCCGGGAACGAACGGACGACGACCTTCGCCTACCCGGATGGGCCGCTCGGCGACGCGAACGTCCCGGCACTCGTCCACGCCGTCGACGCCGACCTCCTGGTCGGGGTCAGCAAGACGTTCGTTCTGCTCGCCCACGCTGGCGACGGCTGGGGATTCGTTCTGCTGGACGAGGCCCAGCTGCGGCACCTTCGTCAGGAGTTCGGGAACCGGATCCAGGTCTACGACCGCGAACTGCTGGCCAAGGTACAGCCGCCCGCCTACGCCGACGGTACGTGGCAGGCCGCCGTCGAGGGGGCGTCGGTGCTGTCGGCCCTCCCGGAGTCGACCGACGACACGCTGCCCCTCGAACTCGAGGTGCCCTCCGGGGACCACGGGGCGGGGAGCACGGTTTCGGACGAGCGGACGGTCCGGGACCGGATGCGCGAGGTGGATCGCGGCGATTCCGCCGAGAGCGTCGTGGAGCGACTCGCGAGCCGGGATCGTCCAGAGCGTCCCGATCCGCTGTTCGTCGGCGAGCCCGTCGACTCGGTCTTCGAGGACTTCTCGGACGTCCGTCTCGAACCGATGGACTCCCCCGGGGCGGACGGCACGGAACGCGGGGACGGGGAAGCCCTTCCGATCGAAGGGGCGATCCCCGCCGACGACGAGACCGTTCGACGCCGACGGGTGCTGGTCGGGGACGAGGACGGCGGCTCCGGCCCGGCCGTCGTGGGGGTCGCGGGAGCCGGCCACCGGGACGTCGACGACGTTCTCGAAACGCGGTTCGAGCGGTTCAGCGAGGACCTCCCGGACGTCGTTCCGGACGCCGAGGGAACGGACGCGTTCCGGTGGCACGCGGGAGCCGACGGCGTCGCGTCGACCGCCACCGGTTCGGCTTCCCCGGACGGGACCACCGGCGGGTCGGAGGACGTGAGTGACGAGGTGTCGGATTCCCGTTTCCGGTTCGAGCAGGACCTCGCCGAGTCGGACGCAACCCAGCGGCCACCGTCCGTTCGAACCTCGGCCCGCGGGCCGATCCAGTCACACGGTCGTTCGGCGGGGAACGGAACGGAGGACCTCCAGGGCTCTGCGAAGGATCGGCAGGGAGCGACGACGGCCTCGTGGACGGGACGGTTCGATCGGTTCATCGCTTTCCTCTCGCGGCTCGTCCGTCGATGACGGGAACGACGACACGCGTCTCGAACGCCTCCTGGTCGTGGCTATCGAGGGGACGAACGACCGTTCGAACGGGACCGTCAACCGGCAATCGACGGGTCGGCGCAGGGGGTATCCGAAGTCCTACACGGGCGTGGTTCAGGACGAATGGCCGTCCGAGGAACGCGGCCACGGGTAAAGCGGTCCCCTCCGCAAAACAGGAGGCGGGCTGTTCCGTTCGGGTTTGAGGGGACGTGGGGGTTTCAGCCCCCGAGCGTGGCGAACGCGAACAGGAGCACGAGGTAGCCCGCGACGACGACGATCGCCAGCACCGGGACCAGCGAGAAGTACTCGTGGGTTCCGTTGTTCCCGTCGACTTCGCCGTTTTCGATGGCCTCGACGTCCACGTTTCCGGACTCGATGTCCTCCGCCGAGGGCATCACCTCCGGCAGGCCCTTCCGCCGCGCGTCGATCCTGTTGAACGCGAGTACCGCGCCCATCGTCAGGACGAACGCCAGCGGCAGCGAGACGTACGGCGTCCGCACGCCGAACCCGTACAGCGCGAGCGCGATCAGGGTGACGCCGGCGGCCGTCCCGGCGAAGGGGATCTGCGTGTTGACGTGATCGATGTGGTCGGACCCGGCGAAGATCGACGACATCACGGTGGTGTCACTGATCGGGGAGCTGTGGTCGCCCCAGATCGCGCCGCCGAACAGCACGCCGATCAGGACCGGGAGTATCGACGGGCCGACCAGTTCGTACCCGAGGGGGATCGCGAGCGGCGTCAGGATGGCCATCGTCCCCCAGGAGGTGCCGGTCGTGAACGCGACGAACGCCGCGGCGACGAAGATGATGGCGGGGAGGAAGCCGCCGGGGACGCCGCTCCCGACCATCGTGTCGACGATGAACTCCGCGGTCCCGACCTTTTCGGCGGCCAGGCCGATGGCCCACGCCAGGACGATGATGGCGATGGCGATGTTCATCGTCTTGAACCCGTCGATGATCGTCTCGCTCGCGGTTTCGAGGTCCATGGTCCGGTAGCCGAGCGCGCCGACGAACCCCGTGAGCATGAAGGCGAAGGCCCCGTAGAGGAGCCCCAGGGCGACGTCCGTTTCCTGGAAGGCCGTGGCGATGTCGACGCCCGGCCGGTGGCCGCCGCCGAGCCACCACATCGAGACCAGCCCGACCCCGAGGAGGACCAGGATGGGGAGGAAGAAGTTCACGAGCGAGGGGTTCTTCTCGCTCACCTCGCCCACGTCCTGTGAGACGTCCGAGAGCGGCGTCGCGTCCTCGCGGATGGTGTTCCCCGTCTTGCGGGCGCGCCACTCGGCGTCCAGCATCGGGCCGAAGTACCGCTGCGTGAACGCGATGAACCCGACCATGAAGAACGCCATGAAGCAGTAGATGTTCCACGGGATGCTCTCCAGGAAGAGGCCGAAGGGGGTCGCCCCGAGTTCGGCGGCGGTGACTTCGGTCGCCTCGAAGCCCGCGATGATCATCGACACCTGGAAGCCGATCCAGTTCGAGACCGGCCCGAACGTGGTCACCGGCGAGGTGGTCGAGTCGAGAACGTACGCGTGCATCTCCCGGGAGGAGCGGTTCTCCTGGGAGAGTTCGCGCGTCGCGTTGCCGGTGACGACGGTGCTGGTGTAGGAGTCGAAGAAAATGAACACCCCGATGAGCCAGGTGAGAATGTGCGATTCCCGTGCGGTGTCGACCCGGTCGCCGATCCAGCGCTCCAGCGCCAGAATGCCCCCGGAGCGGTAGATGAAGGCGGCGCCGGCCCCCATGAACATGATGAGGAGGATGAACTTCGTGTCGAACGGCGACCGCACGACCTCTACGAGCCAGTCCATGGTTAGTGCGGTGGCGGCAATGGGGTTCCATCCCGCCACGAGCAATGCCCCGATCCAGACGCCTGCGAACAGCGACACCAGCGTCTGGCGCGTCGTCATCGCCAGGACGATCGCCAGAAGCGGCGGCGCAAGCGCGAGTACGCCGAAGTTTGCCATGCGTTTCCAGGTCCGCACTACAGAAAGGGGCTGTATATATTTTTGCGAAATGTTAACAAATCCAAGGTGGCCGTTCACGGGATCGAAGGGTTGCCCACGTATCATGTCCCGCCCGACCTCGCGTCGCTAACACCGTCCGCTACGACCGACAAATCGAACGTGCGGGCGTCGTTCCGTACCGGTCGACCCTCACGTCTCCGGAACGACCGGGTGTGGCCTACCGCTCGCTCCGCTGCTCGACCTTGTTCAACTCGATGAGCAACCGGAAGACCGCCTTCACGAGATTCTCGTCCACGTCGAAGCGCTCGGCGTTCTCCCCCGCACGCTCCATCACCAGCTCCTCCTGGCGCTCGTCGGTCGTCGGCAACCCATCGCGTTCCTTCACCCGGGCGATGGTCTCGGCGACGTAGGTCCGGCGGGCGATCAACTCGACGAGTTCGCGGTCGATCTCCTCGATCTCCTCGCGGAGTTCGTCGAGCCCCATCTCGGTCGGGTCCGGTCGGTCGTCGGTCATGCTATTTTCGTGCCGTCGTTCCTGGTTTCGATCAGCCGCGCCGACCCCTCGCGTTCGGCCCACTCGTCGCGAACGGCTGCCAGCGACTCCCGTTCGCCGATGGCGACCACGCTCGGGCCGGTCCCCGAGAGCGAGACGCCCTCGACGTCGGGCAGCGCCTGGAGCATCGGGTCGGTCGAGTACCCGAGCGCGGCGGCGAACGCGAGGCCGTTGAGCGTCATCGCCAGCCCGTAGCGCCCGTCCAGGGCGAGGTCGGCCACGTGGTCCGCCACCGGGGCGATTCGCTCGCAGGCGGCCACGTCGGCGTCGGCGCTGAAGGCCCGATCCGGGGGCGTCCAGACCAGCACCGAGGCCTCCAGCGGTTCGTGTGCGAGCAGTGCGTCCGCTTCGTTGTCGGTCACCGTCACGCCGCCGAGCATGCTCGCGCTGGCGTCGTCGAACGCGCCGGTGACCGTCACGCCGACGTCCCTGGCCGCCTCGACGCCGATCCGGCAGGCTTCCAGGCGGTCGACGGCTTTGCCGTCCGTGGTCGTCGTGTCGTCAGCGATTCGATAGCCAAGGGCGTCCAGCGTCGCGACGACGGCAGCGTTCGCGGCGGCGCTCGAACTCTTCAGGCCGGCCGCGGTCGGGACTTCGCTCTCCGTTTCCACCCGGACTCCCTCGCCGTCGCCGTAGCGTCCCACGACGCGCTCGGCACAGCGCTCGAGGAGAGCCGGATCCGCGTCGGGCCGGTCGCGCACCGTTCCGGACACCTCCCCGTCGTCGGCGAGCCGGACCGTCGCCGTCGTCTCGAGGTCGATGGCGAAGGCCGACCCGACGCCGGTCGCGAGCGCGTTGAGGATCGTCCCGGCCGCCGGGGCCCTGGCCCGTCCGTCCATAGTGTGACTGAGTCACAAGGGGTACTTACGGCTGGCGGTCCCTGCCAGGCTGGCCGGGACCCCGTCGACGCGAGGAGGCCGGGAGCGCGGGGCTTTTGCTCCTCCCGACGGTACCCCCGGGCATGCGAAGCGACATCCCACCGGACACCGTCGGGGTCGAACTCGCCGACGGAGGGGTCGCCGTCGAGTACACGGACGGCCGGGAAACGTTCTACCACGGCGTTCCCGAACCCGTCACGGGGTCGATCCGCACGCCCCCGGAGAAGGAGGTCCACGTGCTGGTGACGGACCAGAGCGGCACGGAGGGCGTGATGACCTACGTGAACGACCGGAAGACTCACGACGAGATCCTCCGCGAGAGCGGGGTGGGTCGGGTCCTCCTCGATGGCGGCGAGGAGACGGAACTGTTTCCGGGGGTCACCGTCGCGGTCGACGGTCACGCCGTCGTCGTGTCCGCCGACCACGCCGTCGTCGACGGTCGCGTGTTCGTCTTCGCCGAGGACGCGATGAGCGAACACCGGTACGAACTCGTGCCCGAAGAGGAATGCCGCTGAAGAGGCCCTGGCGGGACCTCGACCGGTCGACGGTCGGGGGCGCCCCGGACCGGTACGGCGTCTACGAACTCGCGGACGAAGACGGGACGGTGCTCCAGGTCGGCACCGGGGTCCTGCCGGACGAACTCAAGACGGCGCTCGCCTACGGCGACGCCACGAAGGTGCGGTGGGAGACGACGCAGACCCGCGAACAGGCCGAAGCGCTGGCCGAGGAGCACCGGCAACGCCTGGACGAGCGATAGTCGACTGTTGCGGACGAAAACGGCGAGAGAAAGGAATGGTGGGTCGAAACCGGACCGGCGTCGACGCGCCCGGCCTCACTGGAGGTAGGAGGGTTCCTCGGCGTCGCAGTTCTCCTCGTGCTGTTCGGCCTCCTCCCGGGTCTCGAACATGAGACCACAGCCCTCGCACTCGTACCATACCCCGTCCTCTCGCTCGGTCTTCGTCACCATGTTCGGAAATAATCTCTCGGACCCTTTAGGTGTTTCTCCGGAAAAACGGTGGTCGCGCTGGATCGTCGGTCCCTCGCCCTTTTGGCGTTCGACCAGGCGACCATCCGATCGACAGGCGTTCGCCGGGGGACGCATCTCGCTCGACGAATCGCGGCGAGTCTCGTCCCGAACCTCGTCATCGCGTGCGGAGCGCCCCGGTCAGGGCGTCCACGCTCCTCGACGAAGACCTGCCGATCGTCGAGGCTGGAAGGATCGGAATCCCGAACGAGCGGCCGAACTGCGGAAAGGCGTCTCGACAGGAGCTGGACCCTCGTTGCTACCACTCGATTTGTTCGCGATCCTCCCAGAACCGTCCACCGGGAGCACCGGGGCCGAACCGCGCCAGCCACACCGGAGTGTCCGCGCCTTCTTCCGGGCTACGCGGGGCCTCGGGGCCGCCGAGGTCCGTGCGTGTCCAGCCCGGGGAGGCCGCGTTGACGACGAGGCCGTCGTCGGCGTACGTGGCGTCGAGTTGTACCGTCAGGCCGTTCACTCCCGCCTTCGACACGCTGTAGGGGCCACGCCATCGGTCGGCGTCCGAGGAGAACTGCCCGCCAGTACTGGACACGTTGACGATTCGGCCGCCGTTCCGGGAGAGCAGGAGCGGAAGGGCGTGCTTGCTCGTCAGCATCGGCCCGCGCAGATTGGTCGCCAACACGCGGTCGATGCCGCCCGTCGTCCCCTCCCCGATGGGGCCGTCCGGACCGGGGACGGCGGCGTTGTTCACCAGGACGTCGAGCCGTTCGGTTTCACGTTCGATCCGATCCATCGCGCTGCCGACGTCCGCCTCCTCAGTGACGTCCAGCCGGATCGCACGCAGGTTCTCGCGCTCCTCGACGCCGTCTGGGCTCCTCACTCCGGCGTACACCGTCGCACCCAGGTCGACGAGTCCGTCGGCGATGGCTTTCCCGATCCCCCGGTTCGCGCCCGTCACGAGGGCCACCTGTCCGTCCAGCGAATCGTGGAGTTCGACGGTCATGGGTGCTGGACGGGAGTCCACCTGAAAAGGACTGGGTCGGGGCTCCTGGCGATTACGCGGACCTTCGGTCGAAAACGTTAGGGATGGCACTGGTGGTCGGGACGGCCGGACGAAACCAGGAACGAAGACGAAGAACCCTCGGACGTCGATCTATCGCGCCGTGTACCCGTCGTCGACCGTCAGGGCCTCGCCGTTGGTGAACGAGGCGCCGTCCGAGCACAGCCACATGACGGCGTCGGCGATCTCCTCGGGATCGCCGAGGCGGTCCTGGGAGTGCATGGCCTCGATCTGCGCGCGGAGTTCCTCGTCCTCGGTGATGCCGCCTTCCGCGAGCATCTGGGTCTCGATGAACCCCGGGCAGACGGCGTTGACGCGGATCCCCTCGCCGGCGTACTCCCAGGCCGCGGTCTTCGTCAGACCGAGGACGCCGTGCTTCGCGGACACGTAGGCCGACGCGCCCTCGAAGCCGACCTGTCCGAGGATCGACGCCATATTGATGATGACCCCGCCGTCGTCCTGTCCGACCATCTCCTCGAGTTCGGCCTTCATCGAGCGCCAGACGCCGTTCAGGTTGACGTCGATGACCTGCTGCCAGGATTCCTCGGTGTGCTCGCCGGCGGCCATCTGCTGGCCCCCGATCCCGGCGTTGTTGACGGCGTAGTCCAGGCGACCGTACTCCTCGACCGCCGTCCGGACCATCTCGCGGACCTGGTCCATGTCGCTCACGTCGGTGTGGACGTAGACGGCGTCGCCGTCAGCCTCCTCGATGAGGGAGACCGTTTCCTGTCCCTTTTCGTCGTCGACGTCCGCGACGACGACCGACGCGCCGTGCTCCGCGAATTGAACTGCCGTCTCGCGGCCGATACCCGAGCTTCCGCCGGTGACCGCGACGACGCGGTCGGAGAAGTCGAAGTGGTGCATTGCAACCGTTGTTTAGGGCGGCCTATTCTTTATCTTATGGGTGTCGGATCGCTAACCCAACCCATACCACGGCGGTTCGTGGTCGGACGTTTTCGCGATACTGCGCAGGGGTCTGACATGATCCGTCTCCGACTGCATCCGAACGGTGTCCGGACCGACGAGCACGAACCGGCTTCCTGAAGCCGAGGGGTATTTGTCCCGGGATACGGCGACGTCGGTCCGCGTGGCGGTTCGATCAGTTCGACGGCTGCAGCCGGTGGATCGTCCCGCTGTTCCCGACGACCCCGCTTTCGTCCGTGGTGGCGACGTAGAGTTCGTCGTCGGGTCCGCGACCGAACGCGAGCACGTACCGTCCGACCCCGTCTGCGTCCGCGTTGGCGATCCGGACGGTCTCGACGGGCCACTGCCCCTCCTCGTTCGGGGTCGCGACGAACAGCCGCCCCTGGGCCCGCCAGTCCGCGAAGACGTACCGGTTCCGCAGGCCGGGAATCGCCCCCCCGCGATACAGGTAGCCCCCGATGACGGCGATGCCGCCCGGATCGCCGTCCCCCTCGGCGTGGGAGTACTCCACGATCGGGTCGCGAAGTCGCTCGCCGTCGGGGGTCTGCCGGGGACAGGAGTCGGCGCCGTAGCAGTGGAACCCCTCGCGGACGTTCCAGCCGTAGTTGCCGCCCTTGCGAACCAGATCGACCTCCTCGTACCGGTTCTGTCCGACGTCCGCCGCGTAGAGGTCGCCGTCCGTGAACGACATCCGCCAGGGGTTCCGGAACCCCCAGGCGAACTGCTCGTCGAACCCCTCCCGGCCGACGAGCGGGTTGTCCTCCGGGATCCCGTAGGGCCGATCCCCCTGGGTTTCGTCGACGTCGATCCGGAGGATGCTCCCCAGACGGTTTCGCGTCACGTCCTGACCGTTGCCCCCCGGATTCCCCTCGTACCAGTCCGAAACGTGACCGTTGCCGGCATCGCCCGCTCCGCCGCCATCCCCCGTCGCCACGTAGAGATAGCCGTCTGGGCCGAACACGATCGCGCCGGCGTTGTGGTTGCCCTGGGGCTGTGGGATCTCGAGGAGCGTGCGTTCCGTGCTCGGGTCGACGCGACGCGCCCCGGGGTCCGCCCGGAACTCGGACAGGACGAACGTGTGGCTGAATCCCCTGGGCGTCCCCTGCCGTCGCGGGGCGCTGTACCGCGCGTACAGCCGGCCGTTGTCCGCGAAGTCGGGATGGAGCGCCACCCCGAGCAGCCCCCGTTCCGAGTACCCGCCGCCGACGTCGACCATCCGGTCGCGAACGTCGAGGTACGGACGCTCGCGCAGCCCCGTCTCGTCGTGGAGGCGGACCAGTCCCGCCTGGTCGACCACGAATCGGCGCCGGCCGTCCGCCGTCGTCTCGATCCCGACGGGGGACGTGAAGCCGCCCGCGATCGGTTCCACGCGGACCGCGTCCGGGAGGTCGGCTCCGTCCTCGGAGCCCGTTTCGCCGGGTGGAGATCCGGTCGTTTCCGTGTCGGTTCCGGGCGTCCCCGCTCCGTTGGTGGTGCGCTCCGTGCTCGCGTTGGGGTCGTTCGGGGCGCCACACCCGGCCAGCCCGGTGAGGAGGAGGGCGCCCGTGGTGTGGAGGAACGATCGGCGTCGCAGTCCTTCGGGTCGCATTCGTCCGTCCTGAGGCCGGGAGGTAAGTAACCCTTCCCCCGACCCGTTCGGGCACGATCGACCCGCCGGAACGCCGACCCGGATCCGGAGGACTCCGGCATTCAGGCCCGTTCAAGGGCCGAGAAACGATTATAGCGACGGGCCTCCTCTGGGCGGTCATGCTAACGGAACTGAACGAATTTCTGGGGGGACTGCAGCCGTGGCAGGTCACGGCCGTGGTACTGGGACTCTCCTTCGGGGGCGCGTTGCTCATCGAGATGGTGGGGATCCGCCTCCTGAGCCGGGTCGTGACGCGCACCGAAAGCGACCTGGACGACGTCGTGTTCGAGACGATCCGCTGGCCGATCGTGATCTCGGTCGCGTTGGGTGGGGTGTGGATCCTGACGCAGGCGCCGGGATCGACGACCGACGTCGTCGCGGCCGATCAACTCGACCAGTTCTTCGGGAAGCCCTCGCTGTCGATCATCGTTCTCCTGTGGGCGTGGGCGCTCAACCGGATCGTCAACCGGGTCGTGGAGCGGGTGAAGGACCGTGGCGACAAGTTCGACTTCGCCCCCGTGTTCTCGAACGTCTGGACGCTCGTCGTGACCGTCGGGGCCGCCGTTTTCCTGCTCGACCTCTGGGGCGTCGAGATCACGCCCCTGATCGGGGCCGCCGGGATCGCCGGCATCGCCGTCGGGTTCGCAGCCAAGGACACCGTCGCCAACTTCTTCGGCGGCCTGGCGCTGTACTTCGACGACACCTACAAGATCGGCGATTACGTCGTCCTCGACGACGGCGAGGCGGGCACCGTCGTTCGCGTCGGCATCCGGTCGACGACCCTCCTCACCCGCGACGAGGTCCTCGTGACCATCCCGAACGCCGTCCTCAACGCGGCCAAGATCATCAACGAGTCGGCACCGCAGCGGCGCAAGCGTATCCGCGTCCCCCTCGGCGTCGCGTACGGCACCGACATCGACGCGTTCGAGGCGCTGGCCGTGGACGTGGCGTCGGAAGAGTCCCTCGTGCTGGACTCGCCGACGCCGCGGATGCGGTTCCGCAGCTTCGGGGACTCCGCCCTGGAGTACGAACTCCTGTGCTGGGTCAACAACCCGAATCAGCACAAGCGGGCGCTGCACAACCTGAACCGGGCCATCTACAAGGCGCTGATGGCCGCCGAGATCGAGATCCCGTTTCCCCAGCGGGACCTCCACGTCCGGAACGGATCGGCCGTTCCGCCGGAACGGGCCGACCCCGTCGGGGCGAGCACCGACGACCTCGCCGAGTGATCGGAGTGTGGCAGTCCAGAGGAGCCTGGTGGCTACCCACGAGATTAAGGCGATCCGGCCGGTTGACACGGCCATGGCCGACGACATGCCAGCCATGACGCGGTTTCCGGTCCCGGAGGTCGAGGACCTTCCGGAGGACCTGCAGAAGCGCATCCGGGAGGAGGAGGAGCGCGCGGGGTTCATCCCCAACGTGTTCTTGGCCTACGCGTATCGGCCCTCGCACTTCCGTGCGTTCTTCGAGTACCACGACGCGCTGGTCGACCACACCGAACTCGACCGCGAGGAGATCGAGATGATCGTCGTGACGGTCAGCGGCGTCAACGATTGCTACTACTGCAACGTCGCCCACGGCGCGCTCTGTCGGATCTACGCCGACGATCCGCTGCTCGCCGACCAGCTGGTCGCCAACCACCGTACCGCCGACATCGGCGAGAAGCGAAAGCGCATGCTCGACTTCGCCGTGAAACTCACCGAACGCCAGGCCGAGGTCGAGGAGGCGGACTTCGAGCGACTGCAGGAGGTCGGGTACTCTACGAAGGCGATCTGGGACATCGGGTCCGTCACGGCCTTTTTCAACCTCTCGAACCGGATGGCGCAACTCGCGGACATGCGACCGAACGAGGAGTTTCACGCGATGGCCCGCGGGGACGGGGACTAGGGCGGCTGACTCCCGGGACAGCCCCGGGCCGCCCTCCGGAGCGTGGCGTTTGGCGTTGGTAATTCGTACCAATTCCTTTAGGCGTGAAGATGTCGAAAGTTGTTTTAAACGGGCTTCTCCTTACGAATCAATATGCGCGATCTAGACGAAACGGACCTCAACATCCTCCGCCTCCTCATCGAGGACGGACGCCGCCCATACAGCGAGATCGCGGACAAGGTCGCCGTGTCACCGCCGACGGTCTCCGACCGGATCGAACGCCTCCGGGAACTGGGCGTGATCAACCGGTTCACCCTCGACGTCGACCGTTCGATGCTCGACGACGGCGTCACTGTCCTCATCGACCTGACGCTGGATCCGGGGGTCAACGGCGAGGTGAAAAAACGCCTCGCGACCCTCGAGTCGGTCGAACACGTCTTCGTAACCGCCGACTCGCACGTCCTCGTGAAGGCCGTGCTGGAGGACGTCGCCATCGGACCGCTGCTCAACGGCGCCCTCGACATGGACGACGTGCTCGAGTACGAGGTCCGACTGATCACCGACAGCATCTGGAGCCCGCACATCAGCGACGCGAGCCTGGCGCTGACGTGTGACGAGTGTGGCAACAGAGTCACCAGCGAGGGCGAGTCGGCCCGCATCGACGACGAACTGTACCACTTCTGCTGTGAGTCCTGTCGGGCCAACTTCGAGGAACAGTACCAGGAGTTGGCCGATTCGGCCGATTGACTTAATATTCTAAGTTCGATCCCGCCGTTTCTCTTGGTTGATTAAGGACAACCGCAATGAACCTCCTTCCCTTAGGGTAACCCACGTGACTGCCATGACACGGACGGTACGATTCGACGTCGGCGGGATGAGTTGCGCGAACTGTTCGTCGACGGTGAGTAGTTCGCTCGAGGCGCTCGACGGCGTCGAGGAGGCGAGCGTGAACTTCGCGACGGACGACGCCTCGGTGACCTACGATCCCGACCGGGTCGGGATGGGGGATATCTTCGCGGCCGTCTCCGAGTCCGGGTACGCGCCGCAGAGCGAGACGATCACGATCGCGGTGACGGACATGTCGTGCGCGAACTGTTCCGAGGCGGTTCGGGACGCCCTCGAAGGAACGCCGGGCGTGGTCGACGCCGAGGTGAACTTCGCGACCGACGAGGCGCAGGTCGAGTACGTCCCGGGCGAGGTCCCCCGCTCGGACCTGTACGAGGCCGTCGAGTCGGCCGGCTACACCCCGGTGCGCGACGACGAGGACGATGGGGGTGACGACGAAGACGTCGAGGCGAAGCGCGACGCCGCCAGGAAGGAGGAGATCCGCAAACAGCTCCGGCTGACCCTGTTCGGGGCGGTCCTGTCGGCCCCGATGCTGTTCTTCATCGCCGACAAGTTCCTCCTCGGCGGGGAGATCGTCCCCGAGACGGTCTTGGGCGTGAAACTCGGGTGGGTGGAGTTCGCGCTGGCGACGCCCGTCCAGTACTTCCTGGGTCGGGAGTTCTACCGGAACTCCTACACGGCGATCGTCAGGAACCGGACGGCGAACATGGACGTGCTCATCGCCCTCGGTTCGTCGACCGCGTACTTCTACTCGGTGTTGGTCCTCCTCGGCCTGCTCGCGAGCGAGGGGCTGTACTTCGACACGGCGGCGCTCATCCTCGTGTTCATCACGCTCGGGAACTACCTCGAGGCCCGGTCGAAAGGACAGGCCAGCGAGGCGCTCCGGAAGCTCCTGGAGATGGAGGCCGACACCGCCACCCTCGTCGAGGACGACGGCACCGAGCGCGAGGTGCCCATCGAGGACGTCGAGGTCGGCGACCGGATGAAGGTCCGCCCCGGCGAGAAGATCCCGACCGACGGGGTCGTCGTGGACGGCCAGAGCGCGGTCGACGAGTCGATGGTCACCGGCGAGTCCGTGCCCGTCGAGAAGGAGGCGGGCGACGAGGTGGTCGGCTCGACGATCAACGAGAACGGCGTCCTGACCGTCGAGGCGACGAAGGTCGGCGAGGACACTGCTCTCCAGCAGATCGTTCAGACGGTCAAGGAGGCCCAGTCCCGCCAGCCCGAGATCCAGAACGTGGCCGACCGGATCAGCGCCTACTTCGTCCCGGCGGTCATCGTGAACGCGCTGTTCTGGGCCGGCGTCTGGGCGCTGTTCCCCGAGGCCCTCGCCGGGTTCGTCGACGCGCTCCCGGTGTGGGGCCTCGTCGCGGGCGGTCCGGCAGTCGCGGGCGGGACCATCTCGGTCTTCGAGTTCGCCGTCGTCGTCTTCGCCAGCGCGGTTCTCATCGCCTGCCCCTGCGCCCTGGGCCTGGCGACGCCGGCCGCGACGATGGTCGGGACGACGATCGGCGCGGGGAACGGCGTCCTGTTCAAGGGCGGCGACATCCTGGAGCGCGTCCGCGACGTCGACACGGTCGTCTTCGACAAGACCGGGACGCTCACCGAGGGCCGGATGGAACTGACAGACGTCGAACCGGCCGACGGCGTCGCGGCCGACGGTGGCGAACTCGCCGAGGAAGGGGAACCGACCCCCGACGGTGCCGGTGAGGCCGTCGTCGCCGAGGATCGCATCGACGAAGAAACCCTGCTTCGGTTCGCCGCGAGCGCCGAGAGCGGGAGCGAACACCCTCTCGCGGAGGCCATCGTGGAGGGAGCCCGCGAGCGAGATATCGAGGTGTCGGATCCCGACGCGTTCGAGAACGTCCCCGGCCACGGCGTTCGGGCGACGGTCGAGGGCCGCGAGGTGCTGGTCGGGAACCGGAAACTGCTGCGGGATCACGACGTCGACCCGTCCCGCGCCGAGGAGACGATGGAGCGCCTGGAGCGCGATGGCAAGACGGCCATGCTCGTGGCCGTCGACGGGGTCCTCGCCGGCGTCGTCGCCAACGCCGACGCCGTGAAGGAGTCGGCGAAGGACGCCGTCGCCGCGCTGAAGGAACGCGGCGTCGACGTGACGATGATCACGGGCGACAACGAGCGCACCGCGAAGGCGGTCGCCGAGCAGGTGGGCATCGATCCCGACGACGTGCACGCCGAGGTGCTGCCCGAGGACAAGTCCGACGCCGTCGAGGCGATCCAGGCCGACGGCAGGAGGGCGATGATGGTCGGCGACGGCGTCAACGACGCGCCGGCGCTGGCGGTCGCGTACGTCGGGACGGCCATCGGGTCCGGCACCGACGTCGCCATCGAGGCGGCGGACGTGACGCTGATGCGCGACGACCCGCTCGACGTGGTCAAGGCCATCCGCGTCTCGGACGCGACGCTCCGGAAGATCAAGCAGAACCTCTTCTGGGCGCTCGGGTACAACACGGTGATGATCCCGCTGGCGTCGCTCGGCCTGCTCCAGCCCGTGCTGGCGGCCGCGGCGATGGCCTCCTCCAGCGTCTCGGTGCTGGCCAACAGCCTGCTGTTCCGGAGCTACACGCCGGATCGCGACTACGAGTTGCTGGGCGCGCTCCGTCGGTGATCGTCGGCCGCTTCCTGGCCCGTAACGGGCTCCACGTCACCGATCGACAGGGATCGCAAACATTCTAAGCGCCCCCGTCCAACCGTCGCGCATGACGACCGAACTGACGGTCAAAGGCATGACCTGCGAGGGATGCGAGGAAGTCGTCGAACACGCCCTGAACATGGTCGACGGCGTGGAGAGCGCCGACGCCGACCGATACGAGAACGTCGCCGTCGTCGAGGGCGAGGCCGATCGTGACGTCCTGATCCAGAAGGTCGAACTGGCCGGCTACGAGGCCGAGTGACTGCTACATCCCCGGTGTTTTGGCTCCCAGGTGGCGGCGAACACCCCCTCGCCAGTCACGCACGGAGGCGTTCGGTGATCGTTTCGGCGATCCCCTCGGCAGCCTCATTAACCGGGACGACCCGCACGTCGTCCGGCGACGTGACCCCGAGTCCGAGTTCCGTCGCCCGTGCGATCTGTTCCTGTTCGAAGATCGGCCCGTCGGCGACGGCGTCTCGCGCGTCGTAGTCCCGGAGGACGGCCACCCCGACGGCGTCGAGGGCGATTCGGTCCCGACTCGCCGCCACGATCCCCGGTTCGATCCGCTCCCCGCGGGCCGGGCCGCCGGTGGCGAACCCCGCGAGACCGTCCATCACGACGAACTCGGGGTCGTAGGCCGCGTTTACCTCGGCGATCTTCTTGCGCTGATCGGGCCCGTGGAGTTCGGCCATGTAGTCGTGGTCCGTTTCGGGGTCGGTTTCAGCCACCATGCCGACGCTGTTCTTCAGTGACATGGAGAAGTGCCCGCCGTAGCGGTGGGTCTTAAGACAGCACGTTTGCAGGACGGCGTCAGCGTCGGCGAAGACCTCGGGGAACAGGAAGCCGTCCCGCCAGTGCGAGTCCGCCGAATCCTCCCGGCGCCACCGGTCGCTTTCGAGGTCGTCCAGGACCACCACGTCGACGCCCTTCGCTTCGGCCAGGTCGAGGACCCCCGTTTCCTCGAGCACGGTTCGGGTGTCGCCCATCCCGCTCCGTTCCGCGAGAACGACGTCGGCCGCCGCCCCGATCCCGCCGAACAGGGCCGCCAGGGTCCCGGGATGCGTCGAGGCGGGGAACGGGTCGGCGCTGTTGAAGTTCGCCTTGACCGCCACCCGCCGCCCGGCGAAGTCGGTCTCGAACCGGTCGAGGACGGCCTCGATCGCGCCCCGTCTGTCGTCCTCGTCCTCGACGCGGTACACGTAGACCGATGCGGCGTCGCCCTCTCCGGGGGTCGAGACTGCCGTCCGGGTCGCCGGGGGTTCCGACGGCGTCGTCCGCGGGTCCCTCGTCCCGTCGGCGCCTTCGCTCCCTCCGTCCCCGTCGTCCCCCGTGCATCCCGACAGGGACAGCGAGACGGGGATCGCCCCGGAGATGGTTTTGAGGATCTTGCGTCTGTCCATCGGCCGTCTACGAACGCTTCGGGGCGATCCGGCAAAACTCTTGGTTCGGAGACCCGTCAGCTACGACCCGGTACCGGCCGCCGCGTCCACACTCCCGGCGCCTCCACCGTCCCGTTCGCGGAGCGTGCGGATCCGTTCCGGAATCGGCGGGTGGTCGTAGTGGAACGCCTCGTACCAGGGATGGGGGAACGGGTTCGCGAGGTTCTCGTCGGCCAGCTTCGCCAGCGCGGACGCCTGGGGCTCGGGGTCGCCCATCACCTCGGCCGCGAAGGCGTCGGCCTCGCGCTCGTGGGCGAGCGAGAGTTTGAGCCGGATCGGCGCCGTGAGGCGGTAGATCGGCTGCACCCAGAACGTCGCCAGGACGAGCCCCGCGTAGGGGGTCCGTGGGACGCCGAACATGTCGTACAGCCAGGCGGTGTCGACCAGGAAGTCGGGCGCGACGAGTACCTGGAGGGCGAACAGCACGACGGCCGCCTGCAGGACCGTGCTGCCGATCCGCTTCCAGACGTGGCCCTTCTTCCAGTGGGCCAGTTCGTGGGCCAGCACGGCCTGGATCTCCGGGATCTCCATGGACTCGATCAGCGTGTCGAACAGCACGACGCGCTTGGTCCGGCCGAACCCGGCGAAGAAGGCGTTCGACTTCGAGGACCGCGAACTGGCGTTCATCTCGTAGATCTGCTCGCACTCGAACCCCGCCCGGTCGAACACGTCCTCGACGGCCTCGCGGAGTTCGCCCGCGTCGAGGCGTTCGAAGTCGTAGAACAGGGGCATGATCACCCGCGGCAGGAGGACGTTCATCACTATCGTGAGCGCCGCGACGAGGCCGACGCCGGCCAGCCACCACTGGGAGACGTTCAGGACGATCCAGAGGAGCCCGGTCGCGACCGCGGCGACGATGACGACGCTCAGGGCCAGGCTCAGGAGCGTGTCCCGGAGCCACAGGCGGACCGACTGTTCGTTGAAGTCGAAGAGCTCCTCGATCACGAACGCGTCGAACAGGTCGAAGGGGACGTCGTAGACGGCCAGGACGACCGCGCCGGCCACGAAGAAGCCGACCCCCTCGATCAGCGCGCCCGTCCCGAGTCCGTCGACGAGGGCCACCGCGTCGGCGAACAGCCCGGAGTACAGCACCAGAAACAGGATCAGCAGTCCGATCCACGAGGCCAGCAGTCCGAACCCCGTCCGCAACCGGTGATACGCCGAGAGGCGGTCGGTGTCCTCGACCCCCAGTTCCTCCTCGACCCAGGTCGACGACTCGGCGACGGCGCGTTCGCCGTAGCGGACGTTCAGCACCGCCAGGCCGGTGAAGAAGGCCTCGACGCCGACGAGCAACGCGACGAAGGCGACGTGGAGCGATAGCATTGGCTACCTCCGTGTTCTCGTTTGAGGGGAATAAACCCATCCCGTTTCGGGCGGCGGGACGGCCGTCCCGGGGCCCCTCGGAAGGCGTTCCCGTGCGGGAACCCGCGTCCACGCCACGGATCGCGAAGCGAAGGTTCCGGCACCGTCAGAGTTATTCTTCCTGATACGAACGTACGGTAGATCATGTCAACAGTTATCGTCGTCGGCGGCGGTCCCGCCGGCCTGAGTGCGGGACTGTTCACCGCCAAGAACGACCTCGAGACGGCCGTCTTCGACACCGACGGGACGTGGCTCCACAACGCCCACCTGTTCAACTACCTCGGGATCCGTAGCATGGACGGCTCGAACTTCCTGGCCCGCGCCCGCGAACACGCCGTCGCCGACCACGGGGCCGAACTCCACGAGGACGAGGAAGTGACGTCCGTGACGCGGGACGGCGACGGGTTCGTCGTCGAGACCGACGACGGCGAGTACGAGGCGACGTACGTGGTCCTCGCGACCGGGGCGGACCGCGACCTCGCCGAGGACCTGGGCTGCGAGTTCACCGACGAGGGCGTGGTCGACGTGGACGTGACGATGGAGACGAGCGTCGAGAACGCCTACGCGACCGGCGCGATGGTCCGGGCCGAGGAGTGGCAGGCGATCATCTCGGCCGGCGACGGCGCAGCCGCGGCCCTCAACGTCCTCACGAAGGAGCACGGCGAACACTTCCACGACTTCGACACGCCGGACGACGTCTGAGGTGCGGTGGCGTCGTCGAGAAGGAACGACGTTTTTCCCCACTTCGGTCGCGCCGCCGCATTCCGTCGGTCCAGCAGGTTGATTGACGTGTAGGCCGTACCGTGCCACGTCGTTCTGGGGGGCCGGGATCGAACCGCCGCCGCCGGCAACCGCCCAGGATCCGGAGCATATCATGAACGATACACAGCGTTTCGGTCGGCTGGAAGGGTGGATCGAGGAGTTCGACCACATCGACCGCCGGGTCGCAGCGACCATGGCCCGGTTCGGGATGCCGATCATGCGGATCGGCATCGGCGTCGTGTTCGTCTGGTTCGGGGCGCTGAAGATCATCGGGATCAGCCCCGCGGGCCAGCTCGTCGCGGAGACGGTCTACTTCTTCCCGTCGGACGTGTTCGTCCCGGTCCTGGGCGTGTGGGAGGTCCTGATCGGCATCGGTCTGCTGTACCGGCCGTTCATCCGCCTCGGGATACTCCTGTTGTTCCTGCAGATGCCCGGAACGTTCCTGCCCGTCGTCCTGCTGCCGGACGTGGTGTTCACGCAGTTCCCCTACGGCCTCACCGTCGAAGGGCAGTACATCGTGAAGAACCTCGTCATCATCGGGGCGGCGCTCGTCGTCGGCGGGACGGTCCGCGAGGGGAACGAACCGGACGACGAGGCGGCGTGACGGATCGGCCCGGGACCGAATCCACAACGCACAAGAGCGCCCCACCTGAACGAGGGGCGAGAGGACCGCGTCGGGGATCGACTCGCGACGTTCGACTACCCTCCACCGTCGGTTCACTTCGGTATCGATGGGCACGAACGACGGCACGAACGGCGACGAACTGGAACGCGGACTGGGCCTGCTCGATTTGCTCCTGTTGAGCGTCGGCGGGATGATCGGCTCGGCCATCTTCATTTTCCCGGGGGCGACCGGCCACCTCGTCGGGGCGACGGCCGTCCTGGCGTGGCTGGCGGCGGGTCTGCTCATGCTGGGGATCGCGCTTCTCTATGCCGAACTCTCGCTCGCCTTCCCGGAGGCGGGCGGTCCCGCCGTGTTCCCCTCCGAGGCGCTGGGCCCGAACCCGACCGTCCGGGCGTTCGCGAGTTATCTCGAGGGGATCTCCTACAGCCTCGGCTGGATCTTCGGGATCACGGTGTCGGCGCTGGCCATCGCCGAATACGCCGCGATCCTGGTTCCCGGTGCAGGCGCATACGCGGTCCCGATCGCGGTCGTCGGGGTCGCCCTCGCCTTCCTGGTGAACCTGCTGGGGGTGACCGTTACGAGTCGGACCAACCTGGTTCTCTCGGCGGCGCTGTTGACCGTCCTGCTGGCCTTCGTCGCCGTCGGTTTCGCACGGGCCGATCCCTCCCATTTCCGTGGATTCGGGTCGGTGGCTCTCGGTCCCTTCGCCGCCGCCGTCCAGATCGCGATCACGTCCTACGGCGCCTGGACGGTCATCCCGTCGGTCGCCGAGGAGGTCCGGGAGCCGGGGCGGACCATCCCCCGCGCGATCGTCCTCTCGCTCGTCTCCGTGACGGTCCTCTACACCGCCGTCGTGGCCGCGCTCCATGGCGCGATCCCGGCGGCCGATTTCGTCCCCGGGAGCCCCGTCGTGGCGGCCCCGATCGGAACAGCCGCCGAGACGTACGGCGTCGGCCTCTTTCACCGGTACCTCCTGCCGGTCGCCGCGATGGTCGCCATCTTCACCACGATGCTCGTCGGCACGATGAGTGCCGGCCGGGTCCTCCTCGCGCTGGGACGCAAGGGCGTGCTCCCGAAGCCCTTCGCCGCAGTCCACCCGCGTTTCCAGGTTCCCTGGGTGGGCCTGCTGGCCATCGCCGTCGTCGCCGCAGGGCTCGCAACCTTTCCGCGGTACTTCTACGAACTCCTCGTCGTGGCCGCCATCGTCGGGACGGGCCTCCCGTACGGCATCAACGTCCTCTCGTTCCTCGGCCTCCGGTACTACCGCTCCGACCTCGAACCGGCCTACCGGGCGCCCGCCGGCCCGGGACTCGCGGTCGTGGCGTTCCTCGCCCTGGCCGTCGCGATGGTCGGGCTCGGCTCGACCGAGGTCGTCTGGTCGCTCGCGGCGCTCGGGCTGCTCTCGGCGTACTTTCCGGCCTGGTACCTCCTCCGGCGGCTGTTCCCGACTGCCTTCCGGGAGCCGGCGTTTCGTGATTGAGGCGGTCGGTGACAGGGCCTCGTCGTGGGGTGCCTCGCTGGGGAACGCCTGGGGAAAACCGAACCCCCGACGATCGACCTATCGGTCGGTCGGCGGAAGTTCGTAGACGGTGTCCGACTGGATCCAGCCCTCGTCGGCCTCGGCGTCGTAGATCACGACGTCGTCCTCGGCGAGTCTGAGCGATTTGAATCGGTTGCTAACGGGCGTCACGGACGTCGGTTGGTCTGCTGACTTGCTCATGGTCGGGTCGTGTTTCGTCGCTATCCGGGCATCGAAGTGTGCCGTGTTAACATTTGTGGTCGGCGTGGTATTACTGTATAAGGACTTTCAACGTCGCCGCGCCGACGGCCGCGAAACACGACCGGAGGAGCCCCCGCACGCGGCGATCCGGTTTCGAGCGTCGGCGGCGGCCCATCGCCCGGGGGAGAACCCCTCGCACGGGACCACGACGTTTTTGCTCCCGCCCCGGGAACGGGGAGGTATGCCAGACAGCGAGGGGTGGTTCGCCGACCTGGATCCGGCGGATCCCGACGCCGCCGTCGATCGAATCCGGGACGGGTCGGCCGAAGCACCCGCGGACTGGCCGGCGCTGGCCGTCGAGGCCGGGTTCGCCGACGACGAGATGGACTACTACGACCGACTCCACGAGGCGACGGTGTCGGCGGCCCGGACGGCCGTCGCCGAGCGCGAGCGGGCCGACGACCAGCAACTGGCACAGGCCGTCGAGGCCATGGACGACTGCGAGGCCCGGGCGAACGAACTGGCCGAGCGCGTCGTCGAGTGGGCCGGGACGCTGTTCGAGGACGTCGATACGGGCGTCGACGGCGCACGGGCTGTGGCCGACCGCGAACCGTCGAATCCGCCGGATGAACGCGTGATCGCCCTCGCCGGGCGGGTGGCCGACCTCGACGACGAGGCGGCCGCCCTCAGGGCGTTCGTCGAGCGGTCGGCGCCGGCGGTCGCGCCGAACCTCTCGGCGCTGGCCGGGCCGGTCCTGGCGGCGCGACTCGTGTCGCTGGCGGGCGGGCTCGAGGAACTGGCGAAGCTGCCGAGCGGGACGGTCCAGCTGCTCGGGGCGGAGGACGCCCTGTTCGCCCACCTTCGCGGCGGGGCGCCGTCGCCGAAACACGGCGTGATCTACACGCACGAGTACGTCCACGGGACCGACCGCGAGCACCGGGGCTCCGCCGCCCGGGCGCTCGCCGGGAAGCTGAGCATCGCCGCCCGGATCGACCACTACTCGGGGGACCGGCGGCCGGAACTCGACGCGGAACTGGAGGACCGGATCGCGCGGATCCGATCGCGGGGTGAACCGTGAGTCTGCCCGACGGCGTCGAACGTCGCGAGTTCGACGACGAGGAGCGCCTCGCCACCCGCGGCGAGCCAGCCTACGGCGAACCCACCGCCGACGGCTGGCGCCTGTGGGACGCCCGGCGATCGAAGCTTGCCGCCATGCTCGAACGGGGGATCGACACCGGCCTCACGGGCGGGGGGACGGTCCTGTACCTCGGGGGGGCGAGCGGGACGACCGTCAGCCACGTCGCGGACTTCGCCGGCCCGACGTACGCCGTCGAGTTCGCTCCCCGGCCGATGCGCGACCTGCTCGACGTCGCCGAGACCAGGGACCGTCTGTTCCCCCTCCTCGCCGACGCCCGCCGGCCGGAGACCTACGCCCACGTCGTCGAATCGGGCGTGGACGCGATCGTCCAGGACGTCGCGACCCGGGGCCAGGCGACGGTCGCCGTCCGCAACCGCGAGTTTCTGGCCGACGACGGGCGGCTGATCGCCGCGATCAAGGCCCGCAGCGAGGACGTGACCGCGGATCCGGAGGCGGTTTTCGACGACGCCATCGCGGACCTCGAGGCGGGGGACGAGGTGCTCGAAACCACCCGACTGGACCC
>Ga0207797_1000103_pt1 | contig 57947 bp, 70 predicted proteins | sample PRCRCaboRojoPR_6_FD_187275 | JGI IMG/M metagenome (GOLD analysis project Ga0207797, IMG submission 187275) | Marine sediment microbial community from Cabo Rojo, Puerto Rico - PR CR 10% Liquid 1 (SPAdes) | ecosystem: Environmental > Aquatic > Marine > Coastal > Sediment | place: Cabo Rojo, Puerto...
TAGTCGGGCGTTGAGGCTGGAAGCACCTACGTATCCGTCGTCTCCCACGGCTCCTCCACCGCACGGTGGCCCAGCTCGTCGGCGTCATCCAACGCTGTAGGATGCTCTTTGATCTCTCCCTTGGCGTCGATGCTCGTGTAGAGACGTTCCGCCCAGTAGTCAGCTTCGTTGACGAGGAAGAAGTCCTTTACCGTCTCCTTCACGCCCTCGAAGTATCCCCGGGAGGTGCCTCCAACACAGAAGAAGACGCCGCGGCGTCGTTCGTGTCCTGCTGCGGTCGGAGGGAGCGGCCTTTTCACCACGAACTTGCGTGCCCACTGCGATTGACAGCGGTCGATGATGGCTTTCGCCTGAGACGTGACGTTCCAGAAGAAGAGGGGCGACGCTAGAGCAATCACGTCGGCCGTCACCAGTCCCTGGTACACCTCCTGCCAATCATCCCGGACAATGCAGTAGCCGTCGTCCCAGCAGCCGTCACAGGCAATGCAGCCGCCGACGTCAACCCGTGCTGCCACAATCTTCTGGACGTCAGCGCCAGCGTCCTGCGCCCCCTCGAGAAATCGATCCAATAGGGTCTCGGTGTTCCCGTGACGGCGAGGACTGCCAGCAATACCGAGAACCTTCAAGTCCGTCTCGTCCGCGCCTTCTGCCATGTATCCGCCTACAGCTCCACCACGCGCAGCGCCAGATCCGCCGTGCTTTCCGGCCTGACGCTCACTTCGAAGTCGGCGATGCGTCCCTCCTCGTCGATGGAGAAGTGGCTCCGAATAATCCCCTCCCGGGTCGTGCCGCCGACCTCCTTCTCGCCCCAGGCCCCATAGGCCTCCGCCACCTCGTGTTCCGGGTCCGAGAGCAGGATAAAGGGCAGCCTGTGCTTCTCCCGGAAAGCCGCCAACTGATCCGGATCGTCAGGACTGATTCCAATCACCACAGCATCCTCAGCCTCGATCTGGGTGTAGACGTCGCGCAGCGCGCACGCCTGCTTCGTGCAGCCCGGCGTGCCCGCCTTGGGGTAGAAATAGAGCACCACTCGCTGTCCGCGGAAGTCCGACAGACTGACCTCTCGTCCGTCATCAGCTGTCAGGGTGAAGCCTGGGGCCTTGTCACCCGTTTCAAGCATCGCTTGCCTCCTCAAGATCCCTAATCAACGAACTCGGTAACCTCGCCTCCGGGGATTCGCCGGTACTCGCCGCTGTTCACGTCCAGAACCCGGCGCGGCTTGATCTCTGCGCCGTCGGGGTAGCCCCGCCTCTCCCAATAGCCGGGAATCGACTGTTCCACGAGGTTAAGGGCAACCACGCTCTTGGCCGACTTGTAGCCCCAAAGATAGGGACAGAAAATGCGCACCGGACCACCGTAGTCCGCCTCCAGAGGCTCCCCCTCGAAGGTGTAGGCGAGCAGCGTCCGCTCCCTGCGAGCGACCCCCAGCGGGATGCAAGTGGTGTAGACACGCCGGTAGGAGACGAACTGCACGTGTGAGGCCTCCGGCTCCGGCTCCACGACGGAGAAAAGGTCGCTCAAGCGCACCCCGCCCCACGCCCCACCCACGCTGAAGCCGGATACGGACGTCAGTCGGGCGTCGACCACTGTCCTCGGCAGCTCCAGTATCTCTCGGTACGACAGCGTCGCGGGGTTCGCTACCAGCCCTCCTATCTCAACCTCCCAGTCCTCAGCCTGCAGCGAGCCCGGGTGCCCCTCTGCCCAGAAGACCGGCGTCCCCATCTCCTTCAGCTTGCTCACATCCCTCTCCTTCTCCTGCCTTGGTCGATTCTTCATCGATCCGAGCAACGGATCGATCAGCGTCAGCTTACCCGATCGTCGTCTGACTCTGCTCCCGCATGTACAGCGGAAGGTAGTAGAGTCCGCCGATGTTCTTGCCGCTGGAACCGCTTCCCTTCCAGCCCCCAAAGGGCTGGACGCCCGGCCAGGCGCCGGTGGTCGCTCCGCCGGCTCGATTGACGTACGTTGTGCCGGCCTCAATGTGCTCGAAAAACCACGCGATCTCCTGCTCGTCCTCACCGTAGAAGCCAGCGGTCAGACCGTATTTCGTATCGTTCGCCTTCTCCATCGCTTCATCCAGCGTCGCCACCCGCGCCAGATGGAGGATAGGCACGAAGAGCTCTTCCTGAACCAGGGTGTGATCCTCGGAAAGCCCCTCCACGATGGTGGGCTCGACGAAGTACCCGCCATCGAAGACAGGGCCACTGAGCACCCCACCCCCGACCAGAACGTCACCGTCGGCGCGAGCCATCTCGGCATAGCGCTGGAATGTCTCAAAGGCACGCTGATTGATCAGGGGGCCCATAAACGTCTCCCGCTCGGTCGGATCGCCCACCGTTAAGTTGCTCGTCATCTCCACCAACAAGTCCCGGAAGTCTGCATAGACCCCATCCTGCACGTAGGCCCGGGAACAGGCAGAGCACTTCTGGCCGGTTAGGCCGAAAGCTGCTCGCATCACCCCCAGCGCGGCCTTCTCCAGATCGGCTGTCTCGGAGATGATCGCCGGGTTCTTGCCTCCCATCTCCACGATCGCGGGTCGAGGGTGGGCACCGCTGACGGCTGTCCGTAAAATCGTCATACCCACGTCATAGGAGCCGGTGAACGTCCAGCCGTCGACGTCATGATTCTCCTGCAGCGCCTGCCCCACCACACTGCCGGGGCCGCTGATGTAGTTGAAGACGCCGTCCGGCAGCTCTGCTTCGGCGAAGAGTTGAGCTGTCCTCCACCCGTCGTACGGAGTATCGGAGCCAGCCTTGAAGACCACTGTGTTGCCCGTCATCAGCGCCGCTGCGATGGGCGCCGCCGACAAGGCCAGGGGGAAGTTGAAGGGAGAGATAACGACCCAGACGCCGTAGGGACGCAGCACACTGACGTTATCCTCGTCGGGATCGTCTGGGTCGAGTTTTCCCATCTCGCAGACGAAGCCCTGGTTCCGCTCCATCTCGTCGGCGTAATAGCGGAGCAGCGCTACCGTCTCTCCCACCTCGGCCAGGGCCTCCAGTCGGCTCTTGCCTACCTCGAAGACCATCAGAGAGGCCAGGTCGAGGTTTCTCTCACCGATGGAATCGGCGATGCTCCGCACCACGTCCACCCGCCTCTGCCAGGACACCCTCTGCCAGCTCGGAAAGGCCCGCTGGGCGGCGTCGACAGCCGCCCGGACGTGATCAGCATCCCCTTTCTGAGCCGTGCAAAGACGAAGATCGGTGTCGAAAGGAGCAGAGCTGTCGAAGGTATCAGCCGACCCCGACGGCCCTCGGAGATAAACCTCCTCTCCGTCGATGACCATAGGGACCTCTGCCCCGAGCCAGTCCCTCCTGACGCGAGCGAGGCTCTCGTCGTAAGCCGATTGCAGCTGCTCATCGTCGGCTGCATCTGACAGCGTCGCATAGGTGATTCTGATGTCCCGAGTCACGAGAACTCTCCTTCCTATGCAGGCCCCCGAGGAACCTTCAAATCACCCGCTCCCCTGCCGAAGCATCGCCGCCCGATTCCTCCTATTCCCCATCGAGGTAGGAATCCACCTCCATGCCGTCGGTCAAGATCTTGTGAATGGGACAATGGTGGGAGACAGCGTAGAGCCTATCTCGATCACGGTCGGTCAGGTCGCCGCTCAAGGTGATCGCCTCGTCGATGTGCTCCTTATAGGTTTCAATGCCCTCGCACTCGGCGCAGTCCTCGGCGAAGATGCGGTCATAATGCAGGTCGAAAGAGACGTCGTGAAGATCGATGCCGTGATGTTGCGCATAAGTATGCAGAACAATGCCCGTGCACGACGCCAGGCTTGTCATCAGCATGCCGTAGGGCGTTAACTCGTGGATGTGGTGGACCTCGTGGAGTTCTTTGGACCCCGGCTCGTGAGGATCGGCCGCCATGATAGCGGTGACGAACTCACGGTCTTGCCGGACAACGACACGTTCTCCCATGGTTCCTCCTAGTTGATGTCGTCGATCGATGTCCCAAGGCCAATCTGCCGCAAGGCGGGGAGTTGGCCTTGGGTTCGAGAAGCTGCCAGGCAGCTACTCGCTCTTCACTTCAATGTGAACGGTCTTCGTTTCCTCTCCCTCTTCCGTGGGGCAGAAAGCGCACTCCGTCACTTCAGCCTCGTTGAGCACACACATACACCCGGCGTTCTCGGGGTGACGACAGATATAAGTGCGCCGCAGCACGCCCCGCGAGTACGAAATGTACTGTTCACACTCGACATACGGGCATTCGCAAGCCACCTCGACGATCTGTCTCGGGCTCACTTGGATACCTCCTCTCTAGCCATCTGTCAGACGCGCCTGGGCGCGCCGATCGTACCTCTCACTTACGCCGTGACGGGATGTGGGTCGCCAATCCCAGGAAGGCCTCAGCGGCCTCCGCCTGGGTCTCGGACAGGGTCGGGTGCGGATGAACGGTCAGGGCCAGATCCTCGGCGACCGCTCCCATTTCTACAGCCAGAGCACCCTCGGCGATCATGTTTTCTGCACCCCGCCCTACTATCCCGACGCCCAGTACTCGTTCTGTTTCCGCATCGAAAACGACCTTCGTCAGGCCTATCGTCTCCCCCATAGTCAACGCCCGTCCCGATGCCGTCCAGGGGAAACTGCCGACGGCGACATCTCGGCCCTGTTCTTCAGCCTCCTCCTGCGTGAGGCCGCACCAGGCGATCTGGGGGTCCGTGTAGATCACGGCGGGCATACAGCGCACGTCAAAGGCAGCCGGCTCCCCAGCGATCACCTCCGCTGCAATCTTCCCCTCGTGCATCGCCTTGTGCGCCAACATCGGAGACCCGACAACGTCGCCAACCGCGAAGATGTGCTCATCGTCCGTCCGCTGCTCGTCGTCCACGATGATGAATCCGTCCTCGTCCAGTTCAACGCTCGTGTTATCCAGCCCCAGATCCTGGGAATTCGGGCGCCGCCCAATGGCAATCAGAACGCGGTCGAACGTCTGCTCCTCATCGTCCACATCTCCCTCAAGCCTGACCGTCACCCCGTCCTCGTGCTCTTCCATGGATTCGACGATGGTATTCAGATGAATCGCCCTAAAGATCTCCCTCAGACGGCGCGTCAGGTGTCTGACCAATTCGCGCTCCATACCGGGCAAAACCTCATCCGTCATCTCGACCACCGTGACCTGGCTTCCCATGATAGCATACGCCGATCCCAGCTCGACCCCGTTGTAGCCAGCGCCCACCACCAGGAGGGACTCGGGAATCTCCGGCAGGGCCAGCGCGCCCCCGGAGTCCATGATCCGGCTGCCCTCGGCGAACTCTGTGCCGGGAAGGGGGATAGGCGTCGAACCACTGGCCAAGATGGCGTGGTCGTACTTGACGTGTGCTACGTCGGCCTCCCCCTGAAGGCGCACTTTGTCCGAGCCCTCGAACACCGCCCGAGCCTGGATCAGCTGGATGTCTCGCCGGTCGGCCAGCTGGCCCAGGCCGTTGACCAGCCTGTCGATCACCAGATTCTTCCGATCGCGCAGAGCATCCACGTCAAGCTCGAAGTCGCTGTAATGGAGGCCCCAGCTGTCCGCTCTTCGCGCGTCATAGATCAGATCCGCTACCTCGAGGAGTACCTTGGCTGGGATACAGCCGCGCAGCAAGCAGACCCCACCCAGCCTATCCTCTTGGTTGATTAACGCTACTTCAAAGCCCAAGTCGGCGGCGCGAAATGCCGCAGCATACCCTCCGGGCCCACCGCCGATAACGGCAACCTCCGTCTGCAACGTCTGCTCTCCCATCACCATGGACCGTCACCTCCCTCAGAGCTCCCTCTTGCCGACACGTCCGGCATCGAGGGTGCCTCTTTGACTACATCGTCAGTAGCATCTTCTCTGGGGACTCCAGAGCATCCTTCACCACACTCACGAAGCGCGCCGCGTCGGCGCCGTCAGCCACGCGGTGATCGAAGGCAAGCATCAACGGCAGCATGTAGCGTGGCTCCGTCTCCAACTCGCCCTCCTCGTTGCGCCGCACAGTCGGCTCCCAGCGCGCCTTGGCCATCCCCATGATAGCCGCCTCTGGGAAGTTGATGATTGGGAAGAACGCGGTTCCTCCCAGGATACCGATGTTCGTGATGGTGAACGTGCCGCCCTGCAATTCCTCCAGTGACGTCTCACCAGCACGAGTGCGCTGGACCAACTCATTCAGTTCAACCGAGAGTTCCGTGATGCTCTTCTTATCCACGTCCCGGATCACCGGGACCAACAGCCCTCGATCGGTGTCCACTGCGATCCCGATATGGTAGTACTGCTTCAAGACGATCTCTTCGGCCTCGGGATCCAGGCTGGCGTTGAATCGGGGGTGCTCCTTGAGTGCCGTCACGGCTGCTTTCATGGCGAACACCGTCGGCGTCAGCTTGCCCCCCTGCTCTTCGATCTGCTCCTTATGCCTCTCGCGGAAGCGCTCCAGCTCCGTGATATCCGCCTTGTCCTGATGATTGACATGGGGTATCTGCGCCCACGACAGAGCCATCTGCTTCGCCGTCGAACGGCGAACCGATCGCAGCGGTTTCCGCTCCACCTCGCCCCAACGGCCGAAATCGGGCAGCGAGGGTACCCTTCCCTGGGGAATCACCTCTGGAATCTCTCCCGGTGCCCGCTCTGGCGCCTTGGCCTCACGTCGAGCCTCTTCCTCAGGAGCCGGTGCCTCCTCCTTTTCCTCTGCCTTTTCCGAGAAAGCGCGGACGTCATCGGAGGTCACCCGGCCGGCGGGGCCGCTGGGCGGCACGTTCCGCAGATCGACTCCCAGCTCGCGAGCCAGCCGCCTCGTTGACGGTGCAGCGGGAACCGGCCCTTCTCGCTCCGGAGGCGCTCCTCTCTCAGCCTCCTCCGGGGGCTGTTCCTCTTCCCTCGCTTCCTCTTCAGCCTCTTTCTCCGGCTCCTCTTCTGGCTCTTCCCTGGCTTCTTCCTCCGGCTCCGGTGCAGCTTCCTCGGGTTCCTCCGCCTCTGCCTCCTCTTCGCCGCCGCTGAACGTAATGATGGTATCGCCGACGTGCACTAACTCACCAGGCTCTACCTCGATCCCGGTCACCTCACCAGTATATGGCGAGGGGATCTCTACCGAGGCCTTATCGGTCTCAACCACGAGAAGGTCATCCCCCTCCTCAATCTCGTCGCCGACCGAGACAAGAATCTCGATGATCTCTCCCTCGTGTATGCCCTCTCCCAAATCCGGAAGCTTAAATGTTCGAGCCATCTTCCTGCAGCCTCCTTGTTGTTACAAGCTCCATACAGCCTCGCCAGGCACTCTAGAGCACTCTCAGTCCCACCCAATCTCCCCGTCTAGCCGTCGCCTTCGTCGGCAGTCCCTCCTCGAGCCGACAACCCGCACGTCGGCAGGGTCCACCCCGTGGATCGCGTTCCTTTTGGTTAGGCTTGGACCTCGAGTGTCTCCCTGGCCGCCCGCAGAACCCGGTCGGTGCCTGGCAGGTAGGTCTTCTCGTAGGCGAAAAGCGGGATCACCACGTCATAGCCGGTCACCCGGCGAATGGGCGCCTCTAGATACCAGAATGACTTCTCCACCAAGCGCGTCGCGATCTCCGCCGCAGGACCGAAGCTTCTCGGCGCCTCGTTCACGATCACCACCCGCCCCGTCTTCTTCACCGACTCACTGAAGGTCACATGGTCGAGAGGCGAGATGGTCAAAACGTCAATCACCTCCGCCTCCACGCCGTCCTCCTCATCCAGCTTCTCCGCCGCTTCCAGCGTGGGACGCATCATGGCACCGTAGGAGATTAGCGTGATGTCATCGCCCTCGCGCACGACCTCCGCCTTCCCGAGAGGCCACGTCTCCTCTTCTTCCGGCACCTCCTCGCGGAATGCGCGATAGACGGACTTCGGCTCGTAGAAGATCACCGGGTCGGGATCCCGGATGGCGCTGACCAGCAGCGCCCGAGCATTACGAGGCGTCGAAGGGATCACCATTTTGAGCCCCGGCGTGTGAGCCCAGTACGCCTCGCGGCTCTCTGAGTGATGCTCCAAGGCCCGGACCCCGCCGGCGTACGGGGTGCGGAGGACCATCGGTACAGTGTAGGCACCTCTGGTGCGCCATCGCATCCGCGCCGCGTGAGCCTCGAGCTGCTGGAAAGCCAGGTAGCTGAACCCGGAAAACTGAATCTCGGCCACAGGCCTAAGCCCCGAGATCGCCATGCCGATGGATGTGCCGACGATGCCCGCCTCAGCCAGAGGCGTGTCCCTCACTCTATCCTCTCCGAACTTGTCCAGCAGACCAGCCGTGACTCGGAAGACGCCACCGTCAACGCCCACGTCCTCGCCCAACACGATGACACTGTCGTCCTTCTCCATCTCCTGATGGAGCGCCGTGTTCAGCGCATCGACCATCGTCATCTTAGCCATGGTTTCCCTCCTCGCCGGCCTCCGCCTGGAGCTCCTCGGCCAACTCCTCCCGCTGTTCTTGCAGATAGGGCGGCATCTCGGCGTACATGTGGTCGAACATGGTCAATTGCTCGTCCTTAAGCTCCTTCATTCGCTTCTCGGCGCTGTCGACAGCCTCCTGAATCTCGGCCTTGATCTCCTCCTCCACGTCCTCGATATCCTCGTCCGAGAGCAAGCCCTTATTCTTCAGATAGGTCTGGAATCGGCCGATCGGCTCCCGTTTCTCCCACTTCTCGACCTCCTCCTCAGTCCGATAGCGTTTCGGATCATCGGCCGTAGTATGCATGGAGAGGCGATAGGTGACACATTCGATGAGCGTCGGCCCCTCCCCGGAGCGCGCGCGTTCAGCCGCCTCTGCTGCCGCCAAGTAGACGGCCAGGATGTCGTTCCCGTCCACCATGCGGCCGGGAAAACCGTAGGCCAGGGCTTTTTGGGCCAGCGTTTTCGATGCCGTCTGATTCGTGCGCGGCACGGAAATAGCCCATTGGTTATTCTGACAGACGAAAATTGTCGGCGTCTTCCAGGTCCCCGCGTAGTTCATTGCCTCGTGGAGGTCTCCCTCGGAGGTCGCCCCGTCACCGAAGAACGTCGCCGCGATGTCATCTTTCCCCTGGTATCTCAGCCCGTACGCTAGTCCAACCGCGTGCAGAGGCTGCGTGCCCACGGGCACAGCCACGGGCAGGTTCCGCGAGTCCGCCGGAATCTCGTTCCCCTGGTAGAACCCTCCATAGACTAGAAGGAAGCTCTCCAGCGTCTGTCCGCGCCAGATGGAGGCTGCCTGCTCGCGGAAGGAGGGCACCATCCAGTCGGTGTCGCGAAGCGCTGCCACGATTCCCACCTGCGCGGCCTCTTGGCCCTTCACCGGCGCGAATGTCCCAATGCGCCCCTGTCTTTGCAGCTGAAGCATCCGTTCGTCGAAACGCCGGGCCAGCACCATCGTTCGGTGCATACGCAGCAGGCGGTCCTCCGGAATGTCCGGCTCAAGCTCCTCCTCGTGCAGGTTCCCATCTTCATCCAGAATGGATAGATACTCCACCTGGTATGGGAGTTCCACGACTTCTCTAGGCATCAGTGTCCCCCTTTCCCTTTGTCGTTCCAACGCGGCTTTCGCCCCACGGATTGTATCGACTCATCCCCCATCATTGAGGCTCCGCTCAGGCGGGTCTTCGCGGCTTCGGCCACGCCGTCTCCTAACTCAGCCTGCCCCCTCGCTCTTGGCGGCCTACTCCGGATCGGCTTCTCCCCTCTCTTCGGGCCATTGGGGCTGCCCTGGTGGGGCCGCCTTCGTCGCCCTGGACGGTTCCGTGATCCGGCGATTTTCTTCTTCGGATCTCGGAATAGGTCGACCTCCCGTAATCTCCGCCCGCAGTGCCCCTACCTGCTCCGCCGTCAAGGTCTTGAGCGGCTGTTTGACCAGCGGGCCGGTTTCCAGCGCTGGCACCTGCTCCTCATAGCTTGGCACAGATGTGTCCTGGTAGATGATCCCGATGGGTATGCGCTCCCCCCATTCCTGCGCCTTTTCCCACGCCGCCCCCCGATCCTTTGCATCATACCCCTCTTCATCCTGGAGCTTGTACACGCGGTCATTGTAGAACGCGTAGGCGTAAGAGCGGTTCCAGGTCACGCACGGCTGCATGACGTCGACCAGTGCGTAGCCGGGGTGTTCCAGCGCTTGTCCGATCAGCCACGCCAGGTGCTGCAGCTCCCCGGAGTACCCTCGTGATACGAAGGTCGCGCCGAGCGTCATCGCCAGCGCGGGAGGATTCACCGGACGCTCGATGGAGCCCTGAGGCGAGGTAGGGGTTCTCTTTCCCTTCTCGCTGGTTGGCGAGTATTGGCCCTTCGTCAGGCCGTAGATGCGGTTGTCCTGCACCACGTCGACCAGGTTAACGTTCCGGCGGACGGTCTGGACAAAGTGATTCATCCCCTCGTTGAAGCTGTCCCCATCTCCGTGGACGGCCATAACCGGCAAGTCGTGATTCGCCAGCCGGGCCCCCGTGGCGACGGCCAGTGTCCGACCGTGAAGCGTGTGGAAACCCGTGCTCCGCATGTAGTGGGGAAGCTTGCTTCCGCAGCCAACTCCCGTGACGAAGAGGATTTCGTGTGGTGCAATGTCACGTTCCGCCAAAGCCATCTTGATGGCGCTGAGAATGGCGAAGTTGCCGCAGCCCTTGCACCACGTGGGCAGCGTCTTGGAATGGAAGTCCTTAAGCGATACCATCTCACACCTCCTCGTCCAGGTTGGCGACGATGTACTCGGGGCTAAAGGCCCGACCGTCATACTTGCGCATCGAACCGTCCACCGAGAGCCCGGTCCGGGCGCGGATCAGTGTCTCGAGCTGACCGGTCGCGTTCCCCTCGATAACGATCGTCCGCTGAGCCCGCTCCAGTGCGGCTTCTGCCTCCGAGGGGAAAGGATGAAGCGCGGTGAAGTGCAGCATATTCGCTCGACCAGCCTGGCTCCCGTTCAGCCGATCGACCGCCTCTTGTACAGGCATGTACGTCGATCCCCAGCAGACGAACGTCACGTCCGCCTCCTCCGGCCCATACAGCGCGGGCGGCCACCCGTTCGGTCCATCCACTTCGTCCCTCAAGCCCTCCATCTTCCGCATACGCTTGTCCGCCTGCGCGGTTCGATTTCCGGCGTCCTCGCTGACCGCGCCGAACTCATCGTGCTCGTTGGCGGTGGAGACCCAGACAGCGTTGGAATGACCCGGCGTCGCCCGAGGCGAGACGCCGGACTCGGTCACCCTGTACCGTCTGTAGGGCTCCTCCAGATTGTCCAATTCCTCCTTGGTCAGCAGCTCGCCGCGGTCAATCTCTACCGCATCGAAATCGAGCGCGTCCATCTCTACCGTCCGGTAGGCGGCTGCCAGATAGTGATCACTCATCACCAGAGTGGGGGTCTGGTACCGTTCTGCCAGGTTGAACGCCTGCCAGCCCACTCGGAAGGACGCTTCTACCGTTCCCGGTGCCAGGACGCACCGTGGGAACTCCCCCTGGGAAGCATGCATCATGAAGAGGAGATCCGCTTGCTCTGTGCGAGTCGGTAGACCGGTGGCAGGTCCGGGACGCTGCGCGTTGTAGATCACTACCGGCACCTCTGTGATGCCTGCCAGGCCGAGGGCCTCCACCATTAGCGAGAATCCGCCGCCGGAGGTAGGACACATTGCCCGTGCTCCCTGGAAACCCGCTCCAATCGCCATGTTGATCGCAGCAATTTCGCTCTCTGTGTGCTTGATGACCGCCCCGTACTCATCCGCGTGAGCTGCGAACCAGTGGAGTACGGGTGATCCCGGGGTCATAGGATACGTGGCGACGAAGCGGCAGCCCCCCGCCAGGGCTCCCATAGCAAAGGCCTCATTACCGTTAAGAATCATACGCCGGGGCGCATCCGGCACCGCCTCCATCTTGAACGGGAACGCTTCCTCAAACTCCCGAGACGCCTCGACACCGGCCTCCAGCACACGGAGGTTGGCGTCAACTACCTTCTCACCTTTCGGCGCGAAGTTGTCCCGGATCACCCTATCAAGATAGGCGGGATCAAACCCCATCAGGCCTGCGGCCACCCCGAAGGCTACTGTGTTCCGCATAATGGCCCGGCCGCCCTTCTCCTCGGCCAATTCCGTCAGAGGAATGGGGAAGAAGCTGACCCCGCGCTCCTCGGCCTCGGATCTCTCCAGATCCTCGGGCAGCCCGTTCCCTTCGTCGTAGACGACGGCCCCGCCAGGCACGACGGCATCCGTGTGCCGCCGGACCGTCTCAGCGTCCAGAGCCAGCACCAGATGGACCGGCTCAGCGTGAGAGATGAGAGGCTCTGGAGAGACGCGGATGGAGAAGAAGTTGTGGCCTCCCCGGATGCGGGAGTAATAATCAGGAAGACCGAAGGCATAGAGTCCACCTCCGGTCAAGGCCTTGGCGAATCCTGCGCCGCTCGATTCCAGCCCCATCCCAGCCTCGCCACCGATGCGAACGGTCACTTCGTTAGTTGCCATGTTTTCTCCTTGTCACAACGCTTTCCGAGGGACCGCTCTTCAGAGGAGACGTGCTCCGTGCTGCAGCGATCCTGTGGTATTGAAAACTAGTCGCGGTGTGCTCATCGAGACGGGACGTGCACACACGTTGAACCAAGCGCGGGTGCTCGGCGTCCGAAATCCGCCCGGCAACGCCGCGCCCCCTTGTTATTCTAGCACAGAAATCGTCAGCCAGAGGCTGACCTTCGTTGAAACCGCGTTTGGCTTTGGTTTGAGAACGTTGGAATCTGGTTGGACCGCGAGCCCAGCTGAGGATCACAATGTCACAATCTGATAGCCCTCTTCCACGTATGGTACCAAACTTACATGGCCGGAGGCATCATATACCAGACGTAGTTCTTCCTCGGCCGCCGCCTCCACAGCCTGTGCTTGCACAGCGCAGGCCTTGCAGACGGCGTCGATCAATCCCATCTCTTTCACCTTCTCGTAAAGGCGATGCCGTCCGTGCTCAGGATCGGGCAGTTCGAGGAGCCAGTGCGGGGCCTCCCCTTCCAGAACGATCTTCGCGTCACCGCCGCGTGCCGCGATGTCCAACGCCCAGAGGAATGTGTGTGCCAAGCGGCACGGCATGTCCAGGCCGCCCATCAGAACGAGCGCGATCTTGTCGTTCATCAAGAAACTCCTCGACTACTCCGGCCTTCCCACAACGGTCATGTAGATGGTGCTTTCTCCGATCCCGTCCAGGCCCAGCAGATCGTTCGCTTCTCCATCATAAAGCGCGGCAATCTGACAGCTCCCCAGGCCGAGTGCCACCGCTGCCAGGGCGACGTTCTGCGCGATATGCCCCGCATCCAGGTAGACGTAGCGGTAGGCTCGCTGCTCATACTTCCATTTGGAGCGTTCGAAGACAGCCGTCCAGATGAAGACCACGTTTGCCCGAGCGGCCATCCGCTGATCCAGCGCCGCACGGGCGGCATCGGCCCGGAAGTCGCCAGCCCTCAACTCCTCCAGGCGGTGCTTCTCGACATCGTAGTGGTAGATGCCGGGATCAATCCCCTCCACATCGTGAATCGCCAGGTACGTTTCCACAGGGTAGAGAGCGCCAGCGGAGGGCGCTGCGCGCAAGCTGATGTTTCGACGACGCTCGGTGATGCCCTGGGAGGCCCACAGCAGTTGGGAGAGAGCCGAGGGCTCCAGGGGAGTGTCCTGAAACTGGCGCTCGCTGCGTCGTCCCTCCACCAGCTGCCAAAGCGGCGGACCACCCTCGGTGATAGGCTCAGGAAGCGAGATCTTGCGCGCCTCCGGATACCGCTTGTACGTAGGAGGCTTGTTCGCCCAATCCAGACGGCGGCCGCGCAGCTCGCCCCGCTGGTACTTCGTGTGTTGCTGAAACTTGTCGCCAACGCCACTTTCTTCCATACAGAACCTTCTCACTCCTTTCCCGGCGCCCGGCCTCTACGGGATGAGGGCGCGCCCCGTTTCTCGCTCGCCTCTGGCAGTTCGCTCCTCCTCGGGCGGCAGCTCCCCTGAGTCTATCTAGAACGGTGCGAACCCCATGTCCAACTTGAAGCGATCAGCGAGGAATCGATACTCATCCTCCAGAACGCGTTGATGCTCCCGCTCCCAGTCAGCAAGGTCCTCGTACATCTGCTGCCCCACCGGGTCGTCCGTTTCCCGCGCGGCCTTGGCGTAGAACTCGACGGCGTTCTTCTCGATGAGATACGCCATCCGCAGCGCCGAGAGCTCCGACGTGTAGTCGTACATACCTTCGTCGAGTCGCTCTGAGGAGAAAACGGCCTCACCACCCAAGCCAGGGCCCTCGGCCGGCCATTCCTCGTCCCCCACGGGAGTCCAGGTTCCGTCTCGCTCCAGTGTCTCGAGACGCCTCTTTAGCATCCTCTCGTGGGCTACCTCGTCTTCGGCGAGTCCTTCGAAGAGCTCCCTTGCTTCCGGATCGGAGGTCTCCGCCGCGGCTCGCCTGTAGAACCGGTACCCGTTCTGCTCGATACGTATCGCCATCGTGAGAGCACCGACAGCCCTCTGAATCCGTTCGTCCATAGCCCAGTTCCTCCCTTGGCACCCGTTGGAAGTCCTGGAGCTCGCGACCCCAGGACGCGCCTCGTCAGCCGATGAAGAAGGGACGTTCCGTGCTGTCCCACCACGTCTGATTATTCACCAGGTAGTCGCGGGTGGTTTCGAGGAGTTCATAGTGCTGCTCCTCTTGCTCGACCAGAAACTCATACGCCTCCCGAGCGCGCTCATCCTCCGCTCCCTCCGCCCCCTCAGCGTAGATCTCACGAGCCATAACCTCCGTCTCCAGGCCGCAGTCCAGTGCCTCGATGTCCCCCTCCAGCGAACACTCTCGTTTCGGGCTGAAGACGGGCATGTCCTCCATCGGGGGTTCCTCCCCGGGTAGATCGGGGTTCTCTGGATCGAGGTCAAGCTCCCGCTCCATGGCCTCCTGATAGGGGATCCACCCCTCTCCTGCCTCCAGCGAGGCGTACTCCACCAGAAGCAGATGGAGATGATCAACTTCCTGATGAGCCAGATCCCGGAACATCTCCTCACCGTGCTCATCGGAGGCCCGATCGGCGGCTCTCATGTAAAACCGGTAGCCATCCCGCTCAATGCTCATCCCTCTTCGCAGAATACCCTTTGCTGAATTCCAGTCCATTTTGTCCTCCTTGTTCTATTTCGTCGTTTTAGTTCTCATCCCGCTCTCGCGGGTACTTGATAGAAACCACCATCGCGGGCTGCTGGGACCGAATGGCCAACGCCTACACGCGCTTAGGTCTGCCGTCGAAACCGCAATACGCCACGATCGAGACCCACTCGATCACCAGCCTTGCGTCCCCGGACCGCCTTTGAAGGGACCCACGATGTCACTCGTGACCCATCCGCCGTAGTAACCACCAGGCTGCGGCCTGACACGCTCGCCGTCCACGTAGCACGCATCCATCGATCCGGGATAGAAGGCGAAATGATTCTTGATCGCCTCGAAGCCTTGGCGCGGCTCACGATACGTCCAAGCTGCGCGGCTCGCCTCCTCGTCCTCCACGACCACGTCGTAGTAAGAGGCCCGGCCCTTCCACTCGCACCAGCTAAAGCCTGCCGCCTCGGCCAGATAGGTGAGCTCCACGTCCTCCGGCGGGAAGTAGTACGTCGGAGGATGACTCGTCTCCAATACGCGCTTTCCGCGCGTCGTCTCGGCGACGGTCACACCATTGAACACCACACGAAGGTGGCTATCCGTCTCCTCTACGCGAGGAGGTCGTGGGTAATCCCACACCGACTCCTGACCCGGTTCCGGTTCCACCCGTTCAAGGCGCATCTACACATCTCTCCTGCCGCCTAGTCCTCGACGGCGAAACCAATGACGACCGTGACCTGCCACTGGGCCACGTCAGCCCCGTCAATGCGTCCCCGAATCTCATCAATCTCGAACCAGCGCATATTACGGACAGACTCTCCAGCTTTCGATATGGCCGTCTGGATCGCGTCCTCCAGGTTCATGTGGGACGTGCCCACTACCTCGACCTTCTTGTACACTTTGTCACTCATCGTAGCCCTCCTGCTTTGTAATCGCCCGTTGAATAAATGACGCCGCCGTCTGGCTAACACGTCGGTTAAGGGAAAATACCCCTTCCCGTATACACCTTCTCCAGCCGGGCCAGCGCCACCACGTAGGCTGCCGCACGCCATCCTACATCGAATCGCGTCGCTGCTTCGTGCACGCGGCCATAGGCATCGCTCATGATCTTGTGCAGCTTCGTGTCAACCTGGTCCACATCCCAGAACTCACTCCGCTTGTTCTGCAGCCACTCGAAATAGCTGACGATCACCCCACCCGCGTTACATAGAATATCCGGCAGCACCTCAATGTCTTTCTCGTACAGGATGCGGTCGCCTGCCAGGTCCGTCGGGCCGTTAGCGCCCTCAGCCACCAGCATCACGTTTAGGAAGGGAGCAGTCTCTGCTGTGATCTGGTTTTCCAGTGCAGCCGGAACGAAGATGTCGGCCTCCACGCCCATAAACGCTTCATGATCCACCGGTGCAGCATCGGAATAGCCAGAAATGACTCCGTGCTCCAGGACGTGCTGCGCGAGATCGTCAGGATCGATGCCGTCCGAGTTTGCAATCGCTCCACTGACGTCTTCCACCGCGACCAGCTTCGCACCCAAGGGTTTCATCAACCGCGCTGTCCAAGCCCCCACGTTCCCAAACCCCTGAACGGAGTAGGTAGCATCGCTCAGGTCGAAGGCTCGGTCCTCCGCCCACCGCTGAATCATGAAGACGACGCCCTGCCCTGTGGCCTTGTCCCGTCCGGCGCTCCCGCCGAGCTCCACGGGTTTGCCGGTGACCACATGCACGGACCGATTTCGCTCTTGCGGCCGCAGCGTGGAGAGATAGGTGTCCAATATCCACGCCATGATCTGGGGGTTGGTGTTCACGTCGGGTGCCGGAATGTCATAGTCAGGCCCGATGTTGCTCCCCAGGGCATAGGTGAAGCGGCGAGTTATGCGCTCCAACTCGCGTACCGAGTAGTTCGACGGATCGAACTGGATGCCTCCCTTCGCTCCTCCCATGGGTATGTTGGCGATCGCTGTCTTCCACGTCATCCAGGCCGCTAGGGCTCGCACCTCGTCCACATTGACGGCGGGATGGTAGCGCAGTCCCCCTTTGAAGGGCCCCAGGGCGTTGTTGTGCTGGACCCGATAGCCCGTGAACATCTCGATGCTGCCGTCATCCATCTTCACCGGGAAGTTGACCGTGATCTCGTTCATCGTTTCCCGGAGGATCTTGCGCACATCTGGGTCAAGGCCCACCAGGTCAGCAGCCTTATTGAAACGTTTAGCTACGTTTTCGTAGATGCTCCCCTTCTCAGCCACACCGCCCTCCTTTCACTCGATAGATCACGGACGAGTCCCGGCCTGCTATTCCTTCAGCCGGGAACGATGACGCTTGCGAAACTTGGCCACCTTAGGAGCGATGACGGCCCGGCAGTATGGCTGTCGCGAGTTCTCCTGGAAATACTCCTGATGATACGCCTCGGCCTCATAGAATTCCTCGAAGGGAGCAAGCTCCGTGACAACAGGATTGTCCCAGTGCCCCGCTTCCTCAAGCTCCTCGATCACGCGCTCTGCGATCTCCTTCTGCCGCTGATCGTGATAGAAGACCACAGACCGGTACTGCGGTCCCACGTCGGCCCCTTGTCGGTTCAGCGTCGTGGGATCGTGGATGTCGAAGAAGATCCCCAAGATCTGACGATACGTGATCACGTCAGGATCGAACGTGACCTGTACCACCTCCGCGTGGCCTGTGTTACCGGCACAGACTTGCTTGTAGGACGGATTTCGAACCGTCCCCCCGGAGTAGCCCGAGACCACTTCCGTCACCCCCTCCAGCTGTTCGAAGACCGCCTCGAGACACCAGAAGCAGCCGCCGCCCAGAGTCGCCATCTCCAAGCCCTCACCATCCATGGATTTCCCTTCCTCTTGATCCACCACAAGACTTCATCCTCTTAACAGTCTTCGTCCCGATCCGGAAGCCGTCAAAGCCCCCGGCTCACTCGATCTCCTCTTGACGAACGTCTGAGATCTGGAACCCACAAGCCTCTAGCGGTTCCATCATGTCCTGAAGCGATGGATGCCACTGCCCGGCCTTCCGAGAGATGTGCTCGGTCCAGCCGTAGTCCTCAAACGTGTACGTCTCCTCGCGCTCCCCCTCGAGGGGAACCATGTACCCGGCCTTCCGATAGTAGTCTTGAGCCAGGTACCCCTCGTCCATCTCCGCCATCGCCTCGCGGACGGCCTCCGCATCAAAACGTGGATACTCATCTTCGAAAAGCGTGAACGACAGCGGGTATCGGGGCCGAGGTGGGGGATCCTCCGCCGGGTACCCCATGGCCAGTTGAACCAGGGGAAAGACTCGCTCCGGCAGGTTATACCGCTCGATGATCTCCTCAGCCCGGTAAGGCGCGGCACCCAGGAAGCAGCTCCCCAAGCCCAGGCTCTCGGCGGCAATCACCATGTTCTCGGCCATCAACGCGGCATCCTGAATGCCGAAGACGATCAGCGACAGGTCATTTGTGGCGACGTCCCAGCCTCTCCCCCCCGTAACCAGCTCCAAGCGATGCACGTCGACGCAGACGGTAAACAGCAGCGGCGCCCCGAATGGATGACTCTCCCTTTGCCGAGACAGCAGTAGGCTGGCCAATTGGTAGGCGAACGGAGCCTGTTGTCCCGCCTTGACGATCGTCTCTATGACCTCGTCCGACGGCACCTCGTCTGTATACTCCCGGATCGATTTCCGATTGAGCATCGTGCGAATCGATTCGTTGTTATGCATCGTTGTCCTCCACGCGTCACTCAATCGAACCTGCTACCAGAATCGGTCAAACCGGTCCTGCGTCGCCTTACAGATCGGGCAGCGACCCGGCGGCCGCTCCCTGGCGCACAAGTAGCCGCAGACGCGGCAGCGCCAGACAGGTATCGTTTCCTCCTCTCCCTCTTCCTCAGACGCTTCGCCGGGCTTGGGAGGCGCCGGAGCAGACGTCTCCTGCGGTCTTTGACCCTCTGGCGGCCGGCGCTCAGGAATTGGCTGCAGCTCCTCCTCACCCTCCAGCACCTCCTCCGAGACATAGAGCGCGCAGTAGCAGGCGCCCCAGTCGAGTAGGTCAGGGTCCCGATAATCACAGGGACAGATAATATCGAGGTCCTTCTCCTTCTCTCCCGCTGCCAGTCGGCATGGACAGGCCCAATAACCGTAGCGCTCCTCGTTGACCAGCAGACCTCTCACGAGGTCTTTGGTGAACTCGACGTCCGGATTGAGATGATAGCCTGCCGCCTCCGCCTCCCGGTCGAGCCGCTCGTAAAGGGCGTCGACCTCCTCCTGACTGATCTGCTCAGCCGTGATCTCCTCGTTCTCCCCGGTGCTCACAACCCCAACGCCTCCTTGATCTCATCGGGCTTGTATCCCACGATGCACTCCTCCTGGTTCACCACCACGGTGGGGAACGAGCCGGCCTGGTTCCACTGGCGGACCTCGTCGACCGTCTCCTTCTGTTCGTCCCCCCTCAGCAGGTCCACGTAGATGAAGTCGAACGCTACGTCGTTTTCCTCGAGAAGCTGGCGCGTCCGCTTGCACCACACACAAGTGGACAAACCGTAGAACTTCACTGATCTCTCGTTGCGCTTACCCGATACGCTGCCGCGTGCCTTTGCCATACTCCGTATCTCCTCGCTTAACTGATCTTTCTCTATCCGTATTCTGTGCGCACTCTGCACCCACTCATACGTTCGAGCGGACCGTCCTTGCATCTAAGCCCAGGCCTCGAACCTCTACGGGCCATAGGTAGCTGCAAGATAGTCTACCAGAACGGTCTTTTCGTCCTCATTCAGCTCTGCTCCCTGATCGATCATGTCCTCGACAGTCTGTTCCCACTCAGCCCGCGTCTTCTCCTGCGACGTCACCCGGTCGAGGCCGTGACACTGCGTGCAACGCTCTTGGAGGAGCGTCTCTCCATCCACGGAGACGGACTCCTGGGCTGTCTCTTCGTCGGCCCCCCCGCACCCCGACAGGATGATGGAACCTAGAACCACGGCCGTGAGCAACTTCGTCAGCATCTTTCTCGATCTCATAGTTCTCCTTCTACTACTATTGAGCCTACCTCGAACCTCGCTTCATCCCGTCCCACGATGCTTCAATCCACCGATCACTCAGCAGCGTCATAGTCGCGCTCGCGGTGGCGCGAACGTCCTATTCCGCCGCGTCGCGAACCACGCCAAGGAAACGCAGGGGCATCATCAGCTCACCAAGTCCTTGAAGATCACGGCGCATCACTTGAAACCCTCAGGCTGAGGAAACCAGGCACCTCTCTGCGATGGCCGAGGGCGATGAGCGTCACCCTCAAGCGGGACCCGGCGCCTACGAAACCTCAAGCATCGCAAGGCAGAGCCGAAAGAACGGATCCCGCTTGTTGGACACCTCCCGCACCAGGTGAAGCGGCTGCGAGGAAGAGCAAATCGTCAGCACCGCTTCCACCGAATGATGGGCGGCAGCCCCGCCCCACGCTTATGCTAGATGAACAGCGTGACAGTCGAGTCTCTGGCCGCCTCGATGTAGGTACCCACCGCGCAGTATTCGTCGATCAGCTCTCGCTCCAGATCCTCGGGCTCGATGCCCATGATCTCCATGGTCATGTCGCAGGCCATGATGTGGCCGCCCAGTTCCTTGAAATCCTCCAGGAGCCCCCTCAACGACCGCACGTTCGCTTGGTCCATACGCTGCTGGATCATCCGCTTGCCGAGACCCAGCATGTGCATTCTGGAGAGCTGACCCTTCTCCAATCCTCCCTTCTTCAAACGCTCCAAGCCCCAGAACGTGAAGTAGATGTAGGCTTCCATCCCCATGGCCAGCGCCCCGTTGCCGATGATCAACGCACTGTAAAGCTTATCCATCTCCCCGCTGTGAAGGATGATGGTCGTTCGCTCGATGTCCACATCTTCTTTCATAGTCCGTCCCTCCAACACAATGTCGGCCGCCGACCGTGCCGACAGGTTCACCTTAGCGCAGATCCGGTCCCGTCACCACTGGGTTTCACCTTCCAGAGCAGCAGCGAGGGCCCTTCTCCGCCATCGTTATCTCCCCTCTGGGTTCGTTCGCCTTCCGTCTCACGTCAACGGGCAGGTCACCGAGGACCAGCCAGCTAGTCCGCCCAGGACGACCGTCAGGTCGTCGTATCCAGCGCGCTGCAGCAAGCTGGCAGCCGTCATGGAGCGGAGGCCGCTGCCGCAGAAGATGTAGATACGCTGCCCTTGCAGCACGTCGTCCATTTTCTGCGGAAGCTGCGTCAGGTGGACGTGATGAGCGGTCGGAATCTCGTTCTGCTCGACCTCCTCTTGGCTCCGAACGTCGAGAATCCAGGGCTCCTCGCCTAGATCCAGCTGTCGACAGAGGTCCTGTACGGTGATCGTCCTAATGCTCTCGCTGGTCAGCCCTGCCTTGTGCCAGGCATGCATGCCGCCGGCCAGGAAGCCCGCGACATTGTCATAGCCCATCCGCATGAGATAGCGGACCACCTGAGTCGCGTCGTTCGTCTCCGTCACCAGAAAGACGGGCGTGTTGTAGGTGACGAACCATCCGGCGAAGCTGGACACGCTTCCCTCCCAGATGGAGAGGGCACCCGGTACATGCGCAGCACCGAAGTTCGTATTCATACGGGTGTCCAGGACCTGAGCGTCGGTGGACTGAGCTGCAAACTCATAGGGAGCGAGGGCTGGCACCGCCGGCAGCGACCCGATCACGGGCGGTCCCTGCAGGTTCAGCACTTCCATCATACGGAAGTAAGGGGGATACTCCAACATCCCCCCCACGTGATCCACGAACGCATCTTTCTCCTCGTACTGCAGCTTAGGATTCTGTTTCCTCTCAAGCCCGATCGTGGTCCAGACCCGCTCGGAGATAGCGGTGCCGCAGACGGACCCTGCACCGTGGGCTGGACAGACGATCACCTCGTCGCCCAGAGGAAGGATCTTCTCAAAGAGGCTGTCGTAGAGCAAGCCCGTGACTTCCTCAAGCCGGTCCTCGCCGTAGAAGTCCGTGCGGCCGACGTCCCCGGCGAAGAGCGTGTCACCGGTGAACACGACCCACGGCTCGCCGTCGGCGTCGTGAAGTAGGTAGCTCATATGGCCCAGCGTATGTCCGGGCGTGTGCAGCGCTTTCAGGTCGAGCCGACCAACGGACACCGTCTCGCCGTCCACGATCGACTCGCCGTAGCCGTAACTAAGATCGCTCTCGCCAGAGTGAAGCGCCGTGGCACCAGTGAGATCGGCCAGCTCCAACGAGCCGATGACGTAGTCCTCGTTCCGGTGCGTCTCCAGGACGTATTTGATGCGCATGCCGGCCCGCGTCGCCCGCTCGACATAGACCCTGGCATCGCGCCGCGGATCTATCACCAGAGCTTCGTCACCGTCGCCGATCAGATACGAGTAGTGAACCAATCCCTCGGATTCAAGGCGCTCAAACAGCACGTTGAACCTCCTTCTTCGTCTGGCCGCTCGCTACCGCGGTCAACTAAAGCTCACTCAAGAACTTCTTCGCGTGGTAGTCCCACTCCCGGGTCTCCAGTTCCACCTCGGTCTTGTCGTCCTGCCGCGAAGCCGCCACAGAAACGTGCCCTCCCCCACCCTCAAACGTGACGCAGCACGGGTTGTCGGATCTGATCTCAAGTCCCAGACCGTCCTCTCCGAAGTAGTCCTTTGCCCGACCGACCACATCTTCGGGGCTCTTCCTCGTCTTTGTGCCGTACGCTGCCATGTTCGGGCCCCCTTCCCCTACTCGGGTAATGTTAGCTCGTCCAGTGCTTCACGCAGCACTCCGGCACTCTCCTTGAGAGCTGCGACCTCCTCGTCCGCCAGGGTCAGATTGACCACCTGCTCGACGCCCTCTCGTCCAATCGCGGCTGGCAGGCTGAAGTAGACATCGTCTATGCCATAGTAGTCGGACACGAGATGAGAGACGGAGAGGACGGTGCGCTGATCCCGGAGGATCGTCTCCACGATACGGACCAGGCCCACGGCCACAGCGTAGTAGGTAGCCCCCTTCCGTTCGATCACCTCGTAGGCAGCGTCACGGACCTGGTGCGAGATGCGCTCGCGAACATCAGTACTCACATCGCACTGAACGTGATGACAGTACTCCTCGAGCCGCATCCCGACCACGTTCGCCAGGCTCCAGACCGGAACCTCGCTGTCCCCATGCTCACCGATGACGTAGGCATGGACGTTGCGGGGATCAAGGTCGAGATGCTCGCTCAGTAGGTATCGGAAGCGGGCTGTATCCAAGACCGTGCCAGACCCAATGACCCGCTCGGGTGGGAAGCCGGAGAGCTTCCACGCTGTGTAGCTCAACACGTCGACCGGATTGGTGGCGATGAGCAGAATCCCGGTGGGGTTGTGCTCCGTAATACTGGGGATGATATCCCCAAAGATATCAGCGTTCCGCTTCGCCAGATCGAGACGCGTTTCACCCGGGCGCTGCGCCGTGCCTGCCGTTACGACGACCACGTCGGCTCCAGCGCAGTCTGAATAGTCGCCCGCCCATACACGCACCGGATTGGAGAGCGGCGCGGCGTGGCTGATGTCCATCGCCTCTCCCTCAGCACGTTCTTGATCGATGTCGATCAACACGATCTCTCCTACGAGACCGCTGAGAAGCAGAGCATAGGCAAACGTGGCCCCCACGTTGCCCGCCCCGATCACGGCTACCTTACGAGGATGAGGTGCGTGCGGCCGAACGTCATTCCGTCCCACAGCTCCCCCTTTGCCTTTGACGGCAGCGCTAACGTCTTATGCAGATCTTCCAGTCGTCCTCGGTGCCCTCGACACAGAGGAGTTCCATCCCCAATGCCTTGACCGCCATAGGGATCTCCTCTTTGGATGCCGGGTGGGTTCCCACCACCTCCAGCACGTCACCCGGCTCCGCCTTTCGGAGCGCTTTTCGTACTTCTACCAACGGCACCGGACAGGTCTCGCCTCGACAGTCCACCCGGAGGTCAGGATGCACCGGGCATTCACCTTCGCTCGTGTCTACCTTGATGTCGGCCATCATTTCAGCCTTCCCCTCCAACGAAGTTAATGACGACGTCCTCAACGTCCCAGCGGTGCTCAAGCTTCTCCAGAATCTCGTGTCGGATATTGCTGGCGAACTGATGATCCTCGGGAAGGGAGATATCGACCGTCACTACGCCGTCGGACACGTCGATCTCCTCTACTAGGTCAGTACGAATCAAGTCGAGACCCACCATCGGATTCATGACCCGTTTGAGCCGCTTGCGTACCAACTTGACGGTCGTCGGCTCTCGCTCTGTGACCAGGCCGTGACGCTCCTCGTAATTCTGAATGGCTGCTCGCAGGGCATCCACCGCCAGCACCGAACAGTGTGTCTTGATCGAGGGCAGGCCTCCCAACGCCTCCGAAGCCTCCTGCCATGTGATCTGTTTCGCCTCGTCCAGCGTCTTGCCCTTCGCCAGATCAGTAATGATCGACCCGGTAGCGATATTGGAGGCGCAGCCGTACGACTCGAACTTGATGTCCTGAATCTCCTTCGTCTCCTCGTCCACCTTCAGGTAGACGGCCACCATGTCCCCACAGGCAGGGCTTCCCTCGGTAGCCTCAGCGTCGGCGTCTTCTATCTGCCCCACGTTCTGCGGGTTCCGAAAATGCTCCATCACGATCTCACTATATGGTAGTGGCATCTTTCACCTCTGTTCGATTAGCTGCCCCACGAACCGCTCACCGTCGCACCATCCGTCAGCCGCTTTCGCAGCGTGTCGTCGGGCAGACGCTACACTGTCTACGATCTGTCCTTGCCCAAAGGACTGATCCGTCTCAATTCCTTGACCACGTCGGCAACTGCCTCGCTCACCGCGTCTACGTCCTCCTCAGTGTTGAACCGACCGAATGTGAACCTAACGGACCCGTGGGCACGCTCGTGATCCCCGCCAATGGCCAGGATGACGTGACTCGCCTCCAGTGACCGGCTGAAACAGGCAGACCCGGTGCTCACCGCAAAACCTCGCATATCGAGGTGAAGCAGCAGCGACTCCCCCTCCACGAAGCGGAAAGAGATATTGGCATTCTGCGGTAATCGGTGCTCGGGATGTCCGTTAAGACGTGTGTGGGAGATTGCGAGCAGTCTATCTATGAGCCGATCGCGCAGATTCTTCAGGCGCGCAGTCTCCTCTGGGGTGACCAGCTCTACCGCTTTGGCGAAGCCGACCGCGCCGGGGATGTTCTCGACGCCTGGCCGTAGGTTGAACTCCTGGAACCCTCCATCCATCCACTTCTGGATAGGCGTGCCGTCGCGAATGTAGAGGCCGCCAATACCCTTGGGGCCGTGGATGGTATGCGCGGCAACGGTGACCAGATCGACAGGCAGCTCGCGGACGTCGAGAGGCACCCGGGTGAAACTCTGTGTCGCATCGGTGTGGAAAAGGACACCATTCTCGCGACAGATTGCACCGATCGCCTCCAGGTCCTGAAGCGTCCCGATCTCCTGGTTGGCCGACTGAACGGAGACGATGGTCGTCTCCGGAGTGACGATGTCCGCCAGCCGGTCGAGATCGATTCGTCCGGTCTCATCGACCCCGACCTTCGTCACCTCAAACCCCTGCTTCTGCAGCGTGCGCGCGCTGTGGAGCACCGGAAAATCCTCAACGGAGCTGACAACGATATGCCCACCCTTCTTTCCCACCGCTCGTGCCACGCCCTTCAGCGCCAGATTCGTCGATTCAGCGCTGCCCGACGTGAAGATGAACTCGTCGGGCTCGGCGCCCAGGCGCGCGGCGATCCGGGTCCTGGCGTCTTCCAGCGCGTCCCTGGCGTCAATGCCGACGGAGTAGCCAAACTGAGAGGTGGCAACAGCGTACAGATCGAAGAAGTAGGGCTCCATTGCCTCCAGAACGCGCTCATCAAGACGAGTCGCGGCAGCGTTGTCTAGGTAGATGACGTCCTCAAACACAGCGCACTCCTTTAGGTATCTCTCTTGTCCTAATCGCGGCTCCCAGCATCCCGAGAACAAGGAAAGCCTGATTCAATACGATTATACACCGTCTGCACAATAAAGTCAATGGTCATCTTGTTTAAATGGCGGGTCGCCGCCCCTGATGGCAAGTTCCCAGCAACTGGTGGGCTGCCATCAGCCTCCAACCCGCTACACATCTCCGTAGATGTGGATGCTGTCTCCGTTGATGGGGGACCCCGCATCGCTGCACAGAAAGCGCATGGTCTTCCCGATGTCGCCTGGCGGCACCCAACGGCTCGGGTCGGCGCTCGACATCATCTTCCGATTCCCCGGGGTATCGATGATGCTTGGGAGAATCACGTTCGCCGTGACGCCTGTCCCCTTCACCTCGGCGGCAATGGTCTGCGTTAAAGTGATCACGCCCGACTTAGCCACGGCGTAGCCGGCCTCCTTCGCCCGGGGTTGAACCGCCGTTTTGGAGGCGGTGTGGACGATGCGGCCCCAGCCAGCTTCCAGCATATGGGGCAGCACAGCCCGTGACATAAGGAAGGCTGTTCTCAGATTGAGGGTTAGCATCCATTCCCACTTTTCGACCGGGGTCTCCCCTACTGTCTGCCCGCCGCCCCACCCGCCAATCGTGTTCAGCAGTACGTGGAGGCCGCCGAAGCGCTCGACCACGCCCGCTACCAGTTCACTAACGCTGTCAGGATCGGTGGCATCCACCGTCGACACGTAAGCCCGCTCGTCGGGCAGCCCCAAGTCGCGAGCAAGCTCCTCCAGTTCCTCCTCCGAGGTGCTGGCGAGGGCCAGGTGGGCCTCCGTCTCCCCAAAGACTCTGGCGACCGCCGACCCGAGCGCCCCGGTGGCGCCTCCGATCAAGACGACTCTATCACGTAGTTCCTCACCCATCGCGACTCCTTCTTATCACCGCGGCTCATCGTCCACCTTCTGTTCTGAAGGTACTCTGACGAGAGACCTGCCTGCGACTGCGGCGGGCTAACCGGATTCCTTGATCTTCCTGGCAAACTCGGCACCGAACACCTCACCTTGCCGGAGATCCTCGTCGGTCGCCCCGCCGTTGAACTCAAAGGGTTCTGTCACGTTCCATTTGAGCTTGTCGGCGAACCTCTCAAACTCGCGCTGCGCTCCCCCACTCCAACCATAGCTGCCGAAGTGGGTGGCTGTCTTCCCGCGAATGCGTTTCGTCTCGGCCATGCTCAGCACCTGAGCAACGGGCGGGAAGAGGGATCCCTCGTACGTCGGGGCGCCAACCATGACACCCCGCTTCTTCCAGAGGGAAGGAAGAATATAGCTGACGTGCGTGCGCCGGGCATCGAAGATGTCCACCGACACCCCTTCATCGGAGATGCCCTGTGCTACAGCGTTCATCATCTCTTCCGTGTTACCGTACATAGTGCCGTAGATCAGCGTGACGCCCACATCGCCCGGCTCACTGGCGTAGCCCGCCCACTTCTGATACAGCGCGACGATCCGCTCTGGATTCTCGCGCCAGATGAGGCCGTGAGACGGGGCGATGACGGAGACGGGCACGTCCTCCAGCTTCGATATCGCCCGAAGAACAGGACGGCTGAAGACGGCCACGATGTTGACGTAGTAGCGCAGCGCTTCCTCCTCATAGAAGCCGAAATCGGTGCACTGATCATCGAAGATGCCGCCGCGGAGAGCTCCATAACCGCCGAACGCATCACACGAGAAGAGAATCTCGTCTCCTTCCACGTACGTCATCATCGTCTCCGGCCAATGGACGAAAGGTGTGGAGAAGAACCGCAAGGTCCGTTCGCCCAAGGAGAGTGTCTCGCCATCCTCCACCACCTGGACATCGTCGGTGACGCCATAGAAAGCCTCCAGCATGTCCCGCGTCTTCCTTGACCCGATGATGGTAACGTCGGGCACCACACGTCGGAGCGTGCGCAGGACGCCAGAGTGATCCGGCTCCATGTGGTTGATAATCACGTAGTCCAGTTCAGAGAGTCCGACAATCTGATGAATCTGATCCAGGAACTCGTCTGTCTTGAGTGACTTCGTCAGGTCGACGATCGCCTTCTTCTCATCGTCGATCAAGTAGGTATTGTACGAGATCCCCTCCTGGGTGATCGGCCACATCCCCTCAAAGAGATCGCTGGTACGGTCATTAACGCCAATCCAGTAGATGTCCGGTCCAATCGCAACAGGGGGCATGATTCCTCCTCACTACGCCATACTCACTAGTCGGCGTAAGTGCTGCTTCTCCTCCCGGATGACATCGGAGATGAGCTCGCGCTCACTCTCATCCACCAGTTCCCGGAGGTCGTAGTAGAACAGTATCGTATCCTTCTCGAAACCCATTGCCGCCCGGAGGGCAGCATCTCGACTATCGGCCCGTTCCGCCATGCTCAGTGCCTTGTCTGGCCCAGAGAACACGGCCTGGTCGAGCGCGACCTCGAGGAATGACTCGTAGTCACCGACCTCACTCCCCGACGGCTCAGGGGTCGGCTCCGTCCGCTCCGCCATCTCCTCGAAGACCTCGCGGTGGGCTTCCTCTCGACTTGCTAGATCCAGGAAAAGCTCCCGGATACCTGTATCACCACGTTTCTCGGCGGCAGCCCGATAGAAGGCCCTGCCGTTCTCCTCAATCTTGACCGCCATATCCAATGCTTGAGCGGCCGTGAAAGCAGCCATTCCCATCTCCTTCCACCATCTTCGTCGGACGGTGGCTACGACGTCATCCAATCCTTGCTCTCTCTGACCGACGACGCAGAAGTTAGCAAAGACCCGATGCGGGAGCGCCCTGTAGACGCTGGACCCTCGCCGCGCCGGGTCTTTCTTACTGCGCTCAGGAGCTGGAGCCCTCTATCTCTAGCCTTCCAGCACGCAGATCGCGTTCGGCCGACGGATCCGCGGCACAAGGCTTTCGGAGATCGTGAACGCCACGCGATCGCCCTCGGGGCCGATGAACCCAACGGTCATGTCCTGGCCCATTACGATCGAAGCGTACTGGCGCCCCGTGGCGAGCAGAACTCCGCGGTTCTCCAGCGCCGGCGCCTTGTAGATACCGTCCGTCACCAGCGCCTTCGCGTGCTCGATCTCGGTCTGGTTGCCGCGCTCATAGCGCCGGAAGAGCCCGTTGTACCGAGCCGGCGGGAGGGCCAGCGCGTAGGGCCCGTGGAAACCCGCTTCGTCGAGAGCGGTAACAGCCTGAATCAGGTTGTTGACTGCCGCGCCGACTTCCTGCCAGTCCGTCATATCCACGCTGTTGGCACCTTCAACCGTCAGCAGGCCATCCACGCCCAGTTCGTCGTTCCCCTGGAAGATCAGTTCGTCCTCACGATCCGCGACCGCCAGGGCCGCCTCGGCAACCGCGCTTCGGTCGAGCGCCATGCCCTCGCGCTCATAACCCGCTAGATCGCGGGCTCCGAGATCAAACTCTTCGTAGAGCAGCACCAGGGGCAGGGTTCTCGAAGCAATCAAACCAGAGTCTGATGTCTCATCCTTGAGAGGCACCGACTTCATGCCCAGACCGTAGGGCCCCTCAAGCTCCAAGAGCCGACGGCCGACCAACCGCCCCTTTGCCGCCTCGACCATCGCTCCGTCCAGCGCGCCCCACAGTTCCGATCCAAAAGGAGCGTCTTCACGAGCCAGATACTTATTCGCCATGTAAATCCTCCTTAACACACGCCAGTGTTAGAGCTTACGCTAATGCTAGGTACGTTGACGTCCGATCGCTAGTCACGCATCGAGCCGATCGTTGTCTCCTCGCCACCCGCCTCCGAGTCGTCGGTCTCGACCTCGACCTCAGCGGCGCCGAGCTCGGCAGCCATCTCGTCTACCTCTTCGCGTCCCTCGGCCAGCCATTTGGCCTCCTCGCCATCGGTCAGGATCTCAAGCAAGCGGTTGAACTCACCCACGTGCTCGCGCTCCTCATTGGCGATGTCAACCAAGACTTCCTTGGCTAGCGGATGGTCAGTGGCATCCGCGTGGGCCATATAGAGATGAATCGCTTCATGCTCCGCCGCGACGTTGAGACGGATCGCACGGATCAGCTCCTGTCTAGTGAGCTTCCGATCCGGGGCTTTACCGCTAAATGGATTGACGAATTCCGGCATTGATTTTACCTCCTTGATAACCTGCAACGCATTTGCTTGCTACGCTTCATTGAGACGCGAGGCCTCTGGGGCCGCACGCACTCGCTACGGGTAGATCTGATTCCCCTCGTCGTCCTCCAGGATGACGGCCTGCACGGGGCAGCCTTCCGCTGCATCTCGCAGCGTCTCCTCGTCAGCGGCATCCTGATCGACCACCCGGGAAAGCCCTTCATCATCTAGCTCGAAGACAGCGGGGGCTGTCGCTACGCACATCGCCGAGCCGATGCACAGATCTCGATCTACTTTCGCTCTCATCGTTAGCTCCTTGGTTGATTCTGCTACTCTTTGGTCATGCCTGCTTGTAGCGCACCAATGATGGTGCGGCAAAAAGCAGGAAGGTCAGCCGGTGTCCGGGAGCTGATCAGATTCCCGTCCTGTACAACCTCCTGATCGACCCAGTCCGCGCCAGCGTTGACCAGGTCATCCTTGATCGCCGAGACGGACGTCACCTTCCTTCCTTCGACGATCCCGGCGGAGATGGGTACCCACCCTGCGTGACAGATAAACGCGACAACATCACCGTTCTCGTAAACGCCTCGCACGAGATCGAGCATCGCCTCGTGACGCCGTATGTAGTCGGGTGCGTATCCACCGGGGATAATCAGAGCATCGAAATCGTCAGCCGAGACCTCGCCGGCGACCACGTCGACCTTCGCCGGGTAGTCGTGCTTGCTGTGGTAGACCTCTCCGTCGGGCATGCCGACGATGTCTACCTCTGCGCCCGCCTCCTTCATCCGAATCAACGGGTACCACAGCTCCAGGTCCTCATAGTGGTCCTCGGCCAGGATACCGATCCGCTTCCCGTCCAGTTCCATATTGTCTCCTTTCACGCGGCGCTACTCCTCTGCAGGTTCCACGTTCGATTCACTCATCACCGAATCGGTGCGTCCAGTGCAATCTGTGCTCCGCGCTGCCTCGAAGGCGCACGCCTCGGAGCAGTAGACCCGGTTGCCTCGTTCGATGGGTCCCTCACCTACCGGCTCGCCACAGAAATCACATGGGTTTTCAGCCATAGACTAGACCTCCTTGCCACAACCATCTGCTGGTGGTTGAGCACCTACGCGGGCCGACGAAGAGGTCACTGCGAACCTCACGGCCCTCCTGGGACCGCACTCCTACTTGACGGAGACTTCCTTGCTGCTTTCCCACAGTCCGTGGATATTGCAGTACGACATCGCATGCAGCGTGCCACTCTCTTTGATCTTCATCGCGGTGGTAACACCGTGGTGAGTATAGACCGGCCCCTCATTGGCGCCCTTCACCGACTCCCCGTGAGCATTGAACTCAAAATGCCCAACGTCATAGGTGAAGTTGCCGCCCTCTGGATGGAAGTAAAGCGTGATCCAGCGAATGTGATGTTCTGTGGTGTTAGGGTGGCCGATCTCCTTACCCAGGGACACCTTCACCTCGAACATCTCCTCCGCTCCCACCTCATCCGGGCACTCAATGACCGGGACGTGCTTCTCCTTCTTCCAGTCAGCCGATTGAATCCTTTCTCCTAACTCCATCGTGATCTCCTTTGTGTTGTATGAACTACCTCGATAGCTTCTCTGATTGCTATACCCCTTATCCGCTTATGCGGCACCTACGAGACCAGCCGAAACTGTTCACGTCGCGCATTGCAGATCGGGCACGGGTCCGGCGACTCTCTCTCTGCAACGTAGCCGCACACCCCGCAGACGTAGTAGTCGTGCGTCTCCTCTCTCAGCATCGCGGTCAGGGCCCCTTTGTACAGCGCGGCGTGCCGCTCCTCCACATCCCGGGCCTGCTTGAAGGTGACGGCGGCGGCGGCCTCCGACTCTGCCTCCGCCTCGCGGATGAACTCGGGATAAGTCACCTGGTTCACCGTTGTCTCCTGCTCAAAGGAATACCGCAGGTTCTCCTCGGTGCTCTTGACCACTGCCTCACCCATGATCCTTAAATGGCGCTCAGCATGAACGCCCTCGGCGGCGGCTACAGCGCGAAACAGCTTCGCCACCTGGTCGTAACCCTCACGGTCCGCCCTGCGGGCGAAAGCCAACAACCGATGATGCGCCTTGGCCTCACCGATGAAGGCCTCATAGGCATTCTGCCGCGTCTTGTTGCCGTCTGCCGTCGTGGGTTTCTCTTTGTTCACAGTTGAAGGCCCGCTGTCCCGTCATTCCTCACGTTCACGCTACGGCTTCCACGCCTTCCACACTTTGCCGACCATATCGGGTCCAGGCTCAAGAACATCATCACCGGGCATCCAGCCGGATGGGGTGGCTTTCGTGCCTCCACTCTCGCGAACCAGTTGGAAGGCCTTGATCTGACGAATGAGCTCGTCCGGATTCCGACCCACCGGCGGTGTCAGCACTTCCATAGCCTGGATCACGCCGTCTGGGTCGATAATGAACCGCCCCCGGATATCAACGCCCGCCTCCTCATCGTAAACCCCATAGACTCGGCCAATGCGGCCGCCAGCATCAGATACCATGGGGAAGGGGATGCCTCCTTCCACCATGTTCGACAGCTCTGACTCGTTCCATATCTTGTGCGTGAATCGGCTGTCCACACTCACCGACAGCACCTCCACACCGAGTTCCTGCAATTGCTCATACCGGGCGGCAACTGCCGCCAGCTCCGTTGGTCAGACAAACGTGAAGTCACCAGGGTAGAAACAGAGGACCACCCACCCGCCCTGGTAGTCTGACAGCCTGACATTCTTGAAACCTTGCCCACCGACGTAGGCGGCCGCCTCGAAATCCGGAGCCTGCTTTCCCACTCGCGCTGTTTCCATAGCTGTTCTCTCCTTCGCCGCTGTTTGGCCTTCCTCGTTGCGAGCCGCCTTGGTCGCAATCGGGCCCACTGCCGGTTCTACGCAAGAGTCCGGGTTGCCGCCCATGTGTCTCGGTCTCCGTGTCGACTAGAGGAGCGACTTCAGATCGAAATCATCCTCGACCAGCCGCTCGGCTGCCTGGGAGATCTCCACCTCCCGGTCGATCAACAGGCGCGCCAGCGCTGCTCGCTGAGGGTCGTTGAGCACTATAGCACCGACCAGACGACCCTCCCGCAGGACGAATTTCCGATAGAGACCCCGCTCCTTGTCCGTATGCCGGACGCTCTGGTGCAGTTTAACTTCCCTTGGTTCGTACTCACCCAGGCTCGTCACCCGCGCACCGGCCACTTCCAGCGTGGTGGTAGGAAGTGTGCCTTCGTATCTCTCACTCCCGGGCTCGATCATGTTAGCTGCAGCGACCCCAGCCTGATCCATGGCTGGGGGGATGATGCCGTGGATCCTTCCCTCATACTCCGCGATGTCGCCAGCGGCGAAGATATCCTCGGCGCTGGTTCTCATCTGATCGTCCACCACGGCACCACGGTTCACGTCCAGCCCCGCTTCCTTAGCTAGCTTGGCGCGGCAGCGGATACCGGTGGAGAAGAGGATTAGCTGTCCCTCGATCACGCGGCCATCCTCGATGCGTACCCACTCCGCCCGGCCATCGCCCGCAATCGCCTCGACCACTGCCCCTGTGAAGATTTGAAGCCCCTGATCCTCCAGCAGGACACGCAACACTTGGGCGCCCTCGCGATCCAACTGCCGGGGCAACAGGTAATCGGCGATCTCAATCACTTGCGCCTTCAGGCCGGCCTCGCTCAGCGCTCGAGCCGTCTCCAAGCCCAGCAGCCCACCCCCTACGACCACCGCTTGCGACGCTTTCTCTGCGTACGCTTTGATGGCCAGGGCGTCCTCCAGGGTGCGCAGCGCAAAGACCCCCTCCTTATCCGTGCCTTCGACTGGGGGGACAAAGGGACGAGCGCCCGTCGCCAGGAGCAGCCGATCGTACGTCATCTCGCTCCCGTCCTCGAGCTTCAGACGATGCCCCGTCTTATCGATCGCCGTGACCTCGGTGCCCAGATGAAATCGGATACCTTTCTCTTCGTACCACGATAGCGGCTGGAAGTAGAGGTCTTCCTGCTCCATGGAGCCGGCGATGAACCTCCAGAGGAGAGGGCGCGGATAGTAAGGATACGATTCCGCGCTCAAAACGTGAATGGCGTCACCTTCGGACACCTGGCCCATCAATGTCCGTGCCGCCGTGACTCCGGCCACCCCTCCCCCAAGGATGACGTACTCGGTCATTGGAGCTTCTCGAACATGTCTTTCCCTACGCCGCAATCGGGACACAGCCAGTCATCGGGCAGATCCTCAAAAGCCGTTCCCGGCTCGATGCCCTGGTCGGGATCGCCTTCCTCCGGATCGTAGATGTAGCCGCATACCAGACATTCCCATTGGGCCATCCGTGCCCTCCTTGTGGTTTCTTCGCGATGTTTGACGTGCGCCTTTCCTCAAGACACGAGTTCTCCGGTCCACCAGTGTCATCTGGGAGACCCGGTTGGAGTGTCAGGCGGGAACTTCTGATGGGGTCTGCTGGGCCTCCTTCTCGGACGCACAGTCAGGACAGTAGCCCAGGTAGATGACCCGGCGGTCAACGACATCGAAGTCCCGATCCTCGCTGAGGGAGCACCTAATGCCGTCGCGGCGAGGCACATCCTCGACTCGTCCGCACCGGAGGCAGACAAGATGATCGTGTTTCCCGGTGGAGAGATCGTAACGTCGTTGGTCCAAGCCAAGTCCCAGATCGAGCTCCTGAAGCAACCCCAGTTCCGCCAGCTCATGCAGTGTGTTGTAGACAGTGGCAGGTGATATGTCGGGAAGCTCTCGTCTGGCGCGCCTAAGGACCTGATCCGCCGTCAAATGGGATCCGTCCGCCAACAACACTTCCACGATAACCCGTCGCTGGGGAGTGACGCGGCGCCCTTCCATTCTGAGCGTCTCACAAACCTTGTCCACTGAGATCATGAGTTTCCAATCGCTTCTAGCATAACCAAGGCTCTTCGCGTCTGGCGCTCCTAGAAAGACCAGCTGAAGCGGCAAAGGGCTTGCGTTATTTATAAGGCCTCTTACCTAAGAATTAGTCTAACATGTCGTCAGGAAATTGTCAAGCATCTGAGACACTTCCACCAGAGCGCTATCACTCGCGCTGAACGTGCAAACCACCACCCTGCAAGGAATCTCGCTGCTCGTCAACAGCTCAGAACGGCTGTCCAGCGTATCACGCCTCACAGCATAGAACACCCGACGACGATGACGTCCCCACATTCAGTATACCACAAGGCAGCCGCCTTTTAGGCGGGATCGGGTTGGAGAAACCTTTGTCTTAGGTTGGCTAGAGTTAGAATTCCGTTGGATCTGCCCCTGGACGAAAGAAGCCCCGCAGCAAGCTGCGGGGCTCCTTTGGCCGGATGTCGAGCTCTATAGAGGAATGTTACCATGCTTTTTCGGCGGGTTCGTATCCCGCTTGTTGTCCAGCACGTTGAGCGCCTCGATGATGCGTGGGCGGGTCTCCTGTGGTTCGATGACGTCGTCCACGTACCCGCGGCCGGCGGCGACGTAGGGGTTGGCGAACTGCTCACGGTACTCCTCCACCAGCCTCTCCCGTTCCGCCTCCGGATCCTCGGCAGAGGCGATCTCCTTACGGAAAATGATGCTGACTGCACCCTCCGGTCCCATCACCGCGATCTCGGACGTGGGCCACGCGTAGGAGATGTCGCCTCTTATGTGCTTGGAGCTCATCACGTCATAGGCTCCACCGTAGGCCTTCCGTGTGATGATCGTGATCTTCGGCACCGTCGCCTCGCAGTACGCCCAGAGGAGCTTGGCGCCGTTGAGGATGATGCCGTTATGCTCTTGATCAACGCCCGGGAGGAATCCCGGCACGTCCACGAAGGTCACCAGAGGGATGTTGAAGGCGTCGCAGAAACGGACGAAGCGACCGGCCTTCCGGGACGCATCGATGTCCAGCACGCCAGCCAGGACAGCCGGTTGGTTCGCGACAATGCCAGCTGAGCGTCCACCAAACCGCCCGAACCCAACGACGATGTTGGTGCCCCAGCGTTCGTGCACCTCCAAGAACTGACCATCGTCGACCACGCTCTCGATGACGTCCTTCACATCGTACGGCTTCGTTGGGTTATCCGGTACGACCGTCCCCAACGCTTCGTCCATGCGGTCCTCGGGATCGTCGGTGGGAACGAGGGGAGGGTCCTCCAGGTTATTCTGGGGGACATAGGTCATCAACTCCCGGATCAGATCCAGGCAGTGCTCCTCGTTCTCGGCGGCGAAGTGAGCCACCCCGCTCTTCGAGGCATGCGTCACAGCGCCGCCTAACTCCTCGAAGCTCACCTCCTCGCGGGTCACTTGCCTGATCACATCGGGGCCGGTGATGAACATGTGGCTCGTCTCTTTTGTCATGAGAATGAAGTCCGTCATCGCCGGGGAGTAGACCGCTCCGCCGGCACACGGCCCCATGATGGCCGATATCTGGGGCACCACCCCGGAGGCGAGCACGTTGCGCAAGAAGATATGAGCGTATCCGGCGAGCGACACCACGCCCTCCTGGATCCGTGCGCCGCCGGAATCGTTGAGGCCGATGACCGGCGCCCCGTTCTTCATCGCCAGATCCATGACCTTGCATACCTTCTCCGCATGCGCCTCGGAGAGGCTGCCCCCAAAGACTGTGAAGTCCTGCGAGAAGATGTACACCCGCCGCCCGTCGATCGTGCCCCACCCCGTCACCACGCTGTCTCCGAGGTACTTACGCTCCTCGACGCCAAAGCCGACGGCCCGGTGTGTGACAAACGTGTCCAACTCGCGGAAGGACCCAGGGTCGAGCAGCGCCTCCACTCGCTCTCGGGCCGTCATCTTCCCCTTGCTATGCTGACGCTCGATCCGCCGCTCTCCACCCCCTAGCCGCGCCTGATCACGCTTCTCGCGGAGCTCCTCGACCTTCTTTTCTACGCTCATAGTCCCTCCGTAGAGTCAGCCGGCTGAAACGCGTATTGTGATATGTTGTCGAACGTCGTGTGAGATGCGACAGTCGTCCCGAGGCCTTCATCGAGCTCCTACGACGCCAGGGAGCTCAGTTCAAGCAGTATCGGAAGGGAGGATCAAATCTCTTCACTGAGGTCCTGTTCATCGGGAAGCGCCCCGATACAAACGATCAGATCCTTCAAGTTCACAGTCTGGCCTGGAACGACGTGAATGCTCTCGATGACGCCCGTGCACGGGGCACGGATCTCGTTCTCCATCTTCATCGCCTCGAGAATCACCAGATGGTCGCCCGCTCGCACGCCCTGCTCTTCCTCGACCAGCACGTCCAGGACGACACCCGCCATCGGGCTGATCACCGTCGCCTCTCCGAGATCTTGCAGGATCTCTGTCGCCGTCTCCGCCCGTCCGACCCGCGGCCCGCCCCGCTCACGCGCGTGCGCGTCCTCGACCTCCACTTGGTATCGAGTCCCGCCGATGGTTATCTGGTATCTCTCGCCATCTCGCTCCGCGAAGACCTCGTGCGGCTCTCCGTCGACGAAGAGACAAAGAAGAGCGCCGGTCCCAATCCGCCCGTCGATGCTTTCGACCTCGACTTCGCGTGAGGTGTCATCGATGGTAAGGCTACCTTTCGCATCCGTGGTGATGGTACGTTCCCGTCCGTTCACGAGAGCTATGTATCTCACCGTCCAATTGCCTCCCGTCGTGCGATCAGCTTCCATCTGCTGGGGCGTCCGTTCGCCGGCCGCCGGCCCGAGGCCGTAAACGTCTTGTCCCGGCGCCGATCCGATACCTCGTGATGCAGCAGCACGGCAGCCATCGCCGCGATGTCTTCCAGTTCATCAGAGGCCTGCTGCCCTTGACCCGGCATACTGGCCAAGAACGCCTCATCGAGGAACGAGGTATCGTAGGCACCCTCGACAAAGGCGGGAGCACCCATCACCGCCCGATGAAAAGGTACAGACGTGGGGATGCCCACGATACGGTACTCCCGCAAAGCCCGGCGCATGCGCTGGATGGCCTCGTCACGCGTGTTTCCCCACGAAATCAGCTTAGCCAGCAGAGGATCGTAGTGCGGAGAGACTTCCAGCCCAGGGTAGATACCGCTGTCTACGCGGATTCCGGGACCGCTCGGCTCCCAGACATCGATAATGTGACCCGTCATCGGCAGGAAACCGTTGAACGGATCTTCTGCCGTGATCCGGCACTCAATGGCCGAACCCCTGACGTGGATATCTCTCTGCTCGTAACCCAGCGCCCCGCCTCCGGCGATCCGTAACTGCTCCTTGACGATATCGATGTGAACGATGTCGTCAGCTGAGGTCATCACCACGCTCTCGGTGACCGGGTGCTCAACCTGCAGACGGGTGTTCATCTCAAGGAAATAGAAGCTCCCATCTTGGGCCAGCAGGAACTCGACGGTCCCCGCATTCACGTATCCCACGGCCGCTGCTGCCCTCACGGCGATGCGACCCATGTTCTGTCGCAGTTTTTCACCCAAACCCGGAGATGGAGCCTCTTCAATCAGTTTCTGATGGCGGCGCTGAATGGAGCACTCCCGCTCGCCCAGATGAACCACCCGACCGTGCGTGTCGGCCAGGATCTGAACCTCGACGTGGCGGGCGTTCAGGATCGCTTTCTCCAGGTAGAGCCGATCGTCACCGAAGGCTCCCAAGGCCTCCCGACGAGCTGCTCCCAGGGAGCGTCCCAGCGCATCGGCTCTCTCCACCAGCCGCATCCCCTTTCCTCCCCCTCCAGCCGCGGCCTTAACGAAGAGGGGGAAACCGATCTGTTGAGCGCGGTGCATCATCTCATCGTCTCGCAGGTTGGTGGGCGTTCCAGGCAGGACCGGCACGCCAGCCTCGTCCATAAGTCGCCGCGCCATCACCTTGTCTCCCATGTCGGCGATGGCTTTCGCCGGTGGCCCGATGAAGACGATGCCGGCTTCCTCGCAGGCGGTGGCAAACGCTGCGTTTTCGGAGAGAAAACCGTAACCGGGGTGGATAGCGGCAGCCCCGCTTGCCCGGGCTGCTTCTATGATCTTGTCAATGCGGAGATAGCTCTCTTGAGCCGAGCTGCCACCAATGGGGTAGGCCTCATCGGCGTGACGCACGTGCAGGGCACCTCGGTCTGCCTCGGAGTAGACGGCCACCGTCTGCAAGCCGAGCTCACGACAAGCTCGTAAGATCCGTACGGCGATCTCGCCGCGGTTAGCGATCAGTACCTTCGCTGGTGGGCCGAAGCGGCCTGACCGACTACGTCGGCCTGCATCTCCTCGATGACCCATCATAGTGACCATCCTCTCAGCTTGATCCCCGTAGCTGTGTTGACCCGGCGTCGGATGCTCGAGTATCGGCAGCTGAGCGGCGACGCCGGTGGAGCCATTGTATTGTAACAGAACGATGTTACTGAGGAGTTACGAGGGGCTGACGCATACGTGACTGGGACGAGCGCCGAGCCCTTTTCTCGTCCGAAGTCCCACAATTGTATTGAAAATGACGGAGGGCGCAAGCGGGCGCTGCTGATGGAAGAGGCGACTCTGGTCACCTCACTCAGCGGCAGACGTTTCCTATGCGGTATCAGGACATGGGTGGGTAGCGTGCCCGGGCGAGGATGATGCTACCTGAGTTCGAACCCAAGAGGCGGGGGCGCCGCTTGGGCTACGCCCTATCGTCGTATAGATCCGCGCGGGTGAGCGGCAGGCCGCTCTCCCCCTCGCTTCCAGGTTTCGCCAGGAGCGCCTGGTAGATGTTGAGCCGGCCGCTCTCAAAACCATGTGCCGACCCGGACATGAAAAGCCGCCAGATGCGGTAGGTCGCCTCGTCGACATGCTTGAGCGCCTCGTCATGCCGCTCCTCCAGGCGCCGCACCCAGCGGCGGAGGGTCAGCGCGTAATGTTCGCGCAGTGACTCGACGTCTCGCACCTCGAAGCGGACGTCCTCCGCAATTCGTAACGAATGGCTGATCGGCGTCAGCTCCCCGTCGGGGAAGACGTATCGGTTGCTGAACGTGTCCGGGTCCTCCACCTTCGGCTCCCAGCCCGGCCGGGCGATAGCGTGATTGAGGAACAATCCTTCTGGTCGCAGGATGTCCCACGCCTTCTCAAAGTAGGTACGCATCTTCTCTTCACCGACGTGCTCGAACATACCGACGCTGACGAGCTTATCGAAGGGCTCGTCGCACGGCTCCACGTCCCGGTAGTCCTCGCAAACCACCTGACAGCGCTCCTCCAGCCCCGCCTCTTCGATCCTCTTCTGTGCCAGCGCAACCTGCGGCTCGCTCAACGTGATGCCCAGGGCCTCCGCGCCGTAGTGCTTGGCCGCATGTATCACCAGGCCGCCCCAGCCACACCCAATGTCCAGGAGCTTCTCTCCCGGCTGCAGCCGCAGCTTCCGGCAGATGTAGTCCAGCTTTCGCTTCTGAGCTGTGTGGATGTCCTCGCCCGAGTCTGCGAAGTACCCGCAGGAGTAGACCATGCGTTCGTCAAGCCAGAGCGCGTAGAAGTCGTTTGACACATCATAATGGTAGGAGACCGCCTGTCTATCCCGTGCCCGGGAGTGGGTCCTTCCGCCCACTTCCGCAGCTTGACGTTCTCCGCGCGGCGAACGCTCGTTGGGCAGTGACCGGAGTTTCCAGGCCAGGCCGAGCTTATCACTCAGGCCTAGATCCAACGCCTCAAAATGGCTAACCAGGGGAAAGGCGGCGATCAGATCACCCTCCACGTCGAAATCGCCATAGACGTAGGCCTCCCCGAGACTGAGCTCGGAGGGTGGTAGGAGCATCTGCCGCAGCGCCCCAGCGTGGTTCAGCGTCAGCGTAAAAGCAGGCGAAGCGGCTGAGTCCGCAGGCCAAATCGTGCCGTCCCACAGCCGTACGGCGAAATCGGTCTCTCCGTACCCATCAAACACTTCATTAAGGATCGCGACAGTCGTCTTCTTGGCTCGATTCTCTACGCTCATATACCCTCCCACCGCTGCGAAGGAATCAACGCCGAGAAACTGCTAGGATCGGCGTCAGCAGGTCATCGGTTCACACGTTCAAATCCAGCCGAGACCTAATCTCCTCCCAGACCTCGCGTATCGCGCTGGAAACCGGGCCGTCAGCATAGGCCGTCACTGGACGGCCTTGAACCATCGCCTCCGTGACCGTGGTGTCGTATGGGATTCGCCCTATCAGCTCTGCATCGTGCCGATGGCAGAACGCCGCCACCTCGTTAGCGCGTTTCACGTTTAGGTCAGCTTTATTGATAACCACCAGGGCAGGCACGCCGAAGTGCTCGGTAGTGCTGAGGACACGTTCCAGGTCGTGCACGCCGGAGACCGTCGGCTCCACCACCAGGAGGGCCATATCGACGCCTGAGCTGGCTGCGATGACGGGACAGCCGATCCCTGGAGGGCCGTCCACCAGCAGGAGCTTCGCCCCTGTCTCCGAAGCGAGCTGTCCGCCCTGCTTCTTGACCAGGGTAACCAACTTGCCGGAGTTCTCCTGCCCCGCGAAGAGGTGCGCGTGGAAGAGAGGGCCGAAGCGGCTGTCCGACCGAAACCACTTCCCCGCCAGCTGTTCCTTCATCTCGACCGCATCTTCCGGGCACTGGTAGAAGCACGCAGCGCATCCCTCGCACGACAGAGGTTCCACTCGGTATACATAGCTGGATGGCTGACGTTCTTCGTCCGGCGCGATGATGGCGCCAAAGCGACAGACAGCGTCACAGACGCCGCACGCCGTGCAGCTCTCGGGATCGATCACTGCCCTCTTACCGGACCAGAAGTCATGTTCTTCCAGCTTCGTCGGTTCCAGAACCAGCTCCAGGTTGGCCGCATCGACGTCCGCGTCGGCCATCACCATCGGCACCTCCTGAGAGCCAAGGTGCGCCAATGCTGCCGCCACGGTGGTCTTTCCGGTCCCGCCCTTTCCGCTGAGGATGACCAGTTGTTTCATGAGCTCAGAACCCCTTGCCTACTGATGCCTCGATCTCCCTGTACAGCTCCTGAAACCGCTCCCGGTACCGCGGCAGCGTCTCCACCAAAGGCACGCCCTCGGAGTAAGCCTCGGCGATCCTTCGTTCGATGGGAATGCGCATCAGAACGGGAATGCCCTCTGCCTCGCAGAAAGCATCGACGCCCTGATCTCCCACCCCGACCCGGTTAATTACCACGCCCACCGGCAGTCTGAGTTCGTCGCGCGCCACCTCCACCGCCTGCTTGAGGTCGTGGAGGCCGAACGGCGTCGGCTCCGTGACCAGCAGGACGAAGTCCGTCCCCTCCATCGTCTCCACCACGGGACAGGCATTCCCGGGCGGGGCATCTAGAATGACGGGACGGCCATGGTGCTGCGCGGGAATCACCCACTGTTTGAGCTGGCGGATCACCGGGGGTGCCATCGCCTCTCCAACATTCAGAATCCCATGGGCGAACTCAACCGTACCGTTCGAACTCTGCGGCTGTGCCGACTTCGACGCCTGTATCGTCCCGCGTTCAATAACCCCCATCACGTCTAGCACCTCGCTGATAGCCTCAGTCGGGCAGTTCAGGGTGCAGCTGCCGCAGCCGTGGCAGAGCTCAGAGAACAACAGCACGGCCTCTCCCGCCACGGCAATCGCATTGTACTGGCAGACTTCGGCGCACCGTCCGCAGTAGGTGCAGAGATCAAGATCGACCTCCGGCACCATCTGTCCCACCTCGCGTCGCTCTCGAATGGTGGGCTTAAGGAAAAGAGCCGCGTTCGGGGCCTCAACGTCGCAATCTAGGAACAGCGGTTTGGGACGACCCGCGCCTGCCAAGCTAAGCGCCAGGCTGACGGCGACGGTCGTCTTTCCTGTGCCTCCCTTACCGCTGGCGACAGCAATGATCATGGTTCACTCCATCTCCCTGGACTCAGAGTCGTGGGCAATCCGCAAACGCTTCAGCGCTTGTCGATGTTCTGTTGGGCAGACAGGGCAACCCTCCAGATGCTCCAATACATCCGGCAGCAGCTCAGGTCCCCCTTTCGCCAAGAGATCAGCGTAGAATTCTATGACGGCGAAACACTCCTGGCAGCTGAGGTCGGAGGACCCCTTGAGGAGCAATCGCCACAGCGGCTCGCTCATAGTTACAGTTCCAAGGTGGTCCCCGCCGGGAAAGGACGCACCACAGAGGGGCCCAGCGCGTTCGTCAGCGCGACAAAGGCAGCCTCGCCCGTGCAGTGATTGGGATAGACGCGTTCCAGGCCAGGCCGCTCCTTCAGCAGACGACAGATGTGCCCCAGTTCCTCCTCCGTGACACTGGTCAGGTGCAGGCCGCCGGCAATGACACCGATGGGCTGCTCGACGATCTGCTCTGCGCGGGCGAGCGTGTTCAACAGCCCGGCGTGACAGCAGCCGCACAGCAACATGCTGCGGCCGTCCAGCTCCAGTACCAGGGCCATGTCGTCCAGATAGCGATCTTGGACCAGTTCACCCCCCTGCCGCATCCGGTGACGGCTGCTGCTTCCCTCCTTCTCCGGGCGCTCTCTGATCTCTCCCGTGGTCCAGACACCTGGGATAATCTGCCGCTCGTCCGCGTGAAGCTGCAAGGACATCTCAGCTGCCAATGCTTCCTCCGACAGCACCAGGCCGACGTTCTCCGCGGTCCCGCCGCGCACCGAGTAGCGCTCCCGGAATACATCTGGACTGGCGTACAGCGGCGTGGCGGGATCGAGGTGCTCCAGCAGCGCGGGAAGGCCGCCAGCGTGATCGTAGTGCCCGTGACTGATAGCAACGGCGTCGACCGTCTCCGGTTCGACGTCTAGAAGGTCCAGATTATGCATCAGCACCGCACCACTTTGTCCGGTATCGAAAAGCACGCAGCCGTCGTCTGTCTCAATCAAAAAGGCTACGCCATGCTCACCCCAGAAGGATGAGCTGCGCTCCACGGCGTCGTCAACGACACAGGTTACGTTCACAGACCTCTCTCCTTAGCCGGATGGCAGTGCCTCCCACGCTTGCTCTGAAGGCTAGCCCTGCCCGTGCGACGGGCGAAGCCCCAGTCTATCTCAGTCCCTCTCTCGCCACTGGAAGGTTTTTCTGCGTCTCACGACGACGCAGCCGTCCGTTGTAGCGGCAGACGGCAGTCGGGCCGAGGACCCTTTGCAAGCCCCTCGACCTTCTGCCGTCTACTCCTCTTCTACCTTTACTCACGAGTCATCTTGGTCCCGCATTCCGGACACTTCTTCCGGTAACATGGCTCGCCTGTCACGTGCCGCTCACGATGTCCACAGTTTGGACAGACACAGCTTCCGCCGGGCCCTCCAGCCTGAGAACCTCCCTGCCGCCCCCGACCTCCGCTGCCACGGCCGCCGCCTTGTCCTCCGCCACCACGACGTTGAAACACTCTAGTTCACCTCCTCACCGCATCCTACTCGCGCCGGTTACAGCTCATCGACATATGCCGCCAATTGCCTGGAGCGCTAAGCTACTCACGCGCCCTCAGCTCGAACTCGGCAGACCATCCTACTCCTGCCAGAACAGAATCATCACCGAACGCGTCGTCGAACATCTTCCGGGCTTCGTCCCCGGTACAATGGCACGGCGCAACGTGCTGCACGCCCATCTCTTGGAAATCCGTAATAATACTCTCGACATCACGCCGGCTGATCCCACCCAGATGGAAGCCGCCAATCACCCATCGGATCTGGCCAGGAAAACGCTGATGGACATGACGCACGATGTTTGCCACACCAGGATGAGCACAGCCGGTTACGACAATGACCCCGTTGCCCGTTTCGACCACCAGCGACTGCTCAATGATGCTCGTTCCCATCTCCCCGGTCGTATGGATGCCGGGTGCGACCGTCCGCCACTGGCTCACGTCGACCAGGTCGGTATGCGTCCGCACGCTCTCCTTAAACGACCGGGAGAAGGACGCCGGGACATAGATCGTCGGCTGCACGCCCATATCCAGGAGAGCCTTCAGTCCACCGGTATGATCCCGATGAGCGTGAGACAGCACCACGGCGTCAACCGTCAGCGGGTCCAGGCCCAATTCCTTCACGTTGTGCACCAGGGTGGCACCATCGCTGCCGGTGTCAAAGAGCACCGTCGTCTCTGCTGTCTCCACCCAGCAAGCGAACCCCCATGACGTGCGCAGGTTCTCCAGCCCGGCAGAAGGATAGGCATTGTTGTCATAGACGACGATCAGCTTCACCATCTTAGTCTCCTCTGTGGGCTCAGGTTCGGGCGTCGGGCGCGCCGTAGGAGTCATCGTGGCCGCCGCAGTGGTCATTGTCGCCGTGGATGGTGGCTGCACAGCCATCGGTGACGGTGTCGGCGTCGCCGATGGTGACGGTGTCGCCGAGGGTCTCGCCTCCACCCGCGCTGTTGGTTCGAGGAGGTTCGTGGAAGTCACCGTCGCCGCCCCGGTGCACCCAGTTACAGTGACCACCAAGGAGATCACGGCCAGTAGAGCGCAGATCCCGCGCTGCGATTCGACCCGGGAGCTCACAGCACCCACCTCAGCAAACCCCTCGCCGCCCACATCACGTCATGCGCCGTCCTCTAGCAGCTCCATCAGGATCATGGCCGCTCGCTCAACCAGCTCCCCACAAGAGTTCGGTCCGCCAGGAGCATCAACCAGCTTCTCGCGCAACTCCCTGCATTGCGTGTGTCCGAACGTCTCCAGAAACCGCTCTCGATAGCGAGCAGCGCGGGTGATAGCTGGTTGATCATCCTCTTCGCCGCTCGTTCGACCGTGAGCTGCACCAATGACCATGACTCCACCGCTCAGAGCTCCGCAAAGCTCTGTTCTCGTGTCCCCCAATCCTCCAGAGAATCCGGTCGCCATCCGCGCAGCCTGGGGGTCGAGGTGCTCCAGGTATTGCCCGCCCACGGCGAGCACCACAGCCTCGGATCAGTGATAGTCGCCGCTCACCAGCTCACCCGCGCGTGCTGCGATCTCCTTTCTCCGGTCCTTATCCTGTGCCATCTCCCTCCTTCTCTTCCTCCGTCTGGCTCACACGCCAGTTGAAGAGCGCGTTCTGAAGCGTGCTCACCGCCAGACCGGCACAGTGCTCATGCTCCTCGGGCAGTCCACCCAGTGCCTTGATCAGGTCCTCGGGCAGCACCCACTCGGCCTTCTCCAGCTTCATCCCGGTCACGATCTGCGTCAGCATGCTGCCGCACGCCAGCGTGGCTCCACAGCCGTCCGTGACAAAGGTGGCCTCCTTGATCGTCGGCGACGTCGACGACCCGGGTGACGTGACACCGCCGTCCGTCGAACCGGGTGCCGCGTCACCGCCGCCCGTCGACCCGGGTGACGCAGCTCCGCTGTCCGTCGACCCGGGTGACGCAGCTCCGCGGTCCGTCGACCCATTATCCAACCGGAGGTAGATCTCCATCGTATCGCCGCACCAACCGTGCACAACGCCGTGAAGGTCGGCATCCTCCATCCTTCCCATGTTCTTCGGCGCACTTGCCTCGCGGCGTACGGCATCCGAATAGAGGGCTTTCTCTCTCTCGACGATCTCCTGCTGCAGCTCGGCGACCATTCGGTCGAAATCCGTCTGTGATTCTGAATCCATGCTGCGTTCTCCCGCTAGGCGCCGCCGCTCAAGTCCCTAAGGCGCGTCTTGACCTCATCGAGCTGCTGCTGGAGCATCTCAGCCTCCTCGCGCAGGCGCCCCAAGTCGTCTTCCTCATAGTCCTCAGCCTCGGACTCGGTCGCTTCGTCCCCGTGCGCGTGCTCGAGGCTCTCGCGACACGGCGCGGCGCCCTCCAGCGCACCGCCCAGGTATCGCTCCAGCGAATGGCGCACGCTGCCGGAAGCCCCGGTCACCGCCTCGATCCCATACTGCTCAAAGAAACCGATGGCCCGCCGCCCCATGCCGCCAGTCAGCATCACGTCGACGTCCTGTTCGCTGATGAAACCCGGCACCTGGCCCGGCTGATGGCGCGAGTAGTAGGGATTCTCCACCGCTTGGACCTGCCTAACGTCGCATCCGTCGACGTCAACCAACACGAAGTAGGGACACCGTCCGAAGTGTGGGCTGACGACGCTGTCGAGCCCGTTCCGATCGTCCGCAGAGACAGCTATGCGCATCACGTCCTCCATCGCTTACTCCTCCTTCTCCAACTCATCCAACCGATCCATGACCTCGGCCAGTTGCCTCCGAAGATCAGCGACCATTCCCCTCAACTTGGAGATCTCCTCCTCCCCAGCCTCAGCCGATGTAGGCGCAGGCTCGACCTGAGGAGAGGGCGAGATGGACCGTTGCGTGCCAGGTCCGCGGCCGCCCCGTCCTCTTCCAGCTCCGCGGCCCATGCCGGCGTGCGCGGGCCCCGTCGCTCGGCTGGCTTCAGGGAGTTCACCCTCGCCATACGCCTCCACGACCTCGCGCACGGTCCCGCTTTTCAGCAGGTAGACCGGCACACCCGCTGCCTGGAGGACACTGTAGGCATTCGGTCCCACATTCCCTGTGGCGACCGCTTCCGCCCCCTTCTCCACCACAAACTGAGCCGCCTGGATGCCTGCGCCGCTGGCCGACGCCATCGCCGGGTTCTCCACGGTTTCAGCTTCCATTGAGTCTGTCTCCACGAAGACGTATGATCGACAACGGCCGAAGACAGTGCTTGCAGGCGCATCCAATCCCGCGCCGTCCGCTGTTACAACGATCCTCATTATCCATTCTCCTTTACGTACGCTCATCTATGAACGTCACGATACCTGTCTCCGTCACCCATGGCGCGTCGGAGACACCAATCGGGCCGCGCCTCACGTCAGCCGGCTCTGTTCACCGCTCACACCGGGTTGGAAGAGAGGCAACTCCGTTTTATCGGCCTCTCGGCCCCTGCGGGTGTGCCTGGGCCATCATGGGCTCGCTCGCCTCCTCCGGCACCCTCTCGGCGATCGCTTCGGCGATCGGCTCAAAATCCTCTCCTTCGTAGGCCTCAATCTCCCCAGCGTCGCAGCGCTCAGCCAACTCTGGGTCCAGCGGCAGCCGCCCCAGAAAAGGTGCATTGACCTGCTCGGCGACTTCCTCGGACTTGCTGGGCCCAAAGATATCGATCCGCTCGCCGCAGTTGGGGCATTCAGCGTAACTCATGTTCTCAACTACCCCAATCAGAGGGATAGTCAGCTTTTCCGCCATCCGCGCCGCCTTCCGCACCACCATGCCCGCTAAGCCCTGAGGAGACGTAACCAGCACGACGCCGTTGAGCGGCATCGACTGCATCACGGTCAGCGAAGCGTCCGACGTTCCGGGGGGCAGATCCACAATCAAGTAGTCAAGGTCCGCCCACAGGACGTCGCCCCAGAACTGCCTGATCGCGCCGCTGATCAAAGGACCGCGCCAGATGACCGCTTCGTCCTCCTCTGGCAGCAGCAGGTTGATGGACATCACCCGGATGCCCTCCTCCGTCTCCGCTGGGATGATGCCTACCGGGCCCATCGGCGGCGTGCCACTCAGGCCGAACATCTTGGGGATGCTGGGTCCGGTGATATCCGCATCCAGGACACCGACCCGCTTCCCCTCACGGCGCAAGGCGACGGCTAGCAGAGCCGCTACGGACGATTTGCCCACGCCTCCCTTGCCGCTCATCACCGCTACGACGTGCTGGATGTCGTTCAACTGCTCCGCCACGCCGGCTTGTTGCTGCTGCGGCTTTTCCGGCCAGATCTGCTGCTTCTCTTCCTCCGTCATCTCCCGCAGCTCCACGTGGACGTCTTCGACGTTTCCCAGCCCGAGCACCGCCTGCCGCGCGTTCTCGACAATGCTTTCCCGTAGGGGGCATGCCAGCGTGGTCAAGGCCAACGTGAAACGCACCTCGCCCGCATCGACCTCTACGTCGTGTACCATGCCCAGTTCGACGATGCTCCTGCCTAGCTCGGGATCCTGCACACCTCTCAATGCCTCAATAACCTGAGGTTCTTCAACCATTCATTCTCTCCTTTGACCTTATCAAATCAACCGGTCTTCCTGCGTCATCGTCACCAAACGCAAACCGCCGGTGCGTTTGATCTGTCGGAACGTCGCCCCTTGCGCGATCGACCGGAGCACTCGCTCCGCCTGCTCGACCACCGTGCCGCTCAAGACGTCGATCCTCTCATCGAAGAGGCACGGCGTAAGTGGCGTGCTGGGCCCCAGCATGATGACCAGGGCGTCGTCGCGGCACAGAGGGATCAAGTCATCAAATGTGTGATTGATAAGCGAGGTGCTGGTGATCGCCACTACGTCGGCTTGCGGAAGAAGCTCGTCAGCCCGGTCGGCGTGAACGTCTCCGGGGCGGGGGTCAAGCTCCAATACCCAGCACGTCTCCGCTGTCCGGCGCACCTCCTCCACGAAAGGAAAATGGCCGATGACGGCTACCCGCCGCCCGGCGCCTCGCTCAAGAATAACCTCTGATGCATTCATCTCCACCCAAGTGGTATCGTCGTGCTCCAGAAGGGCGTTGTAAGCCGCCATACCGATACTGGCTCTCAGCGTCTGCGGCGAACGCAGCCATTCGGCGAGCTGCCGCGCCTTGTAGTTGACCAGGCCCCCTGCCTCGGGGATCGGTGGGCCCTGATGCCGTTCCCCACCCCGTAGCGTCGACGCCAGGCCGCACCGCACAGGATTGGTGTCTAGCAAGACCGCCGTCCAGAAGGCTCCCATCAGGACGTCACGAACCGGGGCGTCGGCGTTTAAATGGTCCAGCAGGGTCTCAGTGATAGGCACCTTCGCCCTCCTCCATATGGCGCGCGTGCGTCTTCAGGACGCGGTCGATCATCTCTCGCGTCTCCCGTAGGTCGTCGGTCCACCAGCGCAGGACCTCGTCCCCCGAAGCCGTGAGCCGGTAGACCCGCCGCGGTGGCCCCTTCGTCTCTTCCTCGTCCCAGCTCGAGGCCACCCACCCTTTCTCCTCCATGGCGCGCAGGGCTCGATAGACCACGCTGGTGCTCACATTTCCCAGCCCGTACGACTCCAGCTCCTCAATAAGCGTGTAGCCGTGGGACGGCGTGTGATGCAAGAGCAAGAGCAGGGTCGGTTTCAGAATTCGCACTACCCGCCGCGAGCAGCCTTGCTTTCGCCAGCGTCTTCCTGGCATCGTCCTCCCCTTAGTCACTACAAGCTCGATCAACGCCTCGCTACTTATACCACGCTATGTGCGCTTTGTCAATAGACCGGTAGCACATGGCCACGGTTTTATCATCCTCGCGTCAGATCATTATCGAGAGACGCATCAGTAGCCCGGTGGGCGATTCGCTTTTCCTGATGTAGAATAGCCCCATGAAAGAAGCGAGCGGAAGCTGCCGTCTAGGTCTCGGCCTCGTCTTGCTCATCACGAGCTGCCTCTGCGCGACCTCCGCGTTCATCCTCGGCCCCCGCTTCCGCAATCTCGTCAGCGACCCGAGGCCTGCTCCGTGGGACACCATACCGCCCTACACGCCGTGGCCCACGCCCCCCATCGCTCAGGCCTTCGACTATCCTCTGCAACCGCCCGAGGCCTACGGACCCTATGTTCACGGCCTCACTGGACCGCACGTCATCGATACCCGCTTCGGGGCGCAGAATCCGGCCTTTGGCAATCGCCCCAACTGTTTCCGTGATAGCGATGGTAGCGCAGTCCCCTTCAGCAAGCTCTATCACGCGGGCGTGGACCTCTTCTCCCTCGATCGTGCGGATCAGGTCCTTTGGGACGGGGCAGCTGGCGATCCAGTCCACGCCGTCGGCGAGGGGGTAGCCGTCAAGACGCTGGACGCCGGAGCCGAAGGGCAGATTCTCATCACGCAACACCTGCTCGCCGACGGAAGCACGATCTATGCCGTTTACTGGCACGTCGATCATATCCGCGTGGTGCCGGGGCAGCCGGTGGAACGAGGGCAGATCATCGCCCTGGTTTACGACCAGGGCTTCAACAGCCATCTGCATTGGGAGATGCGCACGTTCCTGGATGGGAGTCACCTCTTCCCCGAAGGGACCGCGGGAGCGCGAGGGTCCTGCAATGATCACGTTGCAGGCGTCGCCTACACCTGGGACGACGTCCCAGAGCGCGCCCGCCCCGAGTTCTACGGCTACCTCGATCCTATGGCCTTCGTCGCCAGCCATCAGTAGTTACAAGGAGAGCCCTATGCGTATCGCAGTCTTTGGAGCTGGCGCCGTAGGAGGCTACTTCGGCGGCCGTCTGGCCCAGGTTGGAGAGGACGTCGTCCTCATCGCCCGTGGTGCGCATTTGGAAGCCATGAGAGAAGATGGTCTCCGCGTCGACAGCATCGCGGGAGACTTTGTCGTCCACCCGGCACAGGCCACCGATCATCCGGCCGAGGTCGGCGTAGTCGACGCGGTCCTCCTTACCGTGAAGGCGTGGCAGGTTTCCGATGCAGCCCGCGCGATGGCCCCGTTGGTAGGCCCCGACACCTTTGTCGTGCCTCTCGAGAACGGCGTCGAGGCACCTCAGCAAGTAGCCGCCGTCCTGGGGAGAGAGCACGTGCTCGGCGGGCTCTGCCGCATCATCACAGCCGTCGCGGAGCCGGGTCACATTCGACACACGGGCATCAGTCCTACGGTCATCTTCGGTGAGCTTGACAACCGTCGCACCAGACGGACCGAGCGACTGCGGCAGGCCTTCCAGAGGGCCCCTGGCGTTACGGCCCGGGTCCCACCCGACATTCATGGTGAGATCTGGAAGAAGTTCCTCTTCATCGCCTCCTTCAGCGGCGTCGGCGCGGTGACCCGAGCACCGGTGGGGGTACTGCGTTCCTTGGCCCAGACCCGTGCCATGCTTGAGCAGGCGATGGATGAGATCCTCGCCGTGGCCCGCGCGCGCGGCATCGCTCTGCCACCGGATGCGGTGACAGAGACCATGGCCTTCATCGATGGGCTCCCGGTTGACGGCACGGCATCCATGCAGCGCGACGTCATGGCGGGACGGCCCTCGGAGCTCGAGTCCCAGAACGGGGCGGTCGTGCGGCTGGGACGAGAGGTAGGCATCGATACGCCGCTGCACGCCTTCCTCTACGGCAGCCTGCTGCCCCAGGAGATGGAGGCCCGGGGCGAGCTCGCTGGTGCTACGTAAACGCGGTGGCGCGGCGCAAGCCTTCCGACAATACCTAGAAACAGCGCCGGATGCCAATGGCATCCGGCGCTGCCCCCCTTATCCCGTCCCTGTGTGCAACTGACCGACGTTCAGACTCTCACGTGCAGTGAGCCAGACTCAGAGCGTGTTCACTACGGGAGCTTCGGCAAGACAACGTTGTCGATGACGTGGATGATGCCGTTGGACGCCTTGATGTCCGTGGCCACGATGTCGACTTCGCGCCCAACCTGATCCGTGAGGACACCACTCTCCTGGTAGAGGAACGACCCCTGTAGGGTGTTGATTCGCTCTGACCCGAGCACCGCGTTCGAGTTACGCCGCCCCGGTGCTACGTGGTAGAGTAGAACCTCCTCTAGGTACTCCGGATTAGCGAGCAGGAAGTCTACAAGACCTCCCAACGATAGTCCGAGTTCACCAGCCAGATCCTCGAAGGCTGCGTTGGTCGGCGCGAACACCGTGAACTGCCCTTTCCCGTCCAACGCTCCCGCGAGCCCCGTCTCGGTCAATGCAGTAACCAGGATGCTGAAATTGGGATCGCCACTCGCCACGTCAACGATCGTTTCCTCAGGCGGCGGACCCGCCCACGGCGGTGGCCCGGCGAAGGCGGGAGCGACGCTCCCGGCCACTAGGACAACTGCTGCTGCTACAGCTACGAGAACCTTGGACCTGCTCATTGTGTCCCTCCTTTCCAGCGCTTAGCTGGTCTTCGGGTTTGCTTTCCCTTACTAAGAATCAGTGTATCATAATGTAGCGTAATTGTCAAGGATTTGTTTATAGTACTTATACCCTCCCCGGGGGTCACCGTCGAGCCCTTGTATAAGATCAAGGTAACCCGGGGCCCTCTGATTGACTAACTGTCCCGTTTAGGTATAATTGTCGTCAAGAGGCAAAAGAGTGGTACACCAACTTTGCGGGACGAAAAACACCTATATCTATCCCGGCGGATTGTGGCGCGGCAGCGCGTAGCTGTCATCTGTCCCGCTGCAATCCGTGACCCCTGAAACCCACGACTGTGGGTTTTTTGTTATGTTCCCCCTTTCCTGATAGGTTTATCGAAGGAAGACGAAGCGATTGAACGAGAAGAGAAGCGAGGTACGCCATGAGCAAACCGACCATTGACGAGCAGATGGCCATCCTGACCCGCGGCGCTGAATTCGGCGACGAGCAGACGAAAGAACATATGCAGGAAGAGCTGCGCGAGCGCTTGATCGAATCCGAGAAGACCGAGCGCCCCCTGCGCATCTACTGCGGATACGACCCCACCGCTCCCGACATCCATCTCGGTCACACGGTGACGATGCGCAAGCTCCGCCAATTCCAGGAACTCGGCCACCGGGCCATCTTCCTCATCGGCACCTTCACCGGCCTGATTGGCGATCCATCCGATAAGGATGCGGCGCGGCCGCGCCTGAGTATGGAAGAGGTGAAGGAAAACGCCGACACCTACATCGAACAGGCATACAGAATCCTCGACCCGGAGCAGACCGAGGTGCGCTACAACGACGAGTGGCTGGCCGATCTCTCCTTCCAGGACGTCATCGAGTTGGCAAGCCACTTCACCGTCCAGCAGTTCCTGTCCCGAGACAAGTTCGCCGAGCGCCGCAAGAAGGGCGAGGCTATCTGGGTGCACGAGTTTCTCTACGCGCTCATGCAGGGATACGACGCCGTAGCGCTGAGAACGGATATCCAGATCGGGGGCACAGATCAGCTCTTCAACCTGATGGCTGGACGGAAGCTCCAGACGGTCTTCGGGCAGAAGCCCCAGGTCTGTCTCACCTTCCCCATCCTCGTCGGCACTGACGGTAAGCTCCGCATGTCGAAGAGCACGGGCAACTACGTAGGGGTCAACGAACCGCCGGAGGCGAAGTACGGCAAAACGATGTCGATACCGGACTCGGCTATGCGTAACTGGTTCGAGTTGGTCACTCGCTGGAAGCCAGAGCAGATCGACGACCTCTTCGCCGGGATGGAGCGGGGCGAGGTGCACCCAATGGATGCCAAGAAGCAGCTGGCCTGGGAAATCGTCTCTATCTTCGATGGCGATGAGGCCGCTGACAAGGCAGCCGCGCACTTTCGACGCGTTCACCAGAAAAGGCAGCTGCCAGAAGATATGCCCACCTATCGTCTGGCAGCCCCGGAGAACGTGGTGAACATCATCGCCGGCGCGGACCTGGCGCGCAGCAAGAGCCAGGCCCGTCGCCTGGTGCAGCAGGGTGCCGTACGAACGGACGGCGAGAAGATCCAGGATATCGACACGGATATCCAGGTTGATGAAGGCGAAGAAGTTGTGCTTCAAGTCGGTAAGCGCCGCTTCCTCCGCATCCTTGGCAGCGAGAAGGAGTGACATGGACGATAGACCCGGTTGTCTTTCGGGCTTGTTGAAGCTTCTGCTGCTCAATTGGCTCTTCGACGCGCTGCAGGAGCGGTTTGGGTTCGGGAGAGGCCTCTCCTGCACGGGCTGTGGATGTGGCCTCTTCTTGCTGATCCTCTTCCTGATCCTGACGTGTTCTGTAGTCAGCGGCACCAACTGGCTTGAGTTCGGATTCTAGAGGCCGTTGGACAGGAGTTGACCGTCTTGCGGGTCTGCCGTCCCGTCGATCCGCTAGCATAAGGAGTCTGCGATGAAAGACAAGCCGATTCTCTGGATATTCCTAGCCTTCATTCTGGGATTCGCACTGCCGGTCTGCAGCTGCGTCGGCACCGGCGCCCTGACCGTGGGAGCATTGGGCCAGCTCGGCCAGCAGCCACTGCCCCGCGCCATGGGAACGGGGGACGCAGTGGCCGTCATCCGGCTCGACGGGACCATCACCTCCGGGCCCCAGGACTACCTGACCACCACTGGCATCACACCGGACCGCGTGCGGTCACTGCTGGACCAGGCGGCCGCTGATCCAGCGGTCAAGGCTGTCGTCGTCCGGGTCAACAGCCCTGGAGGCAGTGTCGTCGCTTCCGACGAGATCTACCATGCCTTCCGCGCCTACGAGAAACCAGTGGTCATCTCCATGGGCGACACGGCAGCCTCGGGCGGCTACTACATCGCCTGCGGCGGCGACTACGTCATCGCCCACCCAGACACGCTGACCGGTTCCATCGGAGTCATCAGCCAGTTCTTCAACGTGCAAGATCTCCTGGATAAGGTGGGGGTGGATGCGGTGATCATCACCACCGGTCCATTCAAGGATATCGGCACACCCTTCCGTGATATGAGCGAGGAAGAGAGGGAGCTATGGCGAGGAATCCTCAATCAGATCTATGAGGACTTCGTGGCTGTCGTGGCGGAGGCGCGGAACCTCCCCAAGGAAGAGGTGCGAGATATCGCTGACGGGAGCATCTTCACCGGTCAGCAAGCCAAGGACTTGAACCTGGTGGACGCCGTAGGCACAAGGCAGGCGGCAATTGAGAAAGCCGCGGAGCTCGGAGATATCGAAGGAGCCCCTCGGGTGATCGAGTTAAGATCCCAGCCCACCTTCCTGGAGATGTTCTACGGCTTCCAGGCTCGCTCGGTGATGCCTACCTTGGAAGAGGTTCTAGGCTGGGCCGGAACGCCTTCGCTCCAGTACCACATCCCGAGGCGGTAGGTCCGCACCTTGTGGAGGCCGAAAAACTCAGGAAACCCGTCCTATGTGGCGGACGGGTTTCCTAAGCCCGGGTCAAATGGATTGGTCTGAAGCCTCTGGTCAGCCTGTCTTTAGAGACAGACACCCAGCCGCTTAACCAACTTCCTGCACCGCGGGTCTCACGATTCTGCCTGCGCTGCGCAAGACGAAGATCGCCGCAAGCCCCGTCGCGCACGTGATCAGGCCCGCTGCCATAAAGACAGTCTGCACACCCACCACCGATCCCATCACGGCAGAAAGCCCTTCGGACAGGGCGGTGGAGGCGACCACGATCATATTCACCGCCGACTGCACGCGTCCGCGAATGTCGTCCGGCGCCAGTGTCTGGGTGATCGTGTTCAGCGTCCCCCGCGCGACGACCAGACACATGCCGATGATCACGACGCTGCCCAGCACCACTAGATAGCTCGGCGCGTACGCGAAGGCCACGATCGCTACCCCGGCCAGGACCAGCATCCCTCCGACAAGAGTGCTCGTCGAAAGGCGGTGTGAAAACCGGGTGACCATGACGCTGCCCAGAAGCGAACCCAGGCCGAGGACGCTCATGGTAAATCCGTACTCCAGCCCACCGGCTCCCAGCTCCGCCTTCAGGTGCGGAATGGCCAGCAGGATCACAGCCGCCACCCCTAACGTCGCCACACCCGTCACGGCCAGCACCCGCCGCAGCACCTGGCTGTCATAGATGAAGCTCAGGCCGGCCTTGATGTCTTCCCAGACTGCCCCATCCTCCAAGGCCATTGTGCCCTCAAGGTCACGCTTTGGTATCGCCATCAGGCCTATGGCCAGTGCCGAGATCAGGAACGTCGCACTGTCAATCAGAATGGCCGACGGGAACCAAATCTCGATGACCACCCCGGCGAGGGCTGGTCCCACAACCATCGCCACGATGGTGCTTCCCTGGATCAAGCCGTTCGCCGTCACCAGAGACTCCTCCGGGACGATCTTAGGAAGGCTGGCGTTGCGCGCCGGGTAGAAGCTGACCCCCACCATGGCCAGACCAGCCGCGGCGAGATACAGGATCCATATCTGACTGAGGCTGCTGATGAGCAGGATCGGAAGCACCAGCAAGGCCCGCAGGATGTTGGCCGCCACCATGACGACCTTTCGATCCATCCTATCGGCGATCACTCCTCCCACCAACCCAAAGAGCAGCTGTGGCGCAGCGATGCTGAGAGCGGGGGCCAGCATAGCGAGGGGAGAGCTAGAAAGATCGGAAACCAGCGAAATGCCGGCTACGATCAAACACTTATCGCCAATCTGGGAGAAGAGTTCTCCAAACCAGAGCAGGGCGAAGTTCCGGTTCTGCAGAAGTTCACGAACCGCTTGACCTCGCCTTAGGGAAGATGAAGCCTCCGTTCCCCCCCGCTGGTTCGGATCTGACCCGGACCGCTCAGATCCCGGCTGGCGAATGGTCATCTTATCCACGATTCTCTTCTACAAAATCAGGGAGATCATCAGCCGATGCCTGGCCCCTGACCAAGTAAACCGGATTACAAGGGGCTTCGGCTCGAAGGCAAAACACTCAGTGTGCAAGCCCGTCCAGGTCATGAACGAGCACGTGCGGAGAGGAAGAAGTCGGACTGAGAGACGCTCCTGGCAGATCGGCTAGGGAACTTCCCTCGATCAACCAGACGTTCGCACGGACCTTCCGACCGCGTTCGTCCTCGAACTCGATCAGCGTGGCGTCCGGAGAGCGACCCTCAGGCACAGAAGGAACCTCGGCCCGCGACCACGGCCTTTCCGTATACCGCGCCACTGAACGATTGGGGCCAAGCACCGTGACCGTCGTATGGTGGGCCAACCCCTCAACCGACAGAATCGCTGTCCAATCGCCCTCTGCGGGGAGCCCCTGTTCAACTGCCACAGCACGCACGTAGTTGTCCAGCACGTCGGTTGCGTAACGGCGGGTGACGCCGAGGTGAATCTGCTCCCAGCCACCATTATAGGCCGCCAGCGCATAGTAGGCGTCGCCTCTGCCGTCCCGCAACACGTGAGCCAGCGTCAGCGTGCCTGCCGCCACGTTTGTCCAAGGGTTCTCCAGTTCATCAGCCGCAGGACGCCAAGGGAACGGCTTGACACACATCAGACCGACTGCTCCCGTAGGCCCTCTCACTGTGGAAATACCTCTGGACTCCTTCCAGATCACCGAAGCCACGAGATCGGGATCGAGGCCACGTCTCTCTGCGTACTGAACGATAACGCCCTCCCAGCGTCTGACGACGGGCTTCCAGTACGGCGACAGACCGGAGCCGTCAGAAACGCTTTCGCCCTGTGCGTGCACAGGGCGGGCACATACGCCGATCACGATAGCTATCGACAGCACAACGGCAAGCATCTTGACACACGTCTCCTCAGTCATCGTCCCCTCCTTAGTTACGAGACTCGGATACGTGCGAACGTTTATATCGTAAAGGCAGGATTTGTCAAGTGGTACCA
>Ga0207797_1000104_pt1 | contig 57883 bp, 43 predicted proteins | sample PRCRCaboRojoPR_6_FD_187275 | JGI IMG/M metagenome (GOLD analysis project Ga0207797, IMG submission 187275) | Marine sediment microbial community from Cabo Rojo, Puerto Rico - PR CR 10% Liquid 1 (SPAdes) | ecosystem: Environmental > Aquatic > Marine > Coastal > Sediment | place: Cabo Rojo, Puerto...
GAGCCGATCGACACGGTGCGCCACGAACGCCCCCACGAGCAGCGCGCCGAGGACGACGCCCGTCACGAGGGCGCCTCCGAGAAAAAGTGCACTTTTGGTTCGCGACGTCATGGCGACTACGGCGTTCGGTGACGAGGGGGGAGAGCGACCGTGGAAGGAGGAGACACTCCCGGGAATATGTCCTCAGTCCGGAACGCGCAAACGTTCAACGTTGAACGTTCACACGTTGGTAGGGCGAGCATGCCGAAGAAGTCGTGGCTGCTCGTAGACGAGAGCATCTGCGAGCGGGGTTCGAAACGCATCAACGGATTACATCGCGCCGAAGAGAAGGAGGCTTTCGAGCGTCGTACCCGGCACGCCAAGCAGCCGTTCGATCCAGGAGGCGGCGTACGGATCGCCCATCACGACGAGATTGTGCACGGCCAGCCCGGCGATCGCGACAAGCGCGGCCACCTCCAGGCGCACGAACATCGGGCGCAGGGCGGCGGCGATTCCCGGGGCCCGTGGGCCGTCGCCACGCAGGGCCGTCATCACGCGAGAGCGAATCGGCGACGCGAAGCCGTCGGCACGGCCTGCCTGCAGCGTGGCCGAGAGGGCCTGCAGGCGCTCCCACTCGGCACGCCGGTCGGGATGATCCTCCAGCAGGCGCTCGAGCTCGGCCGCCTCGGCGTCCGGCAGGTTGCGGCCTGCGAAGGGGAGCAGTGGGTCTCGATCGTGGGGCATGGTCGGATGGATGGAAGGTGAGCGAAGGGGTCAGGCATCGGTCGCGACGACGGGGGCGAGCATCGGTTCGAGCTTGTCGAGGGCCCGCGAGAGACGCGACATCACGGTGCCCTCTGGAATGGCGAGCATCGACGCGGTCTCGCGGGTGGAGTACCCCTCCAGCATGCGCAGAACGACCACCGCGCGATGTTTGGCAGAGAGACGCTGCAGCGCCGCATGCACCTGCGCCCGGCGCTCGGCGGCGTCCACATCGTCGCTCAGGTCGCCCGTCGGCTCGGACCCGGGCGGCGCGTCGTCACGGCGGAGGAATCGGTGGTACCATCGCTGGCGTCGTTGACTGGCCTTCAGGGCCTGGTTGATGGCGATGCGCGTCAGGTAGGTCCCGACGGAGGCGTCGCCGCGAAACTGATCGAGCGCGTGGTAGAACCGGATGAACGTTTCCTGCCCCACGTCTTCGGCCTGCGGTCCCTCGCCCAGCATCCCGACCACGACGGCGGCCACCTGTGCCTCGTAGCGGTCGACGAGCCGGGCGAACGCCGTGTCGTCGCCGCGGCGCGCGCGGTCCACCAGCACATCGTCGGGAGGGGCGGGCATGAAGGTCGGGCACGGAACGCGAGAGGGAGAACGTCACGCTCATGGGTTAGATCGGGAGCCGAAGCGGTTCATTCCATTCTTTTGTGGAGATGGCATGAATTGGTGGGGCCGGGAGCACCTCCGATTCACACTATCTTCTCAAAAACGACGGAATGAGCGACCGGGGCCGTCGGATCTAACCCGTGAGTTCGGAGCGCAGACGCCGCGGGCTGCGGTCCGCCCAATGAGCCATCCCCTGTCACCAATTCTGCACTGAGACCATGAACCTCCGCTCTGCTGTTCCGCGCTCTTTTCGTGTTCGATTCCTCGGGGCCGGTTTTTTTGCCGTCGTGCTGTTGCTCGTTGCTGGCACCGCATGCGACGCCACTCAAGCGTCCGACGATGCAGACACTGACGCCGTTGCGTCGCAGGAAGCCGTTACGCTCGATGCGCTCATTGCCGGCACGACCGCATCGCTCGGGCTGAGCGGCCCGCAGTCCGACCGGATGGGCGACCTCGCCCGCCGCTTCCGCGGACAGCCGCCTAGGCCCGGCGCGCTATGGACGGCCGCCGCCGAAATGCACGCAACCCTGACGGGCGAGCAGATTGACTCGCTCGAAGCCCGCCTGCGCGCGAAGTCGGAGCGGCTTGCCACCCGCCGAGGCCACGGCCCCAGGCACGGTCCGGGCTTTGGCCTGGGCCCCCCGCCGAGCGGTCGCGGCATGGGCGGTCCGGGGATGGGCCGGCGGGGCCCACGCGGCGCCGGTCCGCACGGGCCGGGGGCGGGGCTCGACCTGACGGACGAGCAAAAGGAAGCGCTGCGCGAAATCCGTAGCACCTATCGCCAGCAGTATCAGAATCGAATTGGTCAGTATGCAGACGGTGACGTTGCGGAGTCCGAGGCCGCGAATGCCTACGTCGAGCTGGCCGCCGCCCTGCGGGAGGAAGCCCACGCTGTGCTCACCGACGAGCAGCGCGCGCAGATCGAGGAACGCCGCGAGCGTTGGGGCGAGCGTCGCGCGGCGAGGCAGGCCGCACGAAACGAGGCGCTGACCCTCTCGGCAGTGCAGGCGGACGGCTTTGATGCGATGCGTCAGCTGGAGAGAGGCCCACGCCGTCGCGGCGGGGTCGTCGGCAACTTCGACGCATGGCTCACGGCGCGCGAGGCGCTGCTGTCCGACGAGCAGACGGAGATCACCATCGTGCACGCCTCCCTTGCCGCCGAGCACATGCGCCGCATGATGCAGCACCGGCGCGGACCGGGCGGCCGGGATCCGGGCGGAGGGCCGAGCGGCGGAGGGCCGGGTGGTGGCGGCTCCGGCGGATGACACAGCCGTTGCTCCAACGCACTGGGGCCGACAGGGAGCGGGAGTGGCCTTCGGGCGACTCCCGCTCGCTTGTGTTTTTGTCGCAAGTCGAGTGCGTGGGACAGTGTCTCCACAGCATGCCGTGGTTGAGAGCATGTCGTGATTGAGACGGATCCATCACAGGGTTGACTTTGCTTCGGTCCGCGGTCTGTCGTCCCGGCGATGGTTGACACATCTGGTATCCTCCATCTCACAGGGTTGACATGCTATCCCGCAACACTGAATCCGCAACGCACAACCCGCAACTCACGACGCACCAAGTAAGATCTCCTCTCGCAGCCGATCGAGGTACGTGCGCATGAAAGCGGCCCGGCGCTCGGCCTCGGCCCGGCCGGCGTCGGTCTGCATCGTCTCCGCGAGGCCGAGGAGCTTCTCGTAGAAGTGGTCGATGGTGTAGGTCGAATCGTCGGGCGGGCGATCGTCGCAGAACGGATCGGCCGGGTCGTAGAGCGGGCGATCCAGCGCGCCGCCGACCATAAAGCACCGCGCGATGCCGATCGCGCCGAGGGCGTCGAGCCGGTCGGCGTCCTGCACGACCTTCGCCTCCAGCGTCTCCGGCTCGATCCCTGCCGAATAACTGTGCGCCTCGATGGCGTGCCGGATCGCGGGAATGTGCCCGGCCGAATACCCCGCGTCCTTCAGAAACCGTTCGGCGGCGTCGGCGGCCTGCGCCGAGGCGGCCCCCCGATCCGGGTCGTCCTTGGGCACAACGACGCAGTCGTGCAGCCACGCGGCTGGAACGACGACGGCGGCCCTGGCTCCGGCTTCCCGTGCCAGTCGCGTGGCCGTCGTCACAACGCGCTCAATGTGGGCACGATCGTGGGCGGCGTCTGCCTCGGTCATCTGCGCGTCGAGGAAGCGTTCGAAGCGGGGCGTCCACTCTGAAAGATCCATGGTCGGGAGCACGGTGGAGGAAACAGGGTGGAAAACATAGGGGCTGAACCGAAGAGACGCGACCTCGTCCAACTCAGGCGCCGTCGTTCTCAGAACTCCGACCGATCATGCCCGAGGCTTCTACGCTCGCGATCCGCCCCGTCACCACCGACGATGACTGGCAGGCCGCGCGGACCATCCGCGAGCGCGTCTTTATCGACGAGCAGAACTGTCCGCCAGAAGAGGAGTGGGACGGGCACGACGACACCAGTCGCCACGTGGTCGGCTGGCTGGATGGCGCGCCGGTCGCCACGGCGCGCTGGCGCGCGGTTCCGCACGACGAGGAGGTGGTCGCCAAACTGGAGCGCTTTGCCGTGCTGCCGAAGCACCGCGGCGAAGGCTACGGCCGGCACCTGGTCGAGACGGTGCTGGCGGACGCCCGCCGCGCTGGGTTCGACACGTTTTTGATCCACGCACAGGCGCATCTGGAGGACTGGTACGCCTCGTTCGGATTTGTATCGACGGAACGCCGGTTCGAAGAGGCCGGGATTCCGCACGTCGAGATGATTCTCGAAGAGTAGGCGGATCCGTCCGTTGGGGCGCCGGCCTCCGGCGGGGGAGCGTCAGCCTGGGAGGTGCGCCCAATCGATCGGCGCGTCGGGAGAGAGGCGGGGCAGGTCGAACGCGATCGACTGCGGGTACTTCTGCGCGGCGCCGCAGTTGAACAGCACCACGCGATCGTCCGGCGCCAGCCATCCGTCGTCCGCCAGCTTTTCTGCTGCCCCGACGCAGACCGCCGCCTCCGGGCCGATCGACACGCCGGTCTGCGACGTGCCGAGTTGCATCCACTCGCGGATGCGGCGCTCCTCGACGGCAACCGCACGGCCGTTGCTCTCGCGGAGAGCGTCCAGAATCATAAAGTCGCCGACGGCCTCGGGCACGCGCAGACCGCTTGCCACCGTCTCCGGATTCTCGAACGAGGTGGCAAAGCGTTCCCCCGCTTCAAAGGCCTCGACGATGGGGCAGCAGCCGTCCGACTGCGCGGCGACCATGCGCGGCCGGTCGTCGGGGGCGATCCAGCCGAGGCGGGCCAGCTCCGTGAAGGCCTTCCACATGCCGATGAGCCCCGTGCCGCCGCCGGTCGGGTAGAGAATAACGTCGGGCAGCGCATCGAGCTGTTCGAAGAGTTCCAGCCCCATGGTTTTCTTGCCTTCGAGGCGATACGGCTCCTGGAGCGTCGACACGTCGAGCCAGCCCATCGGCTCGGTGCCGGCCTCGACGAGGTCGCCGCAGTCCGTGATGAGGCCGTCCACCAGAAACGCGCGGGCTCCGCTCAGCGCCACCTCGAACTGGTTGACGGGCGGCGTGTCGTCGGGCATGAACACGTAGGCCTCCATCCCGGCGCGGGCCGCATACGCCGCGAGGGCACCTCCGGCGTTTCCGGCCGTCGGAATTGCCAGGCGCTCCACACCGTGCACCTGGGCCATCGTCACCGCCGCCGACAGCCCGCGGCTCTTGAAGCTTCCTGTGGGCATCTGGGCCTCGTCCTTGATCCAGAAGTCGCGCAGTCCGAAGTGCTCGCCGAGACGCGGGCAGGGGAGGACGGGCGTCATGCCTTCGCCCAGCGTCACCGGCTCGTGCTCGTCCGGGACCGGCAGGAGCTCGCGGTAGCGCCACATCGACGGCACCCGCGCCGCAAAGTCGGACGGGTTCACCTGCTGTCGAATCGCGTCGAGATCGTACCGCACCCACAACGGACGCCCGCGATGTGTCGTCTGCAGCGTGCCGGCGTCGTAGGCCGTGCCGTCGAGCGCGCTTTCCAGATGGGTGACGAACATGTTTGGGGAGGGGGAGGAGAGAAGATGCTGTGGTGAATATCAAGCGTTTCAGGTCCCTGGATGGAGGCACGGACGCTCTGGAGGCATGGATGCTCTGGAGGCATGGATGCTCTGGAGGCATGGATGCTCTGGAGGCATGGATGCTCTGGAGGCATGGATGCTCTGCAAGAGCAGAGGCGATGACGCTAATCGGCATCCGGAGCCTCCGGCGCATCCGCAGCCTCCACGCATCCGCAGCCTCCACGCATCCGCAGCCTCCACGCCTCCGTGGCGTCCAGAGCATCCGGAGCACACCATCGCTACGTCTCCGAGATCAGTTCCTCCAGGACATCTTGGTGGACGCGGAGGGCCTGCTGATCGTACAGCACGAACCGGATGTGCTCGACCGCTTCGAGCGAGGGCACCGCGTCCATCATCGTGCGGAGCGCAATGCGGGCGGCGGGGTCCATCGGGTAGCCGAACGCACCGGTGGACAGCGCCGGGAAGGCGATGCGCCGGATGTCGTTGTCCTCGGCCTGTTGCAGGGCGTTCTCGTAGCCGGCCCGAAGAAGCTCATTCGACGGTTCGTCGCGGCCGTAGACGGGGCCGAGCACGTGAATCACGTAATCGTTCGGCAGGTTGTGGCCGCCGGTGATAACAGCCTCCCCCGGCTGGATGGGCGCCAGCGGTCGTGTCTCCTCGGCCAGTCCCGGACCGGCCGCCCGGTGGATGGCCCCGGCCACCCCGCCGCCCATTTGCAGTTGGGCGTTCGCCGCGTTGACAACCGCCTGCATGTCGTCCTGCGCAGCAATGTCGCCCTGCGTGAGCTCGATCGTAACGCCGTCGATGGTCGTGTGCATGGTCGATCGCAGTCCGTCACGTGAATTCGCGTGCAGAAAGCCCGGCATACCCGGGCCGGTTTTCTCCTTAACGCTTCTCAGGCGTTATGTTCGAAATCCAACGCCACTGTCTCAACGTCGATCTCCGACCGCGACCCCGTGCAATACGACCCGATCAAAGACCGCCTTGGCCAGTTCGTGAGCCGGCATCCACTGCTGCAGCGGCTGTTCTACGGGATGCTGAACCTGCTCTTTCTGCGCGCCTGGTACGTGCGCCGCGAGGTGCGGCGGCGGCTGCGCGCCTACCCGTCCGACGAAACGGTGCGCGTGCTCGATGCCGGAACCGGCTTCGGACAGTACGCCTACTTCGTGGCGCGGCAGTTTCCGAATGCCCGTGTGCGCGCCGTGGACGTCAAGCAGGACTACCTGGACCGCGCGCGCCACTTCGTAAACCAGACGGCCGTGGCGCCGCAAATCACCTGGGCCATCGACGACCTGACCGATCTGAAGTCGGAGGGACCGTTCGACCTCATCCTGTCGGTCGACGTGATGGAGCACATTGCCGAGGACCGGGCCGTCTTTCGGCACTTCGAGCGCGTGCTGGCGCCGGGGGGGCACGTCGTGATCAACACGCCCTCGGACCAGGGCGGATCGGACGTGCAGTCCGACGACGAGGAGGGATTCATCGGCGAACACGTGCGCGACGGCTACAACCGCGAGGCCCTGGAGGCCAAGCTGCGCGACGCGGGCCTGCGGCCCGTCCAAAGCCTCTACACGTACGGGCCCTACGGGTCGACCGCGTGGCGCTGGCTCATCAAGCGGCCCATGCAGATGCTGGGCACGACGTGGGCCTCGCTCGTTGTGCTGCCGCTCTATTACCTCGTCGCCCTCCCGATCGGGCTGTTCTTCAACGCGCGAGACGTGGCCCACGACAACGACACGGGGACGGGACTGCTCGTGGTGGCCCAGAAGCCGCGATCGTCTCCGGCTCACGAGTAAGGATCGGGAACTCTGTGTGGGGACGGCGCGCACGCAGTCTTTCTGGACCTTCCCACGCGAGCCTTCCGTCCGCCCCGGCGGTCGATATCCCGCGAAATCGGAGACGCGGAAACGATCTCTGAGGCGCTTCCTTCGTATGATCAGCCTGTCCGTCCTGCCTTGCTCTGACCATTTAGCCGATCGATCCATGACCATCGAAGCCATCATGAGCCGCGACGTCGTGTGCGTCTCTCCCGACACGACGCTCATGGAGATTCGCAAGCTCCTGCACGAACGCGGCTTTCACCACTTGCTTGTTCTCGACGAGGACGATGCGCTCGCCGGCGTGATTTCGGACCGCGACGTACTGCGCCTCATCAGTCCCTTCCTTGACACCTTCACCGAGTCGCAGCGCGACGTGCGCACCCTGAGCCGGCCCGCGAGCGAAATCATGCGCCGCGACCCCATCACGGCCCATCCCGGCACGTCGATCAAGGAGGCCGCCGCCCAGCTGCTCCACAACGACATCTCGTCCCTGCCCGTCGTCGATGACGACGACCATCTGTGCGGCATCGTGACGACGAAAGACATGCTGCGCCACTACGCCGATGCCGAGGGGGAGAAGTAGGCGGCGCCGCGGCTCCGTGAGAGGTTCACGCAGACTGCGCCGAAAAATCGACGCGCCCGGCTGTCGGGACGTTGACGGAGAAGGCCCGTAGGCTTAGTTTCTGATGAATGCGCTCGTCCCCGGATGACGCGGCTCCGACCGCCGTCCGTTGCGCGGCGGAGGCCCTCGCCATCCCACCCCCGACCGCATCTCGGTCTCCCGTCCCTGTCTCGCCGACCGCCCGCAGTCCCGTGCACACCAAGTACATCTTCGTTACCGGCGGCGTCACCTCGTCGCTCGGCAAAGGCATTTTCAGCGCCTCGCTTGGCCGCCTGCTGGCCGCCCGGGGGCTCCGCGTCACGATTCAGAAGTTCGACCCCTACATCAACGTCGACCCGGGGACGATGAGTCCCTACGAGCACGGCGAGGTGTACGTCACCGACGACGGGGCCGAGACCGACCTCGACCTCGGCCACTACGAGCGCTTCCTCGGGCGGCCGACCAGCCAGGCCAACAACGTGACCACCGGGCGGGTCTACATGGAGGTCATCACGAAGGAGCGTGAGGGCGCCTACCTCGGCAAGACCGTGCAGGTCGTGCCGCACATCATCGACGAGATCAAGCACTGGATGCTGAAGCTCGGCGAGACGGACGACTACGACGTTGTCATTACCGAGATCGGCGGCACGGTGGGCGACATTGAGGCGCAGCCCTACCTCGAGGCCATTCGCCAGCTTCGCAACGAACTCGGCCCGCGCAACACGCTCATCGCCCACCTCACGCTCGTGCCGTACCTCCGCGCGGCGGGGGAGCTCAAGACGAAGCCGACGCAGCACTCCGTCAAGGAGCTGCTGGGCCACGGCCTGCAGCCCGACGCCATTATCTGCCGCTCGGAGCATCCGCTGGACACCGACCTGCGGCGCAAGATTTCCCTCTTCTGCAACGTCGAGCAGGAGGCCGTCATCCAGATGCTCGACGCCGAAACGATCTACGAGGTGCCACTGCTGCTGCGTGACGAGGGCACCGGCGAGATGGTCGTCAACCGTCTCTTCACGACCGACGAACAGGATCAAATCAGCGACACGCCGGACCTCGACGCGTGGATCGACTTTCTGAAGCGCCTCAAGAATCCGGAGGCCACCGTTCCCATCGCGCTCGTCGGCAAGTACGTCGAGCACCAGGACGCGTACAAGTCCATCACCGAGAGCTTCATTCTCGCCGGCGTGCCCGAGGGGCTGCAGGTGGAGCCCAAATTCGTCCTGTCCGACGATCTTACCGCCGAGAACGTGGACGAGAAGCTGGGGGACGTGGGCGGCATTCTCGTGGCGCCGGGCTTCGGCGACCGGGGCGTGGAAGGAAAGGTCGAAGCCATCCGCTATGCCCGCGAGAACGACGTGCCGTTCTTCGGCATCTGCCTGGGGCTCCAGTGCGCCATCATCGAGTTTGCCCGTGCCGTGTGCGGCTGGGAGGACGCCAACTCAACGGAGTTTGACCCGGACACGTCCTACCCGGTCATCGACCTGATGGAGAAGCAGAAGGAGATCTCGGACAAAGGCGGGACGATGCGCCTCGGGCAGTACGACTGTTGCATCAAGGAGGGGTCGCGCGCTCACGAGATTTACGACACCGATCGCGTGCAGGAGCGGCATCGGCACCGCTACGAGGTCAACAACGTACTGCGATACAAGCTGCTGGAGGAGGGCATGCGCTTTACGGGCGTGAACCCCGACACCGACCTCGTTGAGATCATGGAGCTTCCCGCGAAGCGGTGGTTCCTCGGCGTGCAGTTCCATCCGGAATACAAAACGACCGTGGGCCGTCCGCACCCGCTTTTCCGCTCGTTCATCAAAACGTGCGCCGAGTTCGCTCGCGAGCGCGACCTCACCGAGCGCCCGCAGCCCCCCGAGCGCAAGGTGATTCCCCTCGCGTCGGCGGATATGTAAGGCGGATGCGTACGATCGGATGCGTACGATGTGATCCGGCTCCAAGATTTCGGCTTCGGGTCGAGGGGACAGAAGCCAGCCGCCAGGACTCCTCCTACAGCATGCGCATCACGCCGATGACACGCCCGACGACGTGGCAGCCCGGATCGTCGGGCGGAAACATCTCCTCGGTATAATGACGGTCGGCCGGGCGCAGGTGAAGGCGCCGGTTGGCCACGTGCAGCTCCCGCGCAAGAAACTGCTCCTGCAGCAGCACCGCCACGACGGTACCGTTGCGCAGTGAGTCCAGGGATTGCTCCTCGACAATCAGGAGATCGCCCTTGTGGATGCCTGCGCCGTTCATTCCGTCGTCGCCCGACTGGCCGACAAGGCAGTCGTCCGGCGTGCGGGCCGTACCGAGCAGGCGGGGGTCCACCGTAATCATTTGCTTCGGGCGGGCGCGCAGTTGATCGGGCCGGTCGCTGGCCGTTCGGCTGACCAAGGGCAGCCGCGTCGGGCCGCCGCCCACGCCGAAGGGGTCGGCGTCATTCTTTAACAGCCGGATACTGCGGGCAGCGTGCTTCTCACGTTCGATGTACCCTTTCTTCTCCAGTGCCCGCAGCAGCTTGTACACCGCGTTCGTCGAGGCAATGCCGAGCGCATCCCCGATCTCCTGCATCGTCGGAGGTTTTTCTTCGCGGTCGATGTATGCGCGGATGAACTCATAGGCTTCGTTTTGGCGCTGCGTAAGACGGTCGGCGGGCATGCGTTGGCAGGGACGTGCGTCGATCAAGAGCGTGCGTGGCAACGTCCGGAGGCGGTTGCAAGAGGGCCGAGCCCAGCTTCGCGGCGGGCGGTCCCGGCCGCCCGGCATATGTGCACCTCCGAATCAGAAGCAAGGTAGGGCATGGGAAATAAATTTTCACCCACCGAATTCGCATGGTGAAATTATTTTCACCTTTCGGAAATCGCGGTTGCATTCTCCCGGTCTTCCCGTATGTGCACATGTCTCTAACATGCCCGGATCGGCCGCAAAAACCCCTATTTTCCGGCGGCAGACCTTGACATTGGGGCCAAAAGCCGTATGTTGTGGGTGCGTGGGGAAAAGTGGGGAACTGTCCCACTCGCTCCCTGCGCGCGTGCTCGCTGTTGCATCCGCGTTCCCGATCAACTGCATCGGGCCCCGCGGTTCACGCCAGCTGCGATCCTGCATGGTGAGGCTCGATGGTTTTTAAGGGACAGGCGGAATACTCCGTAGACAGCAAGGGCCGGGTGGCCATCCCGGCCTCGATGCGGAGTGTGATGAGCCCGGAAGCCAAAGGCACGTTTACCGTGACGCGGGGATTGGAAACGTGTATCTTCCTCTACCCGCTCGACGAGTGGTCGCAGATCGAGGCGGAGATTGCGGATCTCAACACGTTCAACCGCGAGTCGCGCCGGTTCGTCCGTCGCATCATGCGATGGGCGAAGGAGGTTTCGCTCGATAAGCAGGGGCGGGTGACGTTGCCCAAAAGCTTGATCGGGTTTGCGGGCCTCGACGACACGGCGCTCATTCTCGGCTCGTTCGACCATATTGAAATCTGGAATCCGGAGCACTTCGACGAATACCTCAACGAAGATCCGGACGATTACGAGACCCTCGCGGAGCAGGTCATGGGCTAGCGCGCTTCCGTGAATTGCGATCCTTCCAACGCGCATGACTCGCGACGACGAGCACACCGATCCGAACGACGCGCCGGAGGCGTCCGGCGGTGGCGGCCCGATGCGGTACGCCACCGACTACCACGCACCTGTTCTTTCGCATGAGATTCGAGAGCGACTCATCACCGACCCCTCGGGGCGCTACGTCGACGCCACCCTCGGCGGCGGCGGACACGCTGCGGCGCTGCTCGACGCGCTGGCGCCCGGCGCGGTGGTGCTCGGCATCGACCGCGACGCCGATGCCCTCGAGGCCGCCCGGCAGCGTCTGGCCGATGCCCTCGAGGCCGGGCGGTTCCGCACGGTTCGGGGCAACTTCGCCGACCTCCGGGCGATTCTGGAGGCCGAAGCGTTTCGCCCAATCGACGGGCTTGTGCTCGACCTTGGGGTGTCGTCCTACCAGATCGACGCGCCGGAGCGCGGGTTCAGCTTCCAAGAGGAAGGCCCGCTCGACATGCGCATGGATGAGCGCACGCGCCTGACGGCCGCCCACATCGTAAACACGTGGGACGAGCGCGACCTCCGCGACGTGCTGTACACGTTTGGCGAGGAGTCGCGCGCCCCGCGGATCACCCGAGCCATCCTCGAGGCCCGCCCGCTGGAAACCACGCACGAGTTGGCCGACGTCGTCCGCGGAGCGGTCCCGCCGCCCGACGAAGTAAAAACGCTGGCCCGCGTATTCCAGGCCCTGCGGATTGCCGTCAACGGCGAGATCGACGCCTTGGAACGCGTGCTGGAGCAGAGCGACGACGTGGTGCGAACGGGCGGTCGCATCGCCGTACTCAGTTACCATTCGCTGGAAGATCGGCGCGCCAAGCGGTATCTCCGCTACGGCAATTTCGAGGGAACGCCCCGGCGCGATCTGTACGGCAACCTTGTGGCGCCGTGGAAGGAGCAGACGCGCACGCCCATCGAGGCGTCGGAGGCCGAGGTCGAGGCCAATCCGCGTGCCCGCAGTGCCCGTCTCCGCGTGGCCGAGCGCCGCGACGACAGCGAGACGGGCCGCCCGATGCCGTGATCGTGTCCGGCAGGTCGCGAGCCCGTGGGTTCCGAAACCCGCCCCCGCGACCCCTCGGTGTGCGCACGCCCGCCCTGAAACCCGATGCCCCGCGTTCTCGACCTCCTGCCCCATCGCCGGGCTGCCCAGGATGCCTGCTGCTGCTCGGCTCAACAACCCCGTACCCATGAGCACATCGCGATCCCGATCCACACGCCGTCGGCGCTCCCGCCGGTCCCCGACGTCGAAGCGAAAGCGACGACGGGCGACCGACGCGCAACAGACGTCGTCGACCACCGGCTGGACGCGGCACGGCACCGCGCTGCCGAGTTGGTCGGACCTGGATCCGCCGACGAACAAGCGCACGCGCACGACGGAACCAGACGGGTCGTTTCTGCGGAGCGTCTCGACGGTGCGGATTGCCCTGATCATCGTGGGGCTGGCGGCAGCGTTCACCCTCTACGTCGGGCACGTGCACGCGACGCAGCAACTCCTGTCGGACCTTCAGGACGCCCGCTCGGCCAACCAGACCCTGCACCTGAAGCACAACCGCTTGAAGGGCGCCTTCGACCGCAAAACCGGCCCCTCGGTCATCTACGAGCGTGCCCGAGCGCTCGGACTGCGCGAGAGCGTCAGCTACGGCCCGACGATTACCGTCGAATGACGAGATCCAGATGTCGAATGCCCGGCCGCATTCGACGCCTTTCGCTCGAACCGCGACATTGCCATGAGCCCCAGAGATCAAATACGGACCCGGATGTACATGGTGCTGAGCCTGCTCAGCATCGTGCCGGTCGTGGTGGTGGGACAGATCCTGTGGATCGTTCTGGTGGACGGCGGGATGCTGCAGGAACGGGGACGCGAGCAGGCCCGCTCCACCGTCGAAGTGCCGGCCATGCGCGGCGCCATCCTCGACCGGTCCGGTCGCGCTCTGGCCATCAATACCGCCACCTACGACTTGGCGCTTGACCCGACGGTGGACGGGTTCGCAAAGAACGCAGCGGCCTTTTATGACGATGTGGCGGCCCTCACCGGGCGCTCTGCCGCCGCCCTCCGGCGCACCGTCCGCACGCGGCACAGCCGCCAGTACGTGATGTTGCATCGCGGCCTGAGTGAGCAGCAGCACGAGGTGGTGCAGCGCTGGGACGTGCCGGGCCTGATCCTGACGCCCCGCTTCGACCGCCGCTACAACTACGGAACGACGGCCGCTCACGTCCTCGGCCACGTCGACGCTGATGGTCAGGGCCTGGCGGGACTGGAACTGGTGTACGGTGAGCACCTCACGGGAACGCCCGGCCATCGGGCCGTGAAGCGCGACCGGAGCGGGCGCATCAAGGCGTTCGTAGGCGGCTCGGTCGACGAACCGGAGCACGGCGACAACCTGGTTCTCACGATCGACCTGGTGCGTCAGGCTGCCCTGGAAGACGAACTGCGGCGCGGCGTCAAGAAAACGGGAGCGTCGTGGGGCACCGCCGTCGCCATGGATCCGAACACCGGCGCCGTTCTGGCCATGGCCAACGTGCCCACCTACGACCCCAACCGTCCCGGTTCGTTCTCCAGTGACGCGCGGCGCAACCGTGCCATCACCGACCGCTTTGAGCCCGGCTCAACCTTTAAGCTCGTGAGCGCGGCGGCGGCCATCGAGCAGGACGTTGTCGAGATGGCCGACACCGTTGACACCGGCGACGGCTGGGTGGTTTTCCACGGCCACACGATGAAGGACGTGCACGCCTACGGCGAGATTCCCTTCCGGGAGGTCATCGCCAAGTCGAGCAATGTAGGCATGGCCAAGACCGCCGCGCAGCTGGAGCCGGGCACGCTCTATCAGTATGCGCGCAACCTGGGCTTCGGGCAGCCGACGTGGATCGACCTGCCGGGCGAGGTCGACGGGACGCTCAAGCGGCCGTCGTCGTGGAGCCAAACGACACTGACCTCCATGAGCATCGGATACGAAGTGGCGGTCACGCCGCTGCAGTTGCTGGCCGCTTACAGCACGCTGGCCAACGGCGGCCTGCTCGTCAAGCCTTACGTGGTGGAGCGGCGCGAGAGCATGACCGGCGCACCGCTGTGGCACAACGAGCCCGACTCCATTCGCCGGGCCCTGCGGCCCGAAACCGCCCGGACCTTGCTGCCGGCCTTCGAGCATGCTGTAAACGAGGGAACAGCCACCGCGGCGCGCGTCGAGGGGCTGCGCGTCGCCGGCAAAACAGGAACTGCCCTGAAGGTGAGTGGCGGCGGATATTCCCGCGAGCACGGACGGGCCTCGTTCGTCGGCTTCTTCCCGGCGGACGACCCGTCGGTGGCGCTGCTCGTCGTGGTCGGCGATCCGAAAACCAACCTGTACGGCGGGGCCGTCGCCGCACCCATCTTCCGGCGCATTGCCCGGCGGTGGGCCGGCACGTTCCCGACGGTGCGCCGCCGCCTCGCGGACACGCGCCCTGTGGTGACGCCCACGGCACCGGCCTCCTTGCCGGTCGCGCGCGCTCCGCTGCCCGCAGACAGCACCGAGACGCTGCCCAACCTGACGGGCCTCAGCACGCGTCGCGCCGTGCACTGGCTGCAGGCCCGAGGCGTCGAGGTGCAGCTTCGCGGCGCCGGTACCGTAACGGCACAGACGCCCGCGGCCGGCGCTCCGCTTCCTGCCCGCGTCACCCTGACGGGGACCGATTGATCCTTCACGAACCCTCTGAACCCATGCCGGACGATGTCTCGCCGTCGAGACGCACCCCGCGTGCTTCTGCCCGCAACGGGCGCTCCGTGCCGTGGACGCAGCTGCGGCAGCGTCTGCAGGACGCCGGGCTTCTCGGCGCGGTTCGCTTCGGGGAAGAGGCGCCCCGTCCGAATCACGTGCAGGTGGATCATCTGGCCGACGACAGCCGAAAGGTGCGCGTCGGGGGCGGGTTCATTGCCGTCCGCGGCACCGAGGCAGACGGCCACGCGTTCATTGACAATGCGATTCAGAACGGTGCGCAGCTCGTTGTCTGCGAAGCGCTGCCGGACGACGCCCGCGCCCGCTTCCCGCAGACGCTGTTCGTCCGCGTCACCAACACGCGCCGTGCCCTCGCCGAACTGGCCGCAGAATTCTACGGCAACCCGGCCGATGAACTGCGCGTGGTGGGCGTCACTGGCACCAACGGCAAGACGACCGTCGCCTTCCTGGTGCACCACATGCTGGATGCCCTCGACGAGCCGACCGGACTCCTCAGCACGGTGGAGGTGCGCACCGGTGTCGTCGCCACCAACGCCACGCTGACGACCCCGGGGCCGCTGGAGCTGCATCGCACGTTCCGCCGGATGGTGGACGACGGATGCACGACCTGCGCCATGGAGGTGTCCTCCCACGCGCTCGATCAGGAGCGCGTGCACACGGTGGATTATGGCGTGGCGGTGTTCACGAACCTTACGTCGGACCACCTGGACTACCACGAGTCGGCCGCCGACTACCGGAACGCCAAGAAGCGGCTCTTCGACGGCCTGGCGGGCGAGGCCACCGCCATCGTCAACGCCGACGACGAGGCCGCACCGGCAATGGTGGAGGACACCCGCGCGCAGATTATGACGTACGGGCTCCGCACCATTGCCGACGTGCCGGTTCGCGTCCTCGAAAGCACCATCGACGGACTGCGCCTCAACATTGACGGCCACGAGCGGTCCTTCCGCCTGGCCGGGCGCTTCAATGCGTACAATCTGGCTGCGGCCTACGGAACCGGACGCGCCCTCGGGTACGACGCCGAGGCGGTGCTGGACGCGCTGTCTGAGGCGCCGCCTGTGCCCGGCCGCTTCGAGACGTTGCGGTTCGGCGACGGCACGACCGTCGTCGTCGACTACGCACACACACCGGATGCCCTGGAGAACATCCTGCAGGCCATCGCGGCAACCGCCGATGCGGATGCGACGCTGTGGTGCGTCTTCGGCTGCGGCGGCGACCGCGACCGCTCGAAGCGCCGCGTCATGGGCACCGTCGCCGAGTACTACGCCGACCGCCTCCTCGTTACCAGCGACAACCCCCGGTCTGAGGAGCCAGAGGACATCATGAACGACATCCGCCGCGGCATGGACCGGCCGGGGGAGGCCCAGTGGATTGTGGACCGCGAGGCCGCCATCCGCGCCGCCGCCGAGCAGTGCGCCGCGGGCGACGTCGTACTCATCGCCGGCAAAGGCCACGAAACGTACCAGACCATCGGCACCGAAAAACGAGCCTTCGACGACCGAAAAGTTGCACAAACCTACTTTGGCGCTCAGCACTGACTGCGCTTGGGCGCGCGGGCGTCCGGGAGGGGGGCGAGATCCCCGCTTCTGCGCCCCTACTCCCATACGCCATGTTGTATTATCTCATCAGCTACTTAGAGCAGCAGTACCAGCCGCCGGGCTTCCAGGTGATTCAGTTCATCACCGTGCGCGCGGCGCTGGCGGCCATGACCGCGCTGATTATTGCGCTGGTGGTGGGGCGGGGCATCATCCGGTGGCTGGAACGCCAGCAGCTCGGCGAGCAGGTGCGAGAAGGCGAGGCGGCGGGCGTCGTCAGTCACGCGCACAAGGCCGGCACCCCCACGATGGGCGGACTCATCATCCTCCTGTCGATGCTCGGCGCGACGCTGCTGTGGGGCGCCATCGCGAAGACGTACGTGATCCTCGCGATGGCCGCCACGGCCTGGATGGGGGCGGTGGGGTTCGCCGACGACTACATCAAGACGGTGCTCAAACAGAAAGACGGGCTCGCGCCCCGCTACAAGATTGCGGCCCAGGTCCTCGTGGGCCTCGCCGTGGGCGGCGTGCTCTACTTCTCACCCGCCTTCGCCGAGTACAACTCGCTCACCTTCGTTCCCTTTCTCAAAAACAAAGTTCTTGACTATGACCTCTTTCGACACTGGGTCGAGGGCGTGGACCTCGGCTGGCTGATTTACCTGCCCGTCGCGGTGTTCATCATGACCGCCGTCTCCAATGCCGTCAACATTACCGACGGGCTGGACGGGCTGACGACGGGCGTCACGGCCTTCGTGTCGCTCGGCCTCGTCGCGCTGGCGTACGTCTCGGGCAACGTCAATTTCGCGACGTTCCTGAACGTGATGTACCTGCCCGGCACGGGCGAGCTGACGGTGTTCGGCGCGGCGATGGCCTCGGCCTGCCTCGGGTTTCTGTGGTACAACGGCTACCCGGCGTCCGTCTTTATGGGCGACACCGGCGCCCTCGCGCTCGGCGCGGCGGTCGGGTCCATGACGCTCATGGTGCGCAAGGAGCTGCTGCTTCCGCTGCTTGGCATCGTGTACTTCGCCGAGGCCCTGTCGGTCATTCTGCAGACGGGCTACTTCAAGTACACACGCCGACGCACCGGCACCGGGCAGCGCATCTTCAAGATGGCGCCCCTGCATCATCACTACGAAGCGAACGGCGTGCACGAGGCCAAGATCGTGACCCGCTTTTGGATCGTGACCGCCGTCACCGTCATCGTCGCCCTGCTCACCCTGCGCATCCGGTAGCGAGAACCGATCGCCCGGTCGCGCACAGAACGCCGCCGCCCAAGGCGCCTCCCACGAAGGCCCCGCTCCGCACCATGACACGCGAAGATGTTCAAGGCAAGAAGGCCACCGTCGTCGGCGGGGCGCGAAGCGGGCGGGCCGTTGCGCGGCTGCTGGTGAACGTCGGCGCGGAGGTGTTTCTGACGGAACGCGAGCCGCCGGCGCGGGGCCTCCAAGCCACGCTCGACGAGGCGGGCATCGACTACGAGTTTGACGGCCACACCACCCGCGCCTTCGAGGCCGACTTCATGGTGCTCAGTCCCGGCGTGCCCACGCAGGCGAACGTCGTCCGCCAGGCGCGACGGGCCGGGCTCGACATCTACTCGGAAATCGAGGCGGCGTCCTGGTTCTGCGAGGCGCCGATTGTGGCCATCACCGGCACGAACGGAAAGACGACCACGACCAGCCTCGCCGGACACGTGTTCCGCACGGCGCGCGCCGACGATGCCGACCGCGGCGTCATCGTGGCCGGCAACATCGGCTATCCGTTTTCCGACTACGTGCTCGATGCCCGCCCGACCGACATCGTGGTGCTGGAGGTGTCCAGCTTTCAGCTCGACCACATCGACACGTTTCATCCCCGCGTGAGCGTGCTGCTCAACATTACGCCGGATCATCTGAATCGCTACGACCACGACTTCAACGCCTACGCACAGGCCAAATTCAACATCTTTCGCAATCAAGGACAGGGCGATACCGTCGTCTACAACCACGACGACCGGCTCGTCCGCGAGTACATGACGATGCAGACCCGCAAGCGTACATTCCAGGCCCTGGGCATCAGCCAGGCCGAGCCGCTGGAGGCCGGGGCGTTCGTGCAGGACGAGGCGCTCGTCCTGCGTACGGAGGCCGACGGCGGGGCGCTCATGCCGACAGATGCCGTGGCGCTTCCGGGGCCGCACAACCGCTACAACGCCATGGCGGTGGCCGTAGCGGCCCGGGCCCTGGGCGTGCGCCGCAGCGCGATTCGGAAGGGCCTGCAGACGTTCGAAGGCGTGCCGCATCGTCTGGAGTCGGTGCGCACCCGTCGCGGAGTCACGTACGTCAACGACTCGAAAGCCACCAACGTCAAGGCCGTCTGGTACGCGCTTCGGAGCTTCGATCGGCCCATCGTCCTGATTGCGGGCGGCCGCGACAAAGGCAACGACTACGCCGCGCTGAAGCCGCTCGTCCGCGAGAGGGTGCGCGCCGTCATTGCTGTCGGCGAGAGTGCCGACAAGGTGCACCGCGAGCTCGGGGCCGAAGCCTGTTCGCGCGCTCGGGCGGCCTCGATGGAAGACGCCCTGGAGAAGGCCCGCGCGGCCGCCGCGCCCGGCGACGTGGTGCTCCTGAGCCCGGCGTGCGCGTCCTTCGACATGTACGAAAGCTACGAAGAGCGGGGCGACATCTTTCGACGACTCGTTCACAACCTGTAAGACCACAGCCCCCAAACGCCGGCCCGCAACAGCGGTGAAGACTGTGCCGATGTTGTGGCCCCCTGCCTTCCACGATCTGCCGTCCTCCAGCCGTCTGCCAGGTGAGCCGACAGGACGGAGACGCTTGAGACAACGATTCCGCACGATGCCTGCATTCCTCACTGCACTTACCGACTCGCTCCGCAGTCGCGCGCCGGCGGACAAGTACATCATCTGGGTCGTGCTGGCGCTGTCGGCGATGGGCGTGGTGGCCGTGTACAGCGCGGTCACCTACCTGGCGGAGGTGCGCGCCGGAACGACGCCGGAGGTGTTCCTCGGGCGGCACGTGGTGCGTGTGGCGGTGGCTCTCGGCGCCATGGGCATCGTCAGCCTCATCGACTACCGGACGCTCGCCCGGTGGAGCCGCTTTGGCCTGCTCCTTGCGCTCGGTCTGCTGCTCACCGTAAAAGGGATGGGCCTCTTTACCCCCGGAGCCGACCGCTGGCTCAGCATCGGCGGCATGGCCTTTCAGCCGTCCGATCTGGCGCGCGTTGCGCTGGTCTTTTACGTGGCGGTTCTCCTCGCGCAGAAGCAGGAGTACGTAAAGAGCTTCACGCGCACGTTCCTCCCGATCCTCGTCTGGGCCTTCGGCACCGTCGGGCTCATCGGACTCGACGACCTGTCGACCTCGGTGGTCGTTCTGCTGGCCGTCATGCTGATGGGCTTCGTGGGCCGCGTGAGCTTCGGGCAGATCGTAAGCCTCGGCCTCGTCGGCGCGGTGCTCGCAGCGGGACTGATCGCCAGCTCGCCGCACCGCGCGGCGCGCATCGAGTCGTACCTCGGCGTGAAGATGTTCGCGCACACCGACTCGACACACGTGATGAACGCGCAGGGCGAGGGCTACCAGGCACAGCAGGCCCGCATCGCCTTTGCCATGGGCGGGCTCACCGGGCAGGGGCCGGGCAAGAGCGTGCAGCGCGACTTCCTCCCGGCGCCGTACAACGACTTTATCTTTGCCATCATCGCCGAAGAGTACGGCATCTTCGGGGCCCTCGGGCTCCTGTTCGGGTTCTGCGTGCTGCTCTTCCGCGGCTACCTGCGCATCGCCCGCGATGCCCCCGATCCGCTGGGCCTCTTCCTGGCAGTCGGCTTCACGACGCTGATCGTAACGTACGGCTTCGTGCACGCCGGCGTCGCCTGCGGGCTGCTGCCGGTCACGGGCTTGCCGATGCCGTTCGTGTCATACGGCGGCACGTCGATGCTGGCCAACGGCGTGATGGTGGGCGTGCTGCTCAATATCTCCCGCCAGGTACAGAGCCGAACGCCCGCATCGGAGCGTCGGAAGAATGGCGTCTTCGCCTAGCAACCCCGATCGCGACCCCCCAACGCACAACCCAGAACCCGCAACCCAGAACCCGCAACCCAGAACGACAGACTCGCATGCCTCGACCTCCCCACATCCTGATCGCCGCCGGCGGCACCGGGGGGCACGTGTACCCGGCCATCGCCATCGCCGACGCCATCCGAGCGCGCGAGCCGGAGGCCCGGGTGGTCTTTGCCGGCACGCAGGATCGGCTGGAGGCGCGGGCCGTGCCCGATGCGGGCTACGCGCTGCACCCCATCACGGCGCAGGGCGTCCAGCGCGAATGGTCGATGCAGAACCTGGCCGTTCCCGTCGCTCTGCTGAAGGGCCTCGTGCAGAGCTGGCGCCTCGTGGGCACCCTCGACCCGGACGTGGCGGTCGGGACCGGCGGCTACGTGGCCGGGCCGGTGCTGCTGGCCGCCTGGATGCGGGGCCGACCGCTGCTCATTCAGGAGCAGAACGCCTACGCGGGCGCCACGAACCGGCTGCTCGCGCTGCTGGCTGCCCGCATCCATCTGGCGTTCGAGGAGGCCGAAGCCTGGGTCCCGCCCTCGCGGGCCGCGGTCAGTGGCAACCCGACGCGCGCCGCGCTGCACGACGCCGACCGCAGCGAGGCACGTCGTGCGCTCGGCCTCCCGGAGGATGCGCGCGTGCTGCTCGTGTTCGGGGGGTCGCTCGGCAGCGAAGCGTTAAACGATGCCATGGAGGCACACCACGCCGACATCCTCGCCGACGACACGGTGCACATGATCTGGCAGACCGGGCCGCGCTACATCGACGCGATCCGCGAGCGCATCGGGCCGCACCCGCGTCTCCGCGTGCAGGCGTACATTGACCGGATGGACCGGGCCTACGCCGCGGCCGACCTCGCCCTCTGCCGCGCCGGCGCCATCACGTGCAGCGAACTGATGGTGACGGGCACGCCCGCCGTGCTCGTGCCGTCGCCCAACGTCGTGGCCGATCATCAGACCAAGAACGCACGCAGCATGGAGCGCGGCGGCGCGGCGCAGCTTCTCTCGGAGGAGGAGCTGGACGCCCAGGGTGCCGAAGTCGTCCGGTCGCTGCTGGCCAACGACGACGCCCGCGCCCGAATGGCGGACGCCGCGCGCACCATGGCCCGCCCCGACGCGGCCGCCACCATCGCTCGCGACGTGCTCGCCCTCGCCGAACACCATCGCCGAAACTGACCCCGCGAACCGACGCCTCCCCGCCGGATCCCAACCGTGTCGAGCCGCGGCCTCCGCGGCCTCCTACCGACACGCCACACCCGACATCGACCATGAACACCGAACGCCGACGACAACCAGCCTTGGGCCGCATCCGCCACGTCCACATGGTGGGCATTGGCGGCATCGGCATGAGCTCGATTGCCGAGGTGCTGCTCAACCGCGGCTATCGCGTCACCGGCTCGGACCTGAAGACCGGCGACGTGACGCGCCACCTCGAGTCGCTAGGGGCGACCGTGTACGAAGGCCACGACGCCGCGCAGGTGGGCGACGCCGACGTGGTGGTGCACTCCAGCGCCGTGGATCCGGCCGACAACCCCGAGACCCAGGAGGCCGAGCACCGTCGGATTCCCCTCATCCCGCGGGCCGAGATGCTGGGCGAACTCATCCGCATGAAGTTCGGGGTGGGCATCGCGGGCACCCACGGCAAGACGACAACCACGTCGATGGCCGGTCTCGTCGCTACGCAGGGCGGCTTTGACCCGACCGTGATCGTCGGCGGCAAGGTGACGGCCTTCGGCTCAAATGCGGTGACCGGCGAAGGCGACATCATCGTGATCGAGGCCGACGAGTACGACCGCACCTTCCTCCGTCTGACGCCCGCGCTCGCCGTCATCACGAGCATCGAGGAGGATCACCTGGACATCTACGACGACCTCGCCGACATCCAGCAGGCCTTCGTCCAGTACGCCAACAGCGTGCCGTTCTTCGGCGCCGCCATCCTGTGCCTCGACGACCCGAACGTGCAGGCCATCGTGGGCGACGTGGAGCGGCGCGTGCTCACCTACGGCACCACCCGCCAGGCCGAGGTGCGAGCGGCCAACGTCCAGCGCCGCGGACTGGAAACCCACTTCGACGTGGTGCATCGCGGCGAGCGGCTCGGCACGGTCGAACTGCAGGTGCCCGGCATGCACAATGTGCGCAACGCCCTCGCGTCGGTGGCCGTCGGCATCGAACTCGACATCGACTTCGCGCAGATTGCCGCGGGCCTGGCCGAGTTCGACGGCGTGCGCCGCCGCTTCGAGCGCATCGGTGAGGCGAACGGCGTGCTCGTGCTCGACGACTACGCGCACCATCCGACCGAGATCGAGGCGACCCTCGACGCTGCCGGGCAGGGCTTTGCCGACCGGCGCATCGTCGCCGTTTTCCAGCCACACCTGTACTCGCGGACACGCGACTTCATGGACGCCTTCGCGCGCTCGTTCTTCAACGCCGATGTGCTTGTCGTGACCGACGTCTACGGTGCGCGGGAAGCGCCCATCGAGGACGTCTCGGGCCGAACACTGGCCGAGCGTGCCGTGCAGTACGGACACCGGAACGTGCACTACGAACCCAGCACCGACGCCCTGCCCGAGCGGCTGACCGAGCTTACCGCGCCCGGCGACGTCGTGCTGATGCTGGGCGCCGGCGACATCTGGCGGGCCACCCGCACCTTCGTCGATCGCCTGGGGGAGGAGACCCCCGCCGAGCCGACATCCTGACGCAAACCCTCCCCGCTCTCGCGTTCCCGCGACGCATCCAACCTTCATTCACCGATGGCCTCACGCACACCCCGCAAACTAGGACGCCTGATCGCCCGCCTCCTGGGCGTCGTCGTGCTCGGCGGCGCCGTCGTGGGGCTCGGGTGGCTGGGCTGGCGGTGGCAGGCGCACACGACGGTCGAACGCGTGACCGTGACGGGCGCACAGCACGCCCCCGCCGACACCCTGCGAACCCTGGCGCGCGTCGATACCGGCGTCGCCATGGGCACGCTGCAGCCGTCCCTCATTGCCGACCGCGTGGCCCGGCATCCGTGGGTGAAGACGGCCGCGGTGCACCTGCGCCGCTTTTCGCAGACCCTCGAGGTGGCCGTGACCGAGCGCGTCCCGGCGGCCCTCGCCGTCGATTCCAGGGGCGAGCCGGCCTACTATCTCGACGCAGCCGGGTACGCCATGCCGCTCTCCGACGGGGCGGCGTACGACGTTCCGCTCGTGCACGGCTTGGCCGCCGACTTCCATCCGACGCAGCGGCTGGCGCCGCCTTCCCTGCGGGAGACGCTGGCGGCACTTTCGCGCGTGGAAGACACCGACGTGCTCGTCGCCGGCATCGTCATGGAAGACGCTCAGGCCATCCGGCTGCTTACCGAACCGATCGGTGCCCACAACAGCATCCCCGTGCTGGTGCGCCCCGACAGCATCGCCGCTCAACTGCGGCACCTCCGCGCCTTTGCCCGGCAGGTGCTGGCCACGCGCCCCGAGGCGCCGGTCGGGCAGATCGACCTGCGTTTCGACGGCCAGATTGTGACACGACAGCAGCCCGTGGATGGATAGCGCTCAACTTCAGTGACCCTTTTTCAACACGTGATGCGGCCGGCTGCGCCCTGAGGACAGTGGAACGCAGCGGCGGAGCAGCATCGCCCTCAACCTTAGAATTGCCATGAATGAAAAAATCGTCGTAGGAGTCGACATTGGAACGACGAAAGTATGCGCCATCGTGGCGGCCGAAGACGACCTCGGACGCGTCAATATTCTCGGCGTCGGCGTCTCCCCGTCGGACGGGCTGAACCGCGGCGTGGTCGTCAACATCGACCGCACCGTGAACGCCGTCCGCGAGGCCATCGAAGAGGCCGAGCACGCCGCCGGGGTGGAGGTCGAGAACGTGATCGTCGGGATTGCTGGCGACCACGTGCAGAGCTTCCAGAGCCGCGGCGTCGTCACGATCCGCCACGGCGAGATCACGCAGGACGACGTGCAGCGCCTGCTGGAAGACACCACCCACGTGGCCATGCCGGCCGACCGCGAGATCCTGCACGTGATCCCGCAGGAGTTCATCGTCGACGGCCAGGACGGCGTCGCCGACCCGGTCGGCATGAGCGGCGTGCGCCTCGAAGCCAATGTCCACATCATCACCGGCCTCGTGTCGGCGGCGAAGAACATTTACCGCTGCATCGAGAAGGCCGGCTTTCAAGTGGCGGACATTGTGCTGGAGCCGCTCGCTTCGTCGTTCTCGTGTCTGCACGACGACGAGAAAGAGGTGGGCGTCGCGCTCATCGACATCGGCGGCGGCACGACGGACATCGCCGTCTTCGAAGACCACACGATCCGCCATACGGCCGTCATCGCCGTGGCCGGCAACAAGGTGACCGACGACATCCGCAAAGGCATCGGCGTGATGCGCGACCAGGCCGAGCAGCTCAAGCGGCAATTCGGCGCGGCCTTCGTCGACCTCTCGGAGGACGACGAGCAGATCGAGATTCCGGGCATCGGCGGCCGTCCCGAGAAGGTCATCGGGCGTGATACGCTCGCGCAGGTGATTCAGCCGCGCCTGGAAGAGATCCTGGAGATCGCCGCCATCGAGATCAAGCGCAGCGGCTATGCCCGCCATCTCGGGGTGGGGAGCGTTCTCACGGGCGGCGGATCGCTCATTCCTGGCACCGCCGAACTGGCCGCTGACGTGCTGGGCATGGAGGCGCGCATCGGCCGACCGATGGGCCTGGGCGGCGGCCTCGTCGAAGAGGTCAGCGATCCGAAGTTCTCGACGAGCGTCGGGCTCGTGCTTTACGGCATGCGCCCCGAAATCATCGGCGGCACCACGCTCAGCGAAGAGGTAGAGGCCCACCGCCGCAACGGCGAAGCCCGCGAGGGCGAAACGCTCGTCAGCCGCATTGCCGCGCGTATGCGGTCGTGGTTCGACGAGCTCTGACTCGTTCCACGGTCCACGTTTGAACGGTCCACGTTCCAACGCCCAGCGCACAATCCACAACACTCAACGCTTACTACACCGCACTCAGCACCAAACCGTCTCCCGGAATTGGGTCGGGGCTGCTCACCTCGACGAGCGCCGGGCGACGTCGCAATTCTTCAAACCACAGACTGGAGGGAACCCATGGAAAACGACTTTAGCTCACGATTCTCGTTCGATGATGATGCGAATGAAGAGGCCAAGATCTGCGTCGTCGGCGTCGGCGGCGGAGGCGGCAACGCCATCAACAACATGGTGGACAAAGGCATTCGCGGCAACGTCGAATACATCGCCATCAACACCGACGCGCAGGCGCTCTCGGAGAACCAGGCGCCGCAGCGCATCCAGGCCGGTCGCTCGCTCACGAAAGGGCTGGGGGCCGGCGCACGCCCCAGCGTCGGGGCCGAAGCGGTCGAAGAAAACAGCAACGAAATCGAACAGGCCCTGCAGGGCTACGACATGTGCTTCGTCACCGCCGGAATGGGCGGCGGCACGGGCACCGGCGGCGCGCCGGTCGTGGCCTCGATTGCGCGAAATCTCAACATCCTGACCGTGGCCATCGTCACGAAGCCGTTCGAGTGCGAAGGCGCGCGGCGCCGCAAGACCGCGCAGGAGGGCATCGAACTGCTCAGCGAGAATGTCGATACGCTCATCGTCATTCCAAACGAGCGACTGCTCGACATCGCCGACGACGACACCACCCTCGTCGAGGCCTTCGGCAAGGCCGACGACGTGCTCTACAACGCCACGCGCGGCATCAGCGACCTGATCACGGTCCACGGCCTCATCAACCTTGACTTTGCTGACGTGGAGACGACCATGAAAAACGGCGGGACGGCGCTCATGGGCTCGGCCACGGCCACGGGCGACAAGCGCGCCGAGAAAGCCGCGATCCAGGCCATCAGCAGCCCGCTGCTCGACGGGCTGTCGATCACCGGCGCCACCAACGTGCTCGTCAACATCACCAGCGGCCCGTCGCTCGGCATCCGCGAGGCGACCACGTCGACCAGCGTCATCCAGCAGGAGGCCGGCGACGACGTCGAGGTCATCTTCGGCACGGTCATCGACGAGTCGATGGAGGACAAACTGCGCGTTACGGTCATCGCGACCGGCTTCGACCGCGACAACGACGCGGAGGACGAGGAGGCGTCGACCGGGCGGACGACCCGCACGGTTCCGCTCGAAGACAAAGGGCCGATCTACGATTACAAGGGCGAAGAAAGCCTGCGCGAGCTTGACAAGCCGGCCTGGGAGCGGCGCAGCACGCCCGAGCGGCCGCAGTCGTCGAACAACAACGCATCCCCCAGCAAAAACCAGGATGCGGAGGACGACGAGGACGACGCCGAAGGAGAAACGTCACGCCCGCGCATCCGGCGGCTGCGTACCGACGAGAACGACGACCGCTCGGATCGCTCCTCCTCGCGCGACGACGAGTCCGACCGCGGAACGGCCGGTGACGACGATACGCCGGCCTTTCTCCGCAAAATGATGGACTGACCCCCACGAGCGGCACACGGTGGGCGGCGGAATGCACCGCGACGACCGACGTGGTCTCTGCGGCGGACGACCGGTGACGGGCAGGTGTCACCCTCGGGTGTAATCTTGACCCGTGCAGGTCGGAGGCATCGTGGACCGTCCACAGGTTCCCTCTTCGTGCGTCCTCTCCGTACATCCTGTTCATGCGTCCGAACGCTACATTTGAACAAGCGGGCCCTCCAGCCCCACCACGGGCGGTCGAAGTGCAGACCGGTCTGTAGGCGGCGTCTGAGCAGCGCCGCCCCCTGTGGTTGCGGCCGAGAACGCTGCGCTTCGGCGCAGGGCTCTCGGTCTACGTCCGAGCGCCACGCTCGTCCCCCGTCTGGGAGGAGCGTGGCGCTCTTTTTCTTTGCCGAATGCGGGGCGGGATTGCCCGGTCGCCCGCTCGTCGGCGCCGGGGCCTCCTGGTACAAAAATTGCCCTGAGGTACCATCCCGCTCGCAGTATCCTTTGACTTAGGAGGTGGACCGTTTCCCATGGAAGAACGCACACTTGACATTTCATTTCCGTCCCTCCCGTCGACGGTGACCGAGGTTCAGTCCTTTATCGGCTCTGGGAAGACCAATCCCGAACCGCTGGTGGAGATCATCGAGCGCGACCCGTCCGTTTCCGTCAACGTTCTTCGGCGGGCCAACTCCGCGTACTACGGACTGCGACGCGAAGTGGAAAGTGTGGACCACGCGGTTCGGCTCCTCGGGTTCATCGAGATTTGCGCCATCACGATGATCGAGGGGATGGACAAGATGCGACAGCGATTCTCGCAGCATCCGGCCATCTTCCGGAGCGTTCTTCGCGAGGCGGTCTTTACCGGGCGCTTTGCACAGAAGATGACCGCGGCGCTCGACCTCCCCCTCGAATGGCGACGACCGTCGTTCCTGGCGGGGTCGATTTACGTGATGGGCCGCCTGGTGCTGCTCTACGCGGCGCCCACCCGCTACAAGGAGTTGGTGGCGCAGTTCGAAGCCCCCCTGCCGACGACCGATGCCGAGCGGTGCGCGTTTGGCGTAAGCCATCGCTCGCTCGCCCCGCTCGCATCCGACCGCTGGGGCCTGCCAGACCGCATTTGCTCGGTGCTTCGCGTTGCCGAAGAGCCCGCGCCGGCGCCGCAAGGGCCGCGTAGGACGCTGGCCCTCTCCCTCCGGAGCGGCAGCCATTTTGCCCGTCAGGACATGACCGAGGAGCCCTTCACTCTGCCCGAGACGCTGAAGGAAGTCGGCGGAGAGGCGATTGAAGCACGGGCCGCTGAGGTCGCCGAAGACGTGTCGAGCTACGTCACCGAATCCGTCCGGCTGTAGTCCGATGGCGATGGAGGCGCCGGGCGGAATCCGAACGATTGGGCAGAGCGGCCCCTGAAATGATCGGCGCGGATTCGTATGCTGAGGGCGTACGCTTCTCTCCGTCACCGCCGTTCGATCCTCATGCCTGCGCCCGCGTCACGGATCCGCGCCTGGATTGCCCGCCTGTCCGTTCTCGTTCTTGCCGTCGCCTTCGGTCTCGGCGGAAGCATGGCCGGGTGCACCGCCGAAGAGTCCGCCCCCGAGACCCCTGAGGGGGTGCGGGTCTACGTTGGTACGGGGAGCGACGACCCCGAGGCAGGCATCTACAGGTTTCGGTTTGCACCGCGCACCGGCGCTCTGACGCCGGTCGGCTCCGTCACGCCGACGATGAACCCGACGTACCTGACCCTCTCGGAAGAGGGGCGGCACCTCTACAGCGTCAACGAAACGGCCGACTCGGCCATGGTGAGCGCATTTGCCGTCGATCCAGACACGGGCGACCTGACCCGGCTCAACCAGGTGGCGGCCCGCGGCGGGGCGCCGTGCTACATCAGCATGGACGCCACGGGGCGCTGGGTCTTCGTGGCAAACTACCTGGGCGGCAACCTCGCCGTCTTTCCGGTGCAGGGCGACGGGTCGCTCGGCGCCGCCACGCAGGTGGTTTCGCACACGGGCTCCGGCGCCGATCCGGAGCGGCAAACGGCGCCGCACGCGCACTACGTCCACGTCGATCCCCAGAACCGGTACGTCCTGGCGGCCGACCTCGGCATCGACGAGATTCGCGTCTATCCGTTCGACGCCGCCCGAGGCCGCCTCGACACCGCCGCCGTGCGAAGGGTCGAGACGCCGCCAGGCACCGGGCCGCGGCACCTTTCCGTTCATCCGAACGGAGAGATCGTGTACATGATCGGGGAACTCGGCGGCACGGTGACCGCCTATGACTACGAGGCGGAGACGGGACGGATGACACCTCGGCAAACGGTGCGCACCGTGCCCGAAGACTTCGATGGCGCCGCGCGCAGTGCCGACATCCACGTGCATCCGTCCGGCAACTTCGTGTACGCGTCCAACCGCGGCGATGCCAACGGCATCGTGCACTACCGCGTGGACGACACCGGAACGCTGACCGCGGCAGGCCGCCAGCGCGAGCAGATCGAGTGGCCGCGCCACTTTGCCATTGCGCCCGGCGGCGAGCACCTGCTGGTGGCCAACCGCCACGCGGACCGTATTACCGTCTATCGCATCCATCCCGGCACCGGCGCGCTCACCTTTACCGGCCAGACCGCGACGGTGCCCGCCCCGACCAACATTACGTTTGCCCCTACAGCGCCTCGTCCTCAAACAGAACCGTGAAGCTGGGCAACAGGTCGTGCTCGCGGGCAAGGGTGAGGAGAACGGTTGCGGCCTCCTCCGGGATGTTGTACGTTCCGTGCACCGAGCTCTCGACGGCCAGCGCGTAGGCCACCTCCGCCTCGTCGTCCATCGGGGGCGTCTCTTCTTCCCAGGCCGTGGCCTCCTCGATAAGGAACGTGCCGTCGTCGGGCATAAACGACGCGATGAAGCGCTCCTTGCCGGCCTCGGGATCGATGAGGCTGAGGCTGCCGACGATTCCGTATTCCTGATCGTAGAGCAGCGTCTCGGAAATGAGCCGAAGCCCGAAGTTTTCGAGGTCGAAGGGCGGCATGGGTCGGTCGGAGCGCGTGGGAAGCCAATGGTCGGATGGGCGTAGAGTAATCGTCACCTGTTCGTTTGTCAACCAGACCGATGGAGATTTACTGTCCGAAGTGTGAGTGGGAGCCGCCGCCCAGCGCCGAGTGGGCATGCACCTGCGGCCACAGTTGGCACACGTTTGACACGCACGGAAAATGCCCGGAGTGCGGAAAGGTGTGGCGCGACACGCAGTGCTTCGCGTGCCAGAAGTGGTCGCCGCACCACGACTGGTACCACGACCTTCCGCCGGTCGACGTCGATGAAATCACGGAGGAGACGACTGCCCCCGTCGACGGCGAGGCCTCCGTCCGTCCCGGAGAGCGGATTGGCCCTGGGTCCAGCGTCCCGCATCGCCCCGAGCGGCGGCGCCCCCGTTGAAACGTTGGTCGCTTGTCCGTTTCTTGGGTCCGTATCCGAGGGCCGCCCGTCCGCGCCGCGGTCGGGCCCGAACACGCACGACCCCCCACAGCAGATGTCGCTTGAGCCACACATCGTTGATCGGAACCGGTCCGTCGGCTGGGTGGAAGTCATCTGCGGGTCGATGTTTAGCGGAAAAACCGAGGAGCTGATTCGCCGGTTGCGCAGGGCCCGTATTGCCCGGCAGAAGACCGAGGCGTTCAAGCCCGCCATCGACACCCGCTATGAGGACGACGAGGTCGTCTCGCACGACGAAAACACGATTGCGACGACGCCCATCCACTCGGCCTCCCAAATCCTCCTTCTCGCCGAAGGGGTCGATGTGGTGGGCATCGACGAGGCGCAGTTCTTCGAAGGCGACCTCGTGGACGTGTGTCGTAAGCTGGCCCACCAGGGCGTGCGCGTCATCGTTACCGGCCTCGACCAGGACTACCGCGGGGAACCGTTTGAGCCGATCCCGCAATTGATGGCCATTGCCGAGCACGTCACGAAGTTGCACGCCGTGTGCGTCGTGTGCGGAGCGCCGGCCAACCACTCGCAGCGGATCGTGCCGGGCGAGGAACGGGTGCTCGTTGGCGCGACCGAAGCCTACGAGCCACGCTGCCGGACCTGCTTCGAGCCGCACCCGGTCGAGGTGGACCGCGACCACGTCGAGGCGCACCACCCCGAGACGACCGTGCTGCAGTCTCCGGCTGCAGGCTCCAACGGTGAAGCTGCCGAGTCCGACGACGCGGACCGTGAGGCCTCCGCCGCGTCGGACCCGACCGGTCCCGACGCGCGCTGACGGCGTGTTACGAATCCGGAAGGGCCCCTCAACATACCCTGCGCGCGCCGGTACATGATTTCCCCACATGCACTCGCTCTTTGCCGGAAATCATCCGATGCCGCTATGATGTCGTCTTCCCCTCGAGGACCGTCGCCCCGGCGGCGCCGGACGCCGCGCCGGCAGCCGTCGCGCCCGAAGCGCAAGCCCACGCGCCCCAAGCAACCGCCGCGCGTGCCGAACCCTTCGCGCGAGCCTGGGACCGAGCCGTCGCGTGAGCCGTCGACGCCCGATCCGAAGCGCCGCGAGCCCTCCACCCCGAGCCCCAAACGCCGCGAGCCGGACACCAATCCGCCGGACTGAGGGGGCGAAGGGAGCGGGCAGATTGGAACGCGGAGGATGTACGGACTCGCGGGTTGCGAATCCGCAGGCCTCCGCTGATCTTGAAGCCGCGCACACCTTCCAGCACCGTACCGGCCGGTTCCGCGTGGCCGTGCCGATCTCCGAAACGCGGAACTCCCCACGCCAAACGCGAACGCTTTCATGGCTGACCAGCGATACCTCGTCGCCGCCCGCAAGTACCGGCCGGCGCTCTTCAAAGACGTTGTCGCGCAGGAGCACGTCACCGACACGCTCAAGAACGCGCTCCGGCTCGATCGGCTGGCCCATGCGTATCTCTTCAGCGGGCCCCGTGGCGTTGGCAAGACGACCACGGCGCGCATCCTCGCGAAGGCCATCAACTGTGAAACGCCGAGGGACGAGCGCGAGGACGGCGCCGAGCCGTGCTGCGAGTGCGACTCGTGCCTTGCTTTCGAGGACGGCCGCAGCCTGAACGTGTTCGAGATGGACGCGGCCTCCAACAACAAGGTCGACGACATCCGCGAACTGCGCGAGAAGGTGCGGATTCCGCCCCAGGGATCCACCAAGAAGGTCTACATCCTCGACGAGGTGCACATGCTGTCGAAGCAGGCGTTCAACGCCCTGCTGAAGACGCTGGAGGAGCCCCCCGCCCACGCCCTCTTCATCTTCGCCACCACCGAGCCGCACAAGGTGCTGGCCACGATCCTCTCGCGGTGCCAGCGCTTCGACTTCCGCCGGATTCCGGTGCCCGACATGGTCGACCGGCTGCGGGACATCTGCGCGGCGGAGGACATTACGGCCGACGAGGAATCGCTCATGCTGCTGGCCCGCAAGGGCGACGGGGCACTCCGCGACGCGCTCTCGGCGTTCGACCAGGCCATCTCGCTCTGCGGCACGACGCTCGAGTACGGCGACCTGACGCAGGCGCTGGGCGTCGTCGATCAAGACCTCTATTTTCGGCTGACGGACCACGTCGCGGAGCAGAGCACCGCCGGCGTGCTGAAGCTCGTCCACCACGTCGTCCGCAGCGGGTACGACCTGCAGGAATTCCTGGCCGGCCTGGCCGAGCACCTGCGCAACCTGCTCGTGGCCCGGTCGCTGGACGGCAGCGCCCTCGAAGACGTGGCCGAGACGACCCAGTCGCGCTACGCGACCGAGGCGCACCGCTTTCGCGAGGCCGACCTGCTCCGGCTTCTGTCGCTGGCGGGCGACGCCGAAGACGCCGTGAAGTCGAGCACGCAGCCGCGCCTAAAGCTGGAAATGACGCTGCTGAAGATGGCGAAGATGCGCCGCTCGGCCGATCTCCGGCAGGTCCTGCAGAAGATCAACCGGCTGGAGCAGATGGTGGAGGAGGGCGAGCTCCCCGCGCACCTCCCGACCGACGGCGCGCCCGCGTCTCCCGATGCGCAAGAGCGCTCGACCGAAGACGTCCCCCCCGACGCGTCGGCCGCGCCTGCATCCTCCGGCGCCACCGCAGAGCCGTCGGGAACGTACGCCCCCGATTCGTCCGCGCGACCCCCCGACGCCCAGGATGCCAAGACAGCGGCGACGCCTCCGTCGGCCGGCGACGCCTCCGACGACGCGTCGGACGCAGACGGGCACCCGGCCGACGAGAGCGGCGAGCGCGAAGCTCCCGAAGAGGAAGAAGCAAACGACAAAGAAGATGCAGCGCCGGTGCCTCCGTTCGACGACGGGCCGACCCGGTCCAGCACGGGGCCGTCGGAGCCCGAGCCCGAGGCATCGGACGAGGACGACCCCTCGGCCACCGGCCCCTCGGACACTGATCCCCCGGACACTGATCCCCCGGACACCGACACGGATTCCGATTCGGACTCGGACGACGAACCGCCTTCCGATGTGCAGTACGGCGACCTGTTCGGCCAGCCCGCCCTCGACGCGTCGCCGTCCGAGGACGCCTCTTCGCGCACCGACGCGGCGGCGTCTCGCCCAGATCAGGCGTCCGGCGACGGAGTGTCGGACGATGGCGCCTCCGACGGATCGGTGACGATGGCGGCGGGCGGGACCGCCACCGCGCAGGTCGATGCCCCGGCGACCGGCGCGGCCATCGCGCCGGTGACCCAGGCGTGGCCCGAGCTCGTCCGCACCCTCAAGCAAGAGCGCATCCGCGTGGGCACCTTTCTGGAGGAGGCCGAGCCCGTCGAGCGATCGGGCGACACGATCGTCGTGGCCGTGCCCGACGCGCTCCATCGCGACCAACTGCGCGACGTGCAGCCGCTGCTGATCGAGCGACTGACGGCCCTCGTCGACGCCTCGATCGACCGCCTCCGCTTCGAGATTCGCGCCCCCGACGACACCGAGGACCATACCGCGCCGGACACCCTGCCCACCAGCCCGCGCGAACGCCTCGACGCGCTCCGCGACTCGTACGAAGCCCTCGACGTCCTCTTCAACCAGTTCGGCGCCGAAATGGCGTGGTAGGAGGGGCGGCATGGGGACGTCCCTGCCGCTGGAACCGTCTACGGCTTGAGCGATCCACGACGTAGGAGATGTCAACGGAATTTGACGCGAGCGGCGCCTGAGCGCCGGGATGCGGGGATCGGTCCCGGACCTCGTACGTTGTACCTCCGATGATTTCAGATGCGCCCCCGAACCCCCCTCACGGAGCGGGCGCAGTCCCTCTTAATACGTCTTGAATCGAACGACTGACTGAGCTTATGGCTAATGGTGGAGGCATGAACATGGGAGACATGTTCGGGAAGATGATGGACATGCAGAAGAAGATGAACGCCGCGCAAGAAGATCTCGAAAAGAAGACCGTGACGGCAGAGGCCGGAGGCGGCATGGTGAAGGTGACCGCCAACGGCGCCCAGAAGATTACGGCGATCGAGATCGATCCGGAAGTGGTCGACTCCGACGACCAGGAGATGCTGGAGGATCTGATTATTGCCGGGGTGAACAAGGCCCTCGAGGATGCGGGCGAAATGGCGCAGCAAGAGATGCGCGATTCGCTCGGCGGTATGCTCCCGCCGGGAATGGATCTCAGCCAACTCGGCTTCTAACCCAGTTTCGAAGGACGAAGGCCGAGTGTCGAGCGGGGAATCTCCGCGGCACTCGCGCTCTGCCTTCGAACGTCGGCATTTGAAACGTCCCCTTGGCATTATGCAGTTTACCTCCGAGTCCGTCGAGGAACTGGTGGAGCAGTTCACCAAGCTTCCCACCATCGGGCAGAAAACCGCCCGGCGTCTGGCCAACTACGTGCTGAAGATGCCGACGGAGGAGGTGCAGAGCATCGCCGACGCGCTCATGGCCGTGAAGGAGCGGGTACTGCGGTGCTCGCGCTGCTACGTCGTGGCCGACACCGACCCGTGCCCGATCTGCAGCTCCGAAAAGCGCGACGCGACGACCATCTGTGTCGTGGAAGAGTCGAGCGACCTGCACGCCATCGAGCGGACGGGCGAATACCGCGGCGTGTACCACGTGCTGGGCGGCGTTATCTCGCCACTCGACGGCGTCGGGCCCGACGATCTCCGCATTCGCGAACTGGCCAGCCGCATCGATCCCTCGTTTTCCGACGCCACCGCCGAGGTGGACGACTTGCAGGCGGCCGTGCCCGAGGAGGGCGCAGCTGCGGAAACGAACGACGACACCGACCGCTCTGCACCCGCCAACGGACAGGCGTCCGCTTCCGACACTGCCTCCGACTCGACGGAGGACGATACGGATGCGTCGGTCGACGAGGTGATTCTGGCCGTCAACCCGAACGTGGAGGGCGACACGACGGCCTACTACCTTTCGCAGCTTTTGGAGCCACTGGGCGTGACGGTGACGCGCATCGCGCGCGGATTGCCCATCGGGGGCGATCTGGAGTACGCCGACGAAGCCACGCTTTCGCGGGCCCTCGAAGGGCGCGGAGACGTGTAGCCACTTTCGGAAACACGCTTTGACACATGAAAATCTCGGTGATCGGGGCTGGCTCGATTGGAGCGGCCGTTGTACAGGAGCTTTGCGCCCAGGACGAACAGGTGGCGCGCGTGCAGGTCTGCGACACGCGTTCGCGGGCGCTGCAGGAGCTGCACGACGCGGTGGACAGCCACCAGCTTCGCTCCTTCCAGGTCGACGCCCGCGACATGAACGTGCTCTCCCAAATCCTGCGCGGCAGCGACTGCGTGGTCAGCTGCCTGCCGGCCGAGCTCAACCCCGACGTGGCCGAGCTGTGCCTGAGCCTCGGAACGAACTTCTGCGACCTCGGGGGCAACGACCAGATGGTCCAGCAGGAGTTGGACCTGGCCGACACGGCGCGCGAAAAGTCCGTGTGGATCACGCCCAACTGCGGCCTAGCGCCAGGGCTCATCAACGTGCTATGCATGCACGGCATCGACCAGTTCGACGACGTGGAGGCCGTATCGCTGCGCGTCGGCGACGTGCCGCTGCATCCCGAGTCGCCCTTTAACTTTCGCATCTCGTGGTCGGCCGAGCGCATCCTGGACGACTACACCAATCCCGCCCAGCACATCGAAGGCGGGCACGTCGTGGAGGTCGATGCGCTGACGGGCGACGAGGAGATCCATTTCGACGAGGAGCCCTTTGGCACCATGGAGGCGTTCTGCACACAGGGCGGCCTCTCGACGCTCACCGAGTCGCTGTCCGACACCGTCACCCAGCTCGACCACAAAACCATTCGCTGGCCTGGACACGCGCACCAGATGCGGTTCGTCATCGGGCTTGGGTTCGGCGAAAACCGCAAGATTGGGGTGCGCACCCACCTCACCTACCGCGACATCCTGGTACGCCGCATGCGCGACCGCCTCGGCGGCGACTACGAAGACGCGGTGCTTCTGCGCGTACTGCTTCGCGGCACGGTCGACGGCGAGCCGAAGACCCTCGTGCGCGAGATGGTGGAGCGCTACGACGAGTCGCACCGGCATCCCACGGCGATGATGCGGGCCACCGCCATTCCAACGGGGGTCGCCGCGACGCTCATCGCCGATGAGACGCAGGTTGTGGGGGGCGGGGCCGACGTTATGGAGGACGTGGTGCCGCGCGACATCTTCCTCGATGCGGTATCGGCGCGAGGGCTCCGTATCGAAGACGAGTGGCTCGACGGGCACGCCGAGGTCACGGCCAAGAAGCAGCTGCAGAAAGCGTAGCCCTGCGCCGCGAGGCTCTGCTTCGCGAGGCCCTGCTTCGCGAGTGCCGGGCTTTGGTGTCGGGCGCCGATGTCGGAGTCTGCAGCGATGCGCGACCGTTCTCCCGCGCTGCTTTCCAGGGCAAGACCCCGGTGCCCCGGACGCCCATCAGCACGGCCATCAGCGGGCCGACGACGTGTGGTCGTGAACGATGCGCCAGGAGGCATTGCGGGTAGGTCGGTGTAGCAGAAGCGTGAACAGTCCGCGAGGGGCATCCTTGGCGCGTTGAAGGCGCCAGCGTCCGAAGGCCAGCACCCAGCGCGGCGACAGCACCGTCAGGTCGAGGCTTCCGAACGACAACGTGCCCATCGCGGTCGTGTCCGGGTAGCTGCGCCGATAGCGGGCCAGCGTTTCCGTCCATCCGGTGCGCACGGTGCCGCCCGAGGCGAAGCGGAGGGTGTCCGTCCGGGCGTAGCCGGCCATGAAGGCCTCCAGATCGCCCCGATTCCACGCCGCCTCCTGGCGGGCAAGCACGGTCCGCACGCTGTCCCGGATGGCCGGATGGTCTGGTATTTGCGCGTGCACCGAAGGGGCCATGAGGGCACCGGCAAGTGCGAGGAACAGCCCGGTGGGCAGGGAACGAATTGCCGTTCGGAAGAGTAGCGTCAACCGTTTTCGCATGGACGCAAGGGATCGACGGAAAGGACACGATATCGGCTGCGCGGGCGACGCACAGAAGACGGCGTAGAGCCGGCCGTCCGACGGCTGGGCCGGGAGCGGCATCCTGCGCCGCCGTGCTCTACACGGGCCGGGGCCGGGCCGGGTTCGGTTGATGTGAACCGATGGGTCGGGGCTTGACCCCCGGCCGAGCAGCCGTTACCTTGCCTCTCTATGGCAGGGAAACGAGGGCCGCTCGATCGACCGCTACAGACGCCGGTCGTCCGCCGTCCCGTCCGCTTCTTCTTACAAGCTCGACGATGCGTATTGGCAGTAATCGCTACGACCTAACGCTTTCACTGCGGCTTCGACGATGCCCGTCCACGCCGTACCGCGGAGCCATTACGAAGTAGTGCCGAGCACGTGTTGTCGACGCTCAACGCCATCCTGGTCTTTTGCCCTCGCTCGTCCGCGATCTCCGTCGTAGCGACGCTGCTCGGCGGCGTGTGCATGCTTGCGCTTGTGGGCAACCAGCGCGCGCTTTTCGGGCAGGCCGTTCCCGCCGCCGAGGCCGGACCGGTGGCCACGGTCCGCACGGACACCACCGACGACGACACTACCGACACGACAGCGGCCGACACGACAGCGGCCGACGACGACACTACCGACGCGACAGCGGCCGACACGACAGCGGCTAGCGTGCCGACTGACACGATCGATGTGCCCTCGACCCCGGTGGACACGGCGGAGGCGGTGGACCGGACGCCGACCGACCGAGATCCGCCCGATCCGTCTCTTCAGGACGCAGATCGGCTCCAGGCTCCGAGCGACACGCTGCGCACCGCTGCCGACACGTCCGATACCGCGGAGGCGATCGCGTCCCGCGAGGCCCGCCCCGATACCGTCTGGGCCGATTCGGGGCGCGTGCCGCAGTATCTCCCGCAGCGCTCGCTGCGTCCGCGGCGCGTCGATCTGTTCGAGCGGCGACCCTCCTTTCTGTCGCCGCGGTCGGAGGACGATCCCACCCGCCGCGTCGCCCTCGACTCCACCGGTTTCGACTACCGCATGGACGGCGGTTCGCAGTGGGACGGGGCCATGCGTCTCGGTGCCGACACGTACCGCGAGGAGCGCTTTCGGGCCAACCTTCGCGACAACTGGACGCAGGTGGCCGAGCAGCGCCAGCGTCAGGACGACTCGCGCGGCGGCCTGGGGGTCAACGTCGTCGTGCCCGGCGGGCGGCAAAGTGCGTTCTCCACCATCTTCGGCAAGCCCGAGGTGGACCTCCGCGTCAACGGGCAGGCCGACATCAACGCGGGCTTCGAGTTCCGCAAGAGCGACCAGCAGGCGGCCATCACGGGCGACGCCGGGCAGTTCAGCCCCAACTTCAAGCAGGACCTGCGGCTGGGCGTGACGGGCACCATCGGCGACAAGATGAAGATCGACGTCGACTGGGACACCCAAAACCAGTTCGAGTACCAGAACCAGGTCAAGCTCAAGTACACCGGGTACGACGACGAGATCGTGCAGAGCGTGGAGGCGGGCAACGTCTTTCTGGAGACGTCCTCGCAGCTTATCAACGGGGGGCAGAGCCTGTTCGGCATCAAGAGCGAGTTCAAGCTCGGCAACCTCAACCTCACGACCATCGCGAGCCAGCAGGAGGGCCAGTCCAACAGCCTCAGCATTGAGGGCGGCTCCGAAAAGACCGAGTTCGACCTCAAGGCCACCGACTACGACGACAACACGCACTTCTTCCTCGGCTACTTCTTTCGGAACTCGTGGGAGGAGGCACTGAGCGACCCGCCGACGGTGCAGCTGCAGGAGGGCTTCAGCAAGATCTCGGAGATTGAGGTATGGAAGCTGCAGACCTCGCGCACCTCCGACGATGCGAGCACGCGCCGCGCGGTGGCCGTCGTCGACCTTGGCGAGGCGTCGGCGCTCGTGCAGCAGGCCGACGGATTTACACGGCAGGAACTGCCGGACTCGTCGATCGACCAGTACTCCGGTCAGGATCTGGCGGCGCTGCGCAACAACGAGACAACCGTTTCGGACTTCCTCGAGTCGCAGAGCTCGATGGAGGTGCCGCTCAGCGGCCAGGACTACGTGAACGCCGAGTTTAAGAAGCTCTCGGAGCGCGACTACACGCTGCACCGGCAGCTGGGCTACATCACGCTGAACCAGCGGCTGCGCGCCGACGAGGCGCTCGCGGTGGCCATGCGCCTGCGGACCGCCGAGGGGCCGAAGACCATCGGCGACTTTGCGGAGGGCGGCTCGGTGGGCGGCATCACCTCCGACCGGCTCGTGCTGAAGCTCGTTCGCCCCAGCAACCCGACGGCCCCGAGCGAGGCCCAGCGCCCGCCGGCGTGGTTCCTGGAAATGCGCAACATCTACCGGCTGCGCGGGCGCAACTTCACGCAGGAAAACTTCGAGCTCGACCTTTTCTACGAGCCGTCCGGCCAAACCAACACGCAGTCCATTCCCGGTGTGACGGGCAACCGCGACCTCTTGGAGGTCCTGGGCCTCGACCGCATCGACAACAACGGCGCGCCCAACCCCGACGACCAGTTCGACTTCACCCCGCTCACGATCAACCAGAGCGAGGGGCTGCTCATCTTTCCGTTCCTGCAGCCGTTCGGCAACCGCCTGCTCGACGCAGCCGAACAAAGCGGCAACCGATCGGCGGGCGAGGAGGTGGCCTTCACCACGCTCTACGAATCGAAAAAAGAGAACGCGCAGGAGCGCACCGAGCGCAACGTGTTCCACATCCGCGGCGAGTCGAAGGGCTCCACCAAGCAGTTCTACGACCTGAAGGCCTTTTCCGGACTCGTCGAGGGCTCGGTGGAGGTGACCGCCGGTGGACAAACGCTGCAGGAGGGCGTTGATTACACGGTGGACTACCAGGGCGGGACGGTCACGATCACGAACCAGTCGTATCTGGCCGCGGGGCGGGAAATCAACATCAACTACGAGCAGAACTCGTTCTCGAATCTGCAGAAGAAGACGCTGCTCGGCGCGCGGGCCAACTGGTCGATGGGGGACAAGTACGAGCTGGGCGCGACGGCGATGCGGCTCAACCAGAAGTCGCCCATCGACAAGTTCCGCATCGGCGAGGAGCCGATTCAGAACACCATTTGGGGCCTCGACGGGTCGATGAACCTGCAGCCGCAGTGGCTCACGCGGGCCGTCGACGCGCTGCCACTGGTGCAGACGAAGGCGCAAAGCGCGATCTCGCTCTCCGGCGAGTTTGCGCAGCTGCGGCCCGGGCACAGCACCACGGAAGCATTCGAGCGCACCCGCAGCAACCTGCAGGACATCGGCGAGGACTTTACCGCCGACGAGCTGGGCGGCATCTCCTACATCGACGACTTCGAGGGCTTCGAGAACACGTTCTCGCTCCGCCAGCAGTTGAGTGCCTGGCAGGTCTCCGCGGCGCCCGACTCGGTCGCCGACGCGCCGAGCCTCGACGAGGACGTGCCGGGCAACGAGGACGACATCGAGCGCACCTACTGGCGCGGCACGTTCGGCTGGTATCAGCTCAACGAAAACATTCGCGACAAGCTGGACGGACGCGTGGCGCAGCGCGGCAACCCGGCCGCGACGGAGATTTTCAACGTGACCGACATCTTCAACCGCGACACGAGCGGCGAGGTCAACACCACACTGCGCACGCTCGACTTCTACTTCAATCCGTGGTCGCGCGGGCCGTACAACTACACGCGCGACCTGGAGGCCTTCCTCAACAATCCGCGGCGCGTGTGGGGCGGGGTGACGCGACGCCTGCCCGAGGGCTACACCGACTTCTCGCTGCAGAACGTCGAGTTTGTCGAGTTCATCGTGCGGGTGTTCCCCGAAGAGCAGGAGGAGGTGACCGACGGCGCCAAGCTGTTCGTGAACCTGGGCCGCATCTCGGAGGACGTGATCCCCGACCAGCGGCTGAACGATGAGGACGGCATGGCGCTCGACTTCCGCGCCGACGACCTTGGCGAGCTGGCCCGCATCGCGACCGGCACGCAGGAGGGCAACATCGACGTGCGCGACCGCAAGACCGAGGATCTGGGGCTGGACGGCCTCGTGTCCTACAACACCGAGCCGTACGCCGAGGGCGCGAGCGAGGCGTCGTTCTGGCGGGAGAAGGGATTCCTGCCGGCCGTCGAGAGCACGAACTGCGCCGCCACGCCCCGCCCCAACCAGTGCCAGGCGGAGGTGGCACAGATCCTCGACGACCCCTCGGGCGACGACTATCACTACTTCGAGAACGACCAGTACTTCGGCACGGGCGGCGCCAACGCGTTCTTTCCGGGCGGGGCGACGCTGCAGCAGCGCTTCAGCCGGTACCACGCAGGCTCCGAGCTGAACGGCTTTCAGTCGCAAAGCGAGCTGGCCACGAACACGAGCGTGGCGCGCGGCATCTCGCGCTCGCCCGATACCGAAGACCTCGACCGCACCGGCGGCAACGTCAACACCACGAACGACTACTACGAGTACGCCATTCCGCTCGATCGGCTCGACGAGCTCTCGACCGTCGATCGGGGGCCGACGGACTACGTCGTCAGCGAGATCGTCAAGAATGGGCAGGACACGGAGTGGTACAAGATCCGCATTCCGGTGCGCGAGTTCACCGACAAGGTGGGGCAGATCAGCGACTTCACGAGCATCCAGGCGATCCGGATGTGGACGACCGGCCACGCGGCGCCGGTGACGATGCGCCTCGCGTCGCTGGAGCTGGTGGGCAGCCAGTGGCGCACCTCGCCGTCCGTGGCGCAGGAGCCGGTCGAAGACGGCGATCTCCCGTCGGTGGGCGACGGCGAGGTCACCGTCGCCAGCATCAACGACGAGGAGGACGCCAACTACAAGGCCCCGACGGGGGCCATCGTGAGCCAGAACCGCACGGCCCGCGGTGCGCAGCAGCGGAGCCGCGAACAGGCGCTTCTGCTGAACGTCAGCCAGCTCAACCCTGACGAGCAGCGCGGCGTGTTCAAGGCGTTCAACCAGGGGCTCGACCTCCTCAAGTACTCGAACCTGCGGATGTACACGCACGTCCACGGGCAAGACCGCACGGCGCTCTCCGACAACCTGAAGCTGTTCGTGCGCTTCGGCGCCAGCGAAACGGGCGACTACTACGAGTACGAGCAGCCGGTGACGGCCACGACCCCACCGACGCCCGACACACCGCCGCAAGAGCTGTGGCAGGACGGCAACGAGGTGAACGTCGAGCTCAGCGCGCTGAATCAGCTGAAGGTGGCGCGCGACCGCAGCGGCGAGCCCATCGACTCCGTCTTTACCAGCCTGCAGGCCGGCATCGACACCAACTTCGACAACGACGACAGCACCCCGGCGCCCACCCTCAAGGTGAAGGGCACGCCGTCGCTCCGCACCATCAACACCGTCGTGATCGGCGTGCGGCACCAGGGGCCGAGCTCCCTGCCGCTCGACCGGTTCGAGGTGTGGGTCAACGAGTTGCGCGTGTCGGGCTACGACGAGAAGAAGGGCTGGGCCGCGCTCACGAACGCCAACATTGAGCTGGCCGACCTGGCGACGGTCAAAGGCAGCTTTCAGCGGAAGACGGACGGCTTCGGTTCGCTGAACAGCACGCTCAGTGAGCGGCAGCAGAGCGACAACCAGAGCTGGAACGTGCGCACCGACCTGCAGCTCAACAAGCTTCTGCCCGAGCAGCAGGGCTGGCAGATTCCGGTGACCCTGCAGATGCAGTCGAACACCACGACGCCCCGGTTCGACCCGAAGCGCGGCGACGTGCGCCTCAGCGAAATCCAGGACCAAATCGAGAACGTCGATAGTCTCTCGGCCGGCGAGAAGAGCGCGCGGAAGCAGGACGTCGTGGAGTCGGCCCAGACGTACAACCTGCGGCGCAGCATCACGGCCAACCTGTCGAAGCAGGGGTCCGAGTCGTGGTGGCTTCACAATACGCTCGACGCGACCAATCTGAGCTTCAGCTACTTCGACCGGTCGGCGCGCAGTCCGCAGCAGCAGACGGACGAGCAGTGGAATTGGTCGGGCTCCTTCGAGTATCAGCTCGACTTTGGGCAGCCGCGCACGATCGATCCGTTCGGGTTCTTCGGGGACCTGCCCGTTCTGGGGGCCCTCAGCGATCTGTCGTTCAACTACGTGCCGCAGTCGCTCTCCTTCTCGGCCAGCGCCGAGCGCAACGTGCAGACGCAGCAAAACCGCTCGTCGCTCCTGCGGGCGGCCAACGCGCTGCCCAACCGCATCTCGAACCCGGTGCGCGAGCGGCAGCAGTTCGACCACCGGCGCCGGTTCTCGTTCCAGTACAACCCGTTCGAGTTTCTCAACCTGAGCTTCGACACGAACACGCGGCAGAACCTGAACGACGTCGGGTCGCGCACGATCACGAACGTGCTGCTCGTGGACGAGGCCGGCAACCTCGTCACGGTGGCCGACGTCGACACCGCCGCGTTCTTCGACAGCCCGGGCCAGTTCGTGGATACGGGCGACTCGACGATCACGAGCGACGACATCGGGCGCAGCCTCTTCATCGAGGAGCGGCTCGACGTGCGCTCCGAGCGCGAAGTGGCGCAGAACGTAATCTTCGGCGACGACAGCCCGCGCACCAACCAGTATCAGCAGCGCTTCACGGCCACCCTCCGCCCGACGCTGACCGACGGTGAGGCCTTCGACTGGGTCGACCTGCAGGACGTCACCTACCGCTCGTCGTTCGACTGGCAGAACGGCGCCAAGGGAAGCATCACCGGCGCCACCGTGAGCAACAGCGTGGAGGTGCGCACGGGCGTCAACCTGCATCCGAGCAAGGTGTGGAGCCGCTTCGGGTTCTTTGAGAAGTGGAAGCAGGCCGAGCAGGAAGACCGCGGGGGTGGACGCTCGCGCCCCCAGGACCGCCGGGGCCGCGACCGGGGCGGGCAGGACGCCGAGGACGAAGGCCGCGGCGAAGACGGCGACCAGAGCGAAGGGGAGGACGGCGGCGAAGACGACGACGGCGGTCTCGGCCTGTCCGATCTTCCGCTGCCCGACCCGGTCGGGATCCTGCGGAGCGCCGCGCTCACGTTCATGGACATCCGCGACATCTCCATCACATACACCGGCAATCGGCAGTCGCGTGCCACGAACGTAGGTCGCCCGGTCGGCGCCGACACGACGGCGCAGGGCGTGATCGTGCCCGAGGACGTGGCCGTCGACTACAGCCTGCTCGACGCCCTCCGCGGGCAGGGACCGTCGTTCGGCTACCGCTTCGGGCTGGACCGCCGCATCGACCCGGGCTCGCAGCGCGCCCTGCTGAATCAGACGCAGGCCGAGGACATCTTCAGCGACGGCAACCGGCTGGAGGCGCAGACCACGCTCTCGCCCAGCCAGAGCCTGCAGGTGGACCTGAACTGGGATCTGCAGTGGCAGAACCAGCAAAATGTGACCTTCCGGCAGGTGGCGGGCGACGACCTTCCGGACGACGTGCTGCGTTCCGACGACGGGCTCGCCTTCGAGCGCACCATCGACGAGAGCGGCGAGAACCAGGTGTCCATCTGGGCCTTCGGCTCCTACGAGGACATGGTGCAAAGCCAGATCGATGCGCTGCAGGGCAGCCTCGGATCGAGCGACACGCTCGACGCGGGCAGCGTAGCCCTTACGAAGGTGACGGCCGCACGCGACTTCCGCGAGGCGTTCCTCAGCACGCCGGGGTCCTTCGGGACGCAGGGCTTCGTGCCCTTCCCCATGCCCAACTGGTCGGTGCGCTACTCGGGTCTGTCTGACTGGCCCCTGATCCGCAGCGTCACGGAGAGCGTGTCGCTGGAGCACCGCTACACGTCCAACTACCGCTCGCGCTACGCCTCGGTCTCCTCGGCCGGCGAGCTCCGCACGCTCAATATCGGCGGCCAAAACGTGTCCTACCGCACGCCCGACTTCGAGATCAGCTCGGCCCAGGTCAACGAGCAGTTCCAGCCTGTGGTGGGGATGGACGTGACGTGGCTCGGTGGGCTGCAAACGAACGTCGACTGGAACCAGAGCGTCACGACCTTCTTCCGCCCGAGCGAAATGTCGGTGGAGGAACGCACCACGAGCGAACTCACGCTGCGGGCCAGCTTCAGCAAGCGCGGCATCGATCTTCCCCTGCTGCCCATCGGCAAACTGAACAACCGGCTCCGCTTCAGCCTCACCGTCAACCGGAGCGTCAACGACGAGCGCTCCTTCAACCTGCGCCGCGCCCTCGAAAACGCGGCGAGCCAGGACTTCAACTTCGACCCCGTCCAGGCCACCCAGGGCGAAAACGTGTCGATCACGCGGCAGACGACCCGCCTCACCGTGACGCCGGAGCTGTCCTACCAGTTCAGCAACAAGGTGACCGGGAACTTCCTGCTCGAATACGAGAAGTTCGAGAGCGACGGCCGGCAGCCGTCCTTCACCAACTTCAACGGGGGCTTCCGCGTGAAAGTAAGCCTGTCGGAATATTAGGCGGTTCGCGTTGTGCGGTTCGTGTGTGCTCCATGTCCATGACCATTGACGCCGACATTGTGGCGTGTCCGCTCGGACGGGTGCCGTACGTGCCGACGTGGGACTTGCAGCAGCAGATTCAGGATCGGCTCATTGCGGCGAAGCGGAAGACGCCGCCTGAATCCCTGCCGCACGTGCTGCTGCTGGTCGAGCATCCGCACGTATACACGCTCGGGAAGAGCGGCGATGCCGAGCACCTCCTGCTGTCGGACGACGAGCTGGAGGCCGTTGGCGCCACCTTCCATCACATCGACCGGGGGGGCGACATCACGTACCACGGCCCGGGACAGCTCGTGGGCTATCCGATCTTCGACCTCGACCGCCTCTTCACGGACCTCGGACGCTACCTGCGGACGCTCGAAGCCGTCGTCATCCGCACCTGTGCCGAGTACGGCGTGACGGGCACGCGTGTAGAGGGCCGCACCGGCACGTGGATTGGACCCGACGCACGCGGGCCGGAGCGCAAAATCTGCGCGATGGGCGTCCGATGCAGCCGATGGGTCACGATGCACGGCTTTGCGTTCAACCTGAATGCCAACCTCGACTACTTCGACCACATCGTGCCGTGCGGCATCGACGACCGCGGGGTCACGTCGCTGGCGCAAGAGGTTGGGCATCCGGTGGACGAGGCCGCGGTGCAGCGCCGCGTTGTCCACCACGTCGGAGAATGCTTCGACCGCTCGATCACGCGCCTCGCCCCGGACGATGCCCGCGCCTTCTTGGAAACGCTGATCGAAGAGCCCGTCCCGGTGTCGGCGTCCGTCGACCCGTGAAGGTCCAGCGATGCCCATTTCCCCGTCACGCTGTCGATATTGGGGCGCCCGGCCAGGGAGGCAACGCCAGCCTGGGGGGCGATCCTGGCGACGCGTCCGCTCACGGACCGGATGACGCCGTGGGCGCGCCGATGGATGGCGGCTGCGAGCCCTCGTTCGCGGCGTCGAGGCCACGGGGAAGGCGCACGGCAAACGTCGTGCCGACACCTCGTTCGCTGTCCACGTCGATGGTCCCGTCCAGCAGCTCGGTGAGGTGCTTCGTGATGGCGAGGCCCAGCCCGTTGCCTTCCTGCTCCGTCGTGTCGGTGTCTCGCGAAAATGCCTCGAAGAGGCCCGGCAGGAAGGCGTCGTCGATGCCCACGCCGGTGTCCTCGACCTCAAGGACGACGTGGTCGTTCGTGTGCCGCGTGCGCAGCGTCACGGTTCCGCCCTCTTCGGTAAACTTGATGGCATTGCTCACGAGGTTGTCGGCGATGCGGTGGAGCAGCGTTGGGTCCAGCCGGGCAGACAGCCGGTCGGTGTCGGTTTCCGTCTGGAGCGTGACGCCGGCCGCGTTCGCCTTCGGCTGAAAGAGTTCGGCGGTGCCCAGCATCTCATCGTTCACGTCGATGGGCTGCGGGTCGACCGACACCGAGCCCGACTCCAGCTTCGCGAGGTCGAGCACCGAGTCGATCGTATTGAGCAGGCGATGGCTGCTGCGCTCGATGAGGCGGATGTGGTCCTGGCAGCTCTCCGGGGCCTCCATCGAAAGCAGCTCCGTCACGCTCAGGATGGACGAAAGCGGCGTGCGCACGTCGTGGCTCATGTTGGCCAGGAACGTCGACTTGAGGCGGCTGGCCTGTTCGGCATCCTCCTTGGCCGCCTCCAGCTCGCGCTGCCGCTCGATCTCGTCGGTGATGTCGGTGATGGAAAAGACGACGCGGCGGACGGTCCCGTCATCGGTGCAGAGCGGGGCGCCGTTGACCGAGATGATCCGCTCCTCGTCGGTGGCCGTGCGGATCACGTACCGCTCGCTCGAGATCGGTTCGCCGGAAGCCTTGATACGTGCAAACGGAAGCGCATCGTCGTCCACCTTCGACCCGTCGAGGGTGTGCAGCTGAAGCACCGAGGCGGAGCGCGCGCGATCCGACGACGTCCCCGGCTCAATGTCCAGGATCTCGCCCGCCCGCTGGTTGGCGTACGCGATCTGTCCGTCGGCATCGACGGTGAGAATCGCCGCCACGCTCGTGTTCATGATGGCTTCGGTCAGGTCGCGCTCGCGACGCAGGTTTTCCTGGGCTTCCACGCGGCCGGTCACGTCATCGAAGTATACCGAGAGGCCCTCCCGGAAGGGATAGGCCTTGACCTCAAACCAGCTGTTCAGCGGCGGAAAGTAGGCGATAAACTCGGCGGCCTCTTGCGTGTCGAGGGCCTGCCGGCAGTGCCGAGAGAACGGCGTGTCGACGGCGCCGGGAAAGACCTCCCACAGGCGCGTGCCCATCAGGTCGTCGCGCGTGCGGTCAAGGACCGTCTCGGCCTGGGCGTTGACGTAGGTGAACGTCCAGTCTGCGTCCACGGCAAAAAACGCGTCCGTGATGCTTTCGAGGATGCGCGTAACCTGCTGGCTGGTTTCCCGGTGCGCCTGTCGCGAGGCGTCGAGGCCCACGGCGAAATTGCGGAGGTTGAGCTCGTCCATCACCACGCCCGCCAAGTCCTGCAGCGACGCCCGGTCGGGGTCGGAGAAGCAGCGCGGCTCGTTGCCGATGAGGCAGAGGGTGCCCAGGCGGTAGCCGTTCGGGGCCGTGAGCGGAGCGCCCGCGTAGAACCGGATTCCGGGCTCGCCGGTCACGAGCGGATTGTCGGCAAAGCGTTCGTCCGCGCGGGCATCCTCGACCACCATGACACCGTCCTGTTCGATCGTGTGGGTGCAGAACGAAACCTCACGCGACGTGCGGTCGAGCGCGATGCCCTGCGTGGCCAGGCACCACTGGCTGTCGTGGTCGATGACGTTGACCATCGCGATGGGAACGTCGAAGAGGCGTGTGGCCAGCCGCGTGACGCGGTCGAACGCCTCTTTCGGAGGCGCATCCAGCAGGTCGTAGTGCTCGATGGCCTGCAGGCGTCGCTGCTCGTGGTCGGGGGCATCCGAGAGAAAGGGGGAAGGCGCCATAAAAGAGACCGATCCATGACAAAGCAGCCCCGCGACCGAGCATCCTCCGGGCGGCGGGGACGAAAAGGGATCTACGTACACCCGCGCCAAAATGTAATGTTCTCGCAACTCAGCGCGTCCGCGAAGTGCGGGCAAGGAGCGACGCCGAAGACGAGGCGGGGCGTCCTCATTCCACGACCGACACGCCGCCCGATTCGCTGCGTTGGATGCGCTCCTTCGTCTGGTGGAGGCGCGTCTCCATGGCGTCGCTCAGCACGACCTCGTACGGATCGGCATCGTCGAGCGCGTGCAGGCGGTCGGGCAACTCGTCGCGTTTGGCGGCGGCGTGCTCCCGCAGCGCGTCGAGCGGGCGCTTCTTGCCAGCACCCGTGCGCCGTCCGTCGGCCATTACGCGCTCCAGCAGCGGGGTGCCCTCCACCGTCTCGTCTTCGGTAGTGATGACGTCCCGCACCGCGGTACTGCCTTCGTACTGGCGCACGACCTGCTTCCGGCCCGGCAGGTTGGACTTTTCGGAGGACAGCTTCATGCGCGGCGTGTCGGCGTAGCCGCAGAGCTTGTACGCGCTGTCGAGGTACGGATGATCGGCCGACGTGCCCATCTTGGTCCCCACGCCGAACCCGTCGATGGGGGCGTCGCGCTCCAGGAGATCGGCGATGGCGTGTTCATCCAGGCCGCTGCTGGCAAAGATCAAGACGTCGTCGAGTCCGGCCCGGTCGAGCAGCGTTCGAGCGTCGTGCGCCAGGGCGCCGAGGTCGCCCGAGTCGAGCCGGATGCCCCGCACGCGGAAGTCTTCGCCCCTTGCATCGGCCAGGTCGATGACGGCGCGAACGCCGTCGAGCGTGTCGTAGGTGTCCACGAGCAGGATCGTCTCGGGATACTGTTCGGCAAAGGCGCGGAAGGCGGCCCGCTCGTCGTCGTGCGCCTCGATGTAGCTGTGGGCCATGGTGCCGGTGATGGGAATGCCGTAGGCCTCCCCGGCCGCCACGTTGGAGGTCGAGTCGACCCCGGCGATGTACATGGCCCGCGCGCCCTTCATGGCCGCGTCGGTGCCGTGCAGGCGCCGCATTCCGAAGTCTGCCACGAGGCGATCGATGCCGTCGGCGGTGGCGGCATGCACCACGCGGGCGGCTTTCGAGGCGACGGCCGTGGGAAACGTGATCTGGTTCAGCAGCAGCGTCTCGACGATCTGGGCTTCGCCGATGGGCGCCACGACCTCAAGGATGGGTTCATCGGGGAAGACGGGCGTGCCCTCCGGCATCGCATACACGTCGCCCGTGAATTCGAAGTCCGACAGCCACTGCAGAAAGGCGTCGTCAAACGTGTCCTGCTGGGCGAGATAGTCGATCGCCCGGTCCGAAAAGGAGAGCGTTTCGAGGAATGCGAGCGCAGGATCTAGGCCACAGGCGACGAGGTAGTTGCGGTCCCGCAGGCGGCGCACGAAGAGGTTGAAGACCGCGTCCGCGTGCATGTCCTCGCGCCAGTAGGCCTGGAGCATGGTCAGCTGGTAGAGGTCGGTATACAGCGCAGCCGTGTCTGCGCGGAAGGTGTCGTCGAACGACATAGGCACACAGTGTCGATGAGCACGATTCGGTTCAAACCATCGCCCTTCCTACCGCCGTACCGACCTTCGGTTTAGATCGTCCCGTTCCACGTTCTGCGCTCAGCGTTCCGCGTTCAGGAGATTTGGGAGGCATGGGGACTGTGGACGCTGTGGAGGCTGTGGAAGCAGGAACGCTCTGCACGTGGATGTCGAGGGTTGTATTCCTCGTTGAATGCATCATCGATGAAGCGTGGCAAAGAGTGGAGGAAAGGAAGGGAGGAGGATGCCGTTCCGGGACGCATTGAACGAAGACGCACCGTGCGAACACTTCCTCTCGTCCTCTCATCCACTCGTCCATTCCTCCGCGGCGTCCAGAGCCTCCGAAGCAAGAATCGGCGGAACTGCTCCCGAAGGCGAGCGCGCTCCCACGCTCCCACGAGGACGTCATTCCCCGTGCAGTGTGTTCGCCGGGTTCGTCTGCGCGGCGCGGAGGGCCTGGTAGCTCACAGTGAGGAACGCGACGGTTGCGGCCAGCACGCCAGCGAGGACGAAGAGGGGCACGCCCAGGTCCATGCGATACGCGAAATCCTGCAGCCATCGGTCCATGGATAGATAGGCCACCGGTAGCGCCACGAGGAAGGCGAGGCCCACCAATTGGAGAAATTCTTTCGAGAGGAGGCCCACGATCTGGGTGGCCGTGGCGCCAAGGGCCTTCCGGATGCCGATCTCTTTCGTGCGCCGCTGCGCCGTGTGGGTGGCCAGGCCGTAGAGACCCAGGCACGCGATCGCGATGGCCAGCACCGCAAAGAGGGTGAAGAGCCGGCCCGTGCGCTGCGTATCGCGGTGGAGCTCGGCGTAGGTCTGGTCGAGGAAGGTGTACTGAAGGGGTTCCTCCGGGGCCGCCGCCGACCAGGCCTGGCGGACGGCATCGAGCGCGCCGGCCGTCGTGCCTGGCGCGGTGCGCACGTAGAGCGTGCTGTTGACGTCGTCCGGCCGCAACACGAGCGGGCGCACCTCCTGACGCATCGACGCGTAATGGAAGTTGTCGACGATGCCAATCACGTCGTACACGTTGCCCTCCCCCTCGCCGGGCTCGCGGAGTTGATGGCCCGTCGGGTCGTCCCACCCGAGCACATCGGCGGCGGCCCGGTTGATGAGCACCGCCGACGAGTCGGCCGGGCGCTCGGGCGAGAAGGGGCGACCGGCCACCACCTCGATGCCCAAGGTCTCGACGACCGTGAAGCCGACGTTCAGGTAGTTGAGCGAGTGCGACTCGCTGGCCGGTGCGTCGTCGGGAACGAAGACGGTGTTCGACATGCCGCCCCGAAAGATTCCGTCTGCGGTCGCCGCTTGGACGATGCCCGGCTGATTGGACAATCGGTCGGCGAGGGCGGTTTGGCTCTCCTCCAAGGTCCACGCACGGTCCACGGTGATCACCTGCTCCTTGTCGATCCCAAGCCGTTTGTCCTGGATGTAGGCGAATTGCTGCTGCACGACCAGCGTCCCGATGATGAGCACGATAGAGATGGTGAACTGAAGCACGACGAGGCCCTGGCGCAGCCGCTTGCCGTGGCCGCTGGTGCTGTGGCGGTCGTCCGACTTCAGGACGGTGGCCGGCTGGAAGTGGGACAGCACGAACGCCGGATAGCTGCCCGCCACCAGGCCCACGGCGACGACCAGGCCGACGCCCCCGAGAAGAATCGACGGCTGAAGAAGCTGCCACGGACTGATGGATGTGCCGGCCAGGTCGTTGAACACCGGAAGCGCCAGGAGGGCAAGACCCAGGGACAGACCGGTCGCGATGCCGGTTGTCAGCGTCGCCTCACCCAGAAACTGCCCGGCAAGCTGCGTACGGTACGCGCCGAGGGCCTTGCGCATGCCCACCTCCGTGGCGCGCTCCGACGCCCGCGCCGTCGCCAGGTTCATGAAGTTCACGCAGGCGATGAGGAGGATGAAGAGCGCAATGGCCGAGAACGTGTAGACGTACGCAATCGAGCCGTTCGCCTCCAGCTCGTACTGATAGTTGGAGTAGAGATGGATCGACGTGAGGGGCTGTGTGAAGTAGCGGTAGCGCGCCCCTTGCTCGACGAGCTGATTGAACGGCATCCCCAGGAACTCCTGAATTTGCGGCGCCACGTACTTCTGGACGAAGGCGTCCACTTTCTTCTCGAAAGCCTTTCGCGAGGTGCCCGGCGTGAGTTTGGCGTACGTGTACCAGTTGTTGCCCACCCAGCGGGACGCCTGTTCGGGGGAGAGCTCGTCGGAGGCGACGGCGTCGAAGTGCATGTGCGAGGCGTCTGGCACGTCGGCGATGACGCCGGTTACACGCTGGGTGGAACTGCCGCGCTCCAGGGTCTGTCCGACGGCGTTCGTCGTGCCGAACAGGCGCTCGGCCGTCGAGGCGGTGAGCACGATCGCGTCGGTGGGCTTCAGCGCCGACGCCCGGTTGCCGTGCAGAAAGTCGAAGCCGCCGAAGACCTCGAAGAAGAGCGAGTCGGCGTCGAGAACGGTATGGCCGGTAAACGTGCGATCCCCGACGCGAAAGACCTCGTTGTCGTCGTCTCCAAAGCGCGTGGCCGTGTCCACCTCCGGGATGTCCTCGATCAGGGTACGGGCCAGCGGCGCGGCCGTAATCGGACCCGTAAGTTCGCGGTCCTGCAGCTTCACGTCGAGCGCGATGCGGTGGATGCGCTCCGCCCCGGGGTGGAAGTCGTCGTAGCTGAGTTCGTGGTTTACCCAGAGGGCGATGAGCACACACGCCGCGAGACCGACGGCCAGTCCCAGAACGTTGATAAGGGCCGGGCCGGGGCGACGCTTCAGGGCACGAAGGGCAATCTTCAGGTTGTTTCGCCACATATCGATTGCGGGCGGGGAGCCGGTGCGAAGAGAAGCATGTGCGTCCGCATGACGAGGGCGCGCGACGGAGTGTTACGGATGCGTTGGGAGTTCCGAGTTCCGAGTTTCGCGTTCTGCGTTCGGAGATCTCGTTCCCGAGATATGCCGTTTCTCGTCTCCCGTCTTGCTGCTGCATTTCGTGGGGACGATAGGCAAAGGCTCCCGTCAATCCCAACACAACTCTGCAACGCTCCGGCGGTTGAAGCGCTGTGTTTGACAGGCCGACTTGCACGTGTCATGACCACGCCTCCAACGAGTACCGAATGGCCGTCCTCCGTTCGGTCGTTGTTCTGGGACTACCACGTTGCGGACCTGGACTGGACGGCAGATCGGGATCTCGTCATCCGGCGGGTGCTGTCGGAGGGCACCTGGGACGCGATCCAGTGGCTGCGCGATCAACTGGATGATGCGACGCTGCGTGCCTGGATCCTCGCGCGGTCTGGCGATGCGCTCTCGCCGCGGCAGCTTCGCTTCTGGGAAGTGGTGCTCGATCTTCCATCCGAGCGGGTCGACGAATGGGTTGCCTCTCGGCGCATCTCTCCGTGGGCAAATCGTGTCCGCTCGTGACCATGCACCTCGATACCATCAGCGCGGCGCAACAGAGCATATTGCGCGACATTGCGCCGGTTGCTACGGAGCGAACCTTCTATCTCGCCCGAGGCACCGCAGTGGCGCTGCATCTCGGGCATCGACGGTCGGTGGATCTGGCTGCGTAGCACGGGCGCGACAAACAAAAAGAGCCGTGCCGCCTCCCAGAGGTCTGAGGCGACACGGCTCTCCGTAGCCACCACTCATCGTCGTGCGTGCCCCACACACGCAGACGACGTGGCGGTCACACCACGCACGCGGCGCGGTGATCGTTACAGGGGACCACTCGGAGTTCGAGGACGGGTGTTTAGGTGTTTAGGTGTTCTCGTGCTCGCGTGTTTGCGTGTGGAGGTGTTCACGATGCTTGAGCACGTGAGCACGTAAACACCCCGCACGTTCTCATTCATCCCGCAGCGTCTGGGCGGGGTCGATGCGGGCGGCGCGAAGGACCTGCACGCTCACCGTGCCCGCAGCGATGAGCACGGCGAGCACGCTGGCGCCCACAAACAGGGCCGGGCCCAACTCGATGCGATAGGCGAAGCTGTGTAGCCATGGTTGGAGGCCCACGTACGCCACCGGAATGGCCACCACCACGGCGAGGCTCACCGGCTTGAGGAAGTCGGTCGAGAGCAGCACTGCCATCTGCTGCGCCGTGGCGCCGAGGCTCTTGCGGATGCCGATCTCTTTGGTCCGCCGCTGCGCCGCGAGGGTGGCGAGACCGAACAGGCCGAGGCACGCGATGAAGACGGCAAACCCGGCGGCGTAGGTGACGATCTGCGTCCACTGCTGCTCGGCGCGGTACTGCTGCTCCACGACCGCGTCCAGGAACGACACCGAGAACGGGAGATCGGGCACGGTTTCAGTCCAGGCGGCCCGCAGGCGGTCGAGGGCGGCCTCCGTCTGGCCCGGTGCGATGCGCGCGTAGATCTGGTTTGCCGGGCCGATGGGACGCATGTGGATCACGAGCGGCTCAACGGGCTGGTGCAACGTCTGAAAGTGGAAGTCCTCAACGACGCCCACCACCGAGGCCTGCGGGGCGTGGAACCGGACACTAATCGGCTTCCCGATCGGGTCGTCCCACCCGAAGGCCCGGACCAGCGCCTCGTTGACAATCACGTTTTTCCCCTGTGCATCGCCGCCATACGCCGGAGAGAAGCCGCGTCCGTGGGTAAGCGTGAGGTCGAGTGTCGTCGTGAGATCGTAGGATCCGCGCAGGGCGTGCACGCGTGCCTGTTGCTCGTCGCTCGTGGCCGGAAACCGGTTCGGGAGCGCGTCTTCGAGGCCGACTTCGCTCCACATCGCCGTCGCGTGCTGAATGGAAGAAGACTGCGCGGCAGTCTGTCGCACGCGGTCCACGAGCTGCTGCGTCGAGCCCCGTGCCAGGCTCGCATCTACGTGCACCACGTGCTCCTGCCGAAAGCCCAGTTCCTTCGACTGCAGCAGGTCCATCTGCTGCCACATCGCCGCCGTCCCGATGATAAGGCCCGTCGACAGGACAAACTGCACGACGACCAGGCCCTGCACGAGACGGGACGAGCCCAGGCGCTCCGATCGTCCGCGCAGCACCGTGATCGGGTCGAAGCGCGACAGAGACACCGCGGGATACGCGCCGGCGGCACAGCCCACGACGGCCAACAGGCCCAGGAGCACGAGCCCCATCCCCGGCTGCACGAGGGCCGCCATCGAGAGCTGCGCGTCGACGAGTGCGTTGAAGACGGGCAGCGCAAGGCGCGCCAGTCCGAGACCGACCACGAGGGCCCCGCCGCACAGAAGCAACGCCTCGCCCCAGAACTGCGCCATGATCTGTCTGCGTCCGGCGCCCATCGTTTTGCGCACGCCGATCTCCTGCGAGCGCCCGGCGGAGCGCCCACTGGCGAGCGTGACGAAGTTGATGCATGCAATGAGCAGGATGAACGCGGCGATACCGCCCAGGATGTACGCGTACAACGGACGACTCGGCGGCACGAACTGTCCGTACACGTCGGGCGTGAGGTGCACGTCCGTCAGCGGAAGCAGCTCGAGCGACATGTTCTGCGCGGCGTCTTCGGGCACGGTCTTCTCCACGAAACGCGGCAGCTGAGCGGCAAGCGCGTCGGCCTGGTTGGCGCTGTTCAGCTCGGCGAACAGGAGCGGTGCCTTCGTGCGCCAGTTCGGATTCTGGTACACCCGGTCGATCTGCTCCAGCTTCGCGAAGGGGAGCACCACGCCCAGCGGAATGCTCGACGCGCGCGGCGCCGGTTCGGCCACGCCCGCTACGGTGAAGTCGTAGAATGCTCCGTTGATGCGCACCGGCACCGTCCGTCCCACCACGTCGGTCGTTCCGAAGTAGGTGCGTGCTTTCTCGGTCGTCAGCACGGCCGCGTCAGGGGCCGAAAGAACGCTGGCAGGCGTGCCCTGCACGAGCGGGAACGAGAACATCTCGAAGAAGGCCGTGCCGGCGAACAGCACGTCCGTCTCCCAGGACGTGTCGTCGACCTTCACCACGCCCGTCTTCTGCGAGAGCCGCACGAGCCGCTCGATCTGTGGCATCTGGGCATGAAGCGGTTCGGCCATGGGGACGGACGTGGGGGCCAGCCGATCCGTTGAGCCGTCCGCACGCGTGGTCACGTCCAGCACCTGCACGATGCGGGCGGCCTTTGCGTGAAACGTGTCGTACGAGGTTTCCTGCCGCACGTACAGCGCGAGGAGCACGCACGCCGCGAGTCCCAGCGCCAGACCTACGGTGTTGATGGCCGTGTGCCCTTTGTGCTTCCAGAGAGTGCGACCGGCGATCGTGAGGTAGTTGCGAAGCATGGCTTCGAGATTCGGGGTTGGAGTTTCGGGTTTCGGGGGAGTGTTCAGCGTTGGCAACGTGGCGTATGCTCCAGCGCAGCTTCCGGGTGCGCCGTCCGAACTTCGATTCTGGAAAACCTGTTATCGTGAAGACGGCATATGCAACGACGCCAAACGGTACCTATGGACTTGGTCATCTCCGAAGACACACTCCGTGCTGCTCGCACCACTGCGGGCGAGTTGAAACAGGAGATTGCGGTGCTGCTCTACCAGCAAGATCGTCTGACGCTCGTACAGGCTGCAGAGGTGGCCGAGATGAGTGCGTTTGCATTTCAGCATCTTCTGGCCAGTCGGGGGATCGGTCCGCACTATGATGTCGATGATTTTGAGGAGGATCTGGAAACGATGACGAATCGTGCCCACGACTAATGGTGGTCAGCAACACCTCACCCATCGTGAATTCGTCCCCGCGGAACTGCGTCACGGAGTTGCGGGGCTGTTTTTCCCAGACGCCCGTCACGGTGTAGGACTGCGTACCGTTGCGGTAGGTGTACATGTCGAGGGTCCGCCCCACCACGTCGGACGTGCCGAACAGGGTGCGCGCCACGTCCGCCCGCAGGACAGCGGAGCGCGGCTCGTCGAGAGCCGTCTCGGGCGTGCCATGCCGGAGCGGCAGGTCGAAGACATCGAAGAACGCGTCGTTCGTCAGGAAGGTGTCGCAGCGGTAAAAGGCCCCCTCGGTCCCGACCATCATCCAGAGGCCGTACAGCCAGGTCCGCGTCTCTACGCCCGGCGCGTCGCGCTTGGTGGTCTCGCCCACGGGATTGGTGGCGATGTACCGAATGCTGTTGTCGCTGTCGGTGCGCCGTGTCGATCCGGTGGATGCGGTCGGCGTTGGGGAAGAGGTCGTTGACCGCCAGCTCGCTGCGCACGAAGAGCAGAAGCAGCACCGTGACGGCGATGCCCACGCCCAGCCCCACGACGTTAATCGACGTGGATCCGGAATGACGTTTGAGCGCGCGAAACGCGGTGCGGAGGTAGCTCGAAAGCATGAGGAGGTGTTCGGGTGTTCGAGTGTTTGCGTGTGGAGGGGTTCACGGATCTTGAGCCCGTGAGTACCTGAACACGTGGCCCGTTCTCATTCGTCTCGCAGCGCCGTTGCGGGGTCGGTGCGCGCGGCGCGGAGGGTGTGGTAGCTGACCGTCAGCCCGGCGACGGTGAGGGCGAGGGCGGCGGCGCCCGCGAGCGTCCACGCGCCGACGTCGGTCCGGTAC
>Ga0207797_1000105_pt1 | contig 57803 bp, 60 predicted proteins | sample PRCRCaboRojoPR_6_FD_187275 | JGI IMG/M metagenome (GOLD analysis project Ga0207797, IMG submission 187275) | Marine sediment microbial community from Cabo Rojo, Puerto Rico - PR CR 10% Liquid 1 (SPAdes) | ecosystem: Environmental > Aquatic > Marine > Coastal > Sediment | place: Cabo Rojo, Puerto...
TCGGTGTTGCTGACGTGTGCGATGGTCCCGACCTTGCGCTCCTCCGGGAGGTCCGCCTGCTGCTCTTTCTCGACGGTCGTCCCGTCGCCACCGCCGCCGGCGTTGTTGCCACCACCGGTGTTGTTGCCGCCGGAACATCCGGCGATGCTGACGGCACCGACGCCGGCACCGGCTGCACCCATCTTGCGCATCAACTCACGTCTCGTGCTAGACATACACACACTGGTCGAACTTTTCCGACTTAGTGTTACGACCTATCATAGAAGGCCGTCGCGCGACCGGCGAGGTGACGTCGAGCTATCACGACGGAACCGGATCACGCCCGGACAGAGCCCGCTGGAACGCAGTTCGGTCGGAATCGTCGAGGGCGACGTCGAAACGGCGGATCCGCTGCCGGGCGTCGACGGGATCGGCGCTCGTCGAACCCGGTCGCGTCGCCCGACAGGAGAAACCGCCCCCACGAGCGCGTCAGACGAGATACGCGTTGAGAATTGTCATGTTGGTTCCCAGTCCTTCCACCGCCTCGTTGTGGGCTTCGAGCGCCTCACGGGCGCGCCGGAAGTGCGGCTCCGGGTCACCCTCGACGGCGTCGACGCCGCGCGATTCGAGGTCGTCGAGGTTCGACTCGACGACCGAGAGTGCGTCGGTCATCGCGTCGTGGAACGTCCGCAGGTGCTCGTTGTGAGCCTCGAGTTTCTCGACGGTCTGGTCCCGGTGGCGCACCGCCTGTTCGACGGTGAGAAACTCGGCGTACTCGATGAGTTCGTCCACGTTCTCCATCTCTCGGTCGAGTTCCTCGCGCAGATCCGCCAGCGCGTCCGTCTCGGCGTCGAGCGCTTCGCGGGTCTGCGCGAACCGCTCGATCTCGCCCGCCTCGAACGCGTCCAGTTCCGCTCGCCACGTCTCGCGTCGCTCCTCGTCGAGGTCACCGACTCGCTCGGTGAGGTCGATGATCTCCTGTAGCCCCATGAGCGAGATGGTTCCAACCCATCGGCATGAACCCACCCCCTGCCGTGGAAGGGGTATTTAAATAGCACGTCGCAGACTCCGGCGGTGGGTGACCACCGCGACTCGACTTCTCGGTCGTTCGGAGGACCCCGCGAGGAGCCAGTCACGCACCGCGACCCCGACCCGAACGCCGGGAGGGGCCGTCGCGTGAGCGGGGGGAGATTTATTAGAGTGATCGCCCAGTAACGTAGTATGGCAGAGGTACTCGTCATCGGTGGCGGCCCCGCCGGTCTCAGTGCGGCACTGTTCACCGCGAAGAACGGGCTGGAGACGGCCGTGTTCGACACCGACGATACGTGGATGCACAAAGCCCACCTGTTCAACTACCCGGGAATCGGCTCGGTCGACGGGTCGAACTACCTGGCGACGCTTCGCGACCAGGTCGACGACTTCGGCGTCGAACGCCATCAGGGGACGGAAGTGACGACGGTCGAGGCCACCGACGACGGATTCGTCGTCGAGACGGCGGACGACGAGCACACGGGCGAGTACGTCGTGCTGGCGACGGGTGCCAGTCGCGACCTCGCCGAGGACCTCGGCTGTGCGTTCACCGACGAAGGCGTCGTCGACGTGGACGTGACGATGGAGACCTCCGTCGAGGACGCCTACGCGACGGGCGCGATGGTCCGAGTCGAGGAGTGGCAGGCGGTCATCTCCGCTGGCGACGGCGCCGCGGCGGCCCTCAACGTTCTCAGCAAGGAGAAAGGCGAGCACTACCACGACTTCGACGTGCCGGCGGACGCCGACGAACTGTTCGGTTCGCTGGTCGACACGGACTGAGCGTCGCCTTCACCTCGATTTTTGTCACGCGGGCGCATCGACGCCGAACCCGACTCGAGCCACGTTATCGTGGCCGAGTCGCCGTCGATGCGGGTACACAACTAAGCCGGTCGCACGTGTACCTTCGCACATGCCAGACCACGTGCTGGTTCCGTTCGACGGGTCACCGCTCTCCGAGCACGCTCTCGAATACGCCTGTTCGGAGCTCGATCCCGACACGGTCACCGTGCTGTACGTCGTCGACAGTCACAAAGACGAGACGGCCGCGATCGGGTGGGGCGACCACCCAGGCGAGTGGGAAGACTGGCTCGAAGACCGTCGAGAACACGCAGAGGAGCTCTTCGCGGAGGCGGAGGCGATCGCCGACGCTCACGGACGGTCGATTCAGACCGGCGTCGCGGTCGGCCGAACCGTCGACATGATACTCGACGCGGCCGAGGAGTACGAGGCCGACCTGCTGGTCGTCGGAACCCACGGTCGGTCCCACCTCGAGGAGTTCCTGATCGGCGACGTCGCCGAGGCGCTCGTGCGACGGTCACCGATTCCGGTCACGACGGTGCGGTAGCGCGTCGCCCGGCGCTCCCGAGTGCCGCGCTCGCCACGTCGTGAACCCGGCCGGCGACGAGTCCCCGGGCCGTCGTCTCGCGAATGCTCGTCTTCGGAGAGTTACGCGCGGCGGCGGTCCGAAACGACGGCGTCCGGGCAGAGCGGTTCGCCTAACGCGTCCGCACGGAGAGACTAACACCGAGGGGCCCGCCCGAGCAGTTCCTCGTCGACGACGAGCCCCGCGCCACACCGGACGAACGCCTCGGGGAATCGACTCGCTATCTCTCGCTTTCGCCGCGTGCAGTGACAGGGTGAGACGAGGTCGAGTCCCTCGAGTTCCCGCAACCGAGCGAAGTCGTGAAACCCCCCGATCACGCCCGTCACCGCCTCCGCGTCCCGCGCGGCGTCGAGGAGCGCATCCAGACCGGGGTGTGCACAGCCGGTCACGAGCACCGCTCCCCGTCGGAAGCGACAGACGATCCCCTGTTCTCGGATCGAATCACCGACGCTCCCGGTGGTGACGACCCCGGTCCCTACCTGTGTCGGGTCCGCGGCGACGGTCACCTCGACGCCGGGGGGACCGGTCTCTCTCACCGACCCAGCCAGCCGTTCCGTCGGGACGACCACGGTGACGTCGGGATTCTGATCCAGGACACCCCCGAGTCCTCCGGTGTGGTCGGCGTGGCCGTGTGAGAGCACGACGGTGTCTAGCTCGTCGAGTTCGATCCCGAGCGTCGCCAGGTTGTCGAGCAACTCCGGCGTATCTCCCCCGGTGTCGAACAGGACGTCCCCGCCGACGACCGCCGAAAACCCCCAGCCGGTGTGCAGGTCGTCCCGCACGCGTTCGTTGTCGTAGACGACGGTTATTCGCACGTTTGTCACTCCCTCGTCGCCTCGTTCGTACGCCCGGAAGATACGATTTCCCCGACTCGACCGGCACCGTGCTCGCCGCGGTTCCGGGCCGGAGTAGAGAGGTACTATTACGTCGACCTATCGACTAGTCAACTGTATCTCGGGAACCCGCACATGACCGACTCGGAGTCCGACGACGAGAGAGCCGGCGACGCGCGACGCTCCGGAGAGGTGGACGCGGCCACACTCCTCGGAGAGGCGCACGAGACCTTCGAGGACGCCCTCGACGGAGAGACTGCCGTCCCGGTGGCGGTCGTCGGTTCGCCGTTCGCCGGGCGGGAGTTCGTCCTCGAGGCCGCGGTCGAGCGTCTCGACGCGACGCGGATCCGGTTCGAGGCCGCCGACGGCCCCCCGACCGGAAGCGACGCGCTCGACGCCGTCGGCGACGCGCTCGAGAGCGGTCCGGTCGTCGTCGAGGACTGTCAGCACCTCTATCGCCGAACCGTCGGCGGGTTCGAGGCGCTCGAGGAGTTTCTCGACCTGATCGCCAGCGCCGACGTGCCGGTCGCGACCGGCTGGAATCGATACGCCTGGACGTATCTGGCGGCCGTCCGCGGGATCGACCGGTCGTTTCGACACCGGTTCGATGTCGGTCCGGTCGCGACGGACCGGCTCGCGGAACTGCTGTTGAGCCGATACGACGAGATGCCGACGTTCGTCTCGGAGACCACCGAGACAGAGCGGCCGGTGACGCTCCGGAGACGCGAGGTCGGCTGGAACGACCTCGCCATCACCGTCCCGCTCCCGTCCGTGACGCTCCCGATCGGCCGGGACAGTTCGGACGAGAGTATCGACGCGCGGGACGTGGTCTTCGAGCGACTCGCGGCCGTCTCGCAGGGGAACCTCGGCGTCGCGACCAGCCTCTGGGAGTCACTGCACAGCGGCGAGTTGCGACCCAGCGACGTGGTGGCCGCGGGCGGCGACGTCGACCTCGACCGGGACGAGGCGTTCTGTCTCCGAATCGTGCTGTCGAAAGAGCGCGTCGCTCGCGAGGAGTTAACCGACGTGCTCGGCGTCAGTCCGGACCGAATTCTCGGCCGACTCGACCGCGAGGGGCTCGTCACCGTCCGCGAGGGACTGGTCCGTCTCGACCCGGCGGCCGTGCCGACGATAACCGACGCGACCGAATCGAGGCGAATACCGTGACGCCGGCACAGGCGGCGGTCGAGAGTGCACAGCTCGAAGTCCGAGTGCTCCGGGACGCCGTGCTGGTGCTGGTCGGGGCCTACCTGCTCTCGCGACTGACCTCGGCGGCGCTCTCGGCGTTCGCCGAGCGGAGTCCGACGCGCCGGATCACGATCAAGATGTTCGTTCCGGTGACGAGCTTTCTGATCTACGGCGTCGCCATCTACGTCGTCGTCGACTCGGTGCTCCAGTTGACGACGGCACAGCTGCTCGCCGTCTCGGGGTTGATCGGCGCCGGGATCGGCTTCGGGCTGAAAGACCTGGTCGGGAGCGCCATCGGCGGGTTCGTCATCGTACTGGAGAACACGTACCAGGTCGGAGACAAGGTGGAGATAGGCGAGCACTACGGCGAGGTCAGCGAGATCGGACTGCGCGCGACGACCCTGATCACGCCGGACGACACGGCGGTCAAAGTACCGAACACGACGCTGTTCACCGACTCCATCGCCGACGCGAACGACGGCGCACCCGAGATGATGGTCGTCGTCGAGGTCGCGGTCGCTCCGGACGCGGACCTGCAACGGGCGACGAGCGTCGTCGAAGACGCCCTCGTGACCTCCCGGTACGTCTACGTCGACGACGACCACCCTTTCGTCGTGCTGGTGGAAGACGACGCGTACTACCGGACGATCCGGGGGAAGGCGTACGTCGCCGATCTCCGAGACGAGTTCGCGTTCGCCTCCGACGTGACCGAGCGCGCCCTCGTCGCCTTCGACGAGTACGGCATCGAAACGCCGACCGTGCCGCTGGATTCGCTGGACGACCGGGAGTGAGACACCCCCGGTAGTATCGGTGTCACCCGGTGACGTCGACGTTCGCGAAGGAATATGACGGTCAGCGCCGATCATCGAGTACGGATCCAAACGTGAACGAACGATCGAATACGACCACTGCGCGGACGTCTCGATGGCGAGGAGGGCGTCGGTGACCGATTCGTCCCCCCTTCCGGGCACGGCGCGCGTCGGCCGCACCGCACTGACCGTCGCGGACCTCGACCGCACGACTGCGTTCTACCGAGACGTCGTCGGGCTCGCGGTCCAGACACGGACCGCGACCACCGCGACGCTCGGCGCCGGCGAGACTCCGATGCTCGTGCTGGAGCGAGACGACGACGCGCCACCCAGAAGCCGAGCACAGACGGGACTGTTCCACAACGCGTTCGAGGTTCCCTCGCGCGCGGCGCTGGGCGCCGCGCTCGAAAGGGTTCGAGAGCGCTGGCAGTTAGACGGGGCGTCCGACCACTTCGTGAGCGAAGCGCTGTATCTCACCGACCCGGAGGACAACGGCGTCGAGATCTACACCGATACGCCGAGAGAGACGTGGCCACGTGCGGACGACGACACGATACAGCTGGGGACGGTGCCGCTCGATCGAGACGACCTCGCGGCACAGTCCGACGGATCGGCGTCGGCCCCCTCCGGAACGAGGGTCGGACACGTCCATCTGGAAGTGTCAGACGTCGACGCCGCACGGTCGTTCTACGCCGATACGCTCGGATTGCGGACACAGACCGAGACGGACTCGGCGGCGTTTCTCGCGGCCGGCGACTACCACCACCACGTCGGCGTGAACACGTGGAACGGTCGGTCACGTCCGGCCGGTGGGCGTGGCCTCTCCTGGTTCGAGATGGTCGTCCCCGACGACGAGGCGTTCGCGGCGGTGCGCCGCCGCCTCGTCGAATCCGACGCCGCAGTCACCGAACGCGAGCGCGGCGTCGAGACCCCGGATCCTGACGGGGTCACCGTCAGACTGCGGACCGAGTAGCCGAACTACCGCCCGAGGCTGCGTTCGACCGCGCGCTCGACGTGGAGGGCGGTGGTGTCGAACATCGGCACGTCCGGCCGGTCGGACTGGTCGACGAGCAGTTCGATCTCCGTACAGCCGAGCACGATCCCCTGCGCGCCCGCCTCGGTCAGGTCGTCGATGACGCGCAGATACGTCGCGCGCGACTCGTCACGGATCTCCCCGCGTGTCAGTTCCTCGAAGATGATCCGGTCGACGACCTCGCGGTCGTCGGGGTCGGGGACGACCACGTCGATCCCGTGTTCGGCGAACCGGTCCCGGTAGAACGACTTCGACATGACCGCGTCCGTCCCGAGAACGCCGACCGTATCCAGTCCCGCCGCCGCGATCGCGTCTGCGGTCACGTCGACGATGTGGAAGAAGGGAACGGAGATCGATTCGGCGATCTGCGGGGCCACCTTGTGCATCGTGTTCGTCGCCATGATCACGAACTCCGCGCCGCCCGCTTCCAGGTCCCGTGCCGCCTCGACCAGATAGTCGGCCGCCGCGTCCCACTGCTCGGTCCGAATGAACGCCTCGACGTCGGCGAAGTTGACGCTGCGGATCAGCACGTCGCCCGCGTTGTGCCCGCCCAGCGCGTCGTTGACGCCCTCGTCGATGAGTCGGTAGTACTCGATCGTCGACTGGCTGCTCATGCCGCCGAGGACGCCCACCGTTCGGGGTTCGGTGTCGGTCATGCCTCTCCCTTTCGTCAGTCACCACTTCGTCCCTTCGGGTCGCCGGCGGTCACGGCCGGCGGGACCGCCTTCGCCCGACCGGACGTCGCCACCCCTCACTCCGGAAGCCGCCAGTCGATCGAAAGCGACCGATCGGGAAATCGCGGTTTCGAGACGACCTCGAAGGTCCGGTCCGCCGCGGCGTCGGTGGCCGGCGCGGCGACCATCAGACGCGCCAGATCGGCCCTCGAGACGGTCCCCCAGAGTTCGGCTCCCGGTTCCGCGACCGAAACCGTGTCCGTGCGCGGGCCGTTCGTGAGAACGCCCGGTCTGAAGACCGTGTGCCGGATCGACGACTCCCGGATCGCGCGCTCGGCGCGGGCCTTGGCGTGCTGGACCGGTCCGATGGCGAGTTCGAAGCCCGTCGCCAGCGGACTCGCCGGTTCGGTCCCCACGCCGAGCGCGGAGAGCATCACGAACGCCTCGACGTCGGCTTCGACCGCCGAGTGCAACAGCGCGATCGTCCCGGCGCCGTCGACGAACACGTCGTCCCGGAACGCGGCTGTCACGTCCGAGCCGACGGCGCTCAGAACGACGTCGACGTCGTCGAGCGCCTCCGTCAACGTCGTCGGATTCAGCAGATCGTCGACGACGACGACGTCCGCACCCGCGGCCCGGAGGTCGGATCGGGCGTCGGACGACCGGGTCAACGCTTTGACCGTCGGGACGCGCGGCCCGAGCAGCCGAAGCAGTTCGCGACCGGTGTCCCCGGTCGCGCCCGCGACGAACACCGTTTCGGGGTCGGCCCGTGTCATACCGACTCTAGGGGCCCGTAGGTCAAGAGGGCCTCGCCCGTCGGAGCCGTCGCGTGTCGTCGGGGTAGCGTGTCGTTGGGGTCGCGTGTCGTCGGGAGCGCCGTCACGGCATCTCGGTGAAGAGCTCCACTTCGCCGCCCTCCGTGATGCCGATACGGATCGACGTGTCGAGTCGGTTCTCGCTGGTGTGCGGTTCGAGCAGACCGAAGAGATGCGAGTACAGCTCGGGGCGGCAGTAGTCGATCTTGATCCCGGCTTCGTCGCCGCGGTCGTATATCTCGTCGACGACGTCCTCGAAGTAGCTCCCCTCCGGGAGCGTCGTGTGGACCGGTGCGCGGATCGTCTGTACGAGTTCGAGCGTCCGGCGGGCTTTCTCGACGTTCTCCTCTGCGGCCCGCTCTATGGCACTCACGTTCGAGTCCGTGGTGCCGAGCCGGTCTGCCACTTCCCGCTGGGTGTGGCCCCGCTCTCTGAGTTCCAGTACTTCGACCTGCCGGTCGGTCAGCGTGGTCGCCTCCGCGTCCACCATACCGACTCAAACACATTCGTTTGAGATAACCTTATTGGACAACTGTTTCTACTTGAATTCGTGAGCGCAGGTGATTCGACGGTCGGTCGACGAGCGTTTCTGTCGGGGGCGGCCGCCGCGGTCGGGGGCCTCGCCGGCTGTGTCGGCAGTCTGGCCGGTGGCGACGAGACGTCGTCGGCCACGGTTTCGGTGCTCGCCGCCGGGAGTCTGAACAACGCGTTCGAGAACGGCCTGAGAGAGAGCGTCGACCCGGCGGTGCAGATAGAGGCGCACGGCTCCGCCCGGGTGGCGCGACTCGTCGCGGAGGGACAGAAAGACCCCGACGTCGTCTCGGTCGCCGACGTGGCGCTGTTCGACTCACCGCTCGAACCGGAGTGGTTCGCCGAGTTCGCGACCAACTCGATCGTCGTCGCCTACAATCCGGAGACCGAAGGGGGACGACGGATCGCGGAGGCCGGTGCCGAGGAGTGGTATCGCCCGCTCGTGAACGACGAGGTGGCGCTCGGTCGAACCGACCCGGACCTCGACCCGCTCGGCTATCGCGCCCTGTTCGTGCTCGAACTGGCCAGCGAGCACTACGGGACCGACGTGGACCTCCGGGATTCGATCCCGACCCGAGAGCAGATCTACCCCGAGACACAGCTGGTGAGCCAGTTCGAGACCGGCGCGATCGACGCCGCCATCGCCTACCGGAACATGGCCGTCGAACGGGGCTACGAGTACGTCGACCTCCCGGTCGAGATCGACCTGAGCGATCCGAGCTACGCCGGGCAGTACGCGTCGGCGACCTACGAGCTGCCGAGCGGGAAGGTCGTCCGGGGGGGACTGATCAGCTACGCGTCGACTCTCCGCGACCGGTCGCCCGCGGCGACGGACGTCTTCGAGACGCAGATCACTGGACAGTATCTGAACGAGTTCGGCTTCGTCGTTCCCGACGACTACCCCCGATTCACCGGAGATGCTCCCGACGCGATCGCGAACTGACACCGCAGTCGAGCGGTTCGACTGGCTGTCGGTCACGTTTTTGCTCGGCGCGGTGTTGCTCTGTTACTACCTCGTTCCCCTGCTGTCGCTGATCGTCGGTCAACCGCTCGACGTCGTGGTTGGCCGGATGGGCTCGCCGGCGGTCGCCTCCGCCGCGGCGACGTCGCTCACGGCGTCGCTCGCGAGCGCGACGATCGCGACGACGTTCGGCGTCCCGCTCGCGTACTGGCTGGCGCGAGCGGACGGCCGCGTGAAGACGCTCGTGACGGCGCTGGTGGTGCTTCCGCTCGTCCTCCCGCCGATCGTCAGCGGCATGGTGTTGCTCACCGTCGTCGGACCGGAGACGCTACTGGGACGGGTCGCGGCCGCCGGCGGCGTGTCGCTGACGCGGTCGATCGTCGGCGTCGTGCTGGCCCAGACGTTCGTCGCCTCGCCGTTCGTCGTCGTCACCGCGAAGGCCGCCTTCGAGAGCGTCGACCGGAGTCTCGAGTACGCCTCCCGGTCGCTCGGGAAGGGCCGGCTCACGACGTTCCGACGGGTGACCCTGCCGCTCGCGTGGCCCGGCATTCTGGCCGGGATCACGCTGGCGTTCGCCCGGTCGATCGGCGAGTTCGGCGCGACGATCATGCTCGCGTACTACCCGCGGACGATGCCGGTCCAGATCTGGGTCTCGTTCACGACGCTCGGCCTGAAAAACGCCTTCCCGGTCGCGGTGATTCTGGTCGGCGTCGCCGTCGCGACGCTGGTCGTCCTCAACGCCCTCGGAACCAATCCACTGGAGTAGTCATGCTCGAACTGTCGAACCTCACCAGACGATACGACGGCTTCGCGTTCGGCCCGGTCGACCTCTCGGTCGGCGACGAGGTGCTCTCCGTTCTCGGCCCCTCGGGCAGCGGCAAGACGACGTTCCTGTCGCTGATCGCCGGGATCGTCGACCCCGACGCGGGAACGATCTCGCTCGACGGGCAGTCGCTCGTCGGACGGAGTTTAGAGGAGCGAAAGACGGGGATCGTCTTCCAGCACGGCGCGCTCTTCCCACACATGACCGCGCGCGAGAACGTCGCGTACGCGGCGACCGACCGCAGTCGGATCGACGAACTCGCCGACCTGCTCGAAGTTCGCGACGTCCTCGACCGCCGCCCGCCGACGCTCTCCGGCGGCGAGAAACAGCGGGTCGCGCTCGCCCGGACGCTCGCGGCAGACCCCGACGCGTTACTGCTCGACGAACCGCTGTCGAGCCTCGACGCACCCATCCGTCGTCGGCTCCGCGACGAACTCCACCGCATGTTCGCCTCGCTCGACATCCCCGTGATCTACGTCACCCACGACCAGCGGACCGCGACCGCGCTCGGCGACCGCATCGCGATCATCCGGGACGGGGGACTCGAACAGGTCGGCCCGCCCGAGGACGTCCTCAAACGTCCGGAGAGTCGGTTCGTCGCCAGATTCACCGGGAACGAGAACCTCTTCGACGCGACGGTGACAGCGCGTGACGGCGAGAGCGTCACGGTCCGGATCGAGGATCTCACGCTTCGTTCGAGCGCCGACGCGCCGGTCGGATCGTCCGTCACTGCCTGCGTTCACCCGTCGCGGGTTCGCCTCGACGCGGAGGCGTTGCGTGACGGGAGCGGGCGTGACGGACCCACACGCGAGGAGAACGTGCTCGCGGGGACCGTCGACCGGTGGTTGAACGAAGGCGACGAGTACCGCGTGAGCGTCGACGTCGACGCCGCCTCGACGTCGCTGTCCGTGGCCGTCCCCCCGCACACCTTCGAACGGCTGTCGGTCGAGCAGTCGTCCTCCGTTCGCGTCGCGGTCCCGGCCGACGCGGTCCACCTCGTTCCCTGATCGCTCGTCACCGCGCCCCGGGCGCTCGCTCGTCACGCGAGAGCGTTTCGTGTCGGGCGGACGGCAACGTCGGAACCGTTCGTCCACACATTCTTACTTGTCGAGCACTCGAGTGTATCGAGACGTGTCGGTCGAAACCATCACGCTCGTCGACGAACTCGAGGCAGAGTACGAGGCGTCGCTGCGGGCGGTCGCGACGTACGACCGGGACGACTACGAAGTCCACTACCTGCGTGACGACGCCGAGACGAACTACTCGCTCGCTGACATGGAGGAGATCTATCGAGAGGTCGTGCTCGCAGAGATCAACCAACCGTTCCACGAGAAGCTGTTCGACGACATGGGTGACATCCGTGGCCGCCTCCGACTGTTCGACGGCGGAACGGTCGCACACTTCTGGCCGACGGACGACGACCGCGGGGCGTTCGTCGCGTTCGACGACCGCGCCGACCCCGGCGTTCGGTCGCTGCTCCGACTCGTCGGAGACCACTACGACTGACCGGATGCGATCGCGGAGTGCAAGGGAGACGGCGGACTCGCCGGCTCACTCCGTCGAGAGGTGTCCGGGGATCCACTCCCCGTCGAACTCCTCGTGGAGGAACGGCGTCGCGTTCTCGCCGGCGTAGGACGCGACCAGCTGCCCGTCGCCTTCGAGGTGGTACTTGTAGGTCGTGAGGCCTTCGAGCCCGACCGGGCCGCGAGCGTGGATCTTCCCGGTGCTGATGCCGACCTCCGCACCCAGCCCGAACCGGTAGCCGTCGGCGAAGCGCGTCGAGGCGTTGTGGAAGACGCTCGCGGCGTCGATGCTCCGCATGAACGTGCTCGCGTGGTCGGCGTCTTCGGTCACGATGGACTCCGTGTGCTTCGAGCCGTAGGTGTTGACGTGGTCGACCGCGTCGGGCAGCGAGTCGACGACCCGGACCGAGAGGATCAGGTCGCCGTACTCCGTCGACCAGTCCTCGGCGGTCGCCGCTTCCATCTCGACGATCTCGCGGGAGCGCTCGTCGCCTCGAAGTTCGACGTCCGCCTCGCGGTACCTCTCTGCCATCGCCGGCAGGAACGCCTCGGCGACGTCCTCGTGGACCAGCAAGGTCTCGACGGCGTTACAGACGGCCGGATACTGGACCTTCGCGTCGAAGGCGACGTCCTCGGCCATCCCGAGGTCGGCCTCCGAGTCGACGAAGACGTGACAGACGCCTTCGGTGTGGCCGAGGACGGGAATCTTCGTGTTGTCCTGGATGTAGCTGACGAACTCCGAACTGCCCCGCGGCATGAGCAGGTCGACCGAGTCGTCCATGCCGAGCAGGGTGTCGACGTCCTCGCGGGCCTCGATGAGCTGGGCCCAGCCGTCCGGTACGTCGGTCGCGGCCTCGCGGATGATCTCGTAGAGCACTCTGTTCGAGTGGCTCGCCTCGCTCCCGCCCTTGAGGATGACCGCGTTGCCGGATTTGAGGCTGAGCGCAGCGATCTGCACCAGCGCGTCGGGTCGCGACTCGAAGACGGTGCCGATGACGCCGATCGGGACCGCGACCCTGTAGAGTTCCAGGTCCTCGTCGAGTCGTCTGGCCGTGAGAGTCTTGCCGAGCGGGTCGTCCTGCGAGGCGACGCTCCGGACCATCTCGGCGATGCTCTCGAGTTTCCCCGGCGAGAGTTCGAGGCGGTCGACGAGCGCCTGCGTGTACTCGCCCCGTTCGAGCATCGCCTCTGCCTCGCGAACGTCCTTCTCGTTGGCCTCCAGAACGGTCTCGCGTTCCGCCTCGATCGCGTCGGCGATCGACTGCAGGGCCGCGCTCCGCTCCTCGTCGGAGAGTTTCGCGAGATCGAGCGCGGCCGTTTCCGCCTCTGCGACCTTCGTTTCGGTGGTCTTCTCAGTCATCGTCTCCTCCGTTCACGGGAACGAATATCGTACCCACGGGCTTTGCAGTAGCGATCTGCTCCAGAACGTCCGGTTCGGTCGACCGGGCGATGATCGCTGGCTTCCCGTGTTCGCTGACGTCGCGTGCACCCTGTACCTTCGTTCGGATACCGCCGAACTCGTCGGACGAACTCTCGTCGACGACCGAGACGACCTCGTCGTAGTTGTCGCCGACGGCTTCGATGCGCTCGGCGTCGGGGTCCTCCTTCGGATTGCCCGTGTAGACGCCGCCGACGTCGGTGAGCGTGACGAGCAGATCGACGTCGACGCCGACCGCGACGGACGCGGAGATCATGTCGTTGTCGCCGATCTGGATCTCCTCGGTGGCGACGGCGTCGTTCTCGTTGATGATCGGGACGACGTCCCACTCCAGCAGCGTCTCGACGGTGTTTCTGAAGTTGGTGAACCGCTCGGGATTCTCGAGGTCGTGCTGTGTCAGCAGGATCTGTGCGACTTTCCGGTCGTAGCGCTCGAAGCTCTCGGTGTACCGCCGCATGAGGTGACTCTGCCCGACGGTCGAGAGCGCCTGGGACTCCTCGAGGGTGTCTGCCGGGTAGCCGATTCGGCCCTTTCCAGCGCCGATCGCGCCCGACGAGACCAGGAGGACGTCCTTGTCGCGGTCGAGCAGCGAGACGATGTCGTCGACGAGTTTGTCGAGTTTGCCGTCGTCCAGATTCGACTCCTCGTCGGTGAGCGAGTTCGTCCCGGCCTTGACGACCACCCGGTCGGCGTCGGCCGCGAGCTGTCGCGTCCGCTCGACGACGTCCGCTTCGACTGCCTCACTCATCGTCGAACTCACTCGCCAGTTCGCTCGACCGCTCGGCCGCCGCTTCGAGCGCCTCGCCGACCAGTCCGTCCGCCTCGCTGCCCCAGAGGACCTCCATGCCCTCGATGGTCGTCCCGTTGGGCGAACAGACCGCGTCGATCAGTTCGTCGACGCTCTTCTCGGACTGGAGCACCGTCTCGGCCGCGCCTTTGAACGTCTGGGCCGTGAGGACCTCGGCGTCGTCCGGCGCCAGTCCCTCGTCGACGGCTGCCTCCTTCATAGCCTGCATGAGATAGAAGACGAACGCCGGGCCGCTCCCGTTCAGCGCTGTCACGACGTCCATCTTGTCCTCGTCGACGACCACGAACCGCCCGAGGTCGTCGAGCAGTGCGCGCACGTCGTCGACGGGTTCGTCCCACGAGACGGCCGCGGCCATGTCTCTGGTCTCGGCCGCCAGATTCGGCATGATCCGCACGACGGTCGCGTCCGTGCGCGCCGCCACGAAGTCGGTCGGGACGCCGGCGGCGATCGTGACCAGCGTCTGGTCCGCGGAGAGGTCGATCGAGTCCAGCACGTCCGGGACGATCTCCGGCTTCACCGCGACGATCACGACGTTCGACGTGGTCGCCTCTTCGACGTCGGTCGTCGTCTGGTCGCAGAGTGGCGATACCGCCTCGAGTGCGTTCTCGTCTACGTCGTACGCAGTCACCTCGTGGTTACCGCTCTCGGAGAGCCCCTCGATGAGAGCGCTCCCCATGTTTCCACAGCCGATTATGCTAACCTCAGTCATTCCGTACCAGGTGTATATCATAGACCCCCATATACGGTCGTTGGTTCGCGTCTGTCACGTGACACCCGAACGATCCGACCTCGCTCACGACTGGCCCCGACACGTGGGACCGGTGTCGACCGTCGCCCGATAGCGGTGTCGACCCCACCGACCAGCCCCACGTCCGCGGATCGCCCGTCCCAATTCTGAGCGACTGGCCGACCGGGAGTGGGTGGATTAGCTGCCCTGACCTGCCTGGGGTGGATAGACGAAGAGAGCGTCGACGACGAAGAGGGCGCAGACGGGGAGCGCGTCCGGACTGCGTCCGGCGAGCGGGCGCGATTGCGAAAGTTCACCGCGCAGTTGTCGCTTCGCGACGACGGAACCGTTCCTGCCTCGGTAGACCTCGAAGGCTGGCTGGCGGTCTGGGTCCGTCGCGGATCCTTTCGCGTCGCGGGCGGTGCCTTTCCGACTGCCGGACTGACGGAACTGGTCGCGGTCCTCTCGGCCGCGGAGCGATCGCAGACCGACCCGAACGCGTTCCGGAACGAACTGCTCGAGGCGATCAGAGCCGTTCGGTAGTCCCGAGTCGACGGGCGACTGCAGTGATTTTGGTCGCGTCGAACCAACTGCACTCGTTCGAAGGCGAACTGATCGCCACTTTCTGAACGTATTTCCGGCCCGAACCCCAACGAACCGGCATGGAGTTCGACCTCCCCAGAGCAGGTGGCATTCTCGCTGTGATTATCGCTCTCGGCGCGGGTGGCCTGGCCGCGAGTGGCGTCATGGCGGTCCAGACGATCGCGATGATGGTCCTTCCCTCGATGGTCGTCTTCGCGGCCGTCGCGTTCTGGCTCGGCACGAAACACGGCGAGTATCGAGCGAGCCACTAGCGGACGGCGACGACGACGCGCTCTCGTTGGAACGAGCGAGCGACGACGTAGCTGACGTGCACGCGTCCCGGGAACGCGTCGGAACGCCTCGTCGGCGTTCCCGGACCCTTACACGACTGCCGTGGCCGTCGGGAAAGCGACCGAGGAGTCCGTGATTCCGGACGTTCGACGTCCCGGAATCCGTCCCGGACTAGACGACGTGTGGGGACCCGTCTGGCGGCGAGACGCTCAGGCCTGTCCGGACATCTCCTCGAACGGCTGAACGACGACGAAGCCGCTGTCGCCCTCGAACGTCAACTGGTAGCGTTCGTTCGAGGACTGACCGATGAGGTCGCTGAGACCGCGATTGGTTTCGACGCTCGGTGAGAGGTTGCTACTCCAGGCTACGGTCGCCTCCGGATCCGTTCTGACCGGCGGAGTCAACACGAGCGGGTCGCCGTGGGTCGTGATCGCGACCGTTCCCGGACCGGACAGGAAGACGTTCGTCAGCCCCGCGGCCGACGCTCCGGCCAGGCTCCCGACGGTTCCGATCTCGTAATCGACGCTCTCCTCGAAGGCGAGAACGTCCGACCCGTTGACGGAGATCGCTTCGTCTTCGTCCAACGTGAGCAGCTGTATCTCCTTGCCCTGGTCGGCCACGTAGACGGTTCCGTCGCCTTCGACTTCCATCACGGGCGTCCCTTCGCTGGTCGCCTGCTCCTTTATGAACCCGGTCAGCCCCCCTTCGGCCGAGGACTTGCCCGTGAAAGAGAGGTCGCCGTCGAAGGCCACCATCGCACCGGCTTTCGTGAGCACGGTGCCGTCGACGTCGATGTCGAGAAGTTTGCTGTTCTCCAGTTCGAACTGGTCTCTACTTTCCGCCGGTGCGTTCGATCGAACGAAATCGTCGAGTTCCATAGCTGAATTCAGAGCCGTCGTGGAGGGCTCTGTTCGTCGCGTCTCGAAGAAGCCGTAAATATCTACCCCCGGCGGACTGTCCGCACGTCACCGACCGTCGACACCGCCTCTCCGTCGCGTGTTCCGCCGTTCCAATCTACGGTCGGCGCTCACGGCGCTCTGCCTTCGCGGTTCTCGCCGTCACTAGTCAGCTATCCGGAGAGGATGGCTGATCAGTATCGTTTAGATAGTTTAGATAGTTCGTATATACGAGACGTGCGAACTCTATTGCTCGTCCAAACTCTACGATTTCGACGAACCGACCCCGCGGCGTTCGAGCGATCTCCACGACAGGATCGAGACGAGTCGATCGAAGACACTCGTTCGTCGGTCGCTCACGTCACCGCTGGGGAACGTAGCGAACCTCGCTTTGCTCTCCGACCTAGCAAACCTCTCTTTCCACCGCAGTCCGGGAGAGTGTGACACGTGCCATCAGTGTCTGGACTCGTCCCGGCGGGAGCGATATCCGTTCGAATCGCCAGCGCTCAACCGGATCGCCTCACGGCGCACCGTCAGTGCCCGGATCGCAGGTCAGTCTGTCCGAACGCTCGAAACGTTCTCTGGGACGTTCGAGCGACGTCGACCGCAGCGAGGAACGCACGACTGGAGGAGACGTCTACGGACGACGTCGGAGACACGTTCACGAGTTCTCTCTGTACGTTCGTGACGAAACGTCGTCGCCATCGCGACGTGGCAAAACAGATCGGGGCCGAACGGGTAACCTCCGCCGAGACCGAGACCGCGTTCCGAACGAACGGAACCTGCGTCAGTCTACCGATCCAAGTCGTCCAATCGCTCTCTGATCTCCGACGCCTCCAACCCATCCAAATCGTCCAAACCGTATTTGACGACCAGTGGGTAGAAGTGACGGTTCTTCTCGAACTCGTCGTCGTACTCGAACTCGTACTCGGCTTTGAGCACGTTGAACCGGCGGCTCAGGTCTTTGGCCTGTCGCTCGGGGAGATACATGTACGTCCCGACCTGTTCGTCTTTTACCGTCGTCTCGGAATCGCCCGACCCCTCTTCGGACTGCTGGGACGGGTCGTTTCGTTCGTCCGGTTTTGATGTCTCGTCCGGTTCTGACGGTTCGGACCGTTCGGCTCGCTCTTTCGCCGCCTGCCGTTTCTGGCGCAGACGGTTCGCGCGATCGTCGCTCATGCGGTCACCTCCGCGTATCCGAACTGTTCGTCGAGGTCCGTTGCGATATCGCGAAAGACCGCTACCATGTCCGAATCGGAGTTGTACTCCAGTAGCGAGACGCCCTCGTCGAGCGCTTTCTGCACGTCGGCCCGCTCGCGGATCTGCCACACGGGCGTGTCCTCGAACGCGGCGTTGATCCAGTCGACCATCTCTCGGGCCTGTTTCTTCCGAACGTCGATCCGGTTGACGACGACGCCGACTTCGTCGATCGAGATCTCGTAGTCGAGTTCGAGCGCCTCGATGTGGTCGTACAGCAACTCGAAGGCTCGTTTGCTCGTCGACTCCGCGAGTGCGGGGACGAGTACGTGCTGGGTCGCGAACAGCGCGTTGTCCATGAGATTTCCGAGGTTCGGTGGGCAGTCGACGACGACGTACTCGTAGTCGTCTTCGACGTGCCGGAGCGCGAGGTCGAGCTGTTCGCCGCTCCGACGGGAGACCGTCAGTTCCGGCTCCGCGGCCGTCATGTCGATGTTCGACGGAACGACGTCCATCTCCGGGTGTTCGCGGACGAGTTCCGATATCTGATCCCGTTTCTCTGCGTCGGTCAGCACGTCGAAGAGACTCGGCGGTTCGTCGTCGTACGCGTCCATCAATCCCAGATTCTCCGTCGCGTTGCCCTGCGGGTCGAGGTCGACGAAGAGCACGTCGCGACCGCGGTCGGCGAGCGCGCCGGCGACGTTGATCGCGACGGTGGTCTTGCCGACGCCGCCTTTCTGGTTCGTCACGCTTATTTTGGCTGGTTCGACCAGTTCGCTCATACGAACGGGTTTGTCGATCCAAACTGTCTTAATCCCTCGCAAGACGCGCGACCGACAGCTTTCGTCGTCCGGACGCCGAAGGTCGGATCGACGACGCCCCGGGTTCAGCCGTGGTCCGCTTCGTCGGTCACCTGTTCGAGGGGTCGGAGCCGGTACTCGCCGGTCGCGGTGTGCTGTTCTAGAACTACGCGTTCGGTCTGCGGTGGGGCTGTGATCGTCGGACTGGTGACGACCTGTCGTTCGATGATCTCGCAGAACCGCCAGTACGTGCCGTCGTCTGACATACCCGTAACTACCGACTCATCGGATAAAATCCATTGGTGACACCGATCGGACAGAACGTCCGATACGGGCGACCGGTCGGGCTGCGCGACGGCGAGTCGTTCGTCGCGTCCGGTCGGTCAGAAGAGATTTGCGTCTCCGTGTACAGCGTGGTACTCGTGTCACGCTGCCGTTCGCGTCGCCGGTTCCTCGCCGCCTCGGCGGCGCTCCTCGGGTCCGCCCTCGCCGGCTGTGGACTCCGTCGGCCGAGCGGTGACGCGACCGTGCGAGTCGCGAATCTGACCGACGAGAGACAGCGGCTGTCCGTGCGCGTCCTGCGCGACGGCGACCTCGTCTGGACGCTCTCGGTGGAACTGCCGGCACGTGAACCGAACGACTCAGCCGTGGCAGAGGCGACGAACGCTCTCCAGTCGGTCGAAGAAGGGGAGCGGTTCACCGTCGCCGCGAGCGTCGACGGGGCCGACCGGGTGCATCGGGGCTCGCTGACGATAGATTGCGTCGACGACGCCGAGCGCGACGACCTCGTGGTGATACGACTCCTCCCGAACGGCGGCGGCGTGTACCCGGATATCCGAGAGCGGGACTGCGGCCACTCTCGCTGAACTCTCTCGACCCCCTACCGTGCTGAGGCGACACGTCGGTCACCCCCGCTGGACAGACTCCTGTCCGTGCTGACGTGGCGCGTGGGTCACCAACCGTTTAGGTGCCACGGTCCCATCGCTCTCTATGGCCCACGTCGAACCGGAGACGCTGTTGCCGAACGACCGCATGCGCCAGCAAGCACTCGCGGGCGAGGTGACACAGATCCACCGCGGACAGCAGTACGCGGACGAAGGAGACACGTTCGAACTCGAGGGAACGACGTTCGAGGTCGTGAGCGTCGAAGAGCGGACCCTGGGAGATCTCACCGACGCCGACGCGCAGGCGGAAGGGATGCGCGACCTCGATCACTACCGGGAGATACTGCGACGCGCACACGAGAACTTCGAGTGGGACGACGACTCCGAGGTCGTCTGCCACCGGTTCGAGCCGCGGGAGTGACCCGTCGATAACGGTCCCGAGTCCCGGGTTTCTCGTCGTCGCGGGGTCGTTCACAGAATCGCCAGCGGCCGAGTCTCGGCCGGGGGACCGAGTCGGACCCGTCGCCGTTCGACCACGCTGACTGTCTCCGCGAGCGGGAGACAGTTTGATACCGGTCGACCGCCGACCTCCGACGACGGCCAAAACACGAACGCGAGGCCCGACCACCATGCATTACGGCGCTTCACTCGACCTCAGGATGTCAGATTCGCTCGAGGAGTTCGTGCAGTATCTCGACTCGCTCGGCCTCTCCCACGTCGAGATACGGCAGAGCTACCTCGACATCCGTCCAGACCCGCCGAGCCACGAGGAGTTCCGAGACGTTCGAGAGACCTACGGCGTCACCTACACCCTCCACGCACCGTACAACGACAGTAACGCGGGGAATCTGCACGAGTCGCTCAGACGGGCCACCGTCGACGGCATCAAGGAGACGCTGGACACGGCCGCGGCCATCGGTGCGGGAGCGGTCGTCGTTCACGGCGGCGGAGTCAAGCGCTCGTACCCGGACCGCGTGAAGGAGTACGCCCGATCCCAGGCGGTGAAGACCATCCGCGAGGCCGCCCGTCACGCCGACGAGGTGGGCGTCCCACTCGGAGTCGAGAACCAGCGTCGAAAGGAAACGAAGCGATACAACACCTCGACGCCGGCGATGCTCGCGTCCTTCCTCGAGGACGTCGACGTCGACTCGGAGTATCTCGGCGTCACACTCGACGTCGGACACGCGAAAGCGACGGGCATCGAGCCGTCCGCGTTCGTCGACGAGTTCGGCGACCGGATCGTCGTCGCCCACCTCCACGACAACGACGGCAGCGCGGACGACCACGACCCCCTGCCCGAGTTCGAATCGGTCGCTGCGACGGTCGACGCGCCCTACAACGTCCTGGAGATGAAGTCGAAAGCCGACATCGAGGCGTGCGTTCGGCCGTAGTTTCGCTTTCGACGGATCGCACGCCGACCGACACCGAGCGGCCGGTACCGGGACGGGTCGCCCTGGCGCGTGCGGTCGTCGAGTTTCTTCGCGGCGAGGAGGTGGGCTCGCGATGCGGCACGAGGCGGCTCTGTAGATAGCGGTCGTATCGAGTCGGGGGTGCTGGAACGTGAGGCGACGCCCGAGCCGCGGTGAAGCTTTCTCTCCGAACAACTCTGGTGAACTACCACTTTCGTACACTGTCTATATATTTGGTATATCTAACGTCGATCGACGTCGGACCATCGTGGATCGGTGAACGCGGAAGACGGATTTACAGCCCGAAGATCGTGCTGACCCGAAGTGCGTTGCTGTTGACGCGACGGTGATGCAGCTCTACGACTGGCGATGTTGGCTGTGGGCCGCTGTCGCTAGCGACACCGAACGTCGCCACAGATCCGTCGTTTCGTCGAGAACGCGGGTTTTGACCGGTAATTCCGTCGCGGCACCTCGCGAGAGATCGCTCGTCGGCGACGCGACCCCTCTCGTCGACGGTGCACGGCGGTTGCTGGCGACCTGCAACCGCTCGGGACTCCGATTTCAGCACGTGACACGTGTAGGCCGGACCGCTATCGGACGTATAATTCGAGTGGGAGAGTACGATACCTACCACCTATCGAATACGTCTACCGACCGAGAACCGAGCAACGCAGACGACTGGTTGCGGGCACCGGGCGACACACTCGAAGGTCGGCGGCGGCGCCGAGCGACTCGAAGGAGGACCGGTCCGCGACGCGTGCGGAAGCCACCGGTTCGACTCCCCTCGAACGCAGTAGCCTTAGAGAACGTATAAGTTCGTTTGCTAACTATACGGTGTCGGAGTTCAAAAACGGTGCACAGCCGTCCGCGCCTCGGACTCGGGTCTACGGCACAGACACCGCATTGAAACGTGGTCCGTTCCCGTCACGAACGACCGCTCCGTGCGGACTCGACGCCGGAAATCGTCCGGCTGGCGCTGGCCCGGAACGATCGCGGTACCAAGAGGACCCGAAATCGACACAACTGCCGTTCGAACGGGTGAGATCCGGGGCGAGCCGCGGTCGACGGGGACTTGGGTGTCTCTTCTGCTCTACTCGATCCGGTCACGCCAGACGCGCCTCGAGAGCGGTCGGCGAGAGCGCCAACCGTGACAGCACTAGGTCTGTAATACAGGTCAAACTTGCCGGAACTTCAAACGCGTTAGACGTTTGTAAAATACCGATCAGTACCTGGAACGGATACGGGACGGCCGTCACCGCACTCGTTGCTCTGCGAGACGTTTCTGCCCGTCGCTGGTCGGTCGCAGACACAGGTGGTCGGGGTAGTGTCACGGTCGATTCGGCTCGACATCGCTTCTGCTCCGGGATCGAACCGCCCGATCTCTGATCGCTCCCGCGAAGCGCCGCCCTCGCCGGAGAAAGGTTCTTGGCACACTACTCGGTAGTTTGTGAGAGGATTCCGATGAAGAGTCCTACGACCGACCGCGAGCCCGAACCGGGAGCCCAGACCGAGTTGAGCGCGACCGGGCGGGCGCGCCCGACGACCGGGAGTGTGGGTCCCGATGGGTGACCACGGCGCCGTCGCCGACGTGGGGGAGACGCTCGTGGAACTGCTCAGGGACCGGATGACCGGCCTCCTGTCCGACGACCAGATCGTCCTAGCGTCGCCGGCCGACGAGGACCTGAAGAGCAAGGTCAGGCTGACCCTCTTCCTGTTCGACGTCGAAGGGAGCACCCCCGCCGGGAGCTTCGAGCGGCCGCCACCGACCGACGGGACGCCGAGGCGAGAACCGCTCCGACTGGAGCTGAAGTATCTGCTGACGGCCCTCCCGGTCGGTGGGAACGGGAGCACCACCGTCACGGCAAAGAGCCTGAACGAGCACACGGTGCTGGGACGGGCCATGCAGGTCCTCCGGGACAACGCTGTCGTGGGCGGCCCGGACCTGCGCGGCTCACTCGCCGACGACGACGAGCGCCTACACGTCTCGTTGCTGCCGGAGACGACAGACGCGGTGACGAACGTGTGGAACACGTTCCGGGAGGAGCCGTACCACCCGTCGGTGTCGTATCTCGTGACACCCGTCGAGATCGAGTCGCGACGGGAGGCTCCGGCCGACCGGGTCGAGCACTTCCGGGTCGAGGAACGCGTCCACGTCGGTCGGGACGATGAGTGAGGACTGGCGGCGGGTCGAGCAGTTCACCCGCGACCTCGCGCTCGCGGTGCGTCCCGTCGACGTGGTCGCCGGAGGTCGGCCCGCCGGGGACCTGCGGGTCCGAGTGGAGGGAGAAGCGGAACGTCCGGTCCGAAAGCCGGACGGCCACTACCTCTTTTTCGATCTCCCGCCGGCGGAGGTGACGGTCGCGGTCGACGGCGGCGACCGGTACCGCGACGCGACGAAGACGGTGACACTCGATCCCGACGCCGAGGACGCACAGGACCCCGGCCAGGCGGTGGAGGTGTCGCTCGCCCCGTCGGCGGCGTACCCCTTCCCGCCCGGGCTGACGCGCGTTCGCGGGACAGTCCGGGACGGGGACACCCCCGTCTCGGGAGCCGACGTCTCCGTCGCGAACGTCTCGCGGACGTTCGAGACGACCGACGCCGGCGAGTTCGTCTACTACTTCGACGACGTCGACGCCGACGACGTCGAGCGATGGGACCCCGACCCGGACGACCCCGACAACCCCGTCGAGCGCCTCTACAAACCCGGCGGCTCCCACCCGCAGTTCGTCGTCGACGGGCCGCCGGGGCGCGTTCGGCGGTCGGTCCGGGTGGAGGTGGGAACGCTCACCACGACGGATCTGGAGTACTGACCGAGCGGCCGGCGACCGCCCGGTCTCGCCTCGTCCCCGAGCCGTGCTCGCGGGCGCTGTCGGGCGTCCACTGCCGGGAGACGACTTCGACTCACCCGACCTCGCGCGTCTCGACCTGCGATTTCGGTCGACCTCGTGGCAGTGCTCCGTTTCCACCGGAGAGAGGTAGGCTTTCTTGAGAAAATTTTAATGTAATTTCGTTATATATGTGATCGAGGCAATGTTAGAGAGTCGTCCGGACGCAAGAGGGGGCTGAGATGGAGGGCGAACGAACGAGGTCGGGCGTGGCTGGCGTGGGGGCGGCCCATGCCTGACTACAAGGCGCCCGGGGTGTACGTAGAGGAGGTCGAACGGGGGCCCAAGACCATCGAGGGAGTGAGCACGAGCGTCGCGGGGTTCGTCGGCGTCTCCGAGCGCGGCCCGACCGAGCCACAGCTCGTCACGAGCGTCGCCGACTACAACCGCAAGTACGGCGGGTACGGGACATCGGCGTCCTGGAGCCAGTACGCCGGGAACGCCTTTCTCCCGCACGCGGTCGAGGGGTTCTTCACCAACGGCGGGAGCCGGGCCTGGGTCACCCGGGTCGTCCCGACGCCGTGGATCGAAAACGAGCTGTTCGCGGAGGCGACACTGGACGACGGGGCGCAGAACAACCCGACGGACGTGATGACGGTCACCGCCACCGGCGTGGGGTTCTGGGGGCAGAACGTCGTCGTCGACGTCGGACCGGCGTCGTCCGGCGATCCCGACCGGTTCATGCTCCGGGTCGGCTACTGGCGCGAGGAGGTCTCGCTGTCGGGCAACGACTACGACGACCTGATAGATCCCGCGAACATGGGCCCGCCCGACCACGACGAGACCTACGACGAGCTCTCGGCTGACGAGACCGACAGCAACTACTACCTGAACGTGGTCGACGGCGTCTCGAACCTCGTGTCGCTGACCGCCGAACAGAGCGGCACCAGACCCGCCGAGGGAACGACGAAGCTCTCGCTGTCGGGGATGGGGAACAAACGCAAGACGATGCAGTCGGGCGACTACGAGGGCGTCCTGAACAAGACCGACGGCTACCGGTCGGGACTGGAGGCGTTCACCGACGTCGACGAGATAACGATGGTCTGTGTCCCCGACGAGCACCACAAAAACGGGAACGACGACGCGGTCAGCAGCGCGGTCAAGGACCACTGTGAGAACCTCGAAGACCGGATCGCGATCCTGCAGGCCGAGCGGAACGCGGATCTCACCTCCGGCCCGCCGAACGCCGTGGTCTCCGAGTACGTGGCGTTTTACACGCCGTGGTGTACGGTCCGGAACCCGGAGACGAACCTCGACCTCCCCGTCCCGCCGGGCGGGCACGTCGCCGGCATCTACGCGCGGTCCGACTCGGAGCACGGCGTTCACAAGGCGCCGGCCAACGAGCAGGTCCGGGGCATCCTGGGGCTGAACAGGACCATCAACAGGGGCGAGCAGGCCTCGCTGAACCCGAAGGGCGTCAACTGCATCCGGAGCTTCCGGGGACGGGGCATCCGCGTCTGGGGCGCCCGGACGACCAGTAGCGACCCGAGCTGGAAGTACGTCAACGTGCGCCGGCTGTTCCTCTACGTCGAGGAGTCGATCGACGAGGGGACCCAGTGGGTGGTCTTCGAGAACAACACCGAGGAGCTGTGGGCGCGCGTGCGCCAGACCATCAGCAACTTCCTGACCACGCTCTGGGAGGACGGCGCCCTGATGGGGTCGACCCCCGAGGAGGCCTTCTACGTCAAGTGCGACCGCACGACCATGACCCAGAACGACATCGACAACGGACGGCTCATCTGCGAGATCGGCATCGCGCCGGTCAAGCCGGCCGAGTTCGTCGTGTTCCGCATCTCGCAGTGGACCGCCGGCGTGGAGGGAGGTGGGTGAGATGCCGGACGCGGGAACGCCGCTCCGGAACAACCGGTTCATGCTGGAGATCGACGGCGTCGAACGGGCCGGGTTCAGCACCGCGAACCTCCCGTCGAGTTCGACCGAGGTGATCGAGTACCGGGAGGGCAACGAGAAGCGACCGACCGTGCGCAAACTGACGGGGCTGAACAGCTACGAGAACCTGACGCTTGAGGGCGGGACGGCCCGGGACGCGATGGCGCTGTACGAGTGGCGCAAGCAGGTCGAGGACGGCAAGATCGACGCCGCGCGGACGACCATCGCCGTCGTGTTACACGACGAGGAGGGCAGCCCCGGCGCGCGATGGGAGTTCCGGAAGGCGTGGCCGACCAGCTACGACGCGCCGGACCTCGACGCGACCGGCAACGAGGTCGCGATCGAGAGCATCGAGATCGCCCACGAGGGGGTAGAACGCGTCCAATGAGCGACGCCGTACTCCAGACGGAGTTCGAGTTCACGCTCCCGAGAGGCTACGAGGACGGCGAGGGAACCGTCCACCGCGAGGGCACGATGCGGCTTGCGACCGCCGCCGACGAGATCAAACCGCTCAACGACCCCCGCGTGCAGTCCAACCCCGCCTACCAGACGGTGATCATGCTCTCGCGAGTAGTGACCCGGCTCGGGTCGCTGGAGGACGTGACACCCCACGTCGTCGAGAACCTGTTCGTCTCCGACCTGGCCTACCTGCAGGACCTCTACGAGCGGGTCAACGAGCGCGGCGCCGACGCGATCGACGTCGTGTGCCCGGAGTGCGACGAGGAGTTCACCGTCGAGACCGGCTCGGGTGCGCACCTCGCCCTCGACGAGTCGGAGGTGGGCGTCCCGGGGGAGTGACGCCGGGATACCCCCTCGACCAGCTGTACGAGGAGGTATCCTTCGTCGCCTACCACTTCAACTGGGACCACGAGGAGATACTGGGTATGCCACACTGGGAACGCCGGCGGTGGTGCGAGGAGATAAGTGCCATCAACGAGCGGATGAACGAGGGTGAGTGACGTGAGCGAGACCTCGACGGACGCGCGGCGAGCGGGGGGTGGGCGGTGAGCTCCCGGTCGGACCCGTACGCGAGCTACCGGTTCAGCGTCGAGATCGACTCGCTCATCGTCGGCGGGTTCTCGGAGGTGAGCGGCCTCGAGCGCGAGCTCCAGACCGAAGAGTACGACGAGGGCGGCGTCGACCGGTTCACTCACTCGTTCCCCGACCGGATGACCCACCCCAACCTGACTCTCGAGCGGGGCCTGACCGACTCGGACACGTTCTGGAACTGGATACGGCAGGTCGAGTACGGCGTCGTAGAGCGCAAGAACGGCCGGATACTCGTGATGAACTCGGCGGGCGAGGAGGTCTGGGGCTGGGAGTTCCGGGACGCGTATCCCGTCAAGTGGACCGGTCCCGACCTCCGCGCGGACGACGGATCTGTCGCCTTCGAGACGGTGGAGCTGACCCACAGGGGTCTCTCGAAGGTGGAGGGGCTCCCCCGATGACCGCCTACGAGGACGGCCGCGAGCACCTCCGGGACGAACTGCGGCGACTCGACCTCCTGTTGCAGCGGTATCTCGGTGTCTGGCGGGCGGACCGCGGCGGCGGCGGCGAGGGCGGCGGTCTCTACGTCTCCGACGCGCAGGTCGACCGACTGCTTCGGGCCGACCCGCTCGTCGACGCCGACCGGGACGGGGAGCCAGAGCGAGAACCGGACGACGGAGCCGCCGGCGCTCCGGGACGGACGACCCGCCGGGGCGGTCGGACGGTCGGACGGGTCGCCGACGGCGACCCCGTCGCCGGAGGGCCCGACGACGGACGCGTCGAGGAGCGGCTCCGGACGCTCACCGAGACGATGCGACGCCGCGAGCGGGAGACGGCGACGGCCGGCCGCGAGTTGCCGCTGGTCGCGCTCGCCGACCGGTACGGGCTCGGTCGCTCCGAGGTCGACGCCCTGCTGGTCGCGCTGGCGCCCGAACTCGATCTCAAGTACGAGACGGTGTACGCCTACCTGCAGGACGACCTCACGAGAAAGCGGCCCACGGTCGGGCTGGCGCTGCGGGTCGTCGGCGGCACGGTCGGGAGCGAGACAGACCGGCGGGCGCTTTTCACCCCGGGGAGCCCGCTGCTGGACGACCGGTTGCTGGAGCTGGCCGGAGGCGAGGGGACGTTGCTCTCCCGTCCCGTCGCCGTCGACCGCCGGGTCGTCGCCCATCTGCTCGGCGAGGACGAACTCGACCGCGCACTCGAGGGCGTCGCAGAACTGACCGACCCCGAGGCGGCGCTCCCGGCCGTGACGGCCCCGGACGCCGACGGGGACTCGCCGCCGCGGGCGCGGCTCCCGCTCGCGCCGTCGACCCGCGACCGGCTGGCTGCGGTGCGCCGGCGACTCGATCGCGACCCACCCGCGGTGGTTCACCTCCACGGTCCGTACGGGTCCGGGCGGACCGCGGCGGCGGCGGCGCTCGCCGGGTCGCTGGGCCGCCCGCTGGTGACCGCCGACGCCGACCGAATTCCGGCGACCGACGCCGGCGAGACGCTGACCCTGCTCGTCCGCGAGACGCAACTGCGAGACGGCGCGCTCCACGTCCGAAACCTGTCGCGGCCCGACGAGCGCGAGGAGTCCCGGGCGGTCACCCCGGCGACGCTCCTCGAGCGACTCGACGAGTTCGAGGGACCGGTGTTTCTATCGGGCGCGGAGTCGTTGCCGCCGCGACTCGGCGCGGGACTCGACCGCCACGCGTTCGCGACGGTGGCGATCGAGCGGCCGTCGTTCGACCTGCGACGGTCGCTGTGGCGGCAGGTCGACCTCCCGGGGGACCCCTCGGCGCTCGCGTCGAAGTTCCGGTTCACGCCCGGTCAGATCGAGGACGCGGCGGCCACCGCCCGCGCCATCGCGCTCGGCGACCCCACCGCCGAAGACGTCTACGAGGCGTGTCGCGTTCAGTCGCGCGCGCGACTCGGTGACCTCGCGAGACAGGTCGAGCCGACTTACGGCTGGGAGGACATCGTCCTGCCGGACCAGAAGATGCGCCAGCTCCGGGAGGTGGCCGCCCACGTCGAACACCGGGGGACCGTCTACGACGAGTGGGGGTTCGAGGACCGGTTCAGCCTCGGAACGGGGGTGAACGTGCTGCTGGCCGGCCCCCCGGGTACCGGAAAGACGATGGCCGCCGAGATCCTCGCCGGCGAGGCCGGACTGGACCTCTACAAGATAGACCTCGCCAGCGTCGTCAGCAAGTACGTCGGCGAGACCGAGTCGAACCTGGGTCGGGTGTTCGACGAGGCGGAGGCGAGCAACGCCGTCCTCTTTTTCGACGAGGCCGACGCCCTGTTCGGCGAGCGCTCGGAGGTGTCAGACGCCCACGACAGGTACGCGAACGTCGAGGTCGACTACCTGCTGGAGCGGATGGAGGAACACGACGGCGTGGTCCTGCTGGCGACCAACTTAGAGGAGAACGTCGACGACGCCTTCCGGCGACGCATCAACGTCACCGTGGAGTTCCCGCTGCCCGACTCGGACGCCCGCGAGCGCATCTGGCGCGGCGTGTTCCCGGCCGAGACGCCGGTCGGAGAGATCGACTGGGAGTTCCTCGCTGGGTTCGACCTGACCGGCGGAGAGATAAAGAACGCCGCGCTCACCGCGGCGGTGCTCGCGGCCGACGACGGGGCGACGACCGTCGGGATGGGCCACGCCGTCCGGGCGCTGTGGCGCGAACTCGAGAAGGGCGAGCGGCTGGTATCGGCCGACGACTTCGGGAGCTACCGGAGGCACCTGCCGTGAGACGAACCGGGCCCGAGTCCGACAGGGAGAGCGCGTCGCCGCCGCGGCGAGCGACCCGCCGGGAGCCGGAGCCCTCCGGTCAGGAGACCGAGACCGGGGGCGACCCCGTCGCGTCGCTCCACCGCGCGGTCGGCAACCGGGCGGTGCAGTCGGCGTTCGAGGACACCTCGGCTCCCGGTCTCACGGCCGAGCGCCGACCCGCGGAGCCTGAGTCGCGCGTCGACTCCGACGCCGGGGCGACCGCGTCGTCGACGGACGAGTTGCGGCCGGGCACCGGGCGGCCGCTGCCGCCCGGACTGCGCGAGGAGGCCGAGCGCCGGTTCGGCGAGTCGTTCCGCGACGTTCGCCTCCACACCGGCCGAGCCGCCGGGAAGCAGGCCGAGAGCGTCAGCGCGGACGCGTTCACGTTCGGGCGGAACGTCGTGTTCGCCCCCGGCGAGTACGCCGCGTCGACGGAGCGGGGACGGCGACTGCTGGCCCACGAACTGGCCCACGTCGCTCAACAGTCCGGCGGCTCCGCTCGCTCACTCGCCCGAAGGCAAATGGAGGCGGCCGCCGACCGGGCGGCCGCCGAGTTCTCGGGGACCGACGGCCCCGTCGACGTCGCCGAGCAGGGGGGCACGTTCCTCGCCAGACAGCCGACCCGGTCGAGCCCGGCCGTCGGCCAGATGTCCGACGAGGAGCTCCGGCGCGCCGTCGCGCTGCTCCGACGGCGGCTCCGCACCGGGGACGACCCGCAGTTGCGGAGCAACCTCGAGGCGCTCGTCGCCGAACTCCGGCGGCGGGAGCGAGAACAGTTCGAGAGGGACCTCGAGGAGTTTGAGGAAAGCGAACCCGGCGTCCTCTCCGCGCTGCTCCCGGCGCGGACGCGGCCGTACTACCGGGATCCGAGCGAATCCATCGAGTCCCCGACGCTGCGCGCGCTCACCAGCGGGTCCAAAGAGCGGACGTTCGGCGCGCTCGTGGCCGGCCAGAGCGCCGCGCAGACGGCCGCGACCGCCGGGCTGGTCGGCGCCGCCGTCGCCGGCAGCATCGCCGTCACCGTGGCCGGGTGGCCGCTCGTGACCTCCGCGGCCGCGATGACCGTCGAGGCCGCGACCCAGGCCGGCGGGTACGTCCTCAGCCTGGCGGTCACGAACCCGATCAAGACCCAGGCGATCGCCGAGTTCGCGGTCGGCATGACCATGGACGTCGCGCTCTCGGGCGGCATCGAGGAGTTCTTCCAGGATCTACAGACCGCCGGCGGGGCGGCGAGTATGGCGGCCGAGGTCGTCGTGACCCTGGTGATACCCATCAAGCAGGCCGGACCAGGCGCCCGCAAGCGAGTCAGGGTGAAGACCCGGGTGACGTCCGTCGACGACAGCGGAAACGCGACCGTGAAGGTTCGGGAGGCCCCGTCGGTGGAGACCGGACGCGGGGGCGAATCGACCACCCGGGCGGCGAAGGAGACGGGCACGGAGACGCCGGAGGGCCGGCCGCGGTCCGAAGGCGGTCCGGCCGAGGCGGGCGAGGGCGTCGAACCGGGGCGAAAGCGCGCCACCGAGAAGCGGACGCGACAGGAGCGCAAGCGGGAACTGGCGAGAGACCCCGACAGGGGCAACGCGATAGACGAGACGAGTCGGCGCGAGGCGGAGGTCGCGCTGTCGCTGGAGGAGCGAGGCGACCTGCCGGCGCCGGTCCGACGGCCCGGTGCGGAAGAGAGCGGCGACTTCGTCGACGGGGCCGGCCACGAGTGGGACGTGAAGACGCCCCGTAGCCGCGAAGTGCTGGAGGCGAAGATACCCGAGTCCCGCCACGAGGCGGGGGAGCCGATCGGGGGCGAGTTCGACCTCGCCAGCACCGTGCGCGATATCGAAACCGAGTTCGAGGTCGAAGGGGAGCGAGTCGTACTCAACACGAGTTTCCTGACGCCCGCCGACACCGAGCAGTTAGAGGAGGCGGTCCGCCGGGAGGGACTCGAGTCGATCGTGCTCTTCTATCCGTAGGCCGCCCCGGCGTTTCGTGGCCCCTGCGCTCTCTCCCCGGCCGGCGCCGGCAGCGGCAACCGGACGAGGAACGCCCGGCCCTCCGGCGTCGCCCGTCCCCGTTAGCATAAACAATTTTATGATAAGGGAAACCAATAATAAAATCCGAGTCGAACGGATAGTGGCTCACGAGTTCGAGGGGGCGGGCGTCGGTCGATCCTGGCGCTCCGGGGGCCGCAAGGAGGCAAACAGTGAGAGACGACTCGAGATTCGGGACGCTGCCACGGTTCTCGCGAGACGTTTCCGTCCTCTCGGGACGGACCAGGTCCCGAGAGGACGCCGACGGTCACGCCAGTCGGGGCGTACTGACTCCGTTCACGGGGACACTCGACGTCCGCGTTCAGCGCGGCCGGGTTCCCCTGCTCGACCTGTCGTATCTGTCGCTCGAGTCGGTGATCGCTCCCCGTCTCGCCCGGGCGGCCGGTGACCCCGACGCGTCAGTCCCGAGCGACGCGCCGTCGGTCGAGGACCGATCCGACCGCCCTGTGGACGCCGCCGGAACGGGACGGGAGGACGACGGCCCCGAGCCGACGGTCCGGGAGGTGATATTCGGGGATCGAACGGGAGCCGACCGGGGCGGCGGCGACCGGTCGGACGCCTCCGAGGACCGTCGGCCCGGGTCGGGTCTCGACCTCGATGCGGGGCGCGCGGGCGACCGGGGCGACGCGGAGAGAGCGGAACCGTCACCCGGGGCGCCCCCCCGCACGACGCTCGACCGCTCCGGGGCGTCCGGGCGACCCGCGAGTACGGGGTCGGGCGGGGCGACCGAACGGCGGGGGTCGGAGGGAGCCTCTTCGCCCGGGGCGGGCGGCGCCGACCGAACGGCGCGGGGACGTCCCGGGGCGGCGGGCCGCACCACCGATCGACCGGGCGACGAGCGTTCGGAGCCGTCGTTCGACGCCGACGACCGCACCGCGACCGCCTCGTCCGCGTCCCCGCCGCGGAGCGACGCCCCGGCGACGGGGACCGGCGACCGCGCCGCACCGCGGATGGTGCTCGAGCGAGCGCCCGGCGAGTCCGCCACCCGCCGGTCCGGACGGGCCGGTCGGCTGGCGAGCGAGCGAGTCGGCGAAGGCGCACCCGCCCGACCGGAGAGCGCTGGCGACAGACCTCGGATGGTCGTCGACCGCGGCGAGGGCGGCGACGAGAGGTCGGCCGCCGCCGAGCGGGAGACGTCCGGGGCCGGCCGCGCCGACGGCCCCGGCCGCCGCGACGCGGGCGACCCCGCGGTCGGCGACGACGACCGGCTCGCGGCGGTCGTCGACGCCAGCGCCGACCCGGAGAGCCGCCTCGTCGACCGGCTGTACCGGACCCTGCGGGAACGCCACGACATCGAGCAGCGCCGGAGGGGGAGTCGATGAGCGCCTCCGGGAAGCTCGTGCCCGCGGTCATCCAGGTGATCGACGACAGAGACAACCCCGTCGAGGCCTTCCCGGTGCTGTTCAACCCCGAGCAGTACGACCTCTCGAAGAGCATCAAGTACGGGAGTACCGACGTCGCCGGGCTGACGACGCCGGTGACCCAGTTCGCGAGCGGCGAGGCCGAGACTCTCTCGATGGAGCTGTTTTTCGACACGTCCGAACAGCGGATAGACGTCAACGCGGCGATGGGCGCGCTCGACGAACTGGTCGAGATCGACGGCGACCAGCACGCGCCGCCGAAGTGCCGGTTCGTCTGGGGCAGTCTCGTCTTCAAGGCCGTCGTCGAGAGCCTGGAGAAGACGTTCACGAAGTTCCTCCCGACCGGACAGCCCGTCAGGGTGCGCGTGAACGTCACGTTCCGGGAGTACCGGACGCCCGAGGAACAGCGCGACGCCAACCCGCTTTTCTCCGCGGACACCACGACCGTCAGGGAGGTGACCGGCGAGGAGACGCTGTGGCAGATCGCCGACGAGGAGTACGGCGACCCGGGCGAGTGGCGACGGATCGCCGAGGCGAACGACCTCGAGAACCCGCGTGACCTCCGGGCCGGACGGCGACTGGTCGTTCCGGAGCTGTGACGATGTCCGCGACACCGACCCGGCCCGACGGGCTCGCCGACCTGGAAGCGAAGTACGACAGCTTCTACGTGCCCACGTTCGAGATCGACATCGGAGGCGAGACGAAGTTCTCGCCGGCGAAGGGACGGGCCTCCTCGGTCCGCGTTCGGACGGCGATCGAGAAGGCGAACCGCGTCTCGTTCAGCCTGGCCGACGTCTACGACCAGCGCCGGCGCGACTTCACCGACCTGACGGGCGAGGGGGTCGCGGTCGGCAACGAACTGACGGTCAGGGTCGGCTACGGGAGCAAGACCGAACCCGTCGTGCAGGGCAAGATCACGGACGTGAAACCCAGATTCCCGGCGGAGAGCGCGCCGACGGTCGACGTGGTCGCCCACGACTACCGGTTCTTCATGGACCAGGCGTCGGGCGACAGGTCATGGGACAACACGACGGTGGAGTCGGCGACCAGGTCCATCGCGGAGAAGTACGGGTTCAGCGAGGTCGAAATCGGGACCGGCGGCCCCGACACCGACGCGCCGGTGACCGAACAGAAGCTCGAACAGATAGTCAAAGACTCCGAGAGCGACCTCGCGTTCCTGAAGAAACTCGTCAGGCGCCACAACTACGAGATGTTCTCTCTCGAGGGCGTGTTACGGTTCAGGCGGCCGGCGAAGATGGAGGGCGACCCCGACGCGAGCGTCGCGCTGACCTACGGCGAGGGGCTGCGCTCCTACCAGCGCACGGCCGGCTCCGACAGGTCCCAGGTCGGGACCGTCAGGTACAGGGGCACCAATCCGCGCACCGGCGAGACGGTGTCGGGGTCGAGCGAACGCGACCAGTTCGAGGGCGCAGACGAGGAGCGCCTGCTGAAGGCGCCGATGACGTCGGACGACGAGGCCGAGAAGCGCTCGAAGTCGAAGGCCGGCGAGATAGACCACGCCCGTCGCAGTTCGGCGACCACCATCGGCCTGCCGGAGCTCCGCATCGGCGACTGGATGGCGGTGAGCGGTCTCGGCAGCGTCGCCGGACAGCGGTACGACGGCAAGTACTACCTCCGCGCGGTCGATCACGTCATCGACGGCTCGGGATACACGACGGAACTACAGATGTCTGGACCGATACCGGAGACGACCCGATGATGTTCGACGAGTCGGACGGGGCGAAAGACGGGATACGGGGCGTCGTCGTCGGCGAGGTGACCGACACCGACGACCCGGAGGACCTCGGACGGGTCAAGGTGCGATTCCCCTGGCGCGACGTCGAAGACGAGTCCTACTGGGCTCGGATAGCGACCCCGATGGCCGGCGGCGACATGGGAGCGTACTTCCTCCCGGAGCGAGGCGACGAGGTGCTGGTGTCGTTCGCCCGCGGCGAGCAGCGGTTCCCCTACGTCCTCGGCGGCCTCTGGAACACCGAGCAGAAGCCGCCGAAGGAGAGCGACGCGGAAAACGACGTCCGGATGATCCGCTCGCGCAGCGGGCACGAGGTCGTCCTCGACGACGCGGAGCGCGAGGGCAAAGTCGAGATCGTCACCGGCGCGGGCCACGCGGTCACGCTGGACGACACGAGCGGCGGCGAGAAGATAACCATCGAGGACAAGTCCGGGCAGAACACGGTCGAGTTCGACGCCACGGCCGGCACGCTGACCATCGAGGGGGGAACGAAACTGGAGCTACGGGCGACGAACGTCGAAATCAAAGGCGACGGGAACGTGAACGTCGAAGCGTCGGGGATGCTGACGCTGAAAGGAGCCATGATAAAGCTCAACTGAGGTGAGACGACCCATGCCACCAGCAGCACGCGTACTCGATCCGACCGCGCACGGAACGCCACTCTCGGGGGCCGGCAGTCCGAACGTCCTCGTCGAGGGCATGCCGGCCTGGCGGGCGACGGCCGACTTCCACCCCTGTCCGCTGTCGAACGGGCCGGTCCCGCACGTCGGCGGCGTGGTCCCGACCGGGAGCTCGACCGTCCTGATAAACGGCCTGCCCGCGGCCAGGCTCGGCGACACCATCGCCGAGAACGGCCCGCCGAACACGATCACGGGCGGGAGTTCGACGGTGATCGTCGGGTGAACGATGACCGAGGAGTTCCTGGGTCGCGGCTGGGCGTTCCCCGTCGGCGTCGACAGCGCCGGGGACGTCCGGACCGCGGCCGGCGAACGGACCGTCGAGCAGTCGATCCGGCTCATCATCGGGACGGCGAAAGGCGAGCGGGTGATGCGCCCCGACTTCGGGTGTGGCATCCACGAGTACGTCTTCGACACGGTCGACGCCAACACGCTGGCGCTCGTCGAGACGACCGTCGAGGAGGCGCTCGTCGAGTTCGAACCTCGCATCGCCGTCGAGGACGTCTCCACGTCGACGGAGGACCTCTCCGAGGGCGTCCTGCTCATCGAGGTCGACTACCGCGTCCGGGACAGCAACACGCGGCGCAACGTGGTGTACCCGTTCTACGTCGAGGAGGGTCCGCGCCGTGAGTGAGCCGCCAGCCGGGTCGCCGAACGGCGGACCGGAGATAGACGGCCGGCGTCGAGACGACCTCGAGGAGGACCTCCGCGAGATGGTCCCTTACTACGTCGAGGAGTGGGAGCCCGACGAGGGCGACGTCGGCGCGACGCTGCTGTCCCTGTTCGCGGAACTCGCCGAGGAGGTGACAGAGCGGCTGGACCGCGTCCCGGAGAAACACCGGATAGCCTTCTACGAGACGCTGGGATTCGACCGCGAGCCGCCACGGCCGGCGAGACTGCCGCTGTCGGTCGACGTGGCCGACCGGGCCGGCGAGAACGTCACCGTCCCCGCGGGCGCCGTCGCGACCGCGGAGCCGCCCGACGGCTCGGAGCGGCTGTTCGAGGTCCCCGAGGGCGGGACGTTCGACGCGACGCCGGCGAACCTCCGGGCCATCCACACCGTCGACCCCGACGAGGACGCCATCTACGCCCACCACGCGACGGTCGGCGGCGGCGACGCCCCCGCGTCGCTTTTCGTCCCCGACGACGGCGAGAACCTGCAGGCCCACGCTCTCTATCTCGGCGACGCCGAGCGGCTGTCTGTGGGCGTCGGGTCGACGCTGACAGTCGAGATAGACACCGACGCCGACCCGTCGTGGCTCCACGAGACTCTGCGGTGGGAGTACTACGGCGAGCGGACGGTCGACGGCGAGAGCGTCGAGACGTGGCACCCGTTCCCGAGCCAGGGGGTGCTCTCCCCGGCGCTCGCGGGCACCGCGGCGGAACGCCTGGACCTGTCGGTCGCCGGACTCCCCGGGAGGATCGACCGCGCGGAGCCGCCGCCGTGGCTGAACCGGCTGTCGGCGATACGGACCCCGGCCGAGCGCAACGACGCGGGCGACGCCGAGCTGACGTTCGTCCCTCACGGCACGCTCACGGAGACCACCGTCGACGGCACCGAGACCAGGTGGATCCGCTGTGTGATTCCCGACGACGTCGGCGACCGGACCCGCGCCGAGCTCTTCGACCTCCAGTTCGGGACGGCCGGGGCTGCTACCCCGCCCCTCCAGGTCGGCGCGAGCGCCGACGGGCTCGAGCCCGACGAGCTGTTGCACAACGACGTGCCGTTGCCGGCGGGGGGAGGCGACGACGGGACGATCCGCCCGTTCGGCGAGCGACCGCGGCGAGGGGACGCGTTCTACCTCGGCTCGACCGACGCGCTGACGAAGTCCGGCGCCGAAGTGACCGTCGAGTTCGAGTTCGAGCAGCGGGGCACCGCGAGCGGGTCGCCGGTCCTCTCGTGGGAGTACTTCGACGGCGAGGGGTGGTCTCGCATCCCGGGGCTGCTCGACGGCACGGACGCGTTCACCGGAGGCGGCGGCCGGCGGACGGGTCGCGGCTTCGAGTTCGGAGAGTGGTTCGAGGTCTCGTCGACGCGCTACCGGTGGTCCGACGAGGTGCGGTCGAGGGGACGAGTCGAGGACGACACCGTGCGGTTCGACGTCCCGGCCGACCTCTCGGAGACGACCGTCGCCGGCCACGAGGGTCACTGGATACGGGTGCGGCTCGTGGGCGGCAACTACGGGCAGGTGCAGTTCGAGCCCGTCGACGCCGACGGCGACTCCGAACCCGACCGGTACGAGCAGCGCGACGACGACATCCGGCCGCCGGCGTTCTCGACGGTCCGCATCGCGTACAACCAGACGGAACCCCCCGGCTTCGCCGTGGCCGACAACAACCTGTCGCTCCGGTCCGACGTCGCGGTCGCGGCGGGGAGCTACCGGCCGTTCGAGGGGCTGCCAGTCGACGAGCAGGCGCTCTATCTCGGGTTCGACGGGCCGCTGACCGACGGCCCGATCAACCTCCTGTTCGACCTCGCGGACGCCGCCTACCCCCGGGAGTTCCACCCGCAGGTGCGCTGGGAGTACGACGGCTCCGGGACCGGCGAGTGGACCCAGCCGGACGTCTTCGACGGCACCGAGGGGCTGACCGAGCGCGGCATCGTCGGGCTCGCGTTCCCGGACGCGACCGCAGCGACCGGGGCGTTCGGCCGCGAGCTCCACTGGATCCGGGCGCGCGTGACCGGCACACGGTTCGGCGCGGGCGACGAGGGAGAGAGTGGGGGAGCGACGCCCGAGCGCGACGGGCGGGCCTGTGGCCGGTACGTCGAGACGGTCCCGCCGGCCGGGGAGCCCCGGCGCTACCCGCCGTCTCTCCGCGGACTCTACCCCAACAGCGCGTGGGCGGAGAACCGCCGGACGATAGACGGCGAACTGCTCGGCAGCAGCGACGGGAGCGTCGACCAGACGTTCGCGGTCGCCGACCCGCCGGTCATCGAGCCGGCGGTCTGGGTCGACGAGCTGGCGGTGACCTCGGAGGGCGGACGCGAGCGCCTCCGGGAGCGGTGGCCCGACCGGACCGACGTAGAGACCGACGCGGCCGGCGATCCGGTCGCCTTCTGGGTGCGCTGGGAGCGCCAGCCGGACCTGCTGGACTCGGGGCCCGACGACCGTCACTACACCGTCGACCCCATCGCGGGCTCGGTGTCGTTCGGCGACGGCACTCGCGGGAAGGTACCGCCCCGGGGGACGGACAACGTCCGCGCCAGCTACGCGACCGGCGGCGGCGCGGCGGGCAACGTCCCGGCCGGCGCCGTCTCCGGGTTCCGACAGTCGATAGCGTTCGTCGAGTCGGTGACGAACCCGATCGCCGGGGCCGCCGGCGCCGACGCCGAGCCGACGGCCGCGGTCACCGACCGGGCGGCCCGGCAGCTCCGCGACCGGAACCGTGCGGTCGCCCCCGCGGACTTCGAGCGCATCGCGATGGACGCCTCCCGGCGGCTCGCGCGCGCTCGCTGTCGACCCGGGATGACCCCGTCGGGCGAGTACCGCCCCGGCTGGGTGACGCTCCTGGTGGTTCCGAGGTCGGCCGCGGACGAGCCGACGCCGTCGGCGACGCTCCGGGAGGACGTCGAACGGGCGGTCGCGGCGCGAGCGCCGGCGACGCTCGTCGGTCTCGACCGGCTCGTCGTCCGCGGCCCAAGCTACGTCTCGGTGTCGGTCGACGTGGAGCTGGCCGCGTCCGGGGGGAGCATCGCCCGGCTCGAACAGCGGGCCCGCGAGGCCGTCGGGGCGTACCTGCACCCGCTGACCGGCGGGCCGGACGGCGACGGCTGGCGGTTCGGCGAGCTCCCCTGCCGGTCTGACCTCTTCGAGCTGCTCGAGGGAGTCGACCGCGTCGACCACGTCGAGGACCTCTCCCTGCGGTTCGAGACGTGCCGGTCGACGGTCACCGTCGCGGAGGGAGACGGGACGCCGGAGACCTCGCCGGACGCGCTCGTCTCCGACGGGACCCACGACGTGACCGCGACTCTGGCCGACGGGGGTGGGCGGTGATGGGTCTGGAGGTGCCGGATCTGGACGACCGTACCTTCGAGGAGCTGCTGACCGACGCCCGCAAGCGCATCCCGGTCCACTCCGAGACGTGGACCGACCACAACGAGTCGGACCCGGGCATCACGATGCTGGAGATGCTGGCGTGGGTCGCCGAGTCGGACATTTACCAGCTCGACCGGGTGACCGACCGCCACGTCCGGAAGTACCTCCGGCTTTTGGGCGTCTCTCCCGAACCCCCGCGGCCGGCGACCGTTCGACTGGCGCTGGATCCCGGCTCGGCGGCGGGCCGGACCCTCGAGCCGGGGACGGTCCTGGAAGCCGCGGCGGCCGGGGCCGAACGGCGCTTCGCGACGGCGACGGAGGTCGCGCTCACGGCGGCGGACGTGGCGGCGGTCGTCTCGGACACTCGCGGCGGGCGCGTCGACAACACCGACGCCAACGAGCGGGCGGGACTGCACTACCCGCCGTTCGGTCCGGCGGCGGCCGAGGGGAACGCGGTCTACGTCGGCTTCGACGCCGACCCGTTCGACGCCGGCCGGCTCGACCTCTACGTCGACTACCACGACGCGGACCTCCCGGACCCGGCGGACCCCGGCGAAGAGCCGACGTTCGAGCCGTCCGCGACCGTCGAGTGGTCGTACTTCACCGGCGGCGAGGTGTACGACCCGACCGCCTGGAAGACCCCCGACCCGGACCGCGTCGACGACGGGACGATGGACTTCTACTACCCCGGCACCGTCTCGCTCCCGGCGCCCGACGCCGCCCTCTCCCGGTCCGCCCTGTTCGACCGCGAGGAGCCGCTCCACTGGCTCCGGGCGCGGGTCACGACACCGGAACACGAGATCCCTCCCCGCGTGAACGAATTCGAGACGTGCGTCGCCGAGGCGGCCCACGAAGTCCGGTACCGCGACGAACGCCTCCGTCGTATCCGGGAGGGGTCCTCGGCCGAGGCGACCCGCCGGCAGGACGGCGAGAACGGGACCACGACCGCCCGCCCCGACCAGGAGTTCGCCTTCCCTCGCGCGCCGGTGCTCTCGGCGTCGGTCACCGTCGGGGGCACCGGTTGGACCGCGGTCGAGGACCTCGACGCCTCGGGACCGGACGACCGTCACTACGTCCTCGACAGCGAGCGCGGGGTCGTCCGGTTCGGCGACGGCGTCCGCGGCGAGGTGCCCGAACCGGGGCAGGCCGTCCGGGCCGAGTGGTACGACCACGGCGGCGGCGAGGCCGGCAACGTGCCCGGCGGCGCGGACTGGCGGTTCGTCGCCCCCTCGTGGGACGACGTCGCGGTGTCGCCCCGCGGGCCGGCGACCGGCGGCGCGGACGCCGAACCGACCGACGACGCGCTCGCCCGCCTGAAGGCCGACCTCCGCACTCCCCACCGGGGCGTGACCGCAGAGGACTACCGACATCTCGCGACCAACACGCCCGGCCTGCGGTTCGGCCGGGCGGCGGTCGACGTCCGGGAGTGCGACGAGGCGGGCGACGACTGCGCGGAGCGCGCACGGGTCAGGGTCGCGGTCGTGCCCTACAACCGGCCCTCGCAGGACCGGCGAGCGAGCGACGGCTTCCTGGCGGCGGTGGACTGTCACCTCCGCCGGCACCGCCTGCTCACCGACGACCTGGTCGTCGAGCGACCCCCGTACGTCCCCGTCGACGTCGAGGCGGTCGTCGAAGTCGCCGACGGCTACGCCCCCGACCTGCGAGTCGAGGCTGTCGGGCGGACGCTGGAGCGGTTTCTCGACCCGCTGGAGGGGTTCGACGGCGGCGGCTGGCCGTTCGGCCGGCCCGTGTACCGCTCGGAGATATACGAGACCGTCGAGGGCGTCGAGGGCGTCGACTGCGTCGTCGACGTGACGCTGCGAGCCGACCCGCCGGGAACAGAAACCGGGACCGGCGTCGACGTGCCGGGGACGGCGCTGGTCTCTCTCGACGACGCGACCGTGACCGCCGTGGACGGCGGCGACCGCTGCGGGGAGTGGTCGAAGTGACGTTCCCCTTCGTCGGCACCCACACGGAGTCGGGGTGGAACGAGTGGGACGGCCGGAACCACGCGGTCGAGGAGGGCGCGGTGACGATAGCGACCGCGGACCGACTGCAGTACGTCGACCCGACGTGGCTGGTCGCGGAGCCACCGCTGCCGTTCCGGGTCGTCGACCTCGACGTCGAGGCGTGTGGCGACGTCTGGCTGCTGACCGCCGGCGGCGACCTCTACCGGTTCGTCCCCGACCGCGAGGACCTGCGACGCCTCCACTGCACCTGGGACAGGCCGCCGGCGAACCCGCGGGCCGTCGCCGTCACCGGAGATACGGTGTACGTCGCGACCGGGTCCGCCGAGGGCTCCGATCCGGAGGGCGGCCGCGTCCTCGGGTTCTCGAAGCATCTCCTGCAGCTGCGGTGGGTCGCCGACGACCCCCACGCGGACCCGGTCGCGCTGGCGCGCCACGGGGAGACGGTCTCCGTGCTCGACCGCGGCGACGGCGAGCCGTCGCTTTCGGTCCTCGGCCGCGGCGGCGCACCCCGCTCGATGGCGACGGGGTTCGAGTCGCCGGTCGACCTTGCGGTCGACTCGGCGGGCGACCGGTACGTGCTCGACCGCCTCGGTGACGGCGGATACGCGGTCGAGCGGGTCCCGGCCGACGAGACGGCCGGCGAGACCGCGGTGCCACCGGGAGAGTTCGTCGTCACCGGCGACGGGGCGGAGCTGACCCCCGACGCGCTGGCGGTCGGGGTCCCGGGCGACGTGGTCGTCGGAGTCGCGGACGCGGCGCCGACGGAGCCCTCTCTGTTCCGCCACGACACGTCGCGGGGGGAGTTCGAGCGGCTGACGACCCACACCGGTCGGGTCGCGGAGCTCCTGTCGGGTCACGGCGACGGCGACGCCGGGCTCTACGTCGTCGGCACCGACGACGAGGGCGACGGGCTCCGGTTTCTCCCCGCGACCGAGCACAACCGCCTCAATCCGGACACCGGCCGGTACGACGGCCAGATCGTCCGGCGGCTGGACGCCGGCGAGCGGGGGACCCAGTGGCACCGCCTCACGGCCTCGTTCGAGACGCCGCCCGGGACCCAGGTCAGGGTCTCTTACCACGCCACCGACGACGGGGACCTGCAGTTTCGCGAACCCGGGACGCCGCCCGTCACGCCCCTGGAGCGAGTCGACGGCGTCGGCCCGGTCATCGCCGACCGGTTGCGGGCGGCCCACGTCCGGGGGCTGGCCGAACTGGTCGAACTCTCGCCAGAGCGAGTCGCCGAACTCGCCGGCACCGACGGCTATCCGGTCTCGGCGAGCAGGGCGGCCGACTGGCTGGTCGAGGCCGAGGAGATACTCGCGGGGTTCGGCGGCCCGGGCGACCTCGACTGGCTGTCGGTCGGCCCGCCCGACCCCGAGGACGCGCTGCTGACCGACGCCGAGGGGCGGTACCTCTGGGTGAAGGTGGAGCTTGTCGGCACAGCGACGGCGGCCCCGCGGATCGAGTCGCTGCGGGTCTACTTCCCGCGGCGGTCGTACCTGCGGTACCTGCCGGCCGTCTTCCGGGATGACCCCGAGAGCGCCGCCTTCCTGGCGCGGTACCTCTCGCTTTTCGAGAGCGTCTTCACTGACGTCGAAGAGGAGATAGCGGCGGCGACGCGGTATCTCGACCCCGACGGGGCGCCGGGCGAGGCGCTGTCGTGGCTGGCGGGCTGGCTGGCGCTGTCGCCGGACGAGACCTGGTCGACGGCCGCAAAGCGGACCCTCGTCCGGCGGGCCCACGAACTGTTCGAGGCCCGCGGGACCCGGCGGGGAGTTCGCGAGTTGCTCTCTATCTACCTCTCCGGGCGCGAGACGCGACCGCCGACCTGGCAGTGGGCGATCGACCGCCAGCGGGAGGCCATCGACGAGCGCGAGGCGACCGTCGACGAGCGCGAGGCGGCCGGAGAACTGGACGCGGCGGCGGCCGAGCGGGCGCGGGCCAGCCTGGAGCGGGAGCGGGCGCGACTGGACCGGACGTCGTTCGTCTGGGAGCGGTCGGATCTCGCCTGCATCGACGAGCGCGAGCACCCGGAGGTGAGCGCCGCCTACGAGCGCTTGCTGCCGTGCCCGCAGTGCTTTGCGGTCCTGCTGTGGCCGTCGCTGTCCGAGGACAGCGTCCGGGAGGTCCAGCGGCTCGTCGAGACGACGCGGCCGGCCCACGCCGTCGGTCGGGCGATCCAGCTCCAGCCCCGGATACGGCTGGCCGGCCACGAGCACGACCGCAGTCACCACACCTTCCTCGGCGTCAACAGCGCGCTCGCCGACCGCGAGTTCGCCCTCGAGTCGTCAGGACTGGGGGCCGACACCCGGCTGTCCGAACACGAAGCGAGCGGCCAGTACGGCACGAAACAGCGACTCGGAATCGACACCGACCTATCACAATGAGCAGCAACGACACAGACGAGACGGGAGAACAGCTCGGGAACGCGGGACACGCGGACGCCGGCGTCCTGCCGGGCGACGAGGACTGCGCGCTCGACCGGTTCGTGCGCAACCGCTACTTCCACGGGAAGCTGATGACCGCCCGGGACATGCAACTGGAGCAGGCCTACCACGCAGACCGACTGGAGACGCAGGCCCAGCACGCGACCGGCGAGGGAGCGGTCTGCGGGCTGTCGACGACCGTCGAGCAGGCCAGGCCGGACGCGGACCTGGAGGTGACCGTCGAACGCGGGTACGCGCTGGACCGCTGTGGCCGGCCGGTGCTCGTCGACGACACCGCCCACGAGTCGTTCCCGCCGGACGGAGAGGGGTACGACCTGCCGCCGCCCGACGCGGAGCCGGCGGAGGGCGAACTGCCCCCGGGCGTCGCCGTGTACGTCAGGCTGAAGGAGTGCCAGACCGAGCGAGTGCCGATACCCGGCTCCGAGGACGCCTGCCGCGAGGACTGTACCTACAACAGAGTGGTGGAGGACTTCGAGGTCGAGATCGACGGGAACCCGCCCGACCCGAAGTCCGTCCGCGACGTGGAGTTCCCCGAGCGGTCGGAACTCGAGACCTACGACGAGGAGACCGGTCCCGACGGTTCGGACCCGGGTCTACAGAAGATGGCCCGGACGTACCACGAGGACGACTCCCGAGAGAGGTTCCAGTACCGCCTGTGTGAGGAGGAGGGCGACCCGCGCGTGTTCCTCGGCTACTACGCCAGACAGGGGACCGACTGGCAGCTGCTGGCCGAGGCGGCGCCGCGCCACCAGGTGTACACCAACGACATGCTGTACGCGGCGGTGGCCCGACACGCGACCGACTTCGGGAACCCCCACGACGTCGTGACGAGCGTCGACGGCGTCGAACACGAGGACGGCAACGTGGAGCTGGTGTCGGAAGACGGCAGCGTCGTCAGCGAACCCGGCAGTCGGGCGGGGACCGTCAACCTCGAGGTCGCCGGCGGCGTCCAGACCGACCTCCACGGCGTCCCGGAGTACGTCCGCGACAAGGTGCTCAAGTACACCGTCGAGGTGTTCTACGAGGTAGCCGAGCGGTACGCGGGCGACGAGGACTTCGCCCAGGCGGTCAACGTGCGGGCCCGGGCGATCATCCTGGCGGCCCGGGAGGCGCTCGCGCGGGCGGTCTTCGAGGACGAGTTCAGGTTCGCGGCGGCGGTCCTGTATCTCGCCTCGCTGGAGTGGGAGATACGCGACCGGATCAGAGAGAGCCTCGAGCGCCGACGGCCCCTCGCGAGCGAGGAGAGCTTCGAGTACTACGCCAGGACCCTCGAGAAGCTCGCCGACCTGCTTCCCGGGGACCTCGCGGCGGAGTTCGTGGCGGGCGACCGGTTCGAGGAGTTCACCGGGGAGTTCCTCGATCGACTCCGGCAGGGCGGGCTGGAGGAGGAGTTCATGCGGGAGTTCCTCGACCTCGTCGAGGAGGTCTCACAGGTGCTCGAAGAGGAACACGAGGACGCCCTCGACGCGACCGAACTGGCGGTCATCCAGGACCAGGTCGCCGAGGCGGCCGGCTGGTTAGAGCGGGCCGAGGAGCCGGAGACGATGGTCCTACCCGGCGGCGAGCAGGAGGTCGACGCCCGCATCATCCGACTCGCAATCGACCGTCCCGGCGGAGTCGACTGACTCCGCGAGCGACGTAGAGCGGGTGCTCGACGAGTGGTGTCTCCCTGTCGAGTCTGGGCCGGCGCGACGCTTTCGGGGACCTCGCCGCCGTACCCGAAGGCGTATCTGTCGGACCAGATCGAGTGTGTCGAGCGGGTCGGATGTAACTACCCGAGGACAGCCAGAACCGAACGAGAGTCCAGTCGGGCCCTCCGAGACTGTTCCTCTCTAGATCAGGCAGGGTAGCTCCCTTTCGGCGTAGTAGGCCGTGTTCCCGCCCGTTCTGTACGCTCCGTCGTACCACTTCGCGCCTTTGTGGATACCCGCGATGTAGCTGTCTCCGTCGTTTTCAGTGTAGTATGGTCCACCGGAGTCGCCGCCCTCCGTGTAGTGTTCGTCGAAGACCACCCAGTCGTTCGTGTTTTTCGTGTACACAGCGTAGATCGGTTTGGACACATCGCCCGAGTTCCGTCCCTGGATCTTGATTCCGTCGCCGCTCTGCGCTCTATCTTTGAGATTGTCCTTCGCGAGAGACCCCCAGATGTCGTATCCCTTGTAGTTGTTGTCTCCGGGCGCAGCGAAATCGGGTTTCCCGCCGGGGCCGTCGGATGCGACGAATCCGAGGTCGCCGTTCCCGCTTTCGGTGTAATCGATCGAGTGACCGATCCGATCGCTCTCCGGTTGGTAGACGTCGACGTTCGTGTCCCGGTCGATGCAGTGTCCGCAGGTCAACCATCCGGACCGATTTGCCCTGGAATGGTACGCGGGCGTTCCGATAGTAATGGACGAGGTGGACGTTCCCTGACACCCCGCTGGAACGGGTCGATACCGTGATTCGAACCACGCCTCGTCCTTCCAGTAGACTTCGCCTATCGTCACCGGGATATCTCCGACCGAGAACGCCTGCCCGTCTCCGGTGACCGTCCCCGTGACGGTCTCTGGAAGATCGTCTCTGAGCCGACCGAGAGACTTCGAATCGCCCTCCGCGAACCTCGAGTGGTAGCCGAGACTGATGACCGGCTCGCCTTCGTACCCCGGTTTCCTGTAGGTGACGCCTCCACCCAGATACTCGGGTTTCCCGTACTTCTCGAGGAGTCCGCGAAGAGCGCTTTGAGGCGCCTCTACTTTCACCCATCTCGATCTGGGTATCGTGTAGAAGACGGGTTCTCGCTCCGGTCTCGCCCCGTTCAGGACTTCCTCGTGATTGAGGTGCCGGTATCCCTTGATTCGAACGACCTCACGCTGGGTGTCGTCGACCGTGTTCGCGAACGCTTCTCGTGTCAGATCCGGGCGGGGTGCGCTCGCGACCCCACGTTCAGAGACCGTCTGGACGAAACGACGACGTCCCATCTTCGACTACTATCCCTTCAGATCGCTTCTGTCGCCTGGCCCGAATTCACGACGCTCTGTCGTGACGTGTTCCTGCGGATCGCGGTCACTATCATGCGTGTTAATTATACCAACACGAAGTGACATAATGCTATCTCTTTATTGCAGAGACGCTCGTCGTTACTATTGCGACGCGGAGTGCTCCTCCGACATCTCGGCGAGCACCCGGCGCTCCGCTCGCCGAGAACGACGACGGGCGTCCGCGTCTCGAGATTCTTCGAGGTGGTTGTCGCGTCCGGAGGCGTCGAGGTATCCGAGGCGGAGCGGCTCTCTCACCCGCGTCTTCGGAGCAGTGCTGCCTCTACGACCGATCGGGGCTTCCCGGGACGCCGTGTCCGAATACGCACGGATCGCGCGGGCGGCGCGTGCCGTGACAGCTCTACGTCTGTAAAGTGACACTAACTCGATCTGGACGAAGTAGCGGAAGTCTCGTGACCGGCCCACCGGCGTGGGCGTACTCGCCATCCCGAACGAGAGAGGCAGCGATTCCCGACCTCGTCGGAGAAGAACCCTCAAACGGCTGGGCCACCTACGGGCGGTCAGATGGTCGAGACGCTCGAACTTCCGAGTGGCGACGTGGTGACACCGGACGACGTCCTGCTCCACGACGGCTACCCCTACCGCTACGTTCCAGTCGAGGGCGACGAGTACGCCTTCCTGCTTTCGCCGCTGTACTGGGGCGACAGCGGGATGGACATCCCGTTTCGCGACCGCGAAGCGCTGGTCGCACAGTGGAGCGACGGGTCCCGCGGGACGCTCACCGCCGCGGAGTGGCGCGACTGGCTCGACGACGCGCGCGACGACGACCGGATCGACGCCGACGAGGTCGCCGCACTCGCGCGCGAGCTCCCGGTCGAGACCCGAGGCGACGGAGCGGACGACGAGAGCGGCGTTCTCACGGCTCTCCGTTCACTCGTCGGCCGGTGACGTCCCGGGTCGTCCTGCGTCGAACGGGCGAACCGGTAGCGAGGGCGCCGAATCCGGCATAGATTAATTTACCTCCGGCCCGACCGTTCGGTATGGTAACGAACGACAACCAACGGGCGCTGCTGGAGCAGGCCAGACAGCGACTCGACGAGTGGCGCTACGTGGCCCGTGACCGGGCGTACAGTGAGATGTTCGAGGGGCCCGACGCGGTGTTGAGCGACGCGGAACTGAGACAACTCGACCGCATCGACTCGCGACTCGCCCGCGATACCGGGGAGGGGCTCTGGGGTGCAGACGAGTACGGTATCATTCAGAACGGTGCCCACGGGAACGACCTCGGGTTCCGGGTGGTCTGTACCTCGCATCCTGGCATTCCGTACGAGGGATACCGCGGTCTGCAGAGCCTCGACGAGGCGACCCGCGAGCAGTTCAACGACGTCCTCTGGGACTACTGTCGGCAGGTCGCCGAGTACGTTCAGGACCGACTCGACGAGTTCGTCCGCGAGAGCGTCGAACCGCCCACCACGTGACCCCTGCGCAGTCTCTGCGCCGTCTTCGCCGGTCGACCGCCGACGGGCCGCTCTCTCGCGCCCGCGAGGTCGACGGGTTCACTGTCGTCGACGACAGTCCGGCTGCTCTCCCCGCGCATCGATGTGACGACGTGCCAGTCAGTCCTTCGCAGGTCACACTCCCGTTTCTCGCCCGCGCCGATTCCGGTGGGATCTCTCGGGAGACCGCCCGTCCCGGTCAGATAAGAGCGTCCTAACGGCGCCCGAAACAGAGACGCCGGAGCCGCGTTCTCCGCGACGTTCTCGACTGTGGACGTCTCGCCCGGACCTGTCGTTCAGGTGGCAGTCCGCGAAAGGTATTTAATTCAATTGGCGCTTACACGGCGGTAATCTCGTATTACCGCTGCGAGAACGACACCATGGACGAGAGACAGACCCCCGCTGCCCGCGACCCGCGCCTCGACGAGGAGTACGTCCGGGTCGTCGACGTCGACGGAACCGAAGTCGTGCTGGTCGGCGTCGTCCACGACCACCCGGCGAGTATGTTCCGCGCGAGCGCGGTCGCCAGCGCGGTCGACCCGGCGACTGTCGCGCTCGAACTGCCCTCGCTGGCCGTCCCGCTGTTCCGGCGATTCGCGAACGAGGAGTCGTCGCCGCCGCGACAGGGCGGCGAGATGAGCGCGTCGATCCAGGCCGCACCGTCGGCCCGCACCGTCGGCATCGACGCGCCGAACCTGCACTATCTCCGGACGCTCGCGGTGAAACTCCTCGCCGAGAGCGCTCCAGCCGAGACGCTTCGCGCGGTCGCCCGGGACGTCTGGGGGAGCGTCCGGCAGTCCGTCCGGTACTGGACTGCGGCCCGCTTTGCGGCCGTCGCCTCGGTGGCTCTGGAGACTGATTCGCTGGGCGACGTCTCGGCGCTCTCACACGGCGTCGACGCGACCGACTCGCCCGAGGCGCAGGCCGCAGACGAGTCGAGGCACATTCGCCGGCACTACTCGCTTCTGAACGCGGTCGAGCGGCCCGACGCCGTCCGACTGGTCGACGAGACGCGCGAGGAGACGATGGCGCACAAACTCGAACGACTCGTCGGCGACGGGTCGGTCGTCGCCGTCGTCGGCTACGACCACCTCACCGAGATCGCGGACCTGCTGGCCACCGACTCCCCGAACGCGCGGTGAGAGGCCGGCCCCGGACGGAGCCGCCGGTCTCCGATCGACGCCGTCAAAAACCGATTCGGTCGAAAGTCGGTCCGCCGGTGTGACGACGAGTTCGCTACTTCAGGTGGATCCCGTCGTCGTCGATCGACGCCACGTTGGTCTTTCGCAGTTCGTAGGTCTCCTCCTCGCCGCTCCAGCCGAGTTTGCGTCGGAGGCTTCGCGACAGTCCCTCGTCGGGTTTGACGTGGGCGCGGGTGCCGCTCACTCGGTCGATGGTGCCGACCACGTCGCCGTCGGCGGTCATCACTTTCTTCCCCTCGTCCGCGGATCTGAAATCTCTGGGCATGGCTGTCTCCCCCGGACCGCGACCGCGACGCGCGACTCTCCGTCGCGTGTCGCGAACCCCGGTCCGTACCTGTACGGACGCTCGATGACGGCATAAACGTCGTTGGCGCTACACGAGAACGTCAGACGCGCGGGAATATCCGGCCTGGAGACGCCCGGGCCGGATCGGACCGGGCCGACTGACTCGCGCACGCGCTCTCGGACGTTCGACGCCGTTACAGAGCTATATCTGTCAACGTGTATCACAGACGACTTCGCGTCGACGCGGGACGCCGTCGGTCTCGTAACCCTCCGGCGCGCCATCCAACGCTCGACGGCTTCGGAGCCACCCGTACGTTTACACCGCAAGCGATCTATTCTCTCGCATGGTTCGTGGAATCGACGCCACGGAGACCGTCGGCGTCGTCGGAGCGGGCACGATGGGTGCCGGCATCGCGCAGGTCGCGGCGACCGCCGGTTTCGAGGTCGTGATGCGCGACGTCGAACGGGAGTTCGTCGACGACGCCTTCGAGCGCATCGAGGACAGTCTCGGCCGACTCGTCGACCGGGAGACGCTCACCGCGAGCGAGGCCCGGGACGCAGTCGGTCGAATCGAGGGGACGACCGCGGTCGAGGATCTCGCCGGGGCGGATCTCGTCGTCGAGGCGGTCGTCGAGGACCTGGAGGTCAAACGCGAGGTGTTCGGGACGCTCGACGGTCTCCTCGCCGACGACGTCGTCGTCGCGTCGAACACGAGTTCGCTCTCGATCACGGCCCTCGGTGCGGCGACGGCTCGCCCCGCACAGGTCGTGGGGCTTCACTTCTTCAATCCCGCGCCGATCATGCCCGGCCTCGAAGTCGTCGCGGGCGAGCACACCGACGACGAGACGGTCGCCGTCGCGCGGGAGTTCGCGTCGGCGACCGGCAAAGACGCCTGGGAAGCCGACGACAAGCCGGGGTTCGTCGTCAACCGGATCCTGATCCCGTGGATCAACGAGGGCGTCCGCGCCTACGACGAGGGCGTCGCCTCGAAGGAGGACGTCGACCGGGCGATGGAGCTCGGCACGAACGTCCCGATGGGACCGCTCGAACTCGCGGACTTCGTCGGGCTCGACGTCTGTCTGCACATGGCCGAAACGCTCCACGAGGAACTCGGCGACCGGTACGTGCCGCCGTATCTCCTGCGGCGAAAAGTCGACGCCGGCGACCTCGGCAGGAAGACCGGCCGGGGCTTCTACGAGTACGAGTGACCCGCCGCGCTCGTGCGAGCGGCCGGTACCGCTGACGAGACGCGAGGACAGGGCTGCCGTGGTCGCGGGCGACGCCGATAGAAAGAAGCGTCGTGGCGTCGAACGTCCGCAACGACTCGATGCGCGTCGTCCATTCCGCCGACAGTCAGGAGTGTTACGAGTGCGGTGCGCGGGCAGACGTCGTCGTCGCGCGTGGGCACGGACTCTGGTACGCGTGCTGGGAACACGCGACCCCACTGCTCGAAGAGGGCGGGGTCCTCCTCGGGTCGGAACTGGAGTAGGCGGACCGACCCGGATCAGGCCTGCTCCTCGCAACAGGCGTAGCGGTCGCCGCTCCGGGAGACGACGCCCATCTCCTCCAGTCGCCTGAGGACTGGAAAGAGGTTGATCGTCTTGATCCCGAGGTCGTCGCGGAGGTCGGCCACCGTGCCGCCACCGGTCGACTGCAGGTAGAGGTAGACGAGTTTCGACTGCGGCGACCGGAGCACGTCCGGAAGCGGGTCGCCGGTCAGGTCACGCAACCGGGTCGCGGACGGTTCCCTGACCGACTCGGTCGGCGTCATCGTCTCCTCCTGGTCGTGGAAGACCAGCGGGTGGCCGATCGTCGGAATGCCGGCGCGGTCGCTCACCACTCCATCCCCCCGTTGACGCCGAGAATCTGGCCGGTCATGTACCCGGACTCCTCGCTGGCGATGAATCGCACGATACCGCTGATGTCGTCGACGTCCGCGAATCGATTCAGCGGGATGCGACTCCGGATCTTGTCCTGGACCTCCTCGCTCACCTCGGCGAGCATGTCGGTCTGGGTGAATCCGGGTGCGACGCAGTTCGCGGTCGTGTCGTACCGCGCGAGCTCCAGCGCGATGGTGCGGGTGAACCCGAACAGCCCGCTCTTGGTCGCCGCGTAGTTCGCCTGTCCGTAGTTGCCCTGCTGGCCGACGACGCTCGAGATGTTCACGAGGCGACCGTGCTCGGCCTCCTTGAGGTCGTCGTAGAACGTCTTGGTCGCGTTGAAGACGCCGCCGAGGTTCACGTCGATCACCCGGTCCCACTCCTCGCGGTCCATGTTCTCGAACTTCCGGTCGATCGTGATGCCGGCGTTGTTGACGAGCACGTCCGCGGGTCCGAAGGCGTCGTGGACGCGGTCGGCCATGGCTTGGACCTGTTCGAGGTCGCAGACGTCGGCCTGCACGGCGATCGCGGAGCCGCCGTCGGCCTCGATACTCTCGACGACGTCGTACGCCTCGGCCTCCGAGGAGCGGTAGTTGACGACCACGTTGGCTCCTGCGGCGCCGAGTTCTTCGGCGATTCCTCGGCCGATACCTCTGGAGGCACCGGTTATCACACACGTTCGGTCTGTAAGGTCGGTCATCGTTGCGGTTGGTCCGGGCGGGCGGCGGGTCCGACGACTCTCGGTTACGCTGTCGGTCGCTCGACGCGAGTGTCTGGGTCCGCGCTCTCTCGCCCCGTCACTTCCTACATCATCCTCGTAGTATATAGACATTTCTCCACCTGAAACGAGGGTGTCGAGCAATTGTTAACTATGTACACGACTCGCGGTAGTTCGGTTTCGGGTCACGGCGACGCGCCGCGTCCGTTCGCGACTTCGGGTGCAGACGCCGGAGTGGCCGGCGGTACGACGTGAGAGAACGGCGCGACGGCCGGTCGGTGTCCCGAGAGCACCGGCCCGGGCGTGTCTCAGACGTTCAGTGCGTGCGGCGTCCGGTCCGCGGTCGTCGCTTCGAGGTACTCCAGCACCGAACAGGACCGAGACCCGTCGTGGCAGGGGTAGACGCCGGTGAGCGTCTCGTCCTCGTAGACGGCCAGACAGATCGTCGGCAGGTCGACGACGCGGAACGACTCCTCGGACAGCATCGAGGTCACGTCCCGCTCGTCGAACGCGCGGGCGAGTGAGACGTCGTGGCGCGCCGCCCACTCGCGGAACTCGCGGAGGTGTGTGAGTATCTCGCGCTGGTACTCGGTCCTCGCGAGCGGTCCGCCGGTCCGGAGGGATTTGCCCCAGATGCCGATCTCGTACTCGTCGATGTGGCCCTCGCGTTCGAGTTCCGCGAGTCGGTCGACGGCCTCCTGTTTGGTCTCCTCTGTCCCGATCTCCGGCTCCGCTCGGAGAAACAGTTTCAAGCGTCGCTGCGGTGTGTTGCTCGTACTCATAGCCTGTGCTGCGACCCACGCAGTACGTTGACAACTACGCCGAACGACGTGTAAACTCTTTCTCCAGCTGTCAGGATATCGGTAGCGGCGCCGGCTACGAATCGTCGGTCGGCGGTGCCTCGTCGATGAGCACGACGGCCTCCCCGTCGATGACGACGTCGTCGTCCTCGTCTGTCACGTCGGTCGAGAGCCGGTACCGTCCTTTGCCGAGGTCCTCGACGACTTCCACGGCCGCGGTCAGTCGCTCCCCGATCTCGACGGGGTTCGTGAACCGGACGTCCTGTGAGAGATAGATGGTCAGCCCCGGGAGGCGCGCGAGGGCCGCGCTGACGAGTCCGGAGACGAGCGTCCCGTGGACGATCCGTCCGCCGAAGCGGGTCGTCTCCGCGAACTCGTCGTCGAGGTGGAGTCTGTTCGTGTCGCCGCTGGCCTCGGCGAACGCGCGCACGTCCCCGTCGGTGATTCGTTTCGAGAACGTGACGCGGTCGCCGACGCCGATCAGCTCGCCCGCTTCGACGCTCCGGGTCGTCTCCCAGTCGCGCCGGTCGTACGCGACCGGGGGAAGCCCCGCCTCGCGGTCGTCGGCCGCAACTCCCGTGCGGTCCTCGTCTGTGCTCTGTGCCTCCAGTTCGGCGCGCGCCGGCGCTCTATCCTCGCCCTCCGTCTCCCTGCCGTTCCCGCGGTCGCCGTCGTCGAGTCCGAACGCCGCGAGCGTCGCCCGGTTGGCCTCGAGGACGCTGTTGGCGAGGTGGCCGGACGCGCGTACCCACGCGCTGGTCAGCCGGTACGGCTCTGGCTGCAGCGTCGAAGTTCGCTTCCGTGTGTCGTCGTTTCGTGTCATGGTCCCGGAACCCTCGGTGGTTGGTCTCGGTCGCTCCCCGTCTTAGTCACTTCGGTCCCTGTGACCGTCGTGCGTACACCCGATCCCGGTTCGCGACCATTCGATACCATCTGTTGCCACTAGATGGAGACGAAGGGAAGCTATATGTAATTGCGGGTCGAAGGTGGAGATACGAGATGACGGACAAGGGAGACGAGCCGACGTGGCCGCCGGCGCTGTTCGCGTCCCAGATGCAGAAAGCGAGCGAGGAGTTCACCGAACAGCAGTTGCGGCTGTTCGAGCAGTGGCTCGAGTCGGGTCCGAAGTCGCTACGGGACGGTTCGCCGACGAACGACCTCTCGGAGCTGGGCGCGGCGAGCATGAACGCCGCGGTGTTCAAGACGCGCGTCCAGAGCGGTGGGCGCATCAGCATCCCGGACGCCGAACGAGAGGCCCTCGACATCGACGACGGCGACCTCGTGCAGGCGTTCGTCATCCCGATACCCACCACAGGTGATACCGATGAGTGAGAGCGAATCCCAGATCAGCAATCCGTTCGCACAGATGTTCGACCTCCAGCGCCGCACGATAGAGCAGAGCCAGCGGACGTTCCACCAGGGGATGGAGTTCCAGAAGCAGATGGCACACCTCGCGGTCGACACCGTCAAGTCCCAGCGGTCGATGAGCCGCAAGAGCACGGACCTCGCCCGGACGGCCGTGGAAGCGTCGCTGGACTCGATGGAGGCGTCCATGCCGGGCGGCGGTCCTGGCTTCGACCAGCTCCACGCCGTGGTCCGCGAGCAGTTCGACGCCGTCGACGACATGAACGAGGAGATGTGGGAGGCGATCGAGCGAACGCTCGACGAGAACGCCGAGGCGTACGACGAGTTCGTCGACCGCTACCTCGACACCGTCGACGACGCGACGGACGTGTACGTCGAGTCCGTCGAAGAGGCGTCCGAGCGAACCGAGGCGATGCGAGAGTAATCAGACGGGCAACAGTTTTTGTCCCGCCCACCGAAGGATGGACGCAAACATGCAACAGGACACCGGCGAGGAGTGGTCGGCGTTCGTCGAGGACGTGAACGACGCGTTTCTCGACGCGCTGGAACGAAACGTAGAGGCACAGACGCAGTTCGTGGAGTCGTGGCTCGACGCCGTCGAGGAGAGCACGGACACGTCGACCGAGACGATGAGCGACGGACTCGACGGCTACGCTCGCGCGTATCGCGTCTGGATGAACGCCGCCGAGCAGCAGTTCGAGCGGACCGAAGACCTGCTCGAGGGCGAGGACGTCTCGGTCGACGAGTTCCGCGACGTCTGGCTCAACAGCGCCAACGAGGCGTTCAAGGAAGTGATGAGCACGAGCGCCTTCGCGGCCGCGACCGGACAGACTGTCGAAGACGCCATGGAGGCGCGACGGCAGGTCGACGAGGCGGCGGCGACGACGCTGCGGTCGCTCGGGTTCGCGACCGCCGAGGACGTCGACGAAGTGGGCGAACGGCTCGTGGAACTCGAGCGCCGTCAGCACGCGGTCGAATCGAAACTCGACCGGGTCCTCGCCGCCGTCGAAGACGAGACCTGAGATGCGCATGACGCCTTTCACCACGCCGCTCGAACTGCAGCAACAGCAGTTCGAGCGCGTCACAGAACTCGTCGAACGGAGCAGCGCTCTCCCCGACCGGGCCGAGACGATGAGCGAAGTCGAGGTCGGACAGACGCCCAGCGAGGTGGTCTACGAGGAGAACAAGCTCCGGCTCCTCCACTACGAATCCCAGACCGACGAGCAGTACGACGTCCCGATCCTGATCGTCTACGCGCTCATCAACCGGCCGTACATTCTGGACCTGCAGCCCGACCGGAGCGTAGTCAGGACGCTCCTCGAACAGGGGTTCGACGTCTACATGATCGACTGGGGGGAGCCCTCGCGCCTCGACAGACACCTGACGCTCGAAGATTACGTCGTCCGCTATATCGACAACTGCGTCGACGAAGTGCGCGACCGGTCCGGGCAGGCGTCTATCAACGTCCTCGGCTACTGCATGGGCGGGACGATGAGCGTGATGTACGCGTCGCTGTTCCCCGAGAAACTCCGCACGCTCGCGCTGATGGCCGCCGGGCTGAACTTCGACGACACCGGTGGCGTCCTCGAGCACTGGGGCGACGAGGAGTACTACGAACCCGAAGCGGTCGCCGACACCTTCGGCAACGTCCCCTCGGAGTTTCTCGACGTCGGGTTCGCGCTGATGGACCCGGTGGAGAACTACGTGACCAAGTACGTCCGCCTCTTCGACCAGGTCGAAAACGAGGAGTTCGTGCGCAACTTCGCCCGGATGGAGAAGTGGCTCGGCGACGGCATCGACGTCGCGGGCGCGACCTACGTCGAGTTTCTCGAGGACATCTACCAGGAGAACAGACTCGCTCGCGGCGAGATGACGCTCGGCGACCGGGAGATCGACCTCGACCGGATCGACGTCCCGGTCCTCCAGATCGTCGGCGAGTACGACCACCTCATCCCGCCGGAGGCGAGCACGACGTTCAACGAGAAACTGCGGAACGCAGAAACCGACGTCGTCGAGTTCCCGACCGGGCACATCGGTCTCTCGGTCTCCTCGCGGTCCCACGAGGAGCTCTGGCCGCAGGTCTGTGACTGGTTCGCCGACCACCTGGACGAGCGGGCGCTCGACCTCGAAGCGGTCGACGGCATCGGACCGGCCTACGCCGAGCGCCTCCGCGCGGTCGGCGTGTCGGACCTGGACGCGCTTGCCGAGGCCGACGCCGCCGACCTCGCCGCCGGCGTCGACGTCTCGGAGTCGCGCGCGGCCGACTGGGTCCGACAGGCGAACGAACTGCTGGCGTCCTGACGCGGCGGCGCCTTTTCGCGACCGGGTCGTTCAGACCGGAAGAACGGGGACGTCGGCGAGTCTAACGACGCGGTCGGTACAGCTCCCGATGTGTGGATGCCCGTGTTCGCCGCGCCCGTGACGCCCCATCACGATGAGGTCGACGCCGTGTTCGTCGGCGTACTCCAGAATCACCTCGTGCGGGACGCCTCGCTTGCAGATCCGGACGACGTCGAGGTCGAGTTCCTCCGCCTCCGCCGCGACCTCGTCGAGCGCTTTTTCGCCTCGCTTCTCTAGCTCTTCGAGGAAGAGTTCGTCGCTGCTCAGCGCGGGCGTCTCGCCGTAGATCCGCTCGTCGACGACGTAGAGCGTGTGAACCGTCGCGCCGTACTTGCGCGCGATGTCGATCGCGTACTCGACGCCGCGCTTCGCGCCCGCACTCCCGTCGGTCGGGATCAACACGTCCTCGTACATGACCACGCATTCGACCGGAGCCGTTATCAATGTTCATCTGACCAAGGTGTTCGGGGGGACGCTCTCAGACCCGACCGGGGGGACAAGCACCTTGATATGTAAGGCCGTAAGCTCAATAGGGATGCTGGTGAGAGTGCAGGTGATTCGATGGCCCGTCCCCCAGCGTCCGGTCCCATGGTTCAGGAGGAGGATTTCGGCGGCTTCCTCAACCACCTCTTCGACGCGCTCTCTCACCAGTATCGGCGGTTCGTCCTCTACTACTTCATCGAGGAAGGCGTGGACGTGGCCGACCTGTCCGAACTCGTGACCCACGTCGCCGAACTCGACGAGAACGTGTCGGAGCCGTCGGAGCAAGACCGCGATCGGCTGCGCACGGAACTCGACGTGGTCCACCTGCCCCGTCTCGCTGAGGTCGGTCCCGTCGAGTACGACCGGCGGAGCCAGACCGTTCGGTACGACCGCCTCCCGTCGGTCGAGGAGTGGGCCGAGCACGCGATGTACCGCGAACTCGACGAGCTGAGCTAAACGCGCTCGGTCCAGTTTCGCGGCGAGCGTCCCGGCGATTGCTACCGAACGCGCACCACCTCCCGATTCCCGCCCGTCACAGCAACTGCCGGAGGTAGAGCCAGCGACGGTTCCAGAGCTGGTAGAGCGTCGAGCCAGCGATGAGAAACAGGAAGAGACTCGTCCACAGCGTCGTCGTGAACAGCGGCAGGTAGCCGAGTTCCGAACTGAGTACGAACAGGAGTGCGACGGTGGCCAGTCCCCGATAGTACGACGACCACGTGATGCCGTACCGCGTGACCACCTCCATGTAGAGGTCGACCTGTCGGGCGGGCTCCTCCAGCGAGATGAGCTTCCGGTCCTCGTCGTACTCGACGACGCCCCGGTCGTCGAGTTTCGGGAGGTG